>Ga0137376_10000897_pt1 | contig 15436 bp, 16 predicted proteins | sample SagtaG_23_FD_104814 | JGI IMG/M metagenome (GOLD analysis project Ga0137376, IMG submission 104814) | Vadose zone soil microbial communities from Sagehorn Ranch, Mendocino, California, USA - Sage2_L_20_16 metaG | ecosystem: Environmental > Terrestrial > Soil > Vadose zone | place: USA...
CCTGCGGTTCCGTCCGTCGGCCCGCTGCCGATCCCGAGTCCGAGCATCCCGGCCCTGCCTTAGAGGCGGCGGACCTCCCACCTCTGGCCGTCAGGCGTGTCGGTGACGGCCACGCCCATGGCCGCGAGCTCGCTTCTGAGTCGATCCGCGGTCGCGAAGTCCTTCGCGGCGCGTGCCCTCTCGCGCTTAGTCAGCAGGACCGCAGCCCCGTCGGGCAGGGCTCCATGCTCAGGCGCGCGCGCCAGGTCCAGCCCGAGCACCCGGTCCCATTCGATGAGCAGGCGAGCCTTCGCGCCTGGCGCAAGGTCGGAGCGAATCAGCTCCGACACGAGAGCCATCGCCCCGGGCAGGTCGAGGTCATCGGCGAGCGCTGCGCGAAAGCGCTCGTCGATATCGCCGCGCGGACCGTCGGGCGCGGCGGACCATTCAGCCACGCGGTCGCGCAGCTGGCGGAGGGCGTGATCCGCACCGCTCATCGCCTCCGGTGAGAAGTTGAGCTTGGTCCGGTACTTCGCCTGCAGAGTCAGGTAGCGGAACGCGAGCGGGTCGAAGCCCTGCTCGACCAGCTCGGTGATGCGGAAGAAGTTGCCGGCCGACTTAGACATGCGCGTGCCGGACAGCATCAGGTGCTCGCCGTGAACCCAGCAGCCCACCACCTGGTGGCCCGTCACTCCCTCGGACTGCGCGATCTCAGCCTCGTGGTGAGGAAACACGTTGTCGGACCCACCGGTGTGGATGTCGAACCGATCGCCCAGCAGCGACATCGACATCGCCGAGCACTCGATATGCCAGCCCGGGAATCCCGGACCCCACGGGCTGGGCCACACCTGGAGACGGTGCTCGCCCGCCGCCTTCCACAACGTGAAGTCCCCCGGGTGTCGCTTGCGCGGATCGACCTCGCCGCGCGTCCCCGACAGAAGCTGATCGGTCGTGTTCCGCGACAGCCGGCCGTAGGCCGGAAAGCTCGCGATGTCGAAGTAGACAGTGCCGCCCACCTCATACGCGTGGCCGCGCTCGATGAGCTTCGCGATGATCTCGATCATCTGCGGGATGTATGCGGTGGCCCGCGGATACTCGCGCGCGGGCCGGATGTTGACCATGCGCGCGTCGTGCATGAACGCCTCGGTGTAGTAGCCGGCGATCTCCCCAGGCGACTTCTTCTCGAGGCGCGCCGAGACGAGCATCTTGTCCTCCCCGCGGTCGAAGCTGTCGTCGGTGAGGTGGCCGACGTCAGTGATGTTCATCACCTGGTGCGTGTCGTGGCCGAGGTACTCGAGGGATCGCGTGAGCACGTCGGCGAACATGTACGTGCGCAGGTTGCCGATGTGCGCAAAGCGATACACGGTCGGGCCGCAGGAGTAGATGCTCACGCGGCCGGCTTCCAGCGGACGCAGCTCCTCCTTGCGCCGGGTCATCGTGTTGTAGAGGCGGATGCCGGAACCCGTGCCGCGCGCCAGGCGCGGCAAGGTTGACCTTACTGTGTGCATGGACCGCTCTCTATGCTCCCAGTTGTGCGTGCGGTTCGCCTTACGGCAGCGTCGGCCACGGCTGATGACATAAAAGGACGCGTGCTCGTCCACGACGTGAGCCACGAGCTGCGCAAAGGCTCGGTGCTGCGGCCGGAGGACCTCGAAGCGGTGCGGCGCGCGAGCGAGATACATGTCGTCGAGCTGGAGCCCGGAGATGTGCATGAGGACGTGGCCGCGAAGCGACTGGCTGCCGCGCTCGCGGGCCCCGGGCTCGAGGCCCGCCCGCCGGTGCAGAGCCAGGCGCGGCTGATCGCCACCCGGCGCGGGCTGGTGCGCGTGCGTGGTGACCTCATCGACGCCATCAACGAGCTCGGCGGCGTGTCGGTGTTCACGGTCATGGACGGCCAGGCGGTCGCCGAGGGTGAAGAGGTCGCGGGCTGCAAGATCACGCCGGTCGCGGTCCCCGGGCGCGTGCTCGATGAGGCGGAAGCCATCATCCGCGACCGCGGTCCGGTCATCGAGCTGCTCAACTTCATGCCGCTGCGCACGTTCGTCGTCGCCACCGAGCGCTTGAAGCCGAAGGCCCGCGAGCTGTTCAGCTCGGCGGTCACTCGCAAGCTCGGCTGGTACGGCGCGGAGGTGCTCGCCGTGCGCGAGGTGGCGCGCACGCCGGAAGCGGTGGCAGCCGCCTACCGCGAGGCGGAGTCGATGGGCGCCCAGCTCGTCCTGTTCGCCGGCGCGTCGGCGATCGACCCGCTCGACCCGGCGTATGCGGAGCTCGTCAACGTCGGCGGCGAGCTGCTGCAGCTGGGTGCGCCTATGCACCCGGGCAGCATGCTGTGGCTCGGCAGGCTGCCGGACGCGGCAGTGGTCGGCGTGGCGTCGTGCGCCGGGTTCGGACGCTCGAGCTCGCTCGACCTGCTGCTCCCGTTCGTCTTCGCCTACGGGCGCGCCGACGCCAAGGACCTGCTACGGCTCGGGCATGGTGGGCTCATCGAGTCCGGGGCCGGCCGCCGATTCCCGCCCTACTCGTAGGCGATCTCCGGCATCTCCAGGTCTGGCCAGGCGCCGCCATCCATGGCGGCGAGGTAGGCGTCGACCGACCCCACCAGCGCGTCCAGCCGCAGCCTGCGGTGCACAGGTAGATAAGGACGCAGGTATCCGGCGCCGCTGCGCCACTTGTTGACCGCGCCGCGCCGGTTGTGGCGTCCGTAATGGAGGCAGCCTGCCGCGATCTGGATCAGTCCCTTGTAGAAACCTGCGTCGGGCCCCTTGCGGTCGGGCACCCACTCGTGCTCCCACGCCTCGTGAGCCTCCCAGTACAGGCCCCTGTTAAAAAGGTCGACTCCGATCGAGGGGTCGTCAGCCATTACCCATAATCGGTCTCAGATGACATCGCCGGCGGCCGAGTACTCGCGGGTCAACCTCTTCAGCGACCCAATCTACCGCTACCTTCGCATCACCAAGGGCGGGCCAGGCGGCGTGCCCGGCCAGGCCTCGGAGCAGAACCTCATCGACGCCGCGTGGCTGCAGCGGCTGCGCCGCATCCACCAGCTGCAGAGCGCGTGGTGGGTGTTCGCGACCGCCGAGCACTCGCGTTTCCAGCACGCGCTTGGCGCGATGCACCTGGCCGGTGACTGGACCCGCCACCTCTATCCCACGCTGGCGTCCGCGCACGGCGGCACGCCCTCGATGGCGCTGGTCGAGGAGACGATGCGCATGGCCGGGCTTCTCCACGACGTCGGACACGGTCCGTTCGGCCACTTCTTCGACGAGAACTATCTCGACCGCTGGGACATCGACCACGAGGACCTTGGCCGTGCGATCGTCGGCGGGCCGCTGGCGGACCTCATCGGATCGCTGGGAGCGTCACCCACCGCCGACTTCGGATCGGGCGAGCGCGTCGACCCGCGCTGGGTCGCGTACCTGATCTCGCCGGACGACCTCGCTGGATTCAAGGCTCCAACGTGGCTCGCGGCGCTCAAGCCGGCGATGGTCGGGCCGTACTCAGCGGACAACATGGACTACGTCCCGCGCGATGCGTACATCTGCGGCGTCGCCGCGGGGCCGGTCGACGTCCAGCGGATCCTCCACTACTCGTTCATCTCGGAGCGCGGGCTCACCGTGCATGCGCACGGCGCGGAGGCGCTGTACATGTTCCTCAGCGCGCGGCTGTACCTCTATCACCAGGTCTACTTCCACCGCACCGTGCGGCGCATCGACCTGCAGCTGCGCGAGGTGTTCCGGCCGACGCTGGATGTGCTGCTCGGCGGCAACCCGCTCGAGCGGATGGAGGACTACCAGGCGCTCACCGAGTGGTCTCTCCTTTCCGAGGTCGACCGATGGGCACGCTCCGCCGACGATGCAGAGCGCCGCGAGCTCGGCCGTGCGTGGGCCGACATCGTGGCGCGCAGGTTGAAGTGGAAGCTCGTCTACCAGGGACTTTCCGATGCTCGCGACATTCCCGCGGGCGCCCTCAGCGTCACGCGCGATGGGTTCGCGCGCAGCATCCGCGAGTGCCTGCCCGCGCCGCTGCGCGGCATCGAGTTCGAGGTCGATGTCGCGGCGCAGGAATCGCGAGCCTTCAACCCGATGACCGAGACCGCCGGGATCCTCTTCTACGACCCGCTCGAGAACTCGTTCCAGCAGAGCCGCGTGCTCGATCTCTTCCGCAGGCTGCCCGTGCAGATGTCGCTGTTTCGCATCTTCGCGCGCGACGACGGGCACAGGAAGGAACTGGTCGCAGCAGCCAACCAGGTGCTCAAGCCGGGCTAGCTAGAGGCGCGGCCGGAAGCCTCGGCGAGAGATTCGGCCATCCAGGTGGCCCAGATCCGGGCGAAGCGACGAGCAGCGGAGCGAGCGCATTGGACACTGCGTGAGCGAGCAGCGCAGGAGCTGAGCCCGGAGATGGGTCGCATGGGGGCCGAAGATCCGCCGATGGCTTCCGGTCCGCGCCTCTAAAAGTCGTCGTCGCCTCCACCAAAGTCGCCCCCGTCGTCGCCTCCCCCGAAGTCGTCGTCACCGCCGAAGTCGTCGCCGCCGTCACCTGACGAGCGGGCGGTCGCGAACGTCGAGACCAGGCGCTTGAGCTCGGGCTTGCCGCAGTGCGGGCACGCAGGGTCGGGCGAGGAGTAGCTCGGCAGCAGCGCGGAAGACTTCTTGCCGCACGCCGAGCACCGGTACTCATAGATCGGCATCCCTACGATTATCCGATTGATCCCACTCGAGGACGTTGTCGCAGCAGCGGGACGAGCGCGTCCCTACATGCAGCGCACGCCGGTCGTCCCCGTCGAAGGCGCGTTCCTGAAGCTCGAGTGCCTGCAGCCCACGGGGAGCTTCAAGGTTCGCGGGTTCTTCGCCGCGGCAACCGCGATGCCCAAGGATCAGCTCGCAAGAGGACTCATCACTGTCAGCGCTGGCAACGCCGCCCAGGCGTGCGCATATGTGGCGCACACGCTCGGCGTTTCGTGCCGCGTGGTGATGTACGAGAACGCGCCCGACGCCAAGATAAACGGTGTCAAGCGCTGGGGCGCGAGCCCGATCCTCCTCCCGCGCGACAAGGTGCTTGATTGGCTGGCCAGCGAGCGCTGGACGTCGGAGCCCGAAGTCTTCATCCATCCGTTTGCCGAGCCGGCGGTGATCGCCGGCCACGGCGGCGCCGGGCTCGAGATGCTCGAGGACGTGCCGGACCTAACTCGCGTCGTGGTGCCTGTCGGAGGCGGCGGCCTCATCAGCGGCATCGCGTCGGCGATCAAGGGCTCGAAGCCGGGCGTCGAGGTGATCGGCGTGCAGTCCGACGGCTACGCGCTCTGGACCAAGGTCTTCGAAGCCGGCGGGCCGGTCAGCGTGACGCCCAACACCATCGCCGACGGCACGACCGCGCCTTTCGACCCGCGCAACTTCGAGCTGTTGAAGAAATGCGTCGATCGCTGGATCACCGTGCCAGAGCCACGGCTGCGCGTGGCGATCCCGGAGCTCGCTTCAGCGGCGAAGGTAATCGCGGAGGGCGCGGGCGCCCTGGCCTACGCCGCCCTCGAGCAGCTGGAGCCTGGACCCGTGACCGTCGCCATCGTCAGCGGCGGCAACATCGACACGAAGCTTCTGGCGAGCCTTCTCAGTTAAGGATGTCGGAGCAGACCTTCAGCGCGGATTGAATGTCCTGCGACGTGATGCCCTCGTGCGTCACGAACCGCACCGTGTGCTCGTCGGTCGCGCCGCCCAGCAGGTCTCGCTTGCGGCACTCGTCCTCGAACTCCAGCCCGGTCATGCCCTTGACGTCGAAGTACACGAGATTCGTCTCGACGCGCGACAGGTCGCACGTGATGCCCGGGAGCTCCGCCAATCCCTCCGCGAGCGTGCGCGCGTTCGCGTGGTCGTCGGCCAGCCGGTCGACCATCGACTCCAGCGCCACCACGCCGGCCGCCGCAAGCACGCCGGCCTGGCGCATGCCGCCGCCCAATCGTTTGCGCCACCGCCGCGCCTCGTCGACCGCCTCCTTGCTGCCGAGAAACACGCTCCCGGCCGGGCAGCCGAGGCCTTTCGAGAGGCAAAACGTCACCGTGTCGCAGCACGCGGCGATGTCGGCGACATCGATTCCCTGCGCGACCGCCGCATTGAAGACGCGCGCGCCGTCGAGGTGAACGCGAAGGCCGAGCTCGTGAGCAGTCTTGTAAGCGGCCCGGAGATCTTCGAGCGGCCACACCACACCGCCGTGACGGTTCTGCGTGTCCTCGAAGCTGACCGCGGCGCTCAGTGCGTAGTGGTAATCGTCCCTCGGGTTGGTCGCGGCCCGGATCTGCTGCGGCGACATCACGCCACGGGCCGTGGCGACCGGATGGACCTGCACGCCGCTGATGGCCGCGCTGCCCGCGCCCTCATATATATAGACGTGAGAGTCGGCGTCCGCGATCAGCTCCTGGCCGTGCTGAGCATTCACGGCGACACCGAGGATGTTGCCCATGGTCCCGCTCGAGACGAAGACTGCCGCCTCTTTGCCCAGGCGCTCGATGGACATCTCCTCGAGCTTCTTGACCATCGGGTCGTCGCCGAACACGTCGTCGCCGAGAGGCGAGTTCACCATCGCGTGACGCATCTCGGGCGTCGGCTGGGTCACAGTGTCGGAGCGAAGGTCGATCACCGCCACACGTCTACTGTATCCGCGCGGTGAAAGCGGATCTGATCCTCGCAGGCGGCGTCGTGCGAACGCTGGGCCGCGGCGGCCTGAAAAGGTTCACGCACCTTGCAGTCGCGGGAGGCCGCGTGCTGGCGGCAGGCGGTGCGGACGTGATGGAGCTCCGAAGCTCGCGCACGCGCGTCGTGGCGTTGCGCGGCGCGGCCGTCTTGCCCGCATTCAATGACGCGCACGCGCACGTCGTCTACTACGGGCTCACGCGGTTCGGCGCGGACCTGGGACCGGCCAGGGACGTTGCTGGAATCGTCGAGCGGCTGCGCGCGCATGGGCGCCGTCTGAAGTCGGGCGAATGGCAGCAGGGCATGGGATATCGCGCGAGCGGGCTGGCCGAGAGGCGTCCGCCTCACCGCCTGGAGCTTGACGAAGCCACCGGCTCGCGCCCTGCTTTCATCGATGAGCGAGGCGGGCACTCGCGCGTCGCCAACAGCGCCGCGCTGCGTGCTGCCGGCATCACCGCGTCGACGCCTGACCCGGCCGGCGGCCGCATCGGTCACGATCCAGACGGCGCGCCGAACGGCCTGCTGCAGGAGGGGGCGATGCGGATGGTCGCCGACGTTCAGCCTCTGCCTGATCGCAGGCGCAGGAGCCAGGCCATTCAGCTGGCGCAGAAGCTCCTCCTGTCGCGCGGCATTACCTCCGTCGGCGCCGCCGTCAACCGTGGGTTCGCAGACGACCTGTTCTGCTACCAGCGGCTCGCGATGGACGGCGAGCTCCATATGCGCGTCAACGAGTTCCTGTCGTGGGAGCTGCTCGAGGCCGCATCGAGTCTTGGCGTGCACGCGGGCTTCGGCGGCGACGTCGTGCGCGCGGGGCCGATCAAGGTGTTCATCGACGGCGGCGCCGAGCGCGTGGTGATGCGTTCTGGCGGGGGCATGTGGCGGACGCCGCCAGACGAGCTGAACGCCCTCGTCAAGCGAGCGTCCGACGCGGGCCTGCAGGTGGCCGCGCACGCCATCGGCGACGGCGCGATCGAGGCGATGTGCGACGCTGTCGAGGCGGCCGGCGCCCGCGGCATGCGCCATCGCGTGGAGCACTGCACGATCTGCCCGCCCGACCTGCGCCGGCGCCTGGCGCGATTGCGCATGGTCGCCGTGATGCAGCCGCTTGCGGTGCGTGCGCCTCGGGTCGCGCCGGGCGTGTTCCCTGAGGTCGATCGCGAAGACTTCGCTCCACATCGCGCGCTGGCGCGCGCCGGCGTGCGCATCGCGTTCAGCTCGGACCTGCCGGTGACACCCGACCCGAATCCGTGGGCGGGAATCCGGGCGGCTGTCGAGGACGAGATCAACGGCATCAGGGTGCTCGACGCGCTCCGCGCCTACACGGCGGGTGGCGCGTACGCGAGCTTCGAGGAGACGCTCAAGGGCACGCTCGAGCCGGGAATGCTGGCTGACCTCCAGGTCTATGCGGCCGACCCGCTGGCGGGACCGCAGCCCGGTTGGGACGGACTTCGCCCGCAGGCCGTGCTGCTTGGCGGAGTCCTGGTATCCGGCTCCCTCTAGCCCTGCCCCGAGCCCATCGCCTCGGCCGGCGCCTCCGGCACGGCGGGCGGTGTCATCACAACCGCCGGCGGCGCCGTCCGGCGCGGGCTTCGGCGCGCGGTGCGCTTGACCGCGGCGGTCTTCCGCTTGGCGGTTGCCGCGCGCCGGGTTGTGGTTCTGCGCGTCGTGGTTGTGGTGGTGCGGCGGGGAGTCGTGCCTCGCGTGGCCGTTGCCGCGCGCTTGGAGAGCGTCCGGGCCAGACCCTCGACCTGCTTGCTCAGTCCGCTGAACCGCTTGAGCGCGCGGTCGAGCTCGCCTGGCGCGGTGGCCTTTTTGACGCGCGCGCGAATGTCCTTGACCGTCGCGTCAAATCTCTCCTGGCCGTCTTTGATGCCTCGCTCGATCTGCCGCCGCAGGTCGGGAGGAATTCGCTTCTCGGCCTGGCGAAGCGCCTTCCTGCCGGCCTTCACGGCCTGGTTGAGTCGAGACCGAGACGGAGCTCGTTTTCGGGCTGGCATAAGAAACCTCCTGGTGTCGACCCCTATAACGCAGCGCGTTAGAATCGGGCCCAACCATGTCACCCGGGCCTGAACGCCACCTTATCAAGAAGTACGCGAACCGCAAGCTGTACGACACCCGCAGCAGCCAGTACGTGACGCTTGACGGAATCGCGGACCTGGTTCGCGCAGGTCACGACATCCGCGTCGTTGACCGCGACAGCGGCAACGACATCACCCAGGTGGTGCTGTCGCAGATCGTCCTGACGGAAGAGAAGCGCGGGCCGCAGCGCCTGGTCGACGCCGGCGCTGATGCCATCCACGAGCGCGGCCAGGCCCTTCTCGACTACGTGCGCAAGACGCTCAATGTGCCAGGCGAGCTGGTGTCGGAGGTCGAGAAGCGCCGCGGCAATATCGAGGGGATGGTCGATGAGGCCATCGAGCGCACTCTGCAGCGCTTGAAGCTGCCCAGCCGGCGCGACATCGACCGCCTGAACGAACGCATCGACAAACTTTCGGCGGAGCTGAAGCGATCGAACGGGCGCGCGCCGAACGCGGCTAAGGCACTCCGTAGACGAAGGGCCGCTCGGTAATCACCGCCCGGATCACTATGTCCGACTCGACGCGATACGTCGCCTGACGCACGCGGCGGTCGCTGCGCAGCTGCTGCGTCATCGCCTCAGCGGTCTCGGCCAGGCGGTTGGTGTCCCCGATGGCCACGATGGTCCACGGAGGCGGCGTGAGTGTGCCGCCAACCGTGACGCCGCCCGCGGTTTGCACGATGGGCACGCCCGCCACGACGCGCCGATCATTCACGGCCAGGGCCTCACTCCCTCCCGCGGCGAGGTTGTTCAGCGCGTCCTGAAGGTCGAGAGCAGTCAGGCCCGACGCGTCAATCACCAGCACCACGCCCGGCCCGTGAACCGGCACCAGGCCCTCGAGGATGCGCAGCTGGTCCAGCTCGGCCTGCAGCGCCTGGTCCGCGGCCGAGCTTCCGCCTGACTGCAGTTTCGTCCGGCGCTGCGTGAGGTCGTTGATCTGCGCCTCGAGCTGGTCGTTGGACCGGCTCAGCTGGTCGATCGAGAAGGCAAGCGTTGCGGGGTCGGCCTGGACCAGGCTCTTCTCCACCTCCGCCTGGCTGCGCAGCTGCACGGTCGCCACAAGCGCCACCAGCAGCGCGATGAGCCACACGGCCACCGGGCCCGCCGAGGTGCGCGAGCGCTGCCGCGGGCGCCGCGAGCTAGGCCGGGCCGACATGGGGCGCCTCCAGGCTCCCGTCGAAAGCGGGCAGCGATTCATTCGGCGCTCCGCGCACGCCAAGGGTCAGCTGGTACTGGATCTCCCTGAGCCGCAGGCTGGGCAGGCTGTTCGGGTCGCCCAGGGCGGCCTCCATGCCGTTGCGGTCGCCGACCGCGACGATCTTGATCGGGGAGAACAGCGGCGGGCCCTGGTCGACGATCACCTCGCCTTCCGACCCGCTGAACGCGCTCATCGGCGTGATGCGCCGGCCGCTCACGGCGACGCCTTCGGCGCCTGACGCGAAAAGGAGGTTGACCAGGTCCTGGACGTCCTGGTACGTGACCAGGTTGCGGCCCTGGCCGGAGGGATCCGAGCCGGGCGGACCGTTTGCCAGGTCCACCTGTACGCCCGGCCCGTGCAGCGGGGTCAGGCCGGCGTGGGCGCGCAGGTCGGCCACCTGGTTCTTCAAACCCTGAGTCGTCTGCGACTGGCTTGCGGCCTGGGCCTCGAGCGCATCGATCTCGCCGCGCAGGGCCTCGATCTTGGTGCGATCGGCCTGGTTCGTACGCTCGAGGTCCTGGACGCTGCGGATGAGCGCCTGGTTGCGCCCGACCTGGTTGGAAGGGGTCAGCAGCTGCGCTTTGACCTGGCCGGCCAGAAGGAAACCGACCGCCAGCGCGACCAGCGCGACGAGCGCCGTGCTAAGAGGTTGAGCGCGCCCCATCCCGGGTCAATTCTGGGGGTTGATCTAGAGCACCGAGGGGTCCCTGGAGTATTGTGGGTTGGCACGTATGGCGGTCGAAACGAGGGTGTCGGCTTACGAGACCGCCCAGCGGCGTTTTGATGCCGCCGCAGACGTCATCGACCTCTCAGACGACACCCGGCGCTCGCTCCGCGAGGTCAAGCGCGAGCTCACCGTGCACTTCCCGGTGCGCATGGACGACGGCTCGGTGCACGTCTTCACGGGCTGGCGTGTGCAGCACAACATCAGCCGCGGCCCGGCGAAGGGCGGCATCCGTTACCACCCCGATGTCGACCTCGAGCTCGTCAAAGCGCTCGCGATGCTCATGACCTGGAAGTGCGCCGCGGTCGGCATTCCGTATGGCGGCTCCAAGGGCGCGGTTCGCGTCGACCCGACCAAGCTTTCGCTCACCGAGCTCGAGCACCTCACGCGTCGCTACGCCACGGAGATCGCGCTCCTGATCGGCCCTGAGAAGGACATCCCGGCACCTGACATGGGGACGAGCCCGCAGGTGATGGCCTGGATCATGGACACGATCTCGATGCACGCCGGACACTCGGTCACCGCGTCGGTGACCGGCAAGCCTGTGGACGTTGGCGGGTCAGAGGGCCGCGTCGACGCGCCCGGCCGGGGGGCCACATACCTGACGCTCGAGGCGCTGAAGTACCTCCACTTCGAGGACCAGACGCCGACCGTCGCCATCCAGGGCTACGGCAAGGTCGGCCGGTCGGCGGCGCGCCTGCTGTCGGAGGCAGGGCTGACGATCGTCGCGATCGGCGACTCCAAGGGCGCGGTGCACAACCCGAAAGGCCTCGACCTTGACGCGCTCGAAGAGCACCGCCAGGTGCGCGGCGGCGTGGCGGGGTTCAAGAAGGCGGACGCGATCGGAAACGATCAGCTGCTCGAGCTGCCGGTGACAGTGCTCGTGCCGGCAGCCATCGAGAACCAGATCACCGAGCAGAACGCGAGCCGCATTCAGGCGCGGCTAATCACCGAGGGCGCCAACGCCGCCATCAGTCCCGGGGCCGACCCCATCCTCCACGAGCGCGGCATCTTCGTTGTGCCCGACATCATCGCCAACGCCGGCGGGGTGATCGTGTCCTACTTCGAGTGGGTGCAGGACCTGCAGGCCTTCTTCTGGGAGGAGGAGGAGATCAACACCAAGCTGCACCACGTGATCACGCGCGCGTTCTACGAGATCCTCCACACGTCGGTGAACAAGCACATCGACATGCGGCTCGCCGCGTACGCATTAGCCGTGCAGCGGGTGGCCAACGCTACGACCGTGAGGGGAATCTACCCATAATCGGGGGGTGACCCCATCGTTTCCTTCCCGCGTGCTCATCACGGGCGTATCCAACCCACTCGGCGCCGAGGTCGCGCGCCGCCTCGCGCCGCAGGTGCCCTGGCTGTTCGGCTGCGACGTCGATGACCCGGTCTCCGCGAACGAGGACATGGACTTCGTGCACGCCGACACCCGCCAGTCCGTGATCGGCAAGCTCGTGCGTCGGCTGCGCATCGACACCGTCGTGCACATGGCGGTGATCGTCGACTCGGGTCGCGAGGATCGCGCGACGCATGAGACCAACGTCATCGGCACGATGAACGTGCTCGCGGGATGCGCTGGACCTTCGAGTCCGGTGAGGCGATTGGTAGTCAAGTCGAGCCAGGCCGTTTATGGCGCGAGGCCGGACTACCCGTCGGTGCTCGCCGAGGACATGGCGTCACTAAGTCGCGGCGAGTCGTCGATCACACGTGACCTGATCGAGCTCGAGCAGCTGTCGCACGACTTCGCGATGCGCAATCCCGAATGCCGCGTCGCGCGCCTGCGTCTGGGCTATCGCGTCACGCACGAGGCGTCGCTCGGTCGCTACCTGTCGCAGCCGCTCGTGCCGACATTCGCCGGCTTCGACCCGCGCCTGCAGCTACTGGCCGAGGAGGACGCTGCCGAGGCGATCGCGCTCGCGGCCATGGGGAAGCAGGAGGGCGTGTTCAATGTCGCGGGCGACGGCGTGGTGCTGCTCAGCCAGGCCATCGCGATCATGGGCGCGCGGTCCGTTCCAGTGCTGCCGCCGTATGCCGGCTGGGCGTCGCGCCTCGCGATCCGCACCACCACCGGGTTGCGGGTGCCGTCGCACCTCGGCGAGCTCTTGATGTTCGGCTCGGTGGTCGACTGCGCCCGGCTGCACCGAGAGTTCGCGTGGAAGCCTTCGCACTCCAGCCGCGCCGCGATCAACCTCTTCGCGCAGGGGAAGTTGGAGGAGGCTATCGAGGCGCCGTCGCCTCCGCAGGAGTACGAGCTGCAGCGCTACCTCCAGCGCCGCAAGCGTGAGCGCCGTAACGGAGCCGGGCGCGCGGCCCTGACGGCAGGCCGATGACCCGCGACACAGCCGCCGTCTACACGGACCCGCCGCCGGTGCGCCGGCGTCACAGCCGGGACGCGAAGGTGGTGGCGCCCGCGCCTGCATTGCGCGTGCCGCGGGCGGTCCGGCGGCTTCGGCGCAACGCGCCGATGTACGCGATCCAGGGCTTGAGCGAGCTGTCCATGCGCCTGCGCGAGCTCACCGGGCGCGAAATCATCGACATGAACCGCGTGATGGAGCTCGTGCAGTTTGCATATCAGCAGCAGCAGCTCGCGAAGCGCGGAGCCAACTACGTCGTCGACGACTTCGGGTTCGACGCTGAATGGACTGAGTCCTTCCTGCCGATCTTCAAGGCGCTGTATCGCGACTACTGGCGTGTCGAGACGACTGGAATGGAGCACGTGCCGTCGAGCGGGCGGGCGCTGATGGTCGCCAATCACGCAGGCGTGCTGCCCTGGGACGCCACCATGATCAAGACGGCGCTTTTCGTGGGGCATCCGCATCCGCGCCACGCGCGTGCTCTCGTGGCGAGCCTCTTCATGGGCATGCCTTTCCTGAGCTGGTTCCTGCGCCGCACCGGCCAGACGGTCGGCCATCCCGACGACACGCGCCGCCTGCTCGAGCGTGACCAGCTGGTCCTTGTCTTTCCTGAAGGCGTTCGAGGCACTGGCAAGCTGTACGCCGACCGCTACAAGCTGCGACGGTTCGGCCGCGGGGGGTTCGTCTCCACCGCGATCCGGGCAGGCTCGCCCATCGTGCCCGTGTCGGTCGTCGGTGCCGAGGAGATCTACCCGATGATCGCCGAAGTTCCGGCGCTGGCCAAGCTGATCGGCGTTCCCTACTTCCCGGTCACGCCGTTCTGGCCGTGGCTCGGGCCGCTCGGCATGATCCCGCTGCCGAGCAAGTGGCGCATCCAGTTCCACGAGCCTGTTCACGTGGAGGTGCATCCGGTCGAGGCGGCGGACGACCAGAACCTGGTCATGGCTCTGTCAGACGAGGTGCGCGACACGATCCAGCAGGGCGTCTACGACAACCTGAAGCTACGCCGGGGAGTGTTTCTCTAGCTCGGCGGCCGCCGAAACCCTCGTTTGTATACAACAGCGCGTTTCCCGGCCGGAATTTCGCGCGTTTGTATACAAACCGTGACGAAGCGTTGTCTTAACAGCCGGCGTTGTGCTGCGCCGGCTGTCCATCGATGCTCGAGTCATGGGCAAAGTGCCGGCAATTCCGCGGGCTTTGTCACGCGGCGCGTTCACTCTCGCGGATGCGCGCCGTCACGGGCTCGACAGGTGGAACCTGCAGGGCCTCTCGTGGAGGCGACTCGGGCCGCAGACGTATGCATTGGCGCGTCTCGATGAAACGCCGCTGCTCAAGCTGGAGGCGGCGAGCCGCCGGTTGCCGCCCGGCGCAGCTTTCTCGGGGTTCACCGCCGCGTGGCTTCATGGGCTCGAGGTCGAGCCATGCGACCCGATCGAGCTCACGGTGCCATCGCCTGCGGGCATATCCACCCGGGCAGGCCTTGTCGTGCGCCGCCGCGCCCTGGGCAAGGACGAGGTCGTTCGCAGGCGAGGTCTTTCTGCCACCTGCATGCTGCGGACGATTCGCGATCTCTGCGTGCGCCTGTCGTTGACCGAGGCCGTTGCGATAGCTGACATGGCGCTTCACGCCGGAAAGCTGGACAGGCAGGACCTGGTTGCCGCGGTGGCCGCGCCGAACCCGGGTGTTCGTGTGTTGCGTCGAGTTCTCGAGCACGCGGAACCTGGGGCCGAGTCTCCAATGGAAACTCGATTACGCATGCTGCTGGTGCTAGCGGGCCTGCCGCGGCCGGAGGCGCAGGTACCCATTCGCGATCGTCTCCTGCGAGTTATCGGGCGGCCGGACCTGTACTACCGCGACCAGCGACTCGGCCTCGAATATGACGGTGGCACCCACCGCGACACCCTCGCCGAGGACAACCGCCGCCAGAACCGACTGCTCGATGCGGGCGTTCGGCTGCTCCGCTTCACGGCCGTCGACATCTTCAACACCCCCGATCACGTAATCGGATTGGTTCGCGCAGCGCTCGCGGCTTGAGCCGTCCCGACATCCAGCGGGCTTTGTATACAAACGCGCAATTCAACCCCGTCGGAAGCACGCGTTTGTATACAAACGCGGGGTTGGGGGCTCTTTGCGCGCTAGTCGATTACCGAGCGGACACGTGTGGGCTCGGGCTCTTCGACGATGTCGAGCGCGGTCGCCTGGCTGATCCAGTACTCGACATCTGAAAACGACGGCGCGCCGGCTAGGCCGATCGCGTCCGCCAGGTTCGCGTGCAGCTGCTTCGCGTCCTGCGCGCGCAGCGCCTTCATCGAGTTGATGCCGAGGCGCCGGATCACCGGCAGGAACCGGTCCATGCCCGAGACCTCGAGCAGCGTGCACTGGTTCGCGAACTCGTAGAGCCGGTCCGGCGTGATGCCC
>Ga0137376_10000898_pt1 | contig 15434 bp, 13 predicted proteins | sample SagtaG_23_FD_104814 | JGI IMG/M metagenome (GOLD analysis project Ga0137376, IMG submission 104814) | Vadose zone soil microbial communities from Sagehorn Ranch, Mendocino, California, USA - Sage2_L_20_16 metaG | ecosystem: Environmental > Terrestrial > Soil > Vadose zone | place: USA...
CGCGAGCGGCGTCTGCGCCCTGCTCATCGGCTTCGCTTTCGGGCAGACGCTTTGGCTGTTGATCCCGATCGCCCTCGCCTGGGGATTCTTTGTCATCGCCGATTCCGCGCAGTTCAGCGTTCTCGTAACTGAGTCAGTACCGCCGCATGCGGTCGGGACGGCGCTCACCATACAGACGTCGCTCGGATTCCTCCTCACGATGATCTCCATTCAGCTCGTTCCACCCGTTGCGACGGCAATCGGCTGGCGATGGGCGTTCGCGATGCTTGCGGCTGGTCCGGCGGTCGGTATCGCTGCGATTCGCAGGCTGCAGCGTACGACCGTCAAGGCAAGCCAAGCATCGCTCTCCCCGCCGCCTCGCGGTCGTTAGGCACCTCGCGTAAACGGCCCTGATGCACGGCAACGACGCGAGTTGCGAGGCCGAGAACTTCGTCGAGATCGCTGGAATAGACGACGACCGCCGCGCCGGCCGCCGCGGCCTCGCGAAGGCGGGCGTGGACCGCCGCCGTCGCCCGAATGTCCAGGCCGCGCGTCGGATTCTCGGCGACGATTACCGACGGAGCATCGCTCAGCTCGCGCGCCAGGACGAGTTTCTGTTGATTCCCTCCGGACAACACACCGGCCGCCGCATCGACGCTTGGCGCGCGCACGTCGAACTCTCGACTGAGCCGCTCCGCGACCGCTCGCTGCCAGGGCCAATTCATGCGGCCGCGAGCGCGGCCAGCGCCCTTTAGCGCCACGTTCTCGGTCACCGAGAACTCCGAGATCAGCGCATCGCGCCCCCGATCTTCGGGGACGAGCGCGGGCTCGCCGCGTCGATCGATCGTTCCGGTGGTCGGCACGGCACGTCCGGCGATTGCGCGAAGGAGCAACTGGTGCCCCGAATCTTCGAGGGCGGCAATTCCCAGAATCTCGCACTGCCGTAGCTCCAGAGTGACATCGGCAACGCGCGTGATCCCGAGCGCGTCACGAACGCTTAACGACGAGAGGCGCAGCACGATCTCGCCGGGAGCGCTTCGTGGCGGCGTCGCCGTTCTTGGCGCCGACGCGCCGATCATCGCGTCGGCCAAGGTCTCGACGGAGGCCGATGCCGCGTCCGCGGTCAAGATCGCGTTGCCATAACGAAGCACGGTGACCTCATCGGCAGTGGCAAGGGCCTCCTCCAACTTGTGTGTGATCAGAATGACAGAACCGCCGCGGTCTGCAAACGAGCGCAGCCATCCGAGCAATTCCCTGCCTTCCGCTGGCGCGAGAACGGCGGTCGGTTCGTCCATGATCAACACTCTGGCGCCACGCGCGAGCGCCTTGAGAATCTCGAGGCGCTGCTGTGCACTCACGCCTAACGATTCTGCCCTTGCTGTCGGATCGATCGCGAGCTGCGTGTCGGATGCCAAACGGCGGACACGCGCCTCGGCGTCAGCTCTCGAGAAGAGACCACGCCCACCGAGCGCGACGTTCTCCGCGACAGTCATCGCGGGAACGTTCATGAAGTGCTGATGGACCATCCCGATACCGGCGTCGATCGCGCTCGCCGGCGAGGGAAACCGGACCTCTTGTCCGTTCAGAAGAATGCGGCCCGCGTCCGGCTGGATAAGTCCAAACGCGATTCGCATCAGCGTCGTCTTGCCGGCGCCATTCTCGCCAAGCAAGGCATGGACGCTCCCCGAGCGCACCGACAGACGTGCGCCGTTGAGCGCGCGCGTCGCGCCAAAGTCCTTGACGATGTCCTCGACCTGAAGGGCCAGTCCTCGGTGCAATGGCTCTTGCACGCCGTTCAAAGCCCGGTCGGCGCATCGAGGAACTGCGCCTCGAGCCCGAATTCCTCGGCGGCGCGTCTCGCGAGGGCACGGACGCCTAACGTCTCGGTCGCGTAGTGACCGGCATACACGATCACGATGCCGACGTCCCGCGCCTGCACCGCGGTGTGGTGCGGACCCTCGCCAACGATCATCGTATCGATGCCGCTCTCGAGCGCCTCGCGAATCGTGTCGCTGGCGGCGCCGGCCCCCGTGCAGATTCCCCACCGGAGCGTACGGCGATCGGGGAGAAATGGCGTCGCGACCACCTCGCCCCCCAGGCCGCGCGCGAATGCGCGCGCGCGATCGACCAATGTGCTGGTGCTGACATCGGAGATGCCACTTACGCCGACGTCGACGGTCTTGAATCTGGCGAAGCCACCAGACGGCTCGATCCCGAGCTGACGCGCCAGCAGCACGTTGTTTCCGACCTCCGGGTGGAGGTCGAGTGGCAAATGCGAGGAGTACACCGCGATGTCGCTGCCGATAAGTGCGGCGAGTTGCTCGTACACCGCCCCTGTCAGCGGTCGGGCGCCGCCCCAGAACATGCCGTGATGCACAAGCAACATGTCCGCCGCTACTCGCGCGGCCTCGCGCACTGTATGTGTCGAAAAATCCACCGCGCACGCCAGCCGGAGGATTTCTTTCCGGCTCGTCAGCTGCAGGCCATTCAGCGCGCCGGGGTAATCCGGAATCTCCGATGTGCGCAGCAGCGCATCCAGCCATTGAGCGATTGCCTGCGCACGTGCCATGACTGATGGCCTAACGACTGACAGCGGTGTTACCGGGGACTCGGAATTTGCCCTGGAGAATGAGCGCTCGCGTCGAATCGACGGCTCGACGTGTCGCGTTCGGAATGCGCGACGTTAGGCGCTGATTGAGAATGAGGTCCACGACCTGTTGGCGCATGCCGAGGGTGATGATGCCAGGCTTGAAGGTATGGTCCTCTACCTCACGCGCCACGAGCAGAAAGGCGTGCGGCAGGTCGATCGCCACGCTGCCAATGGTCACTTCGGGGGCGATGTCGTTTTGGTTGGAGTTTGTGCCGAATACGTAAGCATTGTTCGCCTCACGCACCGCTTGGAAAATCCCAAGACCGGCAGCATCGGCGTTCTGGAAAATGACGTCGACGCCACTGGCGAGCTGCGCCAGCGCTTGCTCCTTGCCGGCGCTTACGTCGTCCCAGTTTCCGATGTAGCCGGTGACGATGCGCGCAGATGGGTTGACGCTGTGTACGCCCTCGCTGAAGGCGCGAAAGCTCTCGCGGACGGGCGGCAGCTCGGTACCACCGATGACACCGATCCGACCAGATCGTGTGATCGCGCCCGCAATCATGCCGGCGAGAAAGGACGGTTCCGCGAAGCCGAAGACCATGCCGGAGACATTGCCCGTGGCGGTGTTCCCAGACGTGACAACGTACTGCGTCCGCGGGTAGGAGGGGCCGACGGCGCGTGCGGCGTCCTGAAATTCGAACCCATGGCCGAAGACGAGATCGTAGTCCTGATTGCCGTACTGCCTGAAGTTCTCCTCGAATTCCGCCGGCGTCTTGGTTTGGATGTGGCTGATCTTGGCGCCTAGTGAATCGCGAATGCGGAGGAGGCCTTGGTATGCGCCGCCGTTCCAGGACTGGTCCGTAATGGACCCGGGCGTGAGCAGTGCGACGCGTAGTGCGGGAGTGGCTGAAGAGTCGCTTCCTTCCGGGTTGGCCTTGGCTGGACGGCAGCCGTTGTTGATGAGGGTGAAGGCGGCAAGCAGTGCAATGTGGATCGGGGTGGAAAACCTCACGAGAAATCGCCGATGCGCTGAGTTAAAGGCTGTATTGGGAATGACTTATCGGCCTGTGGGAAATGGCGCTGCCAGCCGTGGAATCGACCACGACTTAATGAGTATCTGGCGCCATGAGCTGTTGATGCTGTCATATGTATGGCTCAATAACGGAGACGCAATGCCAGCATCACGCGAAATCGCCGCCACCATCCGGCAAGATTAGATCGATTACCCGGTCGAGGTCTTCGGAGGAGTAAAACGATATTCGAACGGCACCCTTTGTGTCGCCTGCGAGATCGATCTGGACATCGGTCTGCAGGTACCGGCGCAACTGGTCCTCGAATCGACGTGAGGCGGGATTGCCCTTGGACGTACGGGGCTGATGGGGCTTTCCGGTTCTAGGCTTAGACTCTGATGGCGTGCGATTGGCGCGCGCCCGGTGCTCCGTTTGGCGAACACTGAGCCCATTAGTGATGGCCTCATTGGCGAGGCGAACGGCATCCGCGGCGTCGAGGCCAGCCAAGGCCCGAGCGTGGCCGGCACTCAACTGACCCGCTTCAAGCGCTTTCTGTACAGAATCAGGAAGCGTGAGAACCCGAAGAAGGTTGGTGATCGTGCTCCGATCCTTACCTACAGCGTCAGCAACCTCTTGGTGAGTGAGTGAGAACTCGCCAAGAAGTCGCTGATAGCCCCGCGCCTCCTCGATAGCATTGAGATCCGAGCGCTGAAGGTTTTCGACCAGTGCGACCACCAGAAGTGTTTGGTCGTCGAAGTCGCGAACGACGGCCGGCACGTCCTTCCATTGCAGGTTCGTCACGGCGCGCAGGCGTCGCTCCCCAGTTACGAGCTCGTATGTCTCCCCTTTTTTGCGCACCGTAATTGGCTGCAACAACCCGTTGGCGCGGATGGACGCTTCAAGTTCTGCAAGCGCTGCGGGATCGAATTCGCGCCGAGGTTGGAAGGGATTCGGCTTTATGCGGGCAGTGGCGATTCGCTGAAGTTCAGATGCAGCGGAATTGGATGGCTGGCTTGTTCCGATCAGGGCCTCCAAGCCGCGGCCAAGGCGTCGGTGCCTTTCAGTAGTCATACGCTTTGCTCAGGTTGGCCGCCAACCACCTCTGCCTCAGATTCCGATGGCCGAGTGAGAGCAGTGCGCCGAGTCGAAGTCCGCTCGAGTAGCTCTCGGGCTACGCCCATGTAGGCCTGGGCGCCGACGGAGGCGACATCGTAGAGAATAATCGGCTTGCCAAAGCTCGGCGCCTCCGCGAGGCGCACATTCCGCGGTATCACCGTGTCGAAGACCTTACCACCAAAATATTCGCGGGCTTCCGCAGCAACTTGGCGCGAAAGATTGAGGCGGGCGTCGTACATGGTAAGCAACACGCCGTCGATCGCGAGTGATTCGTTGACTCCCCGCTGGACCAGGTGGACAGTGTTGAGAAGCTGCGAAAGCCCTTCGAGCGCGTAGTACTCGCACTGAACCGGGATGAGAAGCGCATCGGCCGCCGCGAGCATGTTGACCGTGATCAAGCTCAGCGACGGCGGACAGTCGATGAGAACGTAGTCATAGTCGTGTGACACGGAGGCGATGGCGGCGCGCATCATTCGGTCGCGAGATGGATGGTCGACCAGCTCCACCTCTGCGCCCGCTAGCTCAGGGGTTGCCGGAAGCAAGTCGAGATGCCGAAACTGAAGGCTGCGGATCAATGCCGCGGCGACGGTTGTACTGCCGATTAGGACGTCGTAAACGGTCGCGGTAATCGATTCGCGGGAGATGCCAAGTCCGCTGGTCGCGTTTCCCTGCGGGTCACCGTCGACGAGCAGTGTCCTCTGCTCAGCGACCGCCAAACTAGCGGCGAGATTGACGGCGGTCGTTGTCTTTCCGACGCCACCCTTCTGGTTTGCTATCGCGATGATTCGGGCCACGGAGCTCGAGGGAGTCAGGTCTCGGGAATATAGGCGTAGGGCCACGGAGTGGACGAATGTTTCACGTGGCACGCACCAGCAAGCACGGACGAGCTTCCTGTCCTCGTTTCACGTGAAACACTACACTGGTTGGCCGCCAGATTCCGCTATAATGGCGCCCACATGTCGCCATCATGTCCTGACAATTATGCGCCTAGCGCGGCGCAGGCTGGTATTGCCAGCGCCCGGAAACGGTCACGTGAACGGTCTGTTGGCCGGCCTCAATGGGCGTAGGCGCCGCGGCGAGCGCGCTCACTTGCATCCGGTAGACCGGGCGCGGACCAGCGTCGCTGGTGGTCAACTCGAGCAGCGCGCCTAACGAACCGCCGGCCGCACGAGCCATCGACTCCGCGTCGCCGCGCGCGCGCGCGATCGCCTGCGCCAGGGCCTCATGGCGCGATGAGTCAGAGTTGGACGAAAAAAAGTCCAGTGAATTGATCTGGTTGGCCCCCTTCGCGAGTGCGGCGTCGAGCACAGGCGCAATCTGGTCGATCCGGCGGACCTCCACACGAACCAAGTTGCTGACGACGTAGCCGGTCACCGTTGTCTTTTGCGTTTGCTGATCGTATCGAGTCTCCGGCGAGACGCTGTAGTTCTCAGTCGAGACCTGCTCGCGCGGGACTCCGGCGGCGATCACCGCACCGATGACGGCACTCTGCCGCTGTGCGTTGTCTCGCGCGGCGGCCGCGGCCGTCGAGGCGCGCGTCTGAACGCCGATGTACACGGCCGCGCGGTCGGGCACCAACCGCGCCTCACCCGAGGCGGACGTTACGATCTCGGGTCCAGAGCGAGCCGGCATCAGGACTTGCGCACGTACCGACGTGGCCGACACGCCGAGCGCCATGACCGATAGAGCAATACATAACGACTTCACACGCATGCGAAACATCGGCACCTCCTATCGAGTGCAAAGAGCAAGATATAGCCGCCGAGTCCGAGCCGTCTGCAACGAGCTAGGCCGAAACTTCGCGCGCGCATCAACCACGGAGCAAATCGATTGCTGCCTGACGAGTGGATTGATCAGGCGGGTGCGCCGACGCGACGACGTTTCTCGATCTCGATGAGCAAATTCTGTAGATCAGTCGGGCTCACGCCGGGGATGCGAGAAGCCTGCGCCAATGTCCCCGGTTGTCGCGCAACGAGCTTCTGCCGCGCCTCGAACGACAGCGACAGCATCTCCGCGTAAGGCAGGTCGGCGTCCAGCCTGAACTGCCCCATGCGACGCATCTTCTCGGCCTGCTCGCGCTCGCGCTCGAAATAACCCGAGTACTTGATTTCGAGATCGGCCGTAATCAGCGCTTCGCGCTCGAGATCGGCTCCGACACCGCGCGACGCGAGAAGCTCTGACAAGGAGACGCCCTGCCGCTTGGCCAACGCGGAAATGCGAAGACCATGGGCGATTGGACTGCTTCCCGCACGCTCGAGCACCTCGTTCGCAACGTCTGGCGAGATGCTTGTCTCGTCGGCGATGCGCCGCGCGGCATCCTCGGACCCCAGGCGACGTTCGACGATCCGCGCCTCCTGCTCATCGTAGAGTCCGAGTGTCTTGCCGAATGGCGTCAGACGCCGCAGCGCGTTGTCTTGACGAACCGTTAGGCGGAATTCGGATCGAGAGGTGAAGAGGCGGTAAGGCTCGTCGACACCGCGTGTCACCAAGTCGTCGACGAGAACGCCGATGTACGAGCTCTCACGTCCCAGGATCAGCGCCGGCCGCTCGAGGGCAGTGAGGCCGGCGTTGAGACCAGCGATCGTTCCCTGCCCTGCCGCTTCCTCATAGCCTGTCGTGCCGTTGATTTGACCCGCGAAATACAGACCCGACATCGCTCGAACCTGCAGGGTCGCGTCGAGCTGAGTCGGCGGATAGTAGTCGTACTCGATCGCGTAGCCGGCGCGTGTCATGCGCGCGCGCTCCAAACCAGGGACGGACCGGAGTATCTCGAGCTGCACCTCAGCCGGAAGCGACGTCGAAAGACCGTTGACATAGAGCTCCGACGTGTCGTGACCCTCGGGCTCCAAGAAGATCTGATGTCGTTCCGCGGCGGGAAACTTTATGATCTTGTCCTCGACCGAAGGACAATAGCGCGGACCGCGAGAGGCGATTGCGCCTCCATACATCGCTGACTTCCCGATGTTCTTGGCGATGATTCGCTTTCCCTCATCGCCGAGAAAGGTGATCCAACACGGAAGCTGCGCGGGATGACGAATCCCCTCCTCACTCCTCCGCGGCGTCGACCAAAAATGCGACCAGGAGTAGTCGAATTGCTCGATCTCACTCTCCTGTCGCTCCAGGCGCGCAAGGTCCGCGGAGCGGCCGTCGACGCGCGGGGGGGTTCCGGTCTTGAAGCGCGCGACCTCGAGTCCGGCGCGTTCGAGCTGCTCGGCCAGGTGAGTCGCTGCGGATTCTCCAGCCCGGCCCCCGGAGAAACGCATCTCGGTGCCGATGTGAATCCTACCGCGAAGGAAGGTGCCGGTCGTGATTACGATGCTGCGCGCGCCGAAGCGTCGCCCCTCGAGCGTCTCGACTCCGAGAACACGATTTTGGTCGTCGAGAAGCAATCGCGCGACGGTCCCCTGGATCGTCGCGAGCGATGAATGTTCCTCGAGCAGCGTGCGCACCGCTCTTCGGTAGAGACCGCGATCGCATTGGGCACGCGGCGCCCATACCGCCGGGCCCTTGCTGCGATTCAGCATTCGGAACTGCAGCATGGCAAGATCGGTCGCGCGAGCCATAATGCCACCGAGCGCATCGACTTCACGAACTACCGTTCCTTTCGCGACGCCGCCGATCGCCGGATTGCACGACATCTGACCGATCGTCTCGAGCGCGGTCGTGATGATGCCTACACGCGCGCCAAGTCGCGCGGCAGCAACCGCCGCCTCTGTTCCGGCGTGACCACCACCGACGACAATGACGTCGAAGTCTGCTTCGTTGGCGCGCGTTATCGGCGATGCCATATATCAAAGGTACACTGAACCACATTCCCCGAATCGACACCCAATGTCACTGCTGATTCCAAGCGGCGCACCCACTCTCTTCATTATCCGTTCAGCCTATGAGCGGTCCGGGCTCAGTCGGCGCGACATCGATGGACGCCTCGGGCTGACGCCTGACGAGTTTCGCGTTGACGGAAATCTCATTGTCATCGGTCCAATTGCGGCCGAGGACTCGGTCGCGGACGTCATCGAGGAGCTCGAAGCCAGTGGGCTCGTCTACTTTGAGGACTTCTTCGAGCTCAGTGGCAACTGGCCGGACTGGCTAAGGCTCATTTGCGCTACGAGCTGACTCCAGGTCCGCGGAGCGCAATCAAGTCTTCTTCGTATCCTGTCGTCGCGGCTCAACTGTCGGTGAGGGGCTGAGCGGTCCGCGACGGAGCAGCCCATGCCAACCACACTCATAACACCAACTGGTGCGAAACCAAGGCATAATCACATTCCAGCCCTTCGACCTGACACGCAATGTCACCGCGTCGCAGTTCGGGCAACGATCGCCGTCCGGCAGGATGAAAAAGAAGACAATCGTCGCCGCGACGAGGCGGAGCACAAAGAAGCCGACGAAGATGACGGCAAAGATTACCGCGTCTGACATCGTGCCTCCCTTCTAGAGCCGCTCCTCCACCTGAACCCAGGGCTCCACATAAGCGAGATCGCCCTCAATCCGCTCGATCACGACTTCAGTACCCTCATCGACCGACGCGTCGTCGAGGCTGCGCGCGCGCAACGTTCGGTGCTCGCTGCCGAGATCGAAGATGATTCGTCCTTCGCTACCAGCCGCGATCGAGGAAACGACGCGCGCCACATGTCCCTGCAAGACGAACCGCTCGTCCTCCTTGTCGTGCTCGAACGACACCGCCGCCGACTTCGCAACAAGCCAACGCATCAGCACGGCGACAGCTGTACCTATAGCGACGGAGGCAATCAGCGCGCCGAACGTCGACGCGACTCTCGAGAGCGAATATCCGGCCAAGCCGAAGGCGATCGCAAAAGCGGCCACGAGCGGCAGCGAGGGCCTGATTCTCCGCTCGGGTTGCTGCGAGGCCGTCGCCTTCCGCCGCTCGATGCCAAAGAGCATGACGGCGACACCCAACAGGAGCCCAGCGATGAAAGCTCCGAGATAAAAGACAATCATGCGACGGCGTTAGGCACCGAGGTACTTCCGAAACCAGGAAACCGTGAGCGGCGCGAGCGGACCCGCATTTCGGGCTCCTGGCTGGACGAGACGTTCAAGGGCGAGAATGTGGTCATCGTGATCGGTAAAAGAAAGAGCGTGGCGACGAGCCGATTACAGGCCGCAGGCGAGCGCTTTGGGTGTCTGCTGGTTTGAGCCAACCTCGAGCTGCGCGGCGAGGAATTCGGCAACTCGTCGTTCCGCGTAGTACACCGGTCGCCAGGGCACTCCAGAAACAAAGCCCACGTGTCCTCCGTGCTCGGTGAACTCCATCGTGAGGCAGGGATTCCCACGCGCGACCGACGCTACCTCGTTGAGAACCTCGGCGGGAAGAAAGGGGTCGTCTTTCGAGTTTAGTAGCAGTGTCGGCCGACGAATGCGATCGAGAAATCGAAGCGAGCTCGAACGACTGTAGTAGTCGTGGGCGTCGCGAAATCCGTGCATCGGGGCGGTAACCACGTTATCGAACTGGTAAAGCGAGCGCGCCCGGGACATCGCGTCCGGATCGAAAAGTCCAGGAAATCGCGCCAGCTTCGTCTCGGCTTTGCGACGCAACGTTCGGAGGAAATGTCGTTCGTAGACGCGGGAAAACCCAACTGAGATATGTCGGGAGCCACGCTCCAGGTCGAATGGGACGGAAATCGCCGCCGCGGCGAGAATGCGATCCGGAAGCGACGTCGCGCGCTCGCCGAGCCACTTCAGCAACACGTTTCCGCCGAGCGAGACCCCGCAGAGGACGATCGGAGCGGCGGGAAATTCCTCGAGTACACGGCTGACCGCGAAGGAGAGATCGCCTGTCTCGCCGGAGTGGTAAAGGCGGGCGGCGCGATTTTGCTCGGCACCACACCCACGAAAAATCAGCATGTCCGCGCCCCAATTGCGTTCGCGCGCCATGTGCAACAGGCCACCGACGTAGTGCGAGCGCACAGTACCCTCTAGACCATGTAACAGAAAAAGCCGGGGGCGCTCCGGGCGCGCATCCAGACGCAGGACATCGACGAAATCGTCGTCGGGTGTGGACCAACGCTCCAGTCGTGTTGGCAATGACGGTGCGCGCCGGGCAAACTTCCCCCAGAGAGTTTGCGCATGTGGACCGGGTACCCACCATGCCGGGCGGTACCTATGTTCGCGATGTGGGTGTGACACCAGTGCAGTCATGGATTCAGTGTCTTGCGCCGATCGACCGGCTACGAACGCAAACTAATCGATGGAAGTTCAGATCTTCGGCGTGAAGAAGAGCGCCGACACGAGAAAGGCGTTGCGTTTCTTTTCGGAGCGACGGATCAAGACGCACTTCGTTGATTTCGCCGAGCGGCCAGCCTCGCCGTCCGAGTTGCGGCGATTTGCGCAGCGATACGGCGTCGACGCGCTGATCGATCGCGCGTCGCGTCCGTTCGCCTCGCTAGGCATGCGCCACGCGGCCATCTCGGAAGAGCGATGGCTCGACAAGCTCGCTGAGGAGCCACTCATGCTTCGCATGCCGCTCGTTCGCGAGATTGGTCCCGGCGCAAAGGGGTTGACGATCGGTTTGGCCGAAGAAGAGTGGCGTCAATGGACCACGACGTGAGCGTCGTCGTTCACCACGAGGAGCAACGCCGCGCGTAGCGAGATGACGCAGATTCAAGTGTCGAATGTCGCCGTCCAGTTCGGGGCGACCGTGCTTTTCCGCGACATAACTTTTACAGTCGCAAGCGGAGAGCGTTGGGGCATCATCGGTCGGAACGGCACAGGCAAGACGACGCTTTTCCGACTCCTCACCGGCGAGCTCCAACCGACGCGGGGAACGATCGTTCGCCAGTCCGCGCTGCGCGTTGCGCTTCTCGATCAACATCGCGACTTCGGTGATGCCGGGACGGTCTGGGAAGTGGCGGCAGGGGGCCTCGCCGAGCTCCTCACGCTCGAGCAATCGCTGCTCGAGCAAGCGCATGCCCTGAGTACAGACGCGTCTGACGAGGCGCTGAACCGCTATGGCCGGGACCTCGAGCGGTTCGCGCGCGAGGGGGGATACGACGCGACGTCACGAATCGATGCTGTATTGCACGGACTCGGGTTCGAGCCGCAGCAGGCGCGCTCGACGCCCGTCGCGCAATTGAGTGGAGGCGAACGGGGGCGTCTCGGTTTGGCCCGAGAATTGGTCCGAGGCGGCGAGGTGCTTCTGCTCGACGAGCCGACGAATCACCTCGACTTGGAGACGACGCGTTGGCTCGAGCAATTCCTTCGCGAGTCGTCGATGAGCGTGCTCCTCATCAGTCACGATCGGGCATTCCTGCAAAACGTCGTCGACCACGTTCTGCATTTCGAGGGCGAAACGGCGACCCCGTACGCGGGCTCGTACACCGCGTTCGTCACGCAGCGCGATGAGAAGCGCTTGACGCAACAACGCGTATTCGACAAGCAGCAACGCACGATTGCCCATGAACAGGACTACATCGCCCGCAACATCGCTGGACAAAACAGTCGTCAGGCGAAGGGCCGGCGCAAGCGGCTCTCGCGCTTGCCGCGGCTGAGTTCTCCCGTGGCGGACGACGACTCGATGGCGCTGCGCTTCGACGTCGCACAGCGGGGTGGCGACCGTGTCGCCATCGCCGACCGAGCAACGGTCAGCGTCACGGAGTCTGGTCCGAGCGTTAGGCGAGTGTTGGTGGACGCGTTCACCGGCTCGCTACGCCGTGGGCAGGTTCTTGGGCTCGTCGGCCCAAACGGCGCCGGCAAGTCAACGCTCTTGAAGGCACTCGTCGGACATCATCCCCTTGAATCGGGCGCGCTACGACTCGGCAGCGGCATCGACGTCGCCTACTACCGACAGGACCTCTCGCAGGTTCCGCTCGACAAGACCTTGTACGAGACCATCGCCGAATTGCGGCCGGCCTGGGAACGACGGCTCATTCAAGGCCATCTTGGCCGGTTTGGCTTTTCAGGCGATGAAGTGCAGCGTCGCCCCGAGACACTCTCCGGCGGCGAGCGGGCTCGCGTCGCATTGGCCATGCTCATGCTCTCGCGTTCGAATCTGCTCATCCTCGACGAGCCGACCAATCATCTTGACGTCGAGTCGATCGAGGCACTCGAGGATGCGCTCGAGCGATACGATGGCACCGTGATTCTTGTAAGTCACGATCGTGAGTTGCTGCGTGGGCTGACCGAGAGGCTGTGGGTGCTACATGAGCGACATATTACAGAATTCGATGGAGGCTTCGCTGAGTGGGAGTTGGTGAGCGCGGAACGCGAGCGCGCGGCTGCGGTGCGCGCGAGCGAGGAAGCAGCGTTGCGTCGCGTGCATGAGCGCCAGCGCCTCGAACGCACGCGGCGAAACGAGTCTGAAAAACGCTCTCGCACAGCGCGCGATCTTACTCGTGAGCTGCGGCGGGCACGGCGCGACGTGGAGACCGTAGAAAAAACAATCGAGGAGCTCGAGGCAGAGATCGCGACAGTGTCAGCCGCGCTCGAGGATCCGCAGCTTTATACGCGCGCCACCGGCGCCACTGACGCGGCCACGCTTGGCGGACAGCTCGAGCGTGCCAAGCGACGGCTGGATGCTGCACTCGAGCAGTGGAGCGCGGCGACCGATGAAGTCGAAGAACTGAATCGCGAGCTCGCGGCGAGCGAAACCTGACGCGCCGAATCACGCGTACGAGAGCATCATGCTCGGTCCCATTCTGATTCTGCAGTTGGTGGCTGTTGGGGCCTCGCACGCGGACTCCGTCTATGGCTCGCGGGCGCTCGCGGCATTCATCGCCGTCGCGGCGGCGGCAAACCGCACTCCACCTGCCACGTTACGAGGCTACCGGGCGCGCGTGGAGTCCGAGTTATCGCTGATTCTTCGAGACACCATCGGCCGAGAGCGTGTTGCAGAAGTCGAACAAGTGGCAATGGCGGCACTGTGGGAGCGGGGGCAGCGCTACGACCTTCGCGTCGTCGGCTATCGATCGCAGACGGTCGGCGTGCCCTACTCTGCTCTGTCCTTCGCCCGCAGCTGGACGATTCCATATCTCTACGGGGATCGACTGACGTTAGGCGTCGAATTCCCGGAGCGCGCGCCGCCCCCGCCATCGAACCACCGCCTCCCGGGACCTGATAGTCGTACCGACAGCTCGACGGAACAACACCGTCGCGGACAAGACACGATCCACGCCGTTCACCCTCTCGCCGCCGATCGCGAGCAATTTTATCGCTACGCTGGTGGCGACACGATCGCCGTCCTCCATGCGCGAGACCGGGATGTCCCGATCGTCCGCGTGCACGTGAGGCCAGTGTTCGACGCCGCGGCTCGCCAATCTCGCATCGCTGCGTTCGAGGGAGAGATTGATTTCGATGCCACAAGGCATCAGATCGTGCGCATGCGTGGACAGTTCGTGCAAACTCCCGGTCCGCGCGGCCGTCGTCCACTACTTGCGCGGATGCCGGGCATCATCGCCGTGGCCTATGTCGAGTTCGTCAATGCGGAAGTGGGCGGGCAGTATTGGCTTCCAGCGTTCCAACGATCGGAGTTCCAGGCGACATTCGCGCCGTTAGGCAGCCAGCGATCGGTGTTCAGGCTGGTGTCGCGGTTTGCCGATCTCGATGTGGACGGGCACACCGGACTCGGCGACAGCGCGAGCGTGGACAGCGCCCGACCAGTCGGTGACCGGTTGCCCTATCGCCGCCGGCTTTCCTATGCGCCGGCGGACAGCATCGGTCGATATCGAGGGTGGATGGAGCCCTTGGGTGTCGCGACAGCGAACGTGAGCGCATCGGATTTCGACGATCTGGCGCCAGACGCGTGGAGGATGGACGGGCCGCCGCGGCTCGAACTCGCGCCCACAAAGCTCGAGGAGGTCTTTCGATTCAACCGCGTCGAAGGCATGTACACCGGTTTCGCCGGTGGCGAGCGCTTTCGCGATGCGGCGCCTGGCCTAACGGCGCATGCCTTCGGAGGCTGGGCCTGGAGCGAAAGAACCCTGCGGGGCAGTGGGTCGCTGCAATACCACCGTGGCGGGTGGACGACGACGATCCGCGGCGAACGCACCCTCGCCAGCACCAACGATTTCACCCCGCCGCTGGAGGGCGGGAGCGAAGGGTTTGGCGCGCTCTTTGGCGGGATCGACGATCAGGACTATATCGACCGCCGCGTTGCCGCCGTCGACCTAACGAGAAACTTTGCGCCGCGCCACGACGCGCTCGTCACGGTTGAAGCGGGCTTCAGCGGCGACCGATCCGAAGTCGCGCGAGTGGGCCGCTCGGTGCTTGGCGTCGGCCACTTCCGGTTGAACCGCGGCAGCATGGACGGGAATTATTGGCGCGGCGCGGCAACGTTCGAGCTGCACCCCGGGGTAACGGGGATGTTCCTCGAGCCGGGAATGGGACTCGTCGCGTCGCATGAAATGGCGCGAGGCCAGTTGAACTGGCAGCGCAGCGAGCTGACGCTGGCGGCGCGTCACAGCATTGGTGATCTCGTAATTGCCGGCCGTGCGCAGGGCGGCATTGTCCTTGGAAGGTCCTTGCCGCCGCAAGCGCTCTTCGAGCTGGGAGGCGAGAACGCGCTGCCAGGTTACGATTACAAGCAGTTCGCCGGCGATCGAGCCGCGGCTGGCGGTGTGCTAGCCAGCTATACCTTCCCGGTGTTGCGACGGCCATTGCGCCTCATACGATCGCTGATCGTCCCGGGACTCAGTCCCGGCATGGCCGCGGGTGTTCAAAGCGGCTGGACAGAAGCGTCGACGGATGCGGCCCGAGCCGCGATCCGCGGTCTCAGCCCAACCGGGACG
>Ga0137376_10000906_pt1 | contig 15396 bp, 18 predicted proteins | sample SagtaG_23_FD_104814 | JGI IMG/M metagenome (GOLD analysis project Ga0137376, IMG submission 104814) | Vadose zone soil microbial communities from Sagehorn Ranch, Mendocino, California, USA - Sage2_L_20_16 metaG | ecosystem: Environmental > Terrestrial > Soil > Vadose zone | place: USA...
CCGATCTCGGCCACGTCTCAGCCAAGTCCGGGACCAGCTTAACGTGAACACACGCCGCCGTGTCGCAGCACGGATCATTGTGCAGTCAACAGACCGACGTCGCCTGGCTATGCGGCCTCATGCACAGTGACTTCGCTGGGTAAGCTGAACTGAAAGGTTGCGCCCCGTCCGGAGTTGGGGGCCCCCAAGCGGCCGCCATGCGATTCGATGATGGACCGGCTGTGGGCAGTCCCATTCCGGTCCCCTGAGGTTTGGTGGTAAAGAATGCATTGAAGATCTGCTCCGCCTGTTCTGGCTGTAGTCCCACGCCGGTATTGCCGACCGAGATCAGGAGTTGACGATTGTCGTCTTGCTGCGACTTGATCGAGGATCTGATGCGGCGCATGAAATTCCCAGTGTAGACCAGCCCAGACTTGCAGCGGGTTGCTATCGGCTTCGGAGGCCTTCAGAAGATACTTATACGAGCACCTTGCAGTTGGCCCAACTGTCGGATCATCTGGCTGGCTTAGTTGGCATGTCGGGAGAATCCGGTTCGGGACCCGCTTGGAGTTGAGGATGAGTGCTATCCATGGACGAAACCGCCGATGATGGCCTCGCCGCCGCTGGTATTGTGCGCATACTCAATGATCGGCAGGATCAGTCCTGCCGTGTTACACGAGTACCCGCGGTGGGACAGAATTCCATCGGTCGCACGTGCAAACCAAAATCGCGACAAATTGTCCCAACACTTAGCCAATGCGCCATTTTGTCCTGCCTTTTAGGTGAATGCCTCCGCTGTTTCTGCTTTGTAACTTAAGGGCTGGCCGAATTCGGCCAAGAGCGTTCTCCTTCTTCGATCGAGAGCTCCCCAAATCCGAACGACTAGGACGCAACCTATGAAGGCAGGGTTTAAGAACCTCTTCGGTGCCGCTTGGGCACGACACACAGCATTCTGGATCGCGATTTTGACGATGGCCAACTTGGCATTTGGCCAATCTTCGAAAATGTCGCCAGACCTTCAGGCGCTTGGCCCGAACAGCAACGTGAATGTGATCGTGCAGTATTACAACCCGCCGAACGGGAACGAGCTTAACGCTGGCGGCTTAATAGGCGCGACGAATGGCAAGAGTCTCGGCCTGGTCAAAGCTTACTCGTGGCGGCTGCGGTCCCACGTTGGCGCAATGCCTCCGACAAAAAAACCAAGGGCCAGGAAAAGCAACCCGGGTTGTGTTCAACGTGTTCAGCATGATGGCGCCGGCGGTCTGCCTTTCCCAACTCGGTTGCGCCGATCGGAATGTGCCCGTACTTTTCAGCGTGGCGCAGGACCACCATCATGATTTGTTTGATCTTGCCCAAGGTCGGACCCTCTAGATCGTCTATGAATGTACGCCGCAGGTGCAGGCGGGTTCCCGGCCCAATCAATATCCTTGTGAAGCGTTTTGGATTTCACAACCTGCGGCATTCGCTGAGCAACGCGCTAATCACGGGAGAGAAGGAAGACCCGCGCACGGTGCAGGACATGATGCGTCACAGCAACAGCAGCACGACGCCGGAACTGTACACGCAGTCAACCATGTCGCAGCCGGTAGCGGCCCAGCAGAAGCTGCTGAGCCGGATTGTGCCGCAGAACGAATTGATCAATTAGAACGTGAACGGTACGGTGAACGGTATAACGTTCACCGAGCTTTACCGACGGAACGTAGCAAGTGTATGATTTTAATCACCGTAGGCGCGTAGCTCAGTTGGTTAGAGCGCTACCTTGACACGCTTCTGTGGTTCCATACTTCCAACAACTTAGAAACCATGGGGGACTGCCTGAGTACGTGTAAATACGGCCAAGACGAGATTTTCACAGGTGATTTTACAGGTGTGATTTGCAGAAGGCGACGGGATTCCGCCTGCGGTGGGACGTTTCACTGTCAAAACGGTATATCGGTGTCGTCCAATTCCGTTGCTTCCTCAGTCGAGCTTTCAATTCCAGCCTGAGCGATGAACTTCGCTCGCTCGAACAATTCGTCGAATGTGAGGATTTCTGGATTGTGAATGTTGCGGCGGAACAGCTGAAACGCTTGCCTTCGGTGCACTTTCTCAAGTTGGCCCAACGAGCCAATGACCAAGATAGAAAGTGGCGCAATCGTGTAGATCCGCCGCTTTTCAAGCAGGTCGCGGTCGGCCAGTCGTTGACTACCCTCGATGTCCCAAGTCCGGCTATTTACCTGAGCCTGCGAAACTCCTCCGACGAAGTCCTGTGAAAAGCTCGGCACTCCGCTCCGGTATTCCCGTTCTGCAAAGATCGGCGTTTGCGGCTTCTTTATCTCGACCACGACAGTAAAACTCTCATAGCCCACCGTCCGTGCAAGAAACTCCCCTCGTTGCTTTCCGGTACCTTTGTATGACTCCCCTCCATAGGTCGCCTGCCTTTGTTCCAAGCCAAGAAACTGATAGCGAAGCCCATATCCAAAAATCCACTGGTTCTTCCAGAAGAAATCTTCCCATTGCGGTTCCGACCAGTCCTGCGATTTCAAGTGCGCCCCGAAGGCGGAGAGCGCCTCTTCTCTCTCGTTCTGGATCCGCGAGCGGGATAGGCGAGTCGCGAGGTCTGGGTCAGTCTGCGCAATAGCATCCCAAACTTCCTGACCGTATTGCCGAGCAATCAACTGTTCAATGACGCGCCTCCTATTCTTGTCGGTGACCTCCACAACTTGGTTGGGGTCGGCGACAACGACTTCCTTTCTCCCCAACTTCACCCCGCGCTGTGCAGCAATTGCCTTCAGGTCGTCTAATCCATTGATTAGATTCTCGGTTTGGGTGCTGTCCAGATTCACGGCCACGCAATCGCCAGCCTTTAACTGCGACAACTTCAGTTCTTTCATGTCTTCCCAAGCGTCTTTGCTTGATTTTCGCTGGCAAATCAGGGAACCTTCGATTCGCCATCGGCTCTCATCGGGTCTGCGGACAAATTTTGGACGAAAGATTCTGCGGGTTGTGATCGTTTGCCCGAGTACTATGTCCACGATGTCCGCCGATGTGGACGACGTCCTCTGAACGGTGTATTTCTCCATTAGTCACCTCAACCAAGGCGAGAGGAATGTGACCAATCGCGCGTGGATCAACATTGGAGGCATGCCCAATGTTACCGCTGATTGAGGAGCGCGAACGCTTTCGCGAGCGCAGGGCGCTTGCGGAATCCACTAGAAAGTCGTTAAACGGTTACGGCTTAGGCCGGGTCGTGGATGAAGGCATGCCGTACCAGGCGTAGAACGACCCGCTCTGCCACTCAGATGGCGAGAGAGGGCACTTTCATTATCTGCTGGACCGACAGCCACTGCTTGCCGGAGAGGTCTACCTTCACCGGAATGAGCGGGTCAAACTGACCGATAGAATTGAGCAAACGACTAGAATCGTAGACCGGGGCGTTTTGCCAAATGGCAAAAAACGTCCGATTGAGGTGTATGACACCCGACACTTTCCTTGACAAGTTTACTGATCCTACGTGGTTTGACCCAGCGGTTCGCCCAAAAACCATGAAGGCATGTCTGGCGTTGTGTGAACGCATTCTCGATAAGATCGTTAATGAATTGCCACGAATTGTTTTATTCGCCCCCGATGCCGGTGAGTACGGCCGTTGCATACCTCTTATGCCTAACGATTTCGACAGCGATGCCGCTTTCATCTACTTGGCTCCCTCGCTGGAGAGTCGGCCGCAAGTGGAAGTCAATTTCACCGTGGCGCACGAATTTGCCCATGCCCTCGTGCGACATCATTTACCCCAAAACATGATTCTCTCCCCCGAGGAAGCGAAAAGGGGGTACTTGGAATCGAACTCCGAGATCGCTGCCGACAAGCTGGTAGCGGAGTGGGGTTTCAGAGTACCGAAACGGCGTAGCCGAGACAGGAAGCGGCAGATAAGCAACGACGAGAAAACATAGTTTCGAAAAAGGGTTGGCTTGCCGCAGTTGCCGTGGCAACACCCCAGAGCACAGACACTATGAATGAGCTTGAATTGACCGCAGAGCAATTGCAGCAGGCAGAAAATACCTATAGGTTCAACCATCATTTATGAGACCAGTTCTAATACAGCAGTGGCCGTGCCGAACGTGCTGATGTACCCACCAAGGAATTGAAAAACTGCTGTTGCGAATAGAACAACCAGGTTGCACCTAGGACGGCCGTAATTCCAAGTGAGAGTTTTAGTGATTGCCACACACTTGCCCGCCTTCCTCCTCCCAGGGTTTGCTAACCACGCGTTTTGCGGGCATGGATGACGATGACGGCGTCCTTGTAAGACGATTTTTCGTAGGTTATCCGGAAGCCGGCTTGCTCCAGCCACTGCTGGTACTCTTCTCGGGTATAGCGACGAGCAATGCTGTATTGGATATCGCGATTTACTTCGACCACTCTACGATAGTGTTCTTCCTTTTCTTTGAAAGTACCGGTTGCTTTGAGATGGCTCTCGATAGCTTTAAGGAGAGGATCGAGATCGATCTCGGAATGCGTAGTGGAGAGCGCAAAGACTCCGTTTGGTTTCAGGACCTGAGCGACCCTTCGGAAGCATCCCAACGGGTCGTCGAGCGCATAAGCGACGTTGACGGCTACGGCGGCGTCAAAATTGTCCTGGTCGATAACTTCGAGACTCTCAGCTGACTCGAGATTTATGGTCAATCTTCCATTCTGATCCAGTTTCTTAGCGCACATCTTTTCCAGCATGAAGGGATTGTTTTCCAGCGCGGTTACGGTGTAGCCACGCTGCAGTAAGGCTTTGGTGACATTTCCTGTGCCGGCTCCGAGCTCCAGAACGCGGCTCACGTTAGGGGAGATGCCACGGAGAACATCGTCAATAAGCTGGCGGTAAGGAGGAAAATCCGAGAGGATGGTGTCATAGGAAACAGCATAAATACCCCACAATTTGTCATCGCGTAGACGCTGTAGTAGCTCTGGTCGATACATTTCCCAGTCGATCTTCTTCAAGAGCAATGCGACAGACCAGGCCTTGAGGTTACCTTCGGGATCGGTGAGCTGACTGGCAACCTTCTCGAGTTCCACGGGGCCGTAGAGCTGGGAATCGTAAACCAGGGGTTCAACATCGATTAAGGGCAGCTGTCCCTGTCTCACCTTATTGGTAAACTCCCTGGCGTGATCAAAGACAGCAGCGTGGTTGGCGAGTTCTGCAATGAAGTAGTTCACATGCTTGCGGCGTATCTTGTGCAAGATAGGCTTGAAAATAATGTCGAACGCCACATTCCAGTGGATCACGCTCAAGTGAGTATCGAGATAATAAGTCGGCGTGGAATAGCGTTGCGCCTGGTAGATGACGGCGCGTAACTGGTGCAACTGAGCAGTCCAATCGTCTTGGCTGAGAGGGGGTTTCTCGGCATCTATGACATCCTCATGGTCGCGGATGAGTTGTATCTTGTCGGAGTCGGTGGACTCAGTGACTGGCTCGAGCACGGCCGCCTCTCGTTTCTTGAGCAGCGATTGATAAGCAATAAATGTCGCGGATAAGATCACGATGCCCAACAAAATCGTCATGACGATCAGCGGCCAATGATCCTGCGAGCTCTTGATGGCCATGGGCTCTAAAATGGCGATCACGGCCAACACAATCAAGGCGAGGATTCCGAGCGGACTTCTTGCAGCTTCACGGATGATTACCGGCCAAGACTGTTTGGGAGCCGCGCGGTGCACGAGAGTTGGTCTAGCAGCGGGCCTGGGTTTTGGCGGTTCTATTGTCGATGTGGCCATGTGCACCTCGTCTAAAGTTAGTGATCAGCTCTGAGCTCGCTATAGCGCGCGATAGGCGTTTGGGTATTCGAGCTCAGGCAGATTGTCAAGCTCCTCAGGGCGCAATTCCATCGCCACCATGGTTCGTCCGACGTCTACAACTTGTCCCCTTATGCCAGAAATGCAGCGGAACCCATGCTTCTCATAAATAGTCGTGTGTATGGCAAGGCATTCGAGAAATAGGCGGCGGGTTCCCGCAGCAATGCTCTTGCGCAGTGCGGCATCAATGAGGCGGGTTGAGATGCCGCGTCCCCTGTACTGAGGAGCGACAATCACGCGGCTCAATTCGCCGCAGCTCTGGTTCTTGCTGAATACTTCCTGGATGATTCCGTTCATTCTTGTGTGAGACTGAAAGATCGGCAGACCCAGAGGGTAGGGTGTCTCGAGACGTTGCTTGGCAACGGCGTCGTCGTTCACCAGTTCTGTAAGGGTTTCGTGCAGCGTTTCGTCGACTGCGCCATTCGTCACTACACGCGCGGTGCCGATCAATTTTTCGCGAGACCCGTTTCGGCAGAAAGCGCCCATGTGGATGGCGTGGAGATCGGCTTCGTTCACCTCAAGTTTGCTGCGGCTGTTCTCGACCTCCTCATCGAGATACCCCATAACGGTGTAAATCTTGTGCCGCAGCGAAAAGTAGTCTTGCAGTTCTCGCTGATTGATAGTCTTCAGGGGCCGCACCGTAACAGGAGAGGAATTGCCTTTGGGTGACTCAGGAGGCGTGGAAAGGTAGTTAAGCCGATTGACGACCATCCCTACAGCACGCGCCAGGCATTCGCTTGCGCAGCTAGCACCAACGGTACGATCGATATCTAATATGCGCGTGGGGCGCGGCATGATCGCGATGGTTCCGAACAGCTGTTTTCCAACTTCCGCCTCGCATCGCCGCAGGAGCATGGTTTTCTCGTCCGGGGAGTCATTGCTTACCAGCCAATCAGAAACGAGGACGGCCATTCCTTTCGGGTTATCACTGAAGTATTGCTTGAGGCGTTCAATGACGTTCTCCGTTTCATCGTTGAGTTCCATAACCTCGCAGGGGCCGCCCGAGACGGATGAACCTATTCCGGAAGCAGTTTCCACAAGACTTTCGTGGAAGCGCTGCCGCGTTGCTGTGCTTTTTATCGCGATTGCCAGTTTGATCACGACCGTACTCCTTGGCCGCGTATGTTCTACCGGGGCTTTGTGACTTGAGCCCCAGCCGGAATGATCGTCGGATAGATGACCTACTGCCCTAGCGATCGACGGATCGCTTGAGAGATGTAGCTCAAGTAGCAATTGCGATTCCAAAAAGTCATTTCTTGATCTGTAGTAAGGACCGACTTTGTAAGTCTTTGAGCACTGGTTCCCGCGTCCCGGTAACGCTCGAGATTGAAGCGGACGTTTGGGCGAGAGATAGCCGGAGTTGCTATCCGTTCGGATAGGAGTTGCTATCCGTTTGGATATGCGAGCACCGTTTTCCAAGCTGTCCACGATTCGGGGAGATTTTGTGAAATGGTAGGCCCGAATGGACTCGAATCGTCGACCTCTTCCTTGTCAAGGTTCAGTTAACCAATACCTCCAACCACTTCCATGTTCGCAAGGAAACTGCCAAACCCCTCTAAATACGCGGAACACGGGCCAATCACGGGCTGGGATCACGGGCTGGAATTGCTATGCCCTCGGGGCAGTAGACGAACAAAAAGCGAAAGTGCTAATATCGCGCTTGTGGGAGAGGGCCGCAAACGTAATAGGGCATAGAGAACTCCACGGTGTCCCGGCTAAGGAATCTTAGACCTCTAGGCACACGGGTTCAACACCTGACTGGATCCGGGATTTTGCAATGCGCGGGTCGCAGGCTTTCGTGAAAGCCGACCCCGCCCATGAGAAAAAATCCTGATTAGCAATCCTGGTGGGACACGTCAGCGCAGACGTGTTTTTCAAATGTTTCCTGGGCGAGCCGGTTGAACGCGAGCGCGGCGACCGTGCTTTCGAGACGTGGGGCGGTTATGCCCCAAGTGCAGTGCGAGCAGCACCAGCCGGTGAAGTCGTCGCCGTCGGCCCAGATCATGCGTTTATTACTCATACGCCTACCTTATTGTGCGTGCGTTTGGGATTCGAGCTCGGGCGCGATGGGCGGAACACATCAACAGAGCGAGCGCGGAAGGTGAACTCCTGCCCGTCGCCACGCTAATTTTCCATGGAATCACTGCGCCGACAAGTAACCAAGGTGCTTCGGCCTGCGAAGCTCTTCGGTGAATTGGACTCAGACATGTTCCCACCTTCGCCTTGACAAGCTGCTAACGGGGAGCGCACACCCCCCGGTGCATTTCGGGGTGAAGGCCAGCCACTTCGCTCGATGATCCACTCAGATTTTTCCGCTGTCCCCCACCCCTCCTGATATCGCTCTAGTCGTTCGCGAGTCCCTCACAGGAGGTGGAATATGATTAACATCCTTTGGAAGGCGTGGCGAGATCGAGCCCAGGACATCGCCGAATATGCGGTGATGTTGGCGGTGATTCTCGTTGTTGTCATTGGTACGTCCGTGGCAAGTTCGGTTCAGTAAGAGGATGGTGTGTGGCGCAGGATAACTGCTCCCACCGACGTTGCTGAGTTGCAGCTTGGTTCGCGCTGAAGAGACCAGCGCTCCCTTAGCTCCAGAGCAATGAGTGTGTTGCCGTCATCGGCAAGACTGTACTTGACCAAGTTGCTGGCGCTTCCCCCATTCTTGGTCTCCATTTTCATGTCGAGCACAAGTGATCTGCCTTCCCAGTACATTCGCGTGCGCGCCGTGTAGTCCGTGTAGTGGGAGCCGGACAACGTTCCTGCGCGACGGGTGTATACTACTGCGCCAAATCACTCTCAAGGAGGTCTTATGCGGCTCACAAGTATTCTGACGTGTGTGCTTGGGTTGATCTTTGGCATCTCTGCTGCGGCGCAGACGAAGATTTCCGGCACGAATCATTGTGCCAAACCCGATCCCCAAAACACAGTCGAAGTGGGAGACCGCCCGAACCATGCCTTTTTGGTTGGACAAATCAAGTGTGCCTGGACGAAGCCCTGGAAAGTGGCTGGAATTGCGGGCAAAGAAGGCGTCGGCACGTTCTCCGGCGTAGATACGATGGAAAATGGCGACAAGGCCTATTACCGTTATCAGGGGACTGCCGTGCTGAAAGACGGTGCGCCGCAAACCGAGGAAGGCACGTGGAGTTTGGTTCGCGGCACCGGCAAACTTAAAGGCCTAACCGGCAAGGGAAGTTACAAGGGCACCGCTGGCACCGACGGAACTATGACCTACGAAGTTGAGGGTGAGTACGAGAGTCCCAAGTAGAACCAAGAGACTCACGAATTGAAGGAGATCAATATGGCGAAAATAGTCAGCTGCAGAGATGTCGGCATGGACTGCGACTTTGTAGCGCATGGCGAAACTGAGCAAGACATTCTCGAACAATGCGCAGACCACGCCCGCACAGCTCACAACATGACGGAGATTACGGTGGAACTTGCCGAGAAGGTTCGGGCGGCTATTCGCGACGAGGCCGCATAGAAAAACGACGGCGAAGACACTCGTCGCGAGTACGTTCTCCTGAGGAGGTGCCGCCTGTCTGGGCTGGGTCATGAATCCTACTGCTTCTTTCCCGCGAATAGGAGGTTTTTAACCTCTTCAGACCAATTCAGGATGATATTGATTTTCGCCTGCTGCCCAGATTTTTTATCTTCCTGAATGAAATAAAACCGCTGCCCATCAGGCGAAACGTCATAAGCGGAAGTCTCGTCACCGCTGGCAAAGTCACCCTCGAAAAGAACCTTGGGCGGGCCAGGCACAAAATCGGCTCCAAGTTGGACAGGAACGGACATAAGCTTCTTGCCTGAACGGTAGAAAAGTTCCTTTCCATTTTTTGCCCACACGGGTTCAGATCCCCCGTCTGTCGAAACCTGAAATCGGTTGCCGCCGGTTGGGAAGCTTCGAACGCAAACCTCATTGCGGGCTGACTCCGAAGACTGATATGCGACCCATCGTCCGTCGGGCGAAAACGCACCCCGGCTCTCATCGAATTCCGTCGCCAGAAAAGGCTTTGCTTGTTTGGGTGATTGCAAAGGCACTGTCCAGAGATCCCCATTAGCATGACTGATCGTGGTGGTGAGTAGCAGCGTTTTCCCGTCGGGAGAAACCGAGTTAGGATACTTATCGTTCGGTGTGCTCAACAAAGGTTCTTCGTCGCCGCTTCCATCCGCGGCTTTGCTGAAAATTTCAAATACCGGCCGTTCCGAGACGTAGAGAAGCCGCTTGCCGTCTGGCGTCCAAACCGGGTCGAAGTTGCTGGCAGGACCGTGGGTCAGAGGCGATAACGAGCCGCGCGTCAAGTCGAGAATCCACAAGTCAGGCGCGAGCCCTGACTCGCGGAGACCCATGGCAATGTGCCGCCCGTCGGGAGATAAACGAAGGGCGAAATGAACATGCAGCTTCTCCCGGATGGTCTGGATTTTGCCACTCCGATCGACAGCAACCAGTTTCTGCTCCGAAAATGCGACGGAGCTCGGCAGGAATGCAAGCGAGCCATTGCCGGAAACCGCGAACTGTGACAAAGCATTCTGTGGAAAGAATGCAACGCCTTCCAGTACAGCCACGGCTCCACCAGTAACTTCAAGCCTTCGCAAATCAAAAGGAGCGGCGAGAACGGTTTCGCCTCGCGCAAAGACCACATGGCCGGAGGTTAAGTACCGGCCGAATACGCCTCCTTCCAAAATTGTTTTCTGCTTGCCTGTTTTGAGCGACATCGCGACCAGGCGTGAACGCTCGATGGGTGTAGAAAAAACCGTAAATAGAACGGTGTCGTTGTCGGGCAAAATTTGCGGCCACCAATGGCCCAATTCACCTTTTGAACGATCGGGTGCGGTGAGCATTTTTGGCGAACCGCCGGAGGCGGAGACTATCCAAAGGCCTTCGTTATACGCGCGTGTATAAACGATCTCGTCTTCCGCGTTCCAGGAGCCTGCACCCCAGCCTGCTGCGACAATATCAATCGGCGGCCCACCAGCCGATGGTACTTTCTTCACCATTCCGCCTGCGGAGAATGCGAGCCATTGTCCATCCGGCGAGAAAAATGGCCTCTCGGCACCTTCCGTGCCTCGAATGGGCACAGCGTCCCATTGATCTAATCTTCGCGCGTATAGGCGAGTGGTTCCGTTTTCTGATCCGACAAATACGAGTGTGCTCCCGTCCGGGGAGAGCACGAACAAGGGCCACACAACTGGCCCAAAGGCTAACGACACTTGTGGGGACAGATCAGCCGTGAGGTGTATTACGGGCGCTGGGGATCCAGACTCGGTGAATGTGCGCCAGCTCAGAAGAGCGACAGCCACGGCGAGCACCAGGGCGAATGACCAGACAAGCCAGTGCTTGCGGAAAAGAGGCTTTAGCGACGGACTCGAAGTCGCGACGGCGCCCGCCTGGGACCCGCTCTGCGCCAGCCATTGCAATTCGCTGGCGAGATCGCTGGCGCTTTGCCAGCGATCCTCCGGATCTTTCGCCAGACATTTCTTCACCAGCCGGTCCAAAGCCGGCGGGCTCATGGGCTGCAACTGCGTAATCGGAGGTGGATCGGCAGTCAGAATTGCTGCAATCAGACTTGCGCGACTTTTGCCCTGGAACGGCGCCTTACCCGTTGCCATTTCGTAAACCAGTTCGCCGAAAGCAAAAATGTCGGTGCGTGCGTCCGTTTCTTTGCCTTCCAACTGCTCGGGAGCCATGTATTGGAACGTACCGACGATCTGGCCATCGCTTGTAAGCCGATTTTCCACCGTGATCTCATTGAGAGCCGCAGCCATAGGCGCTGGGCCAGCCTGCTTTGCCAACCCGAAATCCAGCATCTTTGCTCCGGACTTGGTCAGCATGACATTGCCAGGCTTCAGATCGCGATGCACAATTCCCTGCTTATGGGCTTTGGATAGGGCATCTGCAATTTGCGCCGCATAGCGGATCGTCTGTTCTGCCGCAAGGGGGCCGCGCACGAGGCGCTGCTCAAGCGTCTCGCCCTCAACGTACTCCATGACCAGGAAATCGATGCCATCCTTATGACCGATGTCATGCAGAGTGCAGATATTGGGATGCGACAGCTTCGAAATGGCGCGCGCTTCGCGCTCCAGCCGCTGTCGCAGAGAAGGATCAGAAGAAAGACTCGCCGGAAGGACTTTGATAGCGACCGCGCGATCTAGCCGCGTATCGCGGGCATGGTAGACCTCTCCCATGCCGCCTGCGCCCAATGGAGCAAGGATCTCGTATGGTCCGAGTTTGGTGCCCGGAGCGAGGGCCATAATTGGCCGCGATTATACCCTCAGTGGGAATCGTGGTGATAGAGCAGTAGCTCTTCTATTCCCGACACAACCCGTACCGCAAGCCTAGGGCCGGAAGCTCCATTGCACTCGACCTGCGATTGCGGCGGATGACGGGCAACACTGGAGTTATCGACTCAAGGGAAGAGTCGATGACGATGCTGGAGAGATATCGCCCAGCGGCTCGAATCGAAATGCGGGGTGCGGTCGCAGGCGAGGCTACTGCTGTAAGCGGACATGGGGAGGATACTCCCACGCGGTTAACCGTTGGAAGGAAACCGCTCGCGGTTGCGGCGGACGCGACCTATGGAAATTGGATCGATTTTCGCTACCCCCACAGTTTTATGGCCTCGTGGACGAAGGCCGCAAGCGCGTGCTGTTAATAGCGGTGAGTATCCTTGCTGCCCGTAAACTCACTCAGTTCGAAGGTGGGAAGAGAGTTCCGGCAACCGTCAGCGCAATCGCGGATGCGGTGGGGCGGGCAAAGGAATTTTGAAGGCGATTGACGAGCGGTGGCCCGCTAGCAGGTGAGTTTCTGGCGGAGGACATCGCGGTTCGCCCCTTTACCAGCTTGCCATTAGTTGACCGTATGTTCTCAATTGATATGCTTTGGCCATGAAGCTCACCATCCATCTCCTTCACGACGATCAGCCGACTGGTGCACGCATAGCGAGAATCGACCAGTGGAGCGGTCGGGCAGTTTGCGCGCCCCGGAGTGCGCTGGAGGAGGTGCTCCGAAGATCAGAACTCGACGGGCATTGTTTGTATTTTCTGATTACTCAACCTCCAACTAGGAACGCGCCGCGTGTGTACGTGGGCGAGGCGGACGGATTCCGAGATCGCATCAAGAGTCATCTGACAAAGGATTGGTGGACTTCACTCGTCGTCTTCTTCAGTGCGGATGGTTCCTTGACCAAGTCCGGTATCCAGTATTTGGAGAGCGTTTGTGTTCGACGCTTGCGTGACGCAGGTTGGTGCCAAATGGAGAATAGTACTGACCCACGACTGCCCACGGTTCCAGAGGAAGATGTTGGCGGCTTAAGGCTCTTTGCTCAGAATGTCGAGATCCTCATGCCGATTCTTGGGTACGATGTCTTCGCCAAGGCGCCCGCGGATGCGGCGGGTGAACTCGCATCTTCGGAGGCCGAGCCAACGACCCCTCGCGCTAGGGAATTTGACACAATCGTGTGTCCCGCACGGCAGGAAGGGTTTGAGAGAGCATTCCTCGGTCAGCACGCGTGGTGGGCCATCCGGATCGGCGAGCAGAACCTCCGAAAGATCAAATACATCGCGATGTACCAGATATTGCCCATTTCCGCCATCACACACTACGGCGAAGTGGATCTATCGAGGCCTATACCGGGGAGGATGAAGCGGCAGGAAAGTACAAACTCTTGCTAAAGGGTGAACCGGTCGTTCTTCCACATCCAGTCAAACTTGGCAAGAACGTCCATCTCAAGCCACAAGGGCCCAAGTATGCCAAACTGAATGACATCCTGAAGGCCCGCACTCTCGACGAAGTATTCTATGGATAGACTCGTGGGAAGAAGTCGCTGGCGGCAGTCTGAGTGGCGACGCCCTCAATATTCGCGCCTTGGATATTGAGACCTGGCTTGGCTCACTCCCGCTGGCGAATCCGACAAAAGACAAGTTGCGCAGAACGATGTTCCGCATTTACTTCAAGGCGCAAAAACACGGATTGATTCCCTGCAAGGAGGAAACAAATCCAGTGAATTGGGTGGAGCAGTCTGGCAAGAGTAACTACAAGGCCGTGATCGTCACTCCGGAGCAAGCCTTCAAAATCATGATGGCTCTCCCCGAGCCGGAACGAACGCTCACGCTTTTGATAGCCGCCTCCGGGTTGCGCATCTCCGAGGCTTTGGGCCTGCAATGGCAGGACGTGGATTATGCAAACCAGCGAATCCACCTCCACCGGAAGTGGGCGGATAACCAAGTGTTGGAGTGCATGAAAACCGAAGCCTCAGAAGCGCCCGCTACGCTGGGTCCAATGTTGGCCGAGTTCCTTCAGCATTGGCACCAGCGGACCCCTTACGCACAAGCGAGCGACTGGATCTTTGCGTCGTCCAAGCTAAAAGGGCGTCAGCCTCGCACGGCCAGCATTCTTGCGGCAGATCATCTTCGTCCCGCAGCTATCTCAGCCGGCGTTGCGCTCAAGCCGGGGCAGCGTTTCGGTTTTCATAACCTTCGTCACAGCTTGGCCACATTCCTTGTCAATCGGGAGCAGGACACGAAGACTACAAGGTCTGCTCCGCCACGCCAACGTATCGACCACGCTCGGGCTGTACGCGCAAAGCGTGAATTCCTCCATGGTGGAAGCGCAGGAGTCGATGCTAAAGGCGATTTTGCGGAACGGTTCGAGCGCGGTGAACTGAATTTCCCGCTGAGGAGTGCTAAGCACCTTCTTGAGTCGCCTCCGAATCACCCGCTCTGCCGCTCAGATGCCGAGAGAGGCACGATCGTCCTCTGTGGGACCCGTAACCAATGCATCTCGCGGGGCCACGGAGAGAGGGCGCCGTGAGAAGGGGGCCGACGTAGGAGAAGTATCCACCTCGCACAGCGCAGCGCGATTTTGCGGAACGGTTCGACCGCCGTGAACTGAGCAACCGACGACCAGGACTGTGCGCACTAGCACGGCAAGGATTCTCACAGACGACCGTGCGATTGCAGCTTCGCGTACTCCGCTTTGGCTTCTTTCAGGATGGGGATGTCGGGGTTGGCGTCTTTCCGGACCGAGTGTAAGTCCATCTCTGGTTATTCCCTGTTTGCCGACCACTCAGGAGTTGAAACTGGCCCGCTGCCGCCGTCCCGCGAGAGCGAGCAGCGACGACTTGATCTCCACGATCCATCCCGCCGAAACTGAGACGTGTTCCACCATACCGATACCGCAGCGGTGTTAGAAAACCTGCGCAGAACCGCTCCCGTGGAAACCCCGTAAAGATTGGACTTTTTGATTTCCTCTCATGGCGTTAGAAATGTGTAGTTTTCTAATCTGTGGGATGGATGGCTACCTGATGGTGGAATGGATTAACTGCTCACGATCCGGTGGGTCAATGAGTGAAATGGAGATATTTCTTCAGTTGAGCCGGAGCGGGAGTTTTTATTTTGATTCGTCGATCTTGACGTTCTCCGGCTTTGCAAAAAGCTTAGGGTCGAAGTCCATCTGGCCGTAACCGCTGTACCAGTACGCGGAGCGTTCACGCTATCGAAGTTAGTGTTGTTCGTGATCGGATCCTGCCAACCTCAAGCAGGAGGCCTCCTTTTTCTCTCACTTTTGCTGAGCCACAAACATCATCAACTCTGCCAAATCTA
>Ga0137376_10000907_pt1 | contig 15389 bp, 12 predicted proteins | sample SagtaG_23_FD_104814 | JGI IMG/M metagenome (GOLD analysis project Ga0137376, IMG submission 104814) | Vadose zone soil microbial communities from Sagehorn Ranch, Mendocino, California, USA - Sage2_L_20_16 metaG | ecosystem: Environmental > Terrestrial > Soil > Vadose zone | place: USA...
CGATAGCCGCATTGTAGCCAACCTCCAAGACGGTCCTGTCTCCGCCATCATGCCCTATTACAAAGCACACAGTCGAAAGACCCTGGGTCCCAAATCAGGGTGTGCTGAAATCAAAGGAGTTAAGGTAATGAGCGCCGAGCGGTTTTCATGAAGTTTCGCGGGCCGCAGGCCCTAAGTGAAAGTTAGCCCGACCAGGGCATTATTACAATTATTGATGCACTGTATGGCGTGTCGAAAACACCTCGCTCATCAACCCAATTAGGAGATGCGATGAATGACGTCGATAAACGAGTCGTAGACATTTGCTTGTGCGCTCGCCCGCCCTCGTCCTGACAATCGACTATCAATAGGGCACTTTCATCGCCAAATGCGAGGAGGCATAACTTCTGCAAATTCACTGGCCCTAGCTTGCTCTGGCTGGGTTGATCCAACACACCCTGTATTGACAATACCCCAACGCAATGACGCGTCATCTTCGATGCCTGGTTCCCTCGCACCTGACCGTGACGCTCTGACTTATAGGCCCGTAGTTAATCTCAGCTGCTGTCGCACACATTCATGGGCCATTAGGGTGCAATAAGAGTTCCTCGGAGCGCCAAACGTTGCGATCGGCGCGGTGAAATTACAGACAGTTACCTGTGGCTGCTCATCTGTCACGGCACCGGCCCAGAATCTGAAAGTTCGGCGAGCTCGGAATCGGAGGACCTATCCGACGCGATCAAGAACAACGTGTCACATCCGGGGCACCACGTCTTCTTGAGGGTGAAGTCCCACTTGCACTTCGGGCATTTGTAGCACCGCGGCCGGAATCTCAAGGAGGACGGTTTCGTCCCAGACAAGCTGTTTGCGACCCTCGATTTCAAGCCGCGATCGCCGTAGGCAACGCTTGCCTACACTTGTTCTTTGGGTTTCGCTACTACGGGGCGAAAGAGTAGGTATATTTCACCGCAAATCGGGTCTCGCGGACTTGCGGGGGATTCGCCGGAGCGATACTGGCGAATTGCGTTCCGACGTTGTAGATGATGTAGAGGTCGCTGTTCGGGCGATAGTTGTACCTTAGGCGAAGATTGGCGCTGACCGCCTGCGTGTTTGACGTATCCATCTGAAGAAGACTGGTGAATGTCAGAAAACGAGTGAAGGAGTAGTTTGCCTGCAAGCTTGCCAGCACTACCGAAAAATTGCCGTTAGGCAAAGGCAATCGAAATCTATTCCAGGTCTCGGAAGCAGAGATCGAAAATTTGACCGTGGGGCGATAATTGGCCCGCACACGGAATTCATTCAGAGTCCCACCGTAGTAGCCGCCAAAGCGTTCGAAGAAATTGTATGTAAATCGGCGATCCTGCCCGGATCCATAGGTAAGCTGATGGCGGGCGAAGTGGTAGATGCCGTTCGGAATGAACACGTTCTTGTAAATATGAAAGGGTGTTGTAATCAGCTGCGTGAACACGTCCGCGATATCATTGTCGGTGTACGCCCCGTTATTGAACTCGGCCCGGAACGTGCCCTGCCATTCTTGCGTCGAAACTTCATTACGCGTATCGGGCGCATGGAGAATGAATCCCTCAAATTGCAACTCGCGCACACCGCTGATCTGGGGCCTGACCTTAAAGGTAAAATCCCCATACGTTTCGTTTGAGTCGGTTCTTTCGATGAAACCAACCTCCGGGTTGAAGTTTGGCCCGATTTTTCTTCGCTCTACGATTCCGTCCAGCCAGTTCGACCGATACGAGAGCGAGGCCCCGACATCGCTCGCCCCGCCATGGTCTCCAGGTGATCGGGTTCCGGCCACATGAGCATCAACAAGCCAGTCTTTGAAGAAGACCAGTCGCGAGTCAACACCTCCCGTCCGGTTGAAACTGTCAAGTACGTTTCCTGATCGCTTATCTGCGCCCATCACACCGATATAGGAACCGAGCCATAGAGACTCTTTCAGTCTTGCGACGGCATAGTTTGCGTAAGGATTTGGACCACTGGAACGAGTGTTGACGTCCATTATACCCACCTCCATCCGACCAAATGTCCCGGTCAGTTTGGCTCCGCCACTGATGGGCACCTGTTGGCCGGTTATTGGATCAATCCCAATCTGGCGGCTAAAGAACAATTGATCCTGGTCGCCGATATCGAAATTGAAGATCCCTGCGTTTTCGAGGAAGAACTGGCGCTTCTCCGGAATGAAGACTTTGAACGGCGTCAGATTGAAAGGCTCGAGATCAACCTCGGTATCGGCAAAATCTGTGTTCCCCGTGAGATTCAAGACGAGATTTGAGGTAAGGCCGTACTTAATATCGACTCCGGCCGTGAGCGGGAATTTGGAGTCCTGCCCGGTCTGCTTGTCATACCTGGCAAGGCCGTACGGTTTCACGGTGAAGAGTCGTCCACTTCCGATGTCCTGGATGCCCCGCAGCTCTCCTGCTTCCGAGACCTTGGTGATCCCAAAAGTTCGCCGGTAAGCACTCCAGAGGTCTTCTTCGTTCTTTCTACGGATGAAGCGTTTCAAATTCAGACCCCAGACCACATCGCTTGAGTGATTGAAATTGAGGGTTGTGAATGGAATTTCTATTGTAGCGGTCCATCCGTCAGGAGTGATGCGCGCCTCTGACGTCCATACTCCGTCCCAACCCGGGTCGAAATCTCCTCTATCTGTGCCGCCTTGCTCCTCCACAATGAGACCATCGTTCTGGGTGCCAAGTGCGTTGACCTCGAACACGTATGCTCCGCGGCGATCGTGGTTCGAATCGACGAGGATTTCGAAGTGGTCGTCCAAGTCTTGGCTCACGTCCCTGCGAAGTTCCGTAGCGATGATCCGCGAGGGCTCGGAGTCAAAGCAATGAATCCCGAAATACACGGCATGCCGAGTGTAGACAATGCGTACCTCCGTCTCCTCGGATGGTGCCTCACCTTCGTGGGGCTCACGCTGGCGAAAATCAGTGATGGGGTTCGCCGATTGCCAAACCAGGTCATTCAGGGTTCCGTCGAGCCTTGGGGCTTGGTTGACGCGGGTTGCTTCTGCGCTAATCCGCACGGACGCGCCCTTCGCGGATGGAGCTTCTGCGTTCGCGCCAGACGGTTGAAATAACCAGAGACACAGACTGAGAAGCCAACAAACTAAACTGGGATCGCTACGGGAGAAGTTGCTCATGGAACCTGGATTTGCCAGGCTGCTCGACGGCTCATCGGGCCGAAACCATCGTCCCGAAACCTCATCAGCCGCCGGGGCCTTAGCCTTTTGACACTCTATTCCGGCACTCCCTAGTTCCCTATTCGCGCGGGTTCCAATCCCGAAGCCGGCACGCCGAGGTACGAGCGCGTTCCAAAGAAAATGCCAGTGCGCACGCCCACTGCAGAGGGGATATTTGCGGACAGCGTCCGGGTCATTTTGTTGGACCACGCTGATAAATTCGTCGCCGCCCAGCGTATAAATGTGCTTGCGCTCCCGTCGTAATAGACATCGTCGCACGATTCCCCCTCCCGCGACTCTTGCAACCTCCTGACGAGTATTGGTATCAAGTTTCAGTTCGAACAGAGGTCTCCGAGTGACAACGAAGAGCCGCTGATCGTCTTCATCGAGTGCCATTAGATAGTTACTTTGACACCGAGGTCCTTCCCGACTTGGGCTTCCGCTGCCGCATCAATCGTAGCGATGCCGCCCACGACGCGGGCAAAACTCGTCTTGAATCTTCATCCCATCGAAGGTTATCGGTATCGGATTGCGCACCGAAGTCGCTACTCTTGCGAAGAGCGTATGTCTTGCCGTCATAACCTAGACCGTTCCGTTTCCCACGTTGGCTACGAAGATCTTGTCGAATCCGGGAACATAGAGTACGCCATGGGGTTCGTTCAACCCTTTGATGCTCTGAACGGCCTTGGCCTCAAAGGTATGACCATCTCCATTGAATTGTTGCCCAAGGCGGCAAAAATTAGCAGCCGGCGCTTCGGGAATGCCGTGAAATGATCGATACGACCGGTGACACCTAGCACCGGAGTTCGTTGAATGAGCTGCAACGGCGCCGGTAGTTCGTATCCCAGCTACCCTTCCTCGGACGGCCGAATTGCTACGAATGCTTGATAGAGCAACAGATCGTAGATGATTTTTAGTGTGCCGGCGATGAAGAATGGCACATTGATCCAAGAAGGCCGGGCAAACATAAATCCCGCGAACAAGGGGCTGATGGCAGCGCCCATCGTTCGCGCAACGCCAGTGATTCCAGCGGCCGCCGAGCGTTCTTCCGGGCGCACCACGGCCATCGTGTACGACTGCCTCGTCGGAACATCCATCTGACTGATGCTAAAGCGCACCAGAAGAACCAAAACCGCCAGCGAAAGGCTGGGCATTAGTGGCACAATGATGAGCAAGACGTTGGAAGGGAGGTGCGTAACCACCATCGTGTTGATGAGGCCCAAGCGCGAGGCCAGACGGGACGCCAATAGTGCGGAAATCCCCGCAAAGATATTTGCCCAAAAGAAAATGACGCCGAGTGTTCCCGGGTTTACACCGAATCGCAGGTAGAACCAAAACGCCGCAAAGCTCTGCACCACAAAACCACCGGCAAACGAGTCCAGGGCGAACAAGCTCGAAAGTTTCATAACCACTCGCCGGGAATGGCCGATCCCCAAGAAGCTCCCGATCGTTCCGGGCAGAGCCGATCCTTCTTGCGGCAAACTCACTTCCGCCGCGGGTGAGAGACGAGCAAAGGAATACGCCAAGATAACGCCCAGAAGCGAGTACAGAACCACCACTACCCGGTAGGTTCCCACCGGCGTCCAGGTGGTTCTTTGCAGTGCATGCGTGACCGTCCCGCCGAATAGTGCTCCCATCGCCGTGGCCACCGATCCGGTTAGCGTGTACCAGGCAAATACCTCCGTCCTGGTTTGCTGAGAAACCACATGAGAAAGCGCGGCCTGCTCAATCGACAGAAACGGGCCCACTTCGTTACCGCTTGGACTTATGACGCCAATCGTGCCGGCGATAATCAGGAGCAAAAGATTCTTGGTGCAGGCAAAGGCTAGGCCTGCCGCCGCCATGAGAATGGCACCAACAATAAGCATGCGACGCCGGCCAATCCGATCCGCCCGGGTCGTGAGAAAGAGTGAAACCACAACATCGCCGACGAGCGTGAGGGTGAGAAGTATACCGGTTTGCGATTCGCTGAGTCCCAAGGCGATTAGGTAAAAGACCAGAACTACGGATAACGACCCGTACGCGAACAGGCGCATGAATCGTGTAAGGAACAATAACCATCCATCACGAGTCAGCCCTTTGAGCGCGCCGGGTGCTGCGTCCATGATCAACATCGTAATTCGGTGGCCCCGCTCCGGATCGTCGAAGGAACCGGCATGCGCCTCATCGAGAGATGCCTTCAGCTACGGATTGACTACGGCGTCGTATACGACCATGCGCGCCACGGCTTTGCCGTCCGCTTCCTGCTCCGGCGCGTAGACACGGTGAGTGTCGGCGTCCACTGCCAGGGTGTGCACCTTTTTTTGAACCGGAAAATCCTCCAGCTTGCGGTAGTGATCGGGGTCGTCCATCTGGAATACCGATATGGCTCCGCTCGAGCAGGCCACGTAGATTCGCCTGAGTCCAGAATCGAATTTGATGACATGCGGGCCACCAGCCATCGGAAGGAACGCGATGGGTTGGTGAGTGTCGAGATTAAAGACCGTCATCAGGTCGTTGCCTTCGCAAGCGAGGAAGGCACGATGATGCTGTGGGTCAAGGGTCATCCCGTGATTCCCTTCGCACCGCCCCACCGGATAGCGGCCTACGACTTCATCCGTAGCCGGATCGATGACCGCGAAGATGTTTTTGTCCTGGAGGTTTACGTAAACCTTCTGGGCCACGGGATCGTACTGCGGCATTCCCGTTGCACTGTCGAAGTGGAGTGTCTTAACGATATTATCTGTGCGGACATCTACGATGGCTTCCGCTTTGCCTCGTTCATCGGAAACGTAGAGCTTGTGGAACGGTGCAGCGTAGGCGCTGCCGTCCGGTTTGGCTTCGGTGGGAATTTTCTTGACTACTCTCATCTGACGAAGGTCCAGCACACCTATGGTGTTGTCGCCAGCGTTCGACGTGTATGCCTTCTTTAATTCGGGGACGTACTCAACGCCTTCAGCACCCGGCGTGTCGGTCACCGTGGCCACAATTTTGTTTGTGCGCAGATCGATGACGTACGTCTGTCCAGCGGCGAGATGAGCTGAGAGCAAATAGTGATCGTCGGGCGTAATGGTGAGATAGTCGAAGCGCTTGCCTGGTGGTCCCGGCAAATCGAATTCAGTCACCTTCTTTAGAGTAAGGCCATCCGGACTGGCCGCGAGTGCCATAGCTCCGGACAAGGCGATAAATCCGGCTATCAGAATTCGTTTCTGCATACAAAACCCCCAGTAACCTCTTCAGAATTTTGTTGCTGGTGCGCCATCGCGTGCGTCGCGACGCCCTTGCCGAGTTCGCCGAGAGCCGCTTTAAAGCCAGTGGCTAGCTTTTCTGCCGGACCTCTGCCCCAATAGTGGAGAAAGATCACGACGGGCCGATCCTCGGTCATGTGGTGGTGAATTGCGACTACATCGAGACCGTTCTTGCGGAGCGCTTTCAGCACCGGCGTGACTTCGTTTTCAAGCATAGCTATGTCGCCAGCGATCGCAGCGTCGCCTTGGGTACCGACAAACGCGGCCCACGTGTTCAGCCCCATGCGGGTATTGATCGCCGCACCGTGGTCTTTCATGGCAATGTCGTCACGTCCGACAGTGATTTTATAGACAGCGCCGGATTGCTCGCCCGAATGGCCAATAAGCGTGGCTAGTTTTTCTGTGTCGAGCGGAATACCGGTGCCAGAAGCCGGCGAAGCAGCCGAGGGAACGACATGGCCGATTAGATCCAATCCCGGCTTCACGCGGCGGGCAAGGTCAGCTGCCTTGCCGAGGCCGTGTACGTGCATGAAGTAGACGCGCGGATCGTCCCAGAAGAAATGGTTGTGCAGCGCGGTGACATCGATTCCGTTATCCAACAGCGCGGACATGACGGGGTTCACTTCTTCCTGCAAGAGCACCAGATCGCCCATCATCACGTCCGAACCGTCGGTACTTTTGGTCAGCGCAATCCAACCACCGAATCCCAAAGGCGTCGGCGTCGAGAAACCCTGAATGGAGATCTTCAAGTCACTACGCGGGATGTTGACCTTGAGCACGCCCGTCTTGAAATCACCCTTCCGGTCGAGAAATCTTAAAACGTCCTGATAATCGCTTGGCACGTCCTGGGCGAAAGCGCTCAGGCCACAGAACAGCAAACAAATACTCCCGAATAAAACCACTATTCCTTTTTGGATCAAACGAGGCATGTGACGAACCTCCTAGTGTTCGAGTTTGAAAATCCAGAAATTAGTCTTGCTACTGCTCGTTCGACTTCTGACCGACGTATTCATACAGCGCGTCGTAGAGTGGGTATTCCTTGGCAGGCGCTCTTCATCGCTTATCCCAGGAAGCGCGCAGCCCTGAGCGATGGCGCGCAATCCAAGACCCTCTCGAGCGATATGCTCCTGCCCTTTGACATCTGCCCCTCGTACCATTCGGCGAAGTGCAGGATCATTGAGTTGGTAATCCTCGAGGATAGCCTCAAACGCACAGCGTTTCCCCCGATGATTCAGCTGCACTTCAGGGAGCGGGGCTGCGTCAAACCGGATGGCCCCTTCTCTGCGAGCGATTTCGAGAAGCCCGTCTTCGGGCGCGAAGAGGAACTCGGCGTGTGCGTCAATGAATCGCCGAATGAACCAAGGGCCGGCGAGGCGGCCCACTTTAATGTCTGTTCTCGTAACCCATCTCATCAGGAACCCCAGGCTACTTCTCTGAGCCTTTCGAGTCCGGCGAGCTCTGTCTCGAAGCGACATGAGTCCCCGCACGCAACTCGTCGGTGCCTCGCACAGCAACGTCATCTCCCTCTCGCAAGTCACCGAAGACCTCTGTCAGCTTTCCGTCGACCTCGCCCGTTTGGACATTCACCCACTCTGCGCTGCCACCCCGGATACGAACGACGAAAACAGCTTCTGTAGTTCGGACCACGGCGGATGCTGGAACGAAAAGAGTGGATTGCGATCGACTGAGAGGCCAAACCACTTCCGGAAACATGCCCGCAGCCAGACGTCCATCGGTATTCGTAACGTCCAACTCGACGGGCATCGTTCGCGTTTTCACATCCACCGAATGAGCAATCCGCGCAACTTTTCCAGAGAAAGCTTGATTCGGAAAGGCCGGGACACTGAATCGGACTTTAGCTCCCTCCTTTATACCGGCCACATATTTTTCGGGGACAGGAACAAGGAGCCGCAAACGTGAAATCTTTTCCACCCGCACGATGGGGACTCCAACACCGGACCCGCTGGACGGCCCCACGAGCGCTCCTGGATGAACGTTCCTCTCGGTCACAACACCGTCAAAGGGCGCCCGCACCTGGAGATACCCTTCAATTTCGCTGACTGATTTCAATGCTGACCGCGCCGCCTGGGCACCTTCGCGGACGGATTCGAGCCGTGCACGGTCTGCCTCGACTGCCTTTTGCGCAAGCTCCAAATCATTTCCGGCGACAACACCTGGAGTTGCGGAAGCCGCCTTCAGTCGTTGGTAGGTGCTTTCGTCCGCGGCCAGCTTGGCTTCTGCTTCTCCCCGTTGAGCTTCCGCTCCTTGGAGTTTCGATTGCGCCTCGGCGCGCTGGGCGGCAATTTCAGGAGCCATCAGACGGGCCATGAGGTGTCCTGCTTGCACAACCGATCCGCGATCCACGCTGATCGAATCAACGAATGCGGTAACTTTGGGATAGACAGCGACAACCTCATACGGCTGCAGTTCTCCTGGCAAGCGCGCGGTGATGGCAAGGTTCTTGGATACGACCTTTGTAACTTCCACAGTAGGAGTGGACGCAGTGCCTTGTGCATTCGGCGGGCTGGCAGAGGAGGCCGAGTTCGAGCCGCAGGAACCACACAAACAAACGCTACCGGCGAGGACAAGACTAGATAGAACCATAATTCGACTCATAGAGCCTCTCCTTGCAAGCGATTCCGATTCCGCGGCTGCCCGCTGGCGAACGCGCTTTGGGGATCCTCAGGATCCAGTGACGGCGATTTCACTCCAGCTCGCTCCTGGATTATGGAAAACACCAGAGGCAGGATCACTAGAGTCCCCGCGGTGGCAAACACCAACCCGCCGATGACCGCCCGTCCGAGAGGGGCCGTTTGTTGGGCCCCTTCCCCGATTCCCAGCGCCATGGGAATCATTCCTGCGATCATGGCCATGCTGGTCATCAAGATGGGTCTCATACGAGTTTGCGCGCCGTGGATCGCGGCGACACTTGAGGTGTTCCCGGCACGCCGGTGCTCCTCGGCGAAAATGATAAGCAGAATGGCGTTCGCTACCGCCACCCCGATGGCCATAATGGCACCCATGAAAGACTGCACGTTCAGAGTGGTCCGCGTGATCAGAAGAATGAAAATCACGCCGCAAACGACGGCGGGAATGGTGGACAGGACGACGAATGCCAGTCGCATCGACTGGAAATTCGCCGCAAGCAAAAGGAAGATGACCAGGACCGCGAGCAGAAGTCCTACTCCCAAGCTCGACAATGTTTGCTTCATCGGGCCAATCTGCCCGCGCACGTTGACCTTTACGCCGCGAGGTGGAACTCCAGCGCCTTTGATTGCTTCATCCAACTGTATCGATACTCGACCGAGGTCCGCACCCGACACGTTCGCGGTAAGTGTCACCATCCTTTGTCCGTTTAGGCGGTGATATTCCCCGACGACAGTGCCGTAGTCCACCTGAGCCACGTCGCCCAACAACGGATGAGAAGCGGTGCCCGGCGTGACGGGAATGTGCTCAACGTCCTGGATGGAGGCCATCTCCGACTGAGGAACTTGCACCTGGACTTGATATCCGACACCGGACTTCGGGTCGGCCCAGTAATTCGGAATCACAAACCGGCTCGACGACGTTGCGGCCAGGAAAGAGCGGCCTACGCTAGCCGCGGTAACTCCCATTTGCCCGGCACGCTCCCGGTCGATGTTGACCTCCAGGCTTGGATAGTCCAACGGCTCGTCGTACTGAAGGTCGCGGAGTGCGTGAACCTGGGCGAGTTCGCCACGAACCTTTTCAGCGAACGCCCGGCTCGCGCCAAGGTCTGGTCCACTTACGTTGATTTCCACCGGGGTAGGCGCACCGAAATTCATGATCTGGGTCACGATGTCGGCCGCTTCGAAAGAAAACTGGCACCCTGGAAATTGTGGCGGAAGCATTTTTCGCAATTGATTCTCGAACTCGTCCACACGGATCTTTGAGTCCGGATTCAGCGCAACTCGCAAGACAGCTTCGTGCTGGCCGCTCGTCCATAGATAAATCGTGTTGATGGGGTAATTCGGGGGTGGTGCACCAACATACCCCAAAGTGATCGTCACATTCCCCGGCCCAGCAGCCTTTTCGATGGAGCGGAGCAGGTCGAGAGATAATCTCTCGGTCGCTTCTACGCGGCTTCCTATGGGTGCTCGAAAGCGCAACAAAAGTTGGCCGGATGAGACTCGCGGAAAAATCTCTCTTCCGAGATACGGACCTACGAGGACGATGACTGCGAGTGAGGCAGTCACATACAGCGAAACAACGATCCAGCGGTTTCGCGTCAATTTCTCTAGAATCCTTCCGAGCCTTTCGCGCAATCTGGCGAGGAGTGAGGGTGCACCTTTTTCGTCGTCGGAGCCATGGGCGCGGAGAATCCAGGTCGAGAGCACCGGCACTAGCGAACTGGACAATAGATACGAAGCGGCCATCGCGAATCCCACCGCCAGAGAGAGGGGAATAAATAGGGAACGGGAGACGCCCACCATAAAGAAGGACGGCACGAACACAGCGAGCACGCACAGCATGGCGAGCAAGCGCGGAATCTGAACTTCTTTGCTTGCCTCCAGCACGGCGACCGCCCGCCCTTGCCCTTGACCCAAGTGGCTATGAATGCTTTCCATCACCACCGTGGATTCATCGACCAGAATCCCGACGGCCAGTGCCAATCCGCCCAGCGTCATGATGTTGATGGTCTGTCCTGCACCCCAAAGGGCCACGACGGCAGTGAGCAACGCAAAGGGGATGGTGGCGACGACGATCAGCGCACTGCGCCAGTCGCGCAGGAACAGAAGGACCATGATGCCAGTCAGCAACGCGCCGAGCAAGCCTTCTCGCACAACCGACAACAGAGAATTTCGCACATACGATGACTGGTCAAATTCGTAGTCGATTTTGATCTCCGGCGGAACGGCGGATTGGAACTGCGCGAGATTCGCTTTGACTTCGTTTACGACGCTCAGCGTCGAGGCATCGGCGCGCTTTGTAACGGGAATGTACACGGTCCGCCGCCCATTCACCTCGGCATAACCAGTGACGATGTCGCTGGAATCCTCTATCGTGCCCACGTCGCGGAGAAAGACGGTAGGGCCAGAACCTGTGCGAATTGGGAGATTCTTCAGGTCCTTAATATTCGTAACCACGGAATTGATCGGTGCGAGTCGCAGCAAATCGCCGGTGCGTACGTTCCCCGCCGGCACGATAGCGTTTCCCGTATTCAGTGCCTGGATGACTTCCTCGGGCGACATGCGGTAGGCACGGAGGCGATCAGGGTCAACACTGACGACAATCGTTCGTGCAGCTCCACCAAAGGGAGGGGGGGCGGACACTCCAGGCAAAGTAGCAAACAGCGGCCGTACACGGTTCAGCGCAAGATCCTGGATCTCCGCGACACTCCGCGTCGCACTGGAAAAAACCAGATAGCCGACGGGCACGCTGCCTGCGTCGAACCGCATAATGAATGGGGAAACAGTACCCGGCGGCATGAACGCGCGGGCCCGGTCGACGTAGCCGACGGTCTGAGCCAACGCCTGGCTCATATCTGTTTCAGGGTGAAACGTGAGCTTAACCAGACCGATATTTTGAATGGATTTCGATTCCACGGACTCAATCCCGGTGATGTACAGGAAGTGATATTCGTAGTAGTAGACGAGATAGCCTTCCACTTGCGAGGGAGACATGCCGCCGAACGGCTGCGCCACATAAACAACAGGCAGGTTTAGATTGGGGAAGATGTCGATCGGCATTCGTGTAAGAGCAAGGATCGAGCAAAGGGCTATGCCGATGACGGCCACGATGACCGTGAACGGGCGGCGAAGTGCGGTGCGGAGCAGCCACATGCGTTACGGCCCTCCCTGGGTCTTATCGTGGAGTAACTGCAGGAACGGCTGAAGATCGCCTTCTGACGCCGCGACCGCTGCCAGATTCTGCCAAACCGCGAGCCGGGCAAGAGCGTCGTCCGTTTCCGCCTGCACCAGGAGACTCTGCGCGTCCGCAACATCGACGAGCGTCGCGAGACCAGACTGGTAGCGTGCTCGCACTTGATTCTCGGTTGTGCGCGCCGAGTCCAATTCCTGCGGCGTGTTCTCAGCGACACTGCGAGCACCTTCGAGAGAGGCTTGTGCCTTCCGCAATTGACCCGTCAGGTCCTGCAGGGCTTGATCGTAGCGAGCTGCCTCGGCACGCTCATTCGCCGATTCAACCGCCTTTCGAGATCGGATCGCGAAGATGTCGAATGCCGGAAGGGTCACGGTCAAGCCCACCGCCCAGTTCGAACGGCCCGGGCCTAGGCCTGCCGTTCCTCCCTCGAATTTGCCTGTGGCGTCCCACCCGCTACCGCGTCCATACACCGACGATTGAAGATAGAACTTCGGATAGTAGGAACGGTCCAAGATTTGGACCTGCGCCTGGGCTTCTTCCACCCGCGCGTGCTGCACCTCGGCGATCGGATTGTTTGTAAGCAGAGTGGTGTGTGGATATCCGTCGGGAGGTGGACCAAGCAGAGAGCTCTCTTCTACCGCTACCGAGGTATCCGGCAATCCGAGGATATCGGCCAATGCGGCTCTGCTTACTTTCTGTAGTTGCCTGGCACGGGCCAGGTTGACTTTGGCGCGAGCTAATTCCGCATCCGCACGGGAAGCATCCGCTCCCGCGCGAAGCTGGTTATCGACCAGCACCCGGACGGCCTTGTCGAAGGTCTCCCGCCGTTGCACGTCCGCCTCGGCGGCGTGCACCGTTTGCTGGGCAGCCAGCATCGTCAAATAGGCATTCACCGTGGCGACGGCCACATCGAGGCGTGTCAGCGAAGCTTCCGCAGTGACTCGATCCCGAACGGCACGCGCGGCGTCTACCTTAGCTCCCCGGTATCCAAAATCGACCGGCTCCCAGGAGAACAGGAGCCCCGCAGCGCTTCCCCACGCGGTGTGGTTCGAGAGCGACACCGTAACAGGTCCGGAAATCGGCGCGATGATGGATTGCGGTAGAAGAAGTCCCGTAATGTTGTTGTCCGTCGCGCGATTCATTTGCCAAACCACGTCCGCGCGAGGGAGGTAATTCGTTTGTGCCAAGCCAATGCCTGCCTGAGCCGCGCCGACCCTCTCTAACGAAGCGCGGACAGCCGGATAGTTTTTGAGAGAGAAATCAACCGCCTGTTCGAGCGTAAGGACCTTACTCGCTCCACCGGATTGCGCCCGGATCGTCGGCCGGACTAGCACACACAGAACCAGGGTGACCGCAATCCATCGGAGGTAGGTGCGACAATTCGTTAACACGATCTGCTCTCCCCTTTCAGAAACTCCGTTCGGCGAGCTGGCCACTCACGCGAGCGAGTGATAGAGCCCCTCAATCAATTGCATGCCACGATCCAGAAGGTCCTGGTCCGGGATTCCTTGTCGCGCCCAACCCTTGAGTACCTCATCGATCCCATAACCCTCTTTGCGACCGAACTTGCCGTCGGCTAAGTCCGCGTCATGAATAACCTCGGAAATAACCCTCATCCTCCGGTCGCGAATCCTAAAGTCTTTTTGCAGGACCTCGAAAGTGCAGCAGTCGCCGCGGTGCCCGAATCCACCGCGGAACATGTCAAATGGCACCGCTGTGGGCGGTGTCTGTCCTTCCGGTGCAAAGGCAAATCGTGCCCGGGGATCGATAAAGCTCCGAATCAGCCACGCGGACGCGGAGCGATCGACGCCCGGCCTCGGTCTCGTGACCCAGATTCTGTCCTGGTAATCCCGCGGGTTGATTCGCGTTGTCTCGGTCACGCGCGTCGCCACGCGCGCTTCGTCGGCCCGCGCAAATAGCTCCCCGACACGCTTCTGCAAGGGACTGACGAAGAAGTCGACCTCCACAATCTCCTGGAAACGGCTCCGTAGCCGGCTCAGACGACCAACGGCCTGCTTCTGTACCGGCATGGAAGAAAACTTCTGCAGTTCGCGAATCAACTCCTGGTATTCGCGCGCGCGGGCCTCCGCAAACCGCCCGATCAATTGGGGAGTCGATATGTTGTCGATGGAACGTACGTGAACAATGGAAGCGTCACCTCCGTATTTGCGAATGGCCGTTGCTAGCCACTGAAAGCGCTCCTCGTTCGTGGGATTGCTGGGCAGCAGGTACCCTGAATTGCCAAGCGGCACGGTTCCGTAGCGTTGCAGCTTTCGCCACACCTCCACCCGCTGACTGGCTCGCTTCGTGGGCAGCGTGAACGTCAGCAGCAGCCAAGCGGTGCTCGACTTTGTGCGTACATCCATTTCTATCCAATGTTATGTCTCTAACAGAGGTTACATCATTTTTCTGAAGAAAGCTCGCGCAGAATAGGGGAAGAGCGTAAAGTAGCGGAGTATCGGCGTCTGGGTCAGCCACCCGCCACTATGAGAAAAGGTGACATTCAGTTGCTCTACGAATACGAACACTGGGCCAACAACTGGGTTTTGCAAGCAGTCTCCGCGCTGCCGCTGAGCATTTCGCGCGTGATCTGGGGCGGCAGCTTTGGCTCCGCCGAAGGAGCCGTCCCATAGCTCCGCCTTCTTGACAGATTTGAGAACACGACGAGACGCGTTGCGCAATCCGGATGCATTTCCGAACATCGCTGCGGTGCAGTTAGAATAGCGGAAGTCGAGAAAGAGCAAGTCGAGTTCGTGAATCGCGTGACCAACGAGTCCGTGGAAAAAATGGTTCCTTTTGCAAAACACAAATCAGATTGGCGCACTTGATGCAACATCTGGCGAACCATCGCCTTGCCATCGAGGTCAAGTCGCACTGATGATGCGGCAGCTTGACCGCGACCCTCCGGACTTCCATATGTTTCTGTTGGAAGGACCCCGGCGAGGCCGACGTGCACAGTAGGCGATCTGGGTTTCTGTCACTTATGAGTTTTCTTAGCAGTCAAAGTGTATAGCTTCGTGACCAGGCTTGCCAGATGAAGCAGGACCCCCAATTTCAGGTGGAGCTGAAGGATGTGGCGGCGGGTCTGTGGATATGGCGTCTCGAACATCCTGCCTGGAAGCCGGGTCAGGGCTGGGAGCCGC
>Ga0137376_10000908_pt1 | contig 15384 bp, 13 predicted proteins | sample SagtaG_23_FD_104814 | JGI IMG/M metagenome (GOLD analysis project Ga0137376, IMG submission 104814) | Vadose zone soil microbial communities from Sagehorn Ranch, Mendocino, California, USA - Sage2_L_20_16 metaG | ecosystem: Environmental > Terrestrial > Soil > Vadose zone | place: USA...
AGTCGTAGTCGTCCTCGAACTCGCGCGCGTTCAGCTCCTGGTAACGCCCGAAGATCTCCCGCTGCTCTTCGGTCAGACCTTGCGGGTTCCCCTGGAGCGCGTTGTGGATCGTCTTCGTTACGTTCCAGAACTCTTCGGCGCCGTGGATGATCCGCCACTCGGTCTCGAGGCCGGCATCCTGCATCAGCGGGATCAGCGTGTAGTTGATCTCCGCGACACCGCCGCCAAAAGCCGTCGCCGAGAGGTGCACAACTCGCTTGCCGGCGAGCGGCTCGGCCAGCCGCTTGATCTCGTCCATGAGCCCACGCGTCGCGATGGTCGCGTAGTCGGCGAGCGACTTGTGTCCGGCGTTGACTGGTTGGAGCATGGTCTGGGCGCGTCCCTGGGGGCGAACGGTCGCGAGAATACAGCCCGGAGGGGCTAGTTCAGGGTTTTCTCGAAGCGGAGGCGCGATCCTTTGCCACCGGGCTGGGCGCCGATCTCGACCTCGTCCGCGATCGCGCGGATGATCGCGATACCGAGGCCGCCTTCGGAGAGCTCGTCGGGATGGCCCTCAGCCTTCGCAAGATCGAATCCCCCGCCCTCGTCGGTGACCTCGATCACGAGCCGGTCGGAGAACAGCTCGTAGGAGATCTCCACGACACCCACGACCTCGTCGCCGTACGCGTGACGGACCGAGTTGGACGTGGCTTCGGTCAGCGCCAGCTTGAGATCCGCGACCAGTTCGTCGGACAACTCACGGAGCCGGGCGATGCCCGTCAGAGCGAGACGGCAGAGCGTGATGTACTCGGCCCGCGCAGGGATCGTCAGGCGAACCCTGACGGCGTCGCCGTTGGCACCGGATGTCATGGAGTGGCCCGCACGAAGAAGTCTTACCCAGGAAAACGCAGAGTAAACTACTGAAACCTGCTGAGAGCTCTAGCCGGCCGTCCACCCTCAGGGCGATTATGCCCCGCTTGCACCAGGACTAACCAGCCGGCAGCCGCCGTTCCGCGAGCGTGACGGCGACCCTTTTCCTCTGGCCCGAGGGCGTCACGATCGTGAGCACCGCAACGTCCTTCGGCCTCAGTGAGAAGGAGACAAACCGGACAACGTCATCCGCGCCGTTGACGGGTTTCCCGTCGATCGCGACGATCACGTCTCCGCCGGTCTCCAGGTTGCGGCCGAGAGCATGAGCCCCCCGGTTGCCGCCGTGGAGCCCGGCCTTGTCCGCCGGGCTGCCGCTGTTGACCCCCACGATCAGCGCACCATGGTCGACCTTGTACCCGAGTGCACGGGCAAGCGACGGCGTCATGTTCTCGGTGGTGATGCCAACGTACGCGTACGTCACCTCACCCTTCGAGATCAGTTGCGCGACGGAGTGCTTCGCCGCGTCGATCGGGATAGCGAACCCGATCCCGCTGTCGTTGCCCGTCCCATTTGCGCTGCGAATCTGCGCATTGATGCCGATTACGCGTCCGCGCGCGTCGAAGAGCGGGCCTCCCGAGTTTCCGTGCGTGATCGGCGCGTCCGTCTGGATGGCGTCGACGACCTTGTAACGCTGGACGGTGATCGCGTCGATCGAACGGTGGATCGCAGAGACGACTCCGACCGTCAAGGTGTTCTCGTTGCCGAGCGGGCTGCCGATCGCAGCCACGGGCTCGCCCACGACGACCGCAGCCGACTCCCCGAGCGGCACCGGCGACAGCCGATGCGCGCTCGGCGCGAGGCGAAGCAATCCGACATCGTCATAGAGGTCCCAGCCGACCACCGTCGCCTCCGCCCGGTCCCCGTCGGCGAACTCGACGAAGAGATGCTTCGCAGCCTGCACGCGCGATCCCTCGCCGGCGTTGGTGATCACATGCGAATTCGTGAGGACATAGCCCTTGGCAGAGATGACGAACCCGGAGCCTTGGGAGATAGAAGTCGCTTCCGATCTGGGGTCGCCGAAGTAGGCGAAGACCGTGACCACCCCAGGCGAACGGTCGGCGAAGATCCGCTGCGGATCGAAGCCCTTGCCGGGCAAGGGCGACACCTTCGAGGAGGCGGAGGCCGGCAGGGCCGCAGGCTGGGCGGCCTGCGCGCGCACGACAACCGTCTTGGTCCCCTGGTCGAGCCAGCCGGCGCCTTTTCCGATGCCCAACGCAGCGCCGCCGCCGATAGCGGCGGCGACGACGGTCACGACGGCAAGAGCCGGGAGCCGCATCCGGCTCACTGTAGCGACGGTTCTTCCAGGCGCTCGTTTTCCGGTGAAAACGATGGCGCCCCCGTAGAGGCGGGCAGAACGAGAGCAAATCTGGTCCTGCCGTCGCTCGCGTCGAGCTCCACCGAGCCGCCCATCAACTCCGCCAACTCCTTCGCGATCGCAAGCCCGAGGCCGCTGCCGGACGCCACCGATCCCTCGAGGCGATAGAACCGGTCGAAGACCTGGCCCGCATGCTCGGCAGGAATCCCCGGGCCCTCGTCCTCGACGGTCAGCAGAACCGAACCCTCCCGATGTCTGGTCTCAAGCCGAACCGATGTGCCGGGCGGGGTGTGGACGATCGCATTCTCGACGAGAATCCGGCCGATCTGGAGCGCCCGCTCCTCGTCACCGACACCCTCCGCCGGGCCGCTCATTCGAACCGAGAGTTGGTGCCCGGTCGAACGGGCAACGGCCCGAAACTCATCCGCGAGCGTTGCGGCCAACGCCTCCAGGTCGAAACGCTCGCGCTCGACGGTCAGCCGGCCGGCATCGAGACGGGAGAGATCGAGCAGTTCGGTCGCCAGCTTCGTCAGCCGCTCGACCTGCTCACGCATCGTGGCCGTGAATTCGGCCTGCGTCTGCGGGTCGAGCTCCTCGTCGGTCATCAGCTCGAGAAAACCGCCGAGGGAGAAGAGCGGCGTCCGCAGCTCGTGAGAGGCATTGGCGATGAACTCCCGCCGGGCGTGCTCGAGCTGCGCGAGCCGCTGGCGCATCCGCTCGAACGCGTCCGCCAGCTGGCCGAGCTCGTCCCTGCCCGAATCGGCGACCGGCTGGCTGAAGTCGCCGCTCGCGATCCGATCGGCTGCGCGCTCGAGCCTGCGGATCCGGCGCGCGAAGATGGTTGCGGCGAGGTAGCCGACGAAGAGTGACGCGGCCAGGGCGATCAGACCGGCGACGACAAGCCGGCTCCGCACGAGGTGGATGCTGCGCAAAGAGTCGTGTAGCGGGGCGCGCAACAGGACGACCGGCCCGCCGAGGAGGGGATAGGCCGCCTCCGCGTAGCGCACCCCCTTCGTCGTGACCGTGCCGCTGGCAGGACGTTCCTGGGCGAAGGCGCGCAATGCGATCGGATCGTTCTCGACGTCCGTCGAGGTCACCGGGCTGGAGTCGCCGTAGACGGTCAGCATCGGCGGGTCGTAGTCGAACGCCATGAAGTAGACGACCCTGGCGTCCACGCTCGCCTCGGCCAACTTGATGTTGTCGTCGAACGTGAAGCTCGAGCTGTTCAGGAGCTTGGAGCCCACACTCGGAGCCGCCTCCTCGAGTTGGGCGAGCTTGGCATCGACCAGGTTCCGCTCGAGGGACGGAACGACGATCACGTCGACGAGCACGAGCGCCGCAGCCACGACGACCGCCAATGCGAGCCCAAGGCGGGCGCCGACGCTGCGGAGCGGGTTCACCGGTCGCGGAAGCGGTAGCCGACGCCTCGCACGGTCAGGATGTATTCGGGCTCGGCCGGGTCCCGCTCGAGCTTCTCGCGCAGATGCCGGACGTGGACGTCGATCGTCCTCGGTTCCCGATAATCGGCGCCCCCCCAGAGCGCCTCGAGGAGCATCCGGCGGCTGTACACGCGGCCCGGATTCGAGGCGAGGATGCGCAACAGCTCGAACTCCACGTACGTGAGCTGCACCCGGTTGCCCTCGACCTCGACCGAACGGCGCGCCAGGTCGATCGCCAACCCTGCCGCCGAGATCACTCCGCCGTCCTCGTCGACCTGCCGGGAGGCGGACGCTCGGCGCAGCAGGGCACGGACGCGACTACGGAACTCCCTGATCGAGAAGGGCTTCGTGATGTAGTCGTCGGCGCCGAGCTCGAGGCCGAGCACCTTGTCCAGCTCGTCGTCGCGGGCCGTGAGCATGATGATCGGCACTTCGCTCTCGGCGCGCAGGCGCTTGCAGACTTCAAGCCCGTCGAGCTTCGGCAGCATGATGTCGAGGACGACGAGGTCGACGTGCTCCGATGCGAAGCGCATCAGCGCTTCCTCGCCGTCGCGTGCCTGCAGCACGCGGTAACCCTCGCGCTCAAGGGGGTAGGCGAGCAGCTTCTGAACGGATTCCTCGTCGTCGACGAGGAGGATGGTCGAGGAGTCAGGCATATCGTGCTCGGCTAACAGTGCCTGCCGGACGATCCTTGCCGGGTACTGCGGCGCCTACTATAGCCTCGGATGGCCTCCGTTCCGCCCCGGACCGAGCGGCGCCGGGCCCGTCCCGGCTCACTGCAGCGACCGGTCAACGGACGTCTCTACCGTGGGACGTGGCTGCTCGTCGGGCTGCCACTCCTCCTGGCCGCCTTCACCGTCGCGCGGCCCACGCCGCTGCCGCGCGCGTTCCTGCCGGCGTTCGACGGCGCGGCGACAAAGACACTCGCAAAGGACCTGGCAGACAAGCCTTTCCGTTATCCAGGGTCACTCGGAGCGGCGGAGTGGTTCCGCGAGCAACTCGCTCCGTACGGATTGCCGATCCGCACGGAGCGCTTCAGCGCCGTCATACCGGGGCGGGGCAAGGTCGAGCTGCAGAACCTGATTGCAGAAGCGGTCGGCCGCTCGCCCCGAACCATCGTGGTGATGGCGCATCGCGACAACGACGGACGCGGCCCCGGCGCGAACGACAATGCATCCGGGACGGCGATGTTGATTCAACTCGCGCGCGCCTACGGCGTCCCGCCAGGTCTGCCCTCCGGCCAGTTGCGTCCGAACCACACGATCCTGTTCGTCTCGACGGACGGGGGCGCGTACGGCGGAGTCGGTGCGGCCTGGTTCGCGGCCCACTCCCCGTTCCGCAACGACGTGGCCGGTGTCATCAACCTCGACTCGGTCGGTGGCAACGGTCGGATCCGGATGGAGTTCGGCGGCGACATACCTCGAGAGCCGTCGGGAACGTTCCTGCAGACGATCGCGGCACGCGTCACGGCACAGACAGGCCGGCCGCCGGCCCGCCCAAGCGCGCTGCGTCAGCTGATCGACCTCGGCTTTCCCTTTTCGCTCTACGAGCAGGCACCGTTCCTTGCGCAGGGCATCCCCGCCGTCACGCTCACCACGGCCGGTGACAACCCGCCCAATCCCGTCGGCGACACAAAGAATCGGCTACGCGCAGACCGGCTCGGGCAGGTCGGCCGCGCGGCGCAGGACGCGCTCGGAACCCTCGACGAAGGGCTCGAGTTCACGCAGGGAACGTCCACCTACCTGTATCTCGGCTCGCGCCTCATCCGCGGCTGGGCCGTCGAGCTCGTGCTGATCGCGTGCCTGTTGCCCTTCTTGGCAACGGCGGTCGACTTGTTCGCACGTTGCAGGCGCAGGCACATCGCGCTCGGCCCGGCGCTGCGCGCCTACCGGAGCCGCCTCGCGTTCTGGGCGTGGGTCGTCGGTCTCTTCGAGCTCTTCAGGCTGCTGGATGCGTGGCCGCACGGCGTTGCGCGCCCGATCCCCCCGACGAGCGCGGTTGCGCACGACTGGCCGGCGAAGGGGTTACTGGCGCTGGCCGTCCTCGCGCTGCTGGGCTGGTTCGTCACACGCGAGCGGTTGATCCCCCGCCGAGTGATCACCTCCGAGGAGGAGCTCGCGGGTCACACCGCGTCGTTGCTCTGCCTCGGCGCGCTCTCGCTGCTCGTGGTCGCGACGAATCCGTTCGCACTTGTGTTCCTGCTGCCGTCCCTCCACATCTGGCTCTGGCTCCCGCAGGTGCGTGGCGCGCCGGTCGCCGCCAGGCTCGGCGTGCTCGCCCTCGGGTTCGCCGGGCCGGCCCTTCTGCTCGGCTCCTTCGCGTGGCGGTTCGGGCTTGGCTGGGATGCGCCCTGGTATCTCGTCGAGCTCAGGGCGGTCGACTACGTGCCGTTCGTCGTCATGCCGCTGCTGGTCGTCTGGCTGGCAGGAACCGGACAGCTCGCCGCTCTCGCCACGCGGCGTTACGCGCCGTACCCGGCAGCGGCCCAGCTTCCTCCCGGCGGCCCGCTTCGCAAGGTGGTACGCGGGACCGTGCTCGCGCTGCGCGACCGGCGCGCGCGCGGACCTTCCGGCCTACCGGAAGCGTTGGAGGGGTAGGTGCGGCGATACATCCGTCTGCTGGGAACGCTGCTCGCCGTCGCAGGCGTGCTGCTGCTCGTCTGGTCTCTGCTCGTGTGGCAGTGGCAGGACCCGTTCACCGCCCTCTATACGAAGTGGAAGCAGCGCCAGCTCGCCACGCAATACGTGAAGCGGACGGAATCGTTCAAGCCCGTAATCGCGAAAAACACGGTGGCGGCAGAGCGCGCCAGCATCGCGCGCGAAGCGAAGCGTTACCGCCTGAGCTCGACGCGCGGTGAGGTGATCGGCCGGCTCCGGGTTCCACGAATGGGGGTGAACATGCTGCTGGTCAACGGCACCGACCACGACACGCTCAAGAAAGGGCCCGGACGGGACAGCCGGACGTTCATGCCGGGAGAGAGCAGGCTCGTGTACATCGCCGGGCACCGCACCACGTATCTCGCACCGTTCTCGCACATCGACAGACTGCGGAGAGGCGACCGCGTCACGATCGAAGTTCCGTACGGGACGTTCATCTATGCCGTAACACGACATCGCATCGTGAAATCGACGGATCTCTCCGTGCTCCGCTCGCCTCGGTATGAGGTCGTCGAGCTGCAAGCTTGCCACCCTCGTTTCTTCGCGACACACCGCTACATCGCATACGCGCAGTTGCTGCGGGTCGAGCCTCGCGGCGCCAAGCCCTACGAGGTGACCGCTCAGGCGAGCGGCAAGTAGCGCACCCGCTCGTCTACCCCGAGCTCGCCTTCGCCTCGGGGAACGAGTACGAGCGCATCGGCCGCGGCGGCTCGAGCAATCATGTGCGACTCCTGGCCGCTGACCGGGTTCAGCAAGACGCCGTCCCCGGATGCAGAGGAACGCGCGCGGACAAACTCATCCCGGTGAGCGTTGCGCCGCACGGAGGTCGCCAGCCGGCCCTCGAAGAAGACCGGGCCGGGAACGGATGCGCCCTGCAATGCCAGCAGCGCCGGCCGCACGAAGACCTCGGCCCCGACGAGCGACGAGACCGGATTGCCCGGAAGCCCGAAGACGAGTGTCGACCCGCTCACCCCGAACACAAGTGGCTTTCCCGGTTTGACCGCAATGCCCCAGAAGATCTCCTCGACGCCGAGCTCGCCCAGGATCCGCCGAACGAGATCGTGTGGCCCGACGGACACGCCACCCGAGGTGACGAGCACATCGGCGGCCAGGCCTCGCTCGAGCGCAGCACGGTGCGACGATTCGTCATCCGCGACGGCAGGGAGCGCGTCGATGTCGGCGCCGGCGGAGGCGAACACTGTCGCCAGCAGAATCCCGTTCGCCTCGTACACCTCACCCGGCCCGAGCGCCTCGCCCGGCCGCCGCAGCTCCGTACCGGTCGCGAGCACTGCGACGCGTGGTCGTCGCGCGACGACAACGCGATCGAGCCCCGCAGCGGCAAGTGCTCCGATCTGTGCAGCACCCAGGCGGGCGCCACGCGGCACCACGAGGTCTCCCGCACCAACGTCACCGCCGCGAGGACGGACGTTGTCACTCTGGACGACGCGGCCAGGAATCTCGACATTATTGTCATCCTCGACAACATTCTCGATGGGGACGACCGAGTCCGCTCCGACCGGAACGACGCCACCTGTGGCAATCGCCATCGCCTCGCCCGCCTCGAGCCCTCGTGGCGCCGGCACACCCGCTGCGATTCGCGCGACGATCGGCAGGCGGCCCGGCGTGTCCTTCGACCGCACCGCGAAGCCGTCCATCGCCGAGCTCGGAAAAGGAGGCAGATCGACGACGGCCAGAGCGTCCTCGGCGAGCACGCGACCCGCAGCTGTCGAGAGGTCCACGTCCTCAGGCTCAAGCGGCGTCACCCGCCCGAGAATGCGCTCCAGCGCCTCCTCGAGCGAGAGCAGCTCAGCCATTCCGCGCCCAGCGTATAACCTCGCGGCCGTGATCTCCGTCGTCGTACCGGTGCATGACGAAGAGCGAAGCGTCGCACTGCTCTACGACGAGCTCCGGTCCGCGCTCGAGCCGCTCGACGCGGACTGGGAGGCGATCTTCGTCGACGACGGCTCGACCGATGGAACCTTCGCTGCGCTGACGAGGCTGCACAGCTCCGAGCAGAACGTGCGCGTGGTGCGACTGCGCCGCAACTTCGGCAAGGCCGCGGCACTTGTAGCCGGCTTCGACCAGGCGCAGGGCGAAACCGTGGTCACGATCGACGGCGACCTACAGGACGATCCCGCGGAAATCCCGCGCCTTCTCGCGAAGCTGGACGAAGGCTTCGATCTTGTCACGGGGTGGAAGACACACCGCCGCGATCCCCTCTCACGGCGTCTCCTTTCCCGCATCTTCAACCGAGTCACGAGCGCGTTCTCCGGCGTACGTCTCCACGACATGAACTGCGGCCTCAAGGCCTACCGCGCCGAGGTCGTGCACGGCCTGCGTCTCTACGGAGAGCTGCACCGGTTCATCCCGGTGCTCGCCCACTACCGCGGGTTCCGCATCGCAGAGCTGCCGGTCAACCATCGTCCGCGAGAGCACGGCCGCTCGCGCTACGGCGTCGAGCGCTACCTGCGCGGGTTCCTTGACCTGCTGACCGTCTCGTTCATCGGCCGCTATCGCCAACGTCCACTACACCTGTTCGGCGGGCTCGGGCTCCTGCTCGGCCTAATCGGTTCCGCGATTCTCGTCTACCTCACGGTGATCAAGGCGCTTGGACACGCGATCGGACAGCGCCCGCTGCTGATGCTCGGCGTGCTGCTCGTCGTGATCGGAATGCAGTTCTTCTCGCTCGGGCTGATCAGCGAGATGATCACGAGCCACCACGAGGAGCGGGCGCAGGAGCGCGACCGCGCCGAGCTGCTGGTCGACGAAATCCTCTCCTGAGGCGCCGACTTGGCGGCGCCGCATAGAGGCCGTGCGGGCTCTTCCCGTACGGCCGTTTCAAGACGCTCGCTGATACACCCGCGCACGGCGCCGGCACGACGCTCACTTTGAAGATCTGTTATTTCGGAACTTACGAACGCGGCTATCCGCGTAATTCGCAGGTAATCTCGTGCCTGCGCGGCGCAGGCGTCGAGGTCGTGGAAGAACACGTCTCCGTGTGGGAGGAGGGTCGGCACGGCTGGAGCGCCGGCCCGACTCGCGCAGTGCAGCTCGCGGCTGCGGAGCTGCGGCTCCTCGCCCGCCGTTCGCGCGACTTCGATGCGCTCATCGTCGGTTATCCCGGCCACTTCGACTTGGCGGGAGCGCGGCGCGCGGCGCGCGGCCGTCCTATCGTCTTCAACCCACTCGTCTCGCTCGCAGACACGCTCGTCGCCGACCGCGGCCGGTTCCGTCCGGGCTCGCTCGCCGCACGCGCTCTCGAGGCGGTCGACCGTCGCGCCTTTCGTGCCGCCGACGTCGTCGTCGCAGACACGGAAGCAGATGCGCACTTCTTCGCCGGACTTGCGGGACTCGGCGAGGTTCCCGTCTGCTTCGTCGGCGCAGAGGACCGGTTGTTCAAACCGAACTGGTCGCGACCGGACCGCTTCCATGCGCTCTTCGTCGGCAAGCTGATCCCGTTGCAGGGAGTCGAGACGATCCTGTCGGCGGCGAGAGAAGCACCAGAGATCGACTTCCGTCTCGTCGGCAGCGGCCAGCTCGAAGGACTGCTCTCGTCTCGGCCGCCGAACGTCGAGCACGTGCCCTGGATCGAATACGAACGTCTGCCGGCAGAGATCCAGCGTGCGGGTTGCTCGCTCGGAATCTTCGGCACCACCGGCAAGGCGCAGCGGGTCATCCCGAACAAGGCGTTTCAGGCGATCGCGTGCGCTGCCCCGCTTATCACCGCCGACACGCCCGCCGCACGCGAGCTGTTGGTCGACGAGGAAAGCGCGCTCCTCGTCGCCCCGGGAGACGCCAAGGCCCTGGCGCACGCGGTGCGCCGGCTGGCCGCAGACTCCGAGTTGAGCCGTCGCATCGCGGCCGGGGGCCGTGCCGCCTACGAACGAGAGGCGAGCGAAACGGTCCTCGGTGCGCGCTGGCGCGCAATCATCGAGCGGCTGTTGTGAAACGAGTGTCGGCCCTCCGCCCGAAGACCGGCGTCCTCCTCGCGGCCGCCGTCACCGCCTACGCGGCGGGCTTCGCGGCGCTCTCGTCGCTTCGCCACGAGGCCTTCGTGACGGGTCGGTTCGACCTCGGGAACATGGTGCAGGCCGTCTGGTCGACCGCACACGGCCACCCGCTGCAGATGACGTCTCTGCACGGAGACCAGATCTCGCGATTGGCCGCTCACGTCGACCCGATCCTCGTGCTCTTTGCACCGCTGTGGTGGATCTGGCCGAGCCCACACATGCTCCTAACCGTGCAAGCGGTCGTCGTCGCGCTCGGCGCACTGCCCGTCTTCCTGCTCGCCCGCAAGCACCTGGACTAACCACGGGCTGCGCTCGGCTTCGCCCTCGCCTACCTGCTCTACCCCGCAACGGGTTGGCTGACCTTGAACGAGTTTCATCCCGTCGCGCTCGCGACGCCACTCCTGCTGTTTGCTTTCTGGTACCTCGACGAAGAACGCCTGCTCCCGTTTGCCGTGTTCGCACTCGCGGCAGCGGCCTGCAAGGAAGAGATCCCGCTCGTCATCGCGGGCTTCGGGATCTGGTACGCCGTCGCGCACAAGAGATGGGGGGCAGGCGCGGCGATCGCACTCGCCGGCGGCGCGTGGGCCGCGATCGCGATCGGTGTTGTGATCCCGCACTACAACGCCGGCGCCGAGTCCGACTTCTACGGTCGCTATACCGAGGTGGGCGGATCCGCAGGCGGAATCCTGAGGACGGCCTTCACGCACCCGTTACGGATCGCCGAGGCGGCGTTCAGCGGAAGAGATCTGCACTATCTGCTCCAACTGGTCACACCGCTGGCCGCGCTCTGTCTGCTGGCACCGCTCCTGCTGGTCGCCGCGCTGCCGGAGCTCGCGATCAATCTGCTTTCGTCGACGACGACACAGACGTCGATCCACTTCCACTACACCGCCGGGCTGATCCCGCCACTCATGATCGGCGCGATCCTCGGTGCCAAGCGTCTGTCGCGCTGGACGACGCCGGTCGCAGTCGTGATCGTCCTCGCAGCGCTCGTCGGGAACTACCGGCTTGGGCCCATCCCCGGCTGGCGCCATCTCCCGGGCGGGCAAACGTTCCAGGCGACCGCGGCGCGTGTAACCGATCACGACCGGATCGCCGAGCGCGCACTCCGGTTGATTCCGAGCAACGACGTCGTCAGCGCAACCAACACCCTTGGTGCGCACTTGTCGGCGCGTAGCCGCGTGCTCAGCTTCCCGTTCCTCGAGGATTCGCAGTGGGTCGTGGCAGACGAAACGCAACCGGGCTATGCAGATCGCTACGCGCCCATTCCCACCGCGACGCAGCTCGCGGCGCTACGACGGAACCCGGAGTGGCGGCTCGTGTTCGAGGAGGACGGCGTCCTCGTCTTCCGGCGCAGGCCTGCGTAGCCCGACGAGCACCAGCGCGAAGAGCGTGAGGACGAGCAGATCGCGAATCGCCACGAGCCAGACGTAGCCGCCGAGCGCGAACACGTCGCGGTAATGGAAGAACCACAACTGCGCGAGGACGAGTGCTGCCGCGGCGAGTACCCAGGCCGCCGGCTCGAGTAAAAGCACGAACGGGACAATCCAAACGAGGTACTGAGGGGAAAAGAAGCGGGTGAAGGCCAGAAAGCCTGCCAGTGCCGCGGCGAAGGCAAAGGCGAGGCGCCTCGGCTCATCGCGTCCCTGCAGGTAGAACCAGGCAACTGCGGCGACGGCGAGGACCTGCGCGATCGAGCTCAGCACGGCCAGCGTCTGCGGCAACGAGCCGACGAGGTCGTACGAGATCGCGTGCCCCGTTCTGTGGACGACACCGGCGCTGTACAGACCCAGTCTGTCCGCGACAGCGAGCAACGAGCCGCCCAGACTCTCGACCTGCAGCGATCTTGCCGCCTGCGCACGAAAGCTCTCGGCGAGACCGTGCGGTGCGAGCGCGAGGAACGGCAAGACAAAGAGAGCGGCGACTGCGGCGGAGGCGCCAAGCGCCCGCATTGCAGTGGCACGTCCGTGCGTGCGCCAGACGAAGATCGCGGCCGGCGGAATGAGCACGACCGGGTAGACCTTTGCCGCGAAAGCAGCGCCGAGCAATGCGAACGCGGCGACATCCCGGCCGGCCAACAGCAACGCCAGCGCTCCGAGCGTGAGGAGCGCGGGCCACGCGTCGTACGTGTTGAGCGAAATTGGCCCGAGCGCGATTGGCGACACCGCGAACAACAGGACCGCAGCCCAGAGGCGGCCCGTCGAAACGCCCAGCCTCCCGAGCAGGGACGCGACCAATAGGAGCGTCGCCAAGCCGCACAGCGCCATCAGGCACTTGAACGCTGCGTTGTAGTGCGCGGAGCCAAAAGCCGACGGCGGCAGGAACACGGCGAGCGCCCCGGGCGGGTACTCCATGAAGAAGTCGCGGTACGGCACGTGCCCATCGAAGACAGCATTCGCGAACCCTTGGTACAGATGCACATCGCGGAACCGCGCGGCGCGGAAGAGCCCTCCGTCCGGGATGACACACGCAGCGAGATAGAGCGGGGTCGCAGCGGCCGCCGGCCGCAGCCAGAGCCTACGGGGGCGTGCCGGGGTCAGGGACCTGGGAGAAACCGTTGGCGCCACCATTTCCCGAGTCCGTCGTCGTCTGCGCAGGCGCAGAGCCCGAGTAGCTCGGCGAGTAGTAACCGCCGGTCAGGGCGTACTGGAGCTTGTGTGTGATCCAGACCGGCGAGCTTTTCGGCGTGGGGAACTGTTTGGGAAACGGTGCGTAGTCTGCGGCCCGCTCCATGAACAGCTTCCAGATCGTCGCGGGGAAGGTCGGGCCGGAGACCGAGATGCCGTGCACGGACGTCATCGGTATCTCCCCCTGCGGATAGCCGATCCAGATCGTCGCCTCGAGCCCGGGAACGAAACCACAGAACCAGGCGTCGGCGTAATTGTCGGTCGTCCCCGTCTTGCCGGCCGACGTCTTCCCGAAGTAGGCCCCGGTTCCGGTGCCGCTCCTCATGTTCTCCCCGAGGATCCGCACGACCTCGGCGGCGACCCAGTCGGGCACGGCGCGCTTGCGCTGCGGCACGCCCCAGCCGGCCGTGGTATCGACCTTCCCGCCCGGCAGAATCACCTTGCGGATCGCCATTGGCTTCGAGTAGACACCACCGGCGGCCAGGGTCGAGTACACAGAGGCCATATCCATCGGGGTCACGACGCGCGAGCCGAGACCCATCGACGGCACGTATGCGCCCTCGGTCGTGCGCAGGTCGGTGCGAACGCCGAGCCGATAGGCGATGTCCGCGATGTTCTCGGGACCCACGTCGAGCGACAGGCGCGCGTAGACGCTGTTGTCAGAACGGAGAGTCGCGTTCTCGATCGAGGTTGCACCGATGTAGGAGTGGTCGTAGGTCTGGGGACACCAGGCCGTCGGCGGATTCGTGTCACAAGAACCGGTCTCGGTCGGGTCGTACTTGAAAGGAGCGGAGAGGTAAATCGTCGACGGGTTGATGCCCTGCGAGATCGCGGTCGTCAGCACGATCGTCTTGAACGTCGACCCCGGCTGGCGGCGTGCAGACGACGCAAAGTTCACCTGATTCTTGGGGTTCCCCGGGCTCACCTCGGTCATCGCTCGAATCGCCCCGTTGCTCGGGTTGATCGAGACGATCGCCGCCGCGGGATCTGACGAATCGGGAAGTGTCCGCTTGATCGCGTCGAGCGCGATTCGCTGCAGACGGCGGTCGATGGTCGTGTACACCTTCAAACCGCCGGAGCTAACCGTCCTGGGGCCGTACTGGCGCTCGAGCTCCTCGCGCACGTAGCTGAAGAAGTACGGCTCGCGGATACGCGAATACAGGCGGCCGGCCTTGAGTTGCAGATTGCGCTTGGCCACAGCGTCGGCGTACTGCGTCGACGTAATGTCCGCGTTGTCGAGCATCGCCCGCAGTACCTCGTCCCGGCGGACGATCGCATCTGCCGGATGCTGGAACGGATCAAAGTCGGTCGGCCCCTGCGGCAGTCCGGCCAGCAGCGCCGATTGGTTCAGCGTGAGCTCGCGCGCCGGCTTGGAGAAATAGGTCTGGGCGGCTGCCTCGATCCCGTACGCGTGATTGCCGTAATACACCTGGTTCATGTACGCGTTGAGGATCCATGTCTTCGACTTCTCGCGCGCCAGCTTGATCGCCAAGCACGCCTCGGTCGCCTTGCGTGCGAGAGTCTGCGACGGCTTCTTGATGTAGAGATTGCGGACGAGTTGCTGCGTGATCGTCGACCCGCCCTGCACGACCTTCCCCGCCTGAATGTCGGCGTAGAGTGCGCGCACGATCCCGAACCAGTCCAGTGCGCCGTGGCCGTAGAAACGCCGGTCCTCGATCGCGATCGTCGCCTTCGGCACCCAGGGGCTGATCTGATCGAGACCAACCGGCTGCCGGTTTCGTTCCGCCGGAATCGATCCCAGCAACGATCCGTCAGCAGCGAAAATGAACGAGTTCTCCCCGACCTCCACCGGTTTGAGCGACTTGAGGCTGCAGCTGTCGCTGTTCATCCAGACAGCCGCGCCGGTGAAGCTCGAGACGACGAGGAAAAGGACAGTGCCGATGAGGGCGCCGAACACGAGCCTGCCCAGTCTCTTGCGCCGGTTCTTCACCCGTTGCCGGCGTCGCTTCCTCAACCGCTCTAGCAAGAAAGGGTCTGACTGCGGCCGCCGCCCGCGAGGGGGCGGTGTCATGCGTAGACGCCCTCGGCCCGGAGCACGTCATAGGCGCGAAGGCGGAGCTCGCGCTCGAGGTGCTCGGCCGAAGGACGGTCGGTCGCCGGCGCGCGCAGCACGACCGTCGCGCTGCCTGAGAGATCGCTGACGAACACCTCGCCGTCGCCGGCAATCGCACGCAGCCGGTCCAGCACGGCACCGAGGTCTTGTCCTAGTGGAACCTGAAGGCTGATCTCGGCGACCTTCTCTCGACTACGAATCGTGGAGTTGCGGATGGTATCCGAGGCCAGCTTCTCGTTCGGGATAACGAGCCGGTCGCCGTTCTCGGTCCGAACGAACGTGTAGATGAGGCCGATCTCCTCGACAGTTCCCTCGATGTTCTCGACGACCACGTCGTCGCCGAGCCGGAGCGG
>Ga0137376_10000913_pt1 | contig 15365 bp, 13 predicted proteins | sample SagtaG_23_FD_104814 | JGI IMG/M metagenome (GOLD analysis project Ga0137376, IMG submission 104814) | Vadose zone soil microbial communities from Sagehorn Ranch, Mendocino, California, USA - Sage2_L_20_16 metaG | ecosystem: Environmental > Terrestrial > Soil > Vadose zone | place: USA...
CGCAAGGTCTTGCCGATAAAGCGGGTCGAGATATCGCCCTAAAGGAGAATTTTTTTCCTTCGTCAGATCCTCGATGTCGTTGCCTTCATAAAAAAACCAGAGCACAATCCGAGGTTTAGTCGAACTGACATACTCGCGCAAAACAGCCAGCTCGCTGAGGGGACCGGCGCCGAGCACACCAACGTTCAGCGTGTTAGGAATCTCTCGCCGGATGAGCGTGGCAAGTTGATCCTCGGATCGCACGCACACACCATGCACGAAGGAATCACCGATCAACGCGAGATCGAAGTGGTGACCGCTCCATGATTCGAACGGATTATTGAAGCCGTGCTCGTCGCTGTTGTATATGATATCGCGACCCGCTTCGTTGCATAGCTCCGTCGGTGTCCTCGAGATTCCGCTCAAGGGAAAGATCTCGCGCGCTTCGTTCGCTCGCGCGTAACCGCGAAAAGCAAACTGCTGTGGCGCAACGAACGGATAGGCTGCAACTCCGCGGCGACGAAGGCCGATCACCGTCGCTTCGTTCTCGGAAGGGAAAGGCGCGATCGCATGCCCGTCCACCAGGTGAGCCGGCCGACGTTGGCTGGCGGTGAGCACAACTTCCGCAGCAACGATCGCAAGTACAGCCGGCAAGACGATCAGCCCCGCCGCAAGCTTCAGGCGAACAAGCGCGGTCACGCGACCGCGGAGTAGTTGTGCCGCGATTCGATTATCTGACTGTAGACGAAAGGGGCGAGAGCTTGGCGGCGCTGACCAAGAAAAACAAGAACGGCGAGGATGGCTACGAATATCACGAGCGGCACCAGCCAATACCGCTTATGGCTCATCAGATACGACGTAAATTCCTTTAAGGGCAGCGACCACTCGGCTGGTTGAGGACGTGGAATTCTACGGCGGGGTGTCTGACGGTCAAGTCCAGTTGAGGATGCGAGGGTCGTCCGATATCTTCCTGATTCTTAAGCGTCTAATCAAATCCAAATGACATCTCCGGGTTCTCCACGTCAGCGCGTACGTTCTGACAGCGCGTTCGACTCGCTTTCCGAGTGGTTCGAGCTCTACAACAAGCAGATAACCTGGGGCGTAGTCGGCGTGGCTGCCGTGATTGCCGGCGTGTGGTTTTATTCGCGATCTCAGAGCCTGAAAAACCAGAAGGCGGAGCGGGCATACTTGACCGCGCAACAATCCATTCCGGGAAACATGCCTCTCGCCGAGTCCGATCTGAGAAAGCTGATCGCTCGATACGCCGGGACTCCTGCGGCCTATCAGGCTCAGCTGACGCTGGCGCGCGCATTATATGATGAGGGCAAGTACCAGCAAGGAATCGCGTCGCTAAAACAAGCGATGCCCAAGCTTCAGAAATCGAAGGATTTCGAGTCTGCAGGACATTTGCTGCTCGCGGCCGGTTACGAGCAGACACGAAAATATCTCGACGCTGCCTCAGAGTATGCGCTCGCGGCGAAGACCGATCGGTTCGATCAGGATCGGCAGCGGCACGAGTCGGCGGAGGCGCGAGCATATCTCGAGGCAGGTCGGACTGAGATGGCGAAAGAGATCTGGACTCGACTCGCCGCCGATTCAAAGGGCACCGTGGCGGGCGAGGCTCGCGTGCGACTCGGCGAGCTGGAAGCGAAGCCCCAGCCGAAGAGTTAGCCCGATGGGGACGCGATCTCCTCCGTCCAAACGCGTCGAGACAACAACGTATAATATATGTTATGTAAACCTACCAAGGTGGAGAAATGTGGAAACGTTTCTCTGCACTGAGACTTGATCGGCTGCTATCCGCTTAGCCGACAACGGGTTTACAGGGTCCACCTCAAGCCAGGATCGACCTAGCCCGCTCGAGTGGGCAACTCTCCGGTAAAGACTAACTCCGCATTCCCTCTGAGCGACGAGTACCAGGAGTCGCCCTCCTGCCGCAGCGTCACAGTTAGCTCTCGCCCAGATTTCGTGACCAGGCGGACCGGAGACTCGGCCCTCCCCCAAGTGGCAAGCAGCACTGCAGAAGCGACTGCACCAGTACCGCAGGCCAAAGTCTCTCCCTCGACGCCGCGCTCGTAAGTCCGGATTTGCCAGCGTCCGTCAGGACCCCGAGCGACAAAATTCACATTCGCGCCGTGAGCGAGCGATCGGTGACGTCTCACCTCGGATCCTCGCCCAATGACGTCCGCGGTCGAGATGTCCGGCAGCTCGATCGTCACATGCGGAACGCCAACGAGCGCGAAACCAAGTCGCGACTCAGACCCAACAATTGGTATCGCGGACCAATTCGCCGTCACATCGGTCACCGGTTTTAGATCGATCTCGGGAACGCCCTCCACGAGGCGCCCAGCGACTTCTCCGGAATCTGTGCGGATCTGCAGATCGCCATCCACACGTGTGCCGAGGAGCTCCGCCAAACGGACTGTGCAAAGTGTCGCGTTGCCGCACAGCTCACCTAAGGATCCATCACTATTGTAGTAAGTGATGGCTACTTGACCGTTGTCGGGGCGATCGAAGAATACGACTCCATCAGCTCCAATCCCGGTGCCGTGTGCGCAGAGCGATTCGATCGCGATCGGGCTGCGATATGCGTCGACCGGGCCATCTTCTTCATCAAAGAAAATGAAGTCGTTGCCCGATCCGCTCATTTTGTAAAACCGCCTTCCCGATCGCATCAGACTCGCCGTATTAGGCCCCACCATCGGAGCCTCCACACCATCCAGACCGCCTCGCGCACGATCTTCTTCGACATCTTGCTCGAGCCTTTGGTTCGATCGACGAACACAATTGGAACTTCGATAATGCGAAACCCTTTTTTCCAGGCGCGAAAACTCATCTCGATTTGAAATGCATAGCCATTGGACTTCACATCATCCAGGTTGATCGACTCGAGGACTTTCCGCCGAAAGAGCTTGAAGCCACCCGTTGCGTCGAACACCGGTAGCCCGGTGATTGCGCGCGCGTAGATGTTCGCGGAATAACTCAAGAAAAGCCGGCTCATCGGCCAGTTGACGACGTTGACTTCGCCGTTGAGATACCGTGATCCGAGGACTACGTCCGCATTCTTGATCGTTTGCAGAAAATCGGGAATACGCTCGAGAGGATGCGAAAAGTCCGCATCCATCTCCAGCACATAGGCGTAGTCGCGCGCGAGCGCCCACTTGAAGCCGGCGATGTAAGCAGTGCCGAGACCAAGCTTTGACTTGCGATGGAGTACGTGAATTCTCGGATCGGCGGCAGCCATTGCATCGACCACGGCTCCGGTTCCATCGGGCGATCCGTCATCGACGACGAGAACCTCGAGCGATGGATCCTGCGCGAGAACCGCCGGCACTATGTGAGCGATGTTGTCCCGCTCGTTGTACGTCGGGATAATTACCAGGGCTTTCTCAGGCAACCGATCTTCGCTCCTGATAGACGCCTGCCCCGATCATCAGCAGAACGAGTGTGAGAGCCAGGAGCGTGATGATTTTTCCCTTTTTATAGGCTGGGTCGGCGAATGAGAGCTCGATGTTTCGCGCCCCCTGTGGCAACGGTATTCCGATCAGTGTGTAATCCGCGCGGGCAGTCACTGCAGTTTCTCCATTAACTGTTGCGTTCCATCCGGGGAAATAATTCTCGCTAACGATAAGAGCTGAGCCTGCAGGAGCCGGCGCATCGAGCTGAATCGATGCGCGTCCCGCTTCAAAATGACTCACAGACGCGTGGATCGGCAGCGGAGCGGGAGCCGTCGTTACGTTCGCAGCACCCGTCACGGCGGCGGCGCTATCGAATAGGCCGGCGCTCCTCACGTCGAACCGCGGGTCGAGGACCGTTCCGAGGACTGCATTGTCAGGAGCTTTCAGAATTACGGGAACGACCCAGGCATAAGGATTGTCACCTGGCAGTCGGTAAAGGTTCACGTCCACCCCCGCGATATCCTTGACCGGCCCAACCAGCTTCTTTGCCTCGGGAATCAGCCGACTCACATCCGCGATGTCCACCAAAAGGAAGCGCGCATTCAGTAAATGCCACGCGTTCGGATTTCCAATCTGTGAGTACCCCTGCTCTTTATGCAGAAGCTGGTCATATCTCCCGAGCTCATTTCCGTGATATCCAAGGACGTTTCGAATGCGATGCACCATCAGCCCATCGCCATTTAGATTCGGATCTCGCACCGGATATCCCAGCTGGAGCCCAATCACACGCGCCGGCTGCGATTCGTGTTTCATGTATTCGATCGTCGGGTCTGCGGCGTAGAGCTTTGCTGCAGGCGCCGAGAAAATCCAATAGAATCGAAGGATCGTCCAAAGGTCTATTGCGCAGAGGAGTGTGATTGCCCACCCGACGATGTTGGGCGCCAACTTCTTTTGTCGTTGAGCGGTCAAAATCAGCGCGACCGTCACGATCACGAATGCGAACGAGCGCCACGATCCGGTCATCACGTCGAGTGAATTTGCGACCACATTGTCGGTCATCCGCGCGCCGGCAATGCTGAGTGCGATGCTGGTCAGCGTTCCCGTCGCGCCGAGCACTGCGATGAGGCCGCCAAAAATCAGCCAGCCATATAAGTATCTTTTTTCGATCTGCTTGTCGATAATGCGTTCCACTCCGGCTGCCGTGAGAAACGCAATCGCCATTGAGCCGATGAAGAACACGCTATTAGGCGCGCGGAAGAATTTGGTCCCGGGAATGAGCGCGTACGGAATTCTGTAGAACGGTGTGTGACCGCCCAACGCCCACAACGTTGCGATCACCAGAGTTCCGGTCCAAAACCAGATCTCGCTGAGGCGCGGATTCACGCGCAATGACGCGTAGGCGCAGCCCATCACGATCAGAACTACTACTCCGATGTAATCACTGTGGTAGTGAATTCCACTTTCGCCCCAGTAGTTGTCGAGCATGCCGGTGAACTGCGGCAGGTAAGAATTGAAAATCTCGCTCGGTGGCCACGCGTAAGATGTTGCCCGCGCGTAATCGGCGAGCCCGCCCGCGCGCGGTGACCACGGGACGTACTCGCGCACCGGCAGAAACTGAATTGCTCCGATGGCCAACCCAATCACGACCGCACCGAGTGCGAGCCCAAGCTTTATGATCGCGTCGCGCGAGGAGATCTCTCCCCTTCTCTTCCCCGATACCAGCAGAAAAATTCCATAAGCAGCCGACGCAAGAAGCAGGTACTGCAACACCTGTGGGTGTGGACTGAGAACGGCTAATCCGATGACGAGTGCAAGCAATCCCCAGCTCCAACGTTTTCCGTCTCGAATTCCGCGCAGGAGCAGCATGAGCGCGAGCGGAAACATCGCGCTGACGAACAGCTTTCCGTCATGTCCAGGAGAGACGAGCGACGCGATCTGACCGCTCATCATATATGCCACGCCCCCGAAAAGTGCGCCGAAGAATCCGAATCCAGAGGAGCGAAGGAACAGATACGTGAAGAATCCCGCGAGCCACACGTGAATGATGAATCCCCAGGTCATCGCCACGTCGGTCGGCACGATCATCCGCAACAGGAAAGTAGGATAAAAAATGTCGCCGTGCATCGCGGCGACGAATGGCAGTCCGCCGAACAGGTACGGATCCCACAACGGGAAATGGCCCGTTGACTTCAGCGTGCTCGCGGCGAATTCGCGAAATGCGTAGCCAGCGACGTACTGATCGCTGTTGGGCCCGACGAGAAACTTTCCGGCGAGTGCGGGAAACCCGAGCGACATCGTGAGCACCGCGTACGTGAGCGCCGCACACAGGTTCACGTGAGCCGGCGCGCGCAGGCTCGCTGCCGGTACTGTCGCCTCGTCGGAAGAATCGGAGCTCTCAACCGGCGCAGATGCTTTTGCGCGCGCCGAATCCGCTTTGCGTTTCATTGCGTCAATTGAGTGTTCGAGGAGCGCCGCGCTAGCCCAAGTGAGATGAATCCCGGCAACAGCTCCAGTACGGTGAGCCAGAGGCGCGACGCCACGGCAACCGCGAAAGCATCAGTCTGCGAAGCCAAACCGAGTCGAGCCATCCCTGCCACCAGCGCGCTCTCCCGGACGACAACTCCTCCCGGGGCAAAAAGCGCAAGGAAGCCGATGATGTACGACGCGGCATAAACTGCGATGTATGACGAAGTCGCGCCAGCAGCGTCACCGAGCACGCCGGCGACGAACATGCGAAAAGCAATTCCGTACGCGATCCACGAGAGGAGCGATCTCGCAACCGCGAGCCAGATTGTGCTTGCGGGAAGCGGCGGAATCTCGATTGATTTTCCAGTGAGATTGCCGGCGATTCGCGCGAAGCGAGGAAGAATCACCGGGATTGCCGCGATGCCGGCTGCGAGAACTACTCCGATGACAATAGCGACAGTTGGCTGATCGATCGCTTTGATCCCAGTCACGATCACCAAAGCGATTCCTGTCGCCACGGTTACGAGCTGAATCAGAACGGACGAACCAGCAGCAGCCATCGGCGACACGCCATGTTCCCGTGCCATCACACTCATCGCTGCGATCGACCACACCTTCCCCGGCAGATACTTGCCTAGGTTGGAGACGAACCAGATGCGCGCAGCAGTTCCAAACGGAAGACTTGCCTTCCACCCGACGAGAATGCGCCTCCACGTTTCGATCAGCAGGAGATACGTGAGAAAAACGATGACAGTCGCTCCGAGTATCCACGTCCACCCGAACGAGATTGTCGCGAGGCGTTGCGCCGCCGTGCTCCACTGTCCGCGCAACGCGCGCACAGCCGCGAACACGATCGCGGCGGCGAAGATCCATTGAGCTGCGAGAAAGAGCCTACGACGCGCTACGTTCAAGCACGTGCCTGTAAAGTTCGCTGTAACGCTGCGCGGCCGACTCCGGCGCGAAATTGGCGAGCGCGTAAATCCGCCCGGCTGCGCCGAGCGTCCGAGCTCGCTCAGGCTCAGCGATCACCGCGTCGAGCGCGGCCGCGAGCGCCGCGGAATCACCGGGTGATACGAGAATTCCAGTGCGACCATCCTGTATCACGTCCGTGAGACCGCCCGACCTGAATGCTACGACCGGTGTCTCGCATAGGAGCGCTTCCACCGCGACAAGACCGAGTCCCTCGTCTATCGACGGAACTACAAGCGCAGTCGCCGCGCGATAAAGACCCGCGAGCTGATGGCTGCGGAGTTGTCCATGCCAGGCTACGCGATCTGCAACGCAAAGCTCCTGCGCCATTGCGCGATATCGCTCGCCGTCACCGCCGTTTCCAACAACATCCATCACCGCCGGGCGTTTCATTTGCGAGAGCGCGCGAAGCAAATGCTCGAGCCCCTTCTGTTGAGTGAAGCGTCCAACGAATAACAGTCGCGACATTTCACGTCGCCCCCCTGGCGAATACCGCACGGTATCTGCGGGCATCGGCGCGATCGTTGGCTTCACAGACGGGACGAGCGAGCTGACTTCATTTGCCAACCAGCTCGATACTGTTGTCACCGCCGCCGAGTGTTGGAGGACGTGACGAAAGAGCGGTCGCGAGATTGCGGCGCTTCTCGCGAGACGAACATCGGTGCCATGGAGAGTGGTGACGAGAGGTCGGTGGGACATTCGCGAGAGCCAGCTGCCGATAACGCCGCTCGGAAACCACCAGTGAGAATGGAGAACGTCGGGCTCGAAGCTCCTGCGCGCGCGCACCGACGCCGCGAAATCGGATCCGAGAAAGCCAAGCAGAGCGAGTCGCGCGCTCCACGATGATGCAACGTCCTGCGCCATGTTGCCCGTGTATGCGAGCTTTTCGTAGCGACGCGGTGCGTACCGAAATCGTTCGACTGTTATCCCGTCGATGATTTCTTCGGACGCGAGCCCTTCTGCCGCAGGCGCAACCACGCGCACGTTCACGGACTTGTCCCTGAGAGCAACTGCAAGGCGAAGTATGAATGAGCCCGGCGCGTCCCCCTGTGATCGCGGGAACGAGTGGGTCAGAAAAAGAACATTCACGCGGCTATGGTTTCTGCAGCGTGTCTCGACCCTCTGCCAGCTCCTCGAGTCGCGCGCGAAGCTCGCGCATCTCCGCGCGTTGAGCCGCAATCAGCTCGCCAAGCAACCCTGTCGCGAAGAAAACGCTACCGAGGAAAAGGCATGTCTCGACGAGGTTCAGGACCGGACGGAATCCTTCCCCAGCAAAAATTCGCCAAAGCACCGCGAAAAGTCCGGCGAGCACACCGAAGATGAATAGCGCCGCGCCCATCATTCCGAAAAGAAGCAGGGGTTTCTTCGCAAAACGAAGCTCGAACCATACAGCGAGCATGTCGAGCACTCCGACAGGAATTCGTCCAATTCCAAATTTTGATTTGCCTGCGTACCGCGGATAAAGCGGAACAGGGACCTCGGAAACCGAGAATCCCTGCGACGCGGCCATCACGATCATGTAGCGGTGCCAATCGGGTCGCGCAGGAAGCGACTCCATGACCTCACGCCTGTACGCCTTCACCCCGTTGAGATCACGTACCGGCACGTGAAAGAGGCTCCGGCTGAGTCGGTTGTACACTCCCGACACAAACGCTTTATCGTACTGGCCTTCCTTATATCCCGTGACGATGTCCGAGCTTCCATCGAGAATGGGCGCGACAAGTCGCGGAATATCTTCCGGCTTGTATTGAAGATCGGCCGGATAAAAAACGAGCACCGAACCGCGGGAATGCAGGTATCCGGTGCGCAGTGCTTCGGCTATGCCCCGTCTAGACCGGTGTCGCGCTGCGCGAAGAAATGGATATTGCGCTGACAGCGATTGAAGAACCCGCCATGTCTCGTCGACTGACCCATCGTCGATGACGATGACCTCGTAGTCGCCAGGACTCAGCCCAAAGGTTGCTGCAGCCTGCTCCATGAAGAGCGGAAGATTTTCCGCTTCATCCTTCGCTGGGACAAGTACGCTCACGACGGGACGCGGCAATCGCATGTTGGAAGCAGATGAGCCGTACGTCCCAGATTCCTCGGAGCGAAGCGACGTCATACTCTCTTTCGCATCCTCGCGGAAAGTACTCCAAGCTGGTCGCGGTATTTCGCTACCGTGCGGCGAGCGATCTGTACTCCGCTTTCGCGGAGAATATTCACGATCGCCTGATCGGTGAGCGGGTGCTTCGGATCCTCATCCTGCACGAGTTTCTCGAGCTGCGCCTTGATTCCGCGGGCCGAGACGTCTTCGCCTTCTGTGGTTGCGAGTCCCGACGAGAAAAAGAATTTGAGAGGGAGAACTCCCCGCGGAGTTTGCACGAACTTCTCATTTGTAACGCGACTTACCGTCGACTCGTGCATGTTGATGACCTCGGCCACTTCGCGAAGTGTGAGCGGCTTGAGGTATTGCACGCCCTTGTCGAAGAACTCGCGCTGACGGTCGACGATATAGTTCATGACCTTCAGCATCGTCTGTCGCCGCTGCTCGATTGCCTGAATCATCCAATTGGCCGAGTTGAGCTTGTTGGAGATGAATTCCTTGTTTTCTCCCTCGAATTTCTTTTTGTCGCGCGCAATTTCCTGATACGCTTTGCTGAGCTTCAGGCGCGGGAGATTTGCGTCGTTGAGGAAGACGTGGTATTGCCCGTCGATCTTATCGACGATCAGGTCGGGTATGATGTAATTGTCGCTGCCGCTGCTGTAGCGCAAACCAGGCTTTGGATCGAGCTTCGCGATTTCGTCAGCGGCTCCCTGCACGTCGGCCGCGCTGATTCCGAACCGCTTCGAGATCTCGCTCCACCGGTGCGCAATGAGCTCGTCGAAGCAATCGTGCACAAGCCGGTATGGCAGAGACTGTTGAAGTCCCGCCTCTTTCAATTGAAGGAGCAGGCATTCCTGCAGCGTGCGTGCTCCAACGCCTGGCGGATCGAGACCCTGGACCGTCTCGAGCATCTTCTCCGCCTCGGGTAAGGTGTAAAGCGGGAGATCTTCAATATCGCGGTCTGATTCTTCCGCGGCCCGCGTAACGACGTCATTGAGCGCAGTTACCACCTCTTCGGCCGACGATGCGAGATAACCGTCGTCGCCGATGTTGCCGATGAACTCATCAGCCAACAGCAGCTGGCGCGGAGTAAGCTCGAGCAAGCTCACCTGGTCTCGGAGATGGTCACTCAAGTCGCGTGTCGCTACTGTGACAGGCTCGAAGTATTCACGCTCCTCATGTTCTTCGCGGCGACCACCGGCGGTATCGAATCCATCGAGAAGAATCTCCTCCCAATCGATTTCATCGCCGCGTTTTTCTTCTTCCGTCGAATCGCCGGCCTCGGTCTCGGTCTGCTCAGTTTCTTCTTCTTCTTCCTCTTCTTCGACGAGATCCAGGAAGGGGTTGTTGAGGAGCTCCTGCTTCAGATGCTGTTGGAGATCGAGCAGCGGCATGTAAAGCAAATCCATCGCCTGGTACAGGCGTGGATTGATCTTGAGCTCCTGCTTGAGCTGGGTCGATTGGCTGATGCCTGGCTTCACGATGCCGCTCCAGCTACAGACAGGTGCGAGAACCGCTCGCGGAGTCGCGCTGTGAGGGTTGGCCCGAGGTATATGTCCGCCACCGTGTCGTCGAACACGAGATCACGCACGGTTCCGGAAACTTTCACCTGTCCGTCGAACATGATGTACGCGCGGTCTACAATGTCCAGCGTTTGCTCGACGTTGTGATCGCTGATGAGAACTCCGATGCCGCGATGCCGCAAACCGGCGACGATTGTCTGAATATCATGGACGGCGATCGGGTCGACGCCCGCAAAAGGCTCGTCGAGCATCATAAACTTTGGACTAGTAACCAGCGCGCGTGTGATTTCGAGTCTCCTTCGCTCGCCGCCTGAAAGCGCGTACGCCTTGCTCTTGCGCAGCCTCTTGATACCGAGTTCATCGAGCAGTTTCTCGAGGCGCCGCTGGCGTTCGGCTTTCGTCAATGGAAGTGTCTCCAATATCGCGAGAATGTTGTCTTCGACGGAAAGCTTGCGGAAGATCGAGGGCTCCTGCGACAAATAGCCGATTCCATGCCGCGCCCGCCGATACATCGGCATTCCTGTGATATCGCGGTCATCGAGAAGTATACGACCCGCATCCGGCTCTATCAGCCCGACAATCATATAGAAGGTGGTTGTCTTCCCTGCTCCGTTGGGGCCGAGGAGCCCTACGATCTCACCTTGTTGGAGCTTGAGATCGACATCGTTCACCACTGCGCGCCGGCGATACGTCTTCACCAGACCTTTCGCTTCGAGAATGCTTCCGCTCGGCGCAGGCTTCGATTGGCGCAAGGGATCGACGGTGACGGTATCGGCCGTTTGCCTGAGAACATCGGCGACCTCCGCCTTGTTCAGCGCAACTTCGCGCCAAACGCTGTCGGCGATTTGTACGCGCGCATCTACGTCATCCGGTTCTGGAGCCGGGCCGACGAGCGCGCCGTCGCCGATGAGTCGCGGAATGATTGAATCGGCGAGATAGCTGCGCACTTCGTCGAGCCCGAGCCGTCCTGCTTCTCGCTCGGCGTCTCTTCCTTCCGCGCGAAGAGCTCGCAGATACTCATCACGGTAACGAGTCGCGACGTCCTGGAATCGCGCCGATCCAGTATCGTCCGCTGCTCCGATGATTGCGCCGAGTGCAATGTCAATCGAGCGCTCGTCTCCAGAAAGCTGCCTGATGACCTCGCGTATCCTGGGCGAAAGTTGCTGGACGCTCATTAGTTGTTCTTGCGGATCCGCTTGGGTATTGGCGTACTGGTTGGCGCGGGCACGCGTTGGGACGGTCGACCATTGTTCCCGGGAATCGCAGAGGTGGTGGTTTTTCCTTCCTTAGCTGGCTCGATGTAAACCCCCGCGGCCTGCTCGGTAACTTCCACAGTCCGTACTTCACGATTCTCAAACAGAACTGTAATCGCTTTTCCCTTCACGTAGTTGATGTTCGGTATTGTCCGAGTCTTGTTGTCGCCCGCGAGCTGGTAATAACTGCTCGCATTTCCGACGGCGATAATACGGCGAGGCACCGGTTTGCTGGCCGTATCGGAGATCGCAACCGTGTCGAACTGAGCGATGATCGTGTCGCCACGCATCCAGTCGCGCTCGCTCGATATGACGTGAGCAGTATCCGGGACGCTGTTGGCGTACGCTTTTCTAAGTGCTCGCACCTCGCGCAACCGTTGGCCGGGCATTATCGCGTCGATCGAGTCGGCGATTATTTCGCGGTCGGGAGAAATCGCGTGGGCGCGCTTTTGGCCAAACGCTATTACACGATCGAGACGATCGTTGCTCATTCGCATGTCGACCGTATCTGAAACCAGCTCGAGATCCTGACTTAGAGCGTGGCCGTCCGGAGTCGAGACGACGCGTTGAAGCACTCGATCCTTCGAATAGAGATTGATCACCCCGCCGGTGAGAGTAAACGGCCGGTCCTTCCGGCTTTGAACGCTCGGCGACTTGAGCAGCTTGGCAAACTCACGCCGATTGTCGAGATAAGCTGAATCTCCTTTCGCTATGACATCGGGGCGCGTGATTTCCACTTGCCCCGAAGCGTATACAAGGCTGTCTCCGTCAGCGACGATCTGGTTTGCCACAACATTAATCGGCTCGCTTGCGCGCCCGGATTTGTTGGGCTCGACGATCTGCATTGTCGGGTGGCCCGTTGCAATCGCTCTGGCGAGAGGTCGAGTCGCTGTCGCCCGATAGTAATCGACTACCGGACCTTTCATGGTGGTGCCGCTCTGCAATACGACGTTGACATTTCCTTCAGCGCGGAGACGGTCCTCGAGCTGATAGTAAGTCATTCGATCGGAGTCGACCTTTGCTCTCGTCTCCCGATAATGAACGTTGCCGATGAGATAAAGAACGCTTCGATCGCCGTAATACTCGGAGCTGTCGGCGATGATTGTGTTATCCTGTCCGCGGCAGTGATAAGTGACGCCACCGCCCTGAAACACATTGTAGCGGTGACTCGGTAGCTCGATTGCGGTGGTGCGCGTGTTGCCGGTGGGCGACTCGTAGTCGAGGATACACTCGCGCGGTGGCGCTTGACCAAGCGCGGGCAAGGCGATCGTGATAGCCGCGAAGGCCAAAGCGAAATTCAGAACGTGTTTCGCTTTCACTGGCCAGGAAGGGTAACGGTGCCGGTGGTACCGCTCTTCGTCTTGAGTATTCTCACGTTTTGCATATTCGGATCGGATCGAAATCCAACGCCCTCGAGGCGTCGACCAGGCTCAGTGAGAACGAACGCGCTGTCGCTCATGATAGTATTGAGCGCCTGATCGTATCGAAGCTCCGGCGTAACAAGACGACGTCCCTCTTCTGTGACGACAATGACGCTGTCACGCGCCACCATGTCACCGCGCCTGCTGTTGTAGGTTCCCCGCCGTGAAGTAAGATACGCATCGCGCGCGCCCGTCGTGGTGTAGAACGTCGTCGCAACCTTGCGCAGCTCGACGCGAGTGTTGTCGTCGAAGAAAAAAGCAGTGTCCGCGGTAAGATCCGCGCGAGAAAGTCCGTTGTCGGTGAGATTGAAACGCGCATTGAACATCACTTGATCTGCAGAGTCCGCGAGTGAAGCCTTTCCCACTATTGGTGGCTGGGCCTTGTCGTCACAAGCAGTCAACATTACCGCGGAAACGAGAATTGCTGCAACGATGAACTCCGCTCGACTCATACCACTCCGGCGCGCATCAAGTCGTGCAGATGAATGACGCCGACCAATCTGCGTCCCCCGTCCACAACGGGCATCGAGATTATTCCGTGCCTTTCCATTCTATAGACCACTGCACTCCCTAGATCGTCTGCCTCAGCCAACTTTGGATCGGATGTCATCACATCAGTCACGCGAATCGGGAGGACGTTTTCCTCCCGTTCCATCAGACGCGTAAGGTCCCCTGAAGTGATAACCCCAACAACGTCACCTTGCTCCCCTGTAATCACGGCAATTCCACGCCGCTCGGCGAGCTGAACGACTGCCTCACGCATTGTCGCGGTCGTTGGGAGCGCTGGAATGAGCGTTCCGGTCACCATTACGTCGCGAACCTTGGTCAAAAGGCGACGACCAAGCGCCCCACCCGGATGCAGTCGCGCGAAGTCGTCAGGCTTGAATCCTTTCTCCTCGAGGAGAGCGACGGCGAGCGCATCACCGATCGCAAGTGCAACGGTTGTGCTCGTCGTTGGGGCGAGGTCGTGAACGCACGCTTCTTCACTCACCCACCCGTCGAGATGGACGTCGGTGTGCCGAGCTAGCGTCGACTCTGCGTTTCCAGTAATCGCAACGGTACAGACGCCGAGGCGTTTGAGATGATCGAGAAGACGTACCATCTCATCTGATTCGCCGCTTTTCGAGATGAGAATCGCAACGTCCTGCGAGCCGACGATCCCGAGATCTCCGTGGAAACTCTCGGCTGGGTGAAGAAATGTCGCGGGGGTTCCCGTCGAAGTGAGAGTCGCCGCGATTTTCCTTCCGACGAGTCCGGATTTTCCTACGCCGGAAACGATTGCGCGGCCAGTTGATTTTGCGAGAACGTCAACAGCACGTGCGAAATTTTCTCCCAGTCGCTTTTCCGCTTCGACGAGCGCTTCGGCTTCGAGCCGCACAACGCGACGACCGCGATCGAGGATCTCTTCGGGAGTCACGGTGAGACTTTCTCCCAGACGCCAACGAGTCTGTCGATCAGCGCCTCGAGCTCCGAGAGGGGCAGCATGTTTGGTCCGTCACTCGGCGCATTGTCGGGATCGGGATGAGTTTCGACGAATATCCCCTGCGCGCCTGCGGCAATCGCAGCCATCGCAAGATGGGGGATGAATTCGCGCGCACCGCCACTCGATCCTCCCTCGCCAAGTCCGGGCCGCTGCACACTGTGGGTCGCATCGAATATCACAGGTACGTTGCAAGCTTCGCGCATCCGGCAAAACGATCGCATGTCCACGACGAGATCACCGTACCCGAAGAAGGTGCCGCGCTCAGTGACCGCGATCTCCCCTGCGCCGCCAGCTGGTCGAGCTTCGCGCACCTTTTCGACGGCGCCACGCATCGCTTCGGGATGAAGCCATTGCCCTTTCTTGATGTTCACGGGCTTTCCCGTCGCGCCCGCCGCCTGCAGCAAATCGGTTTGCCGGCTAAGGAACGCGGGGATTTGTAACACGTCGACAAACTCGGCGGCAGCGGAACATTGGTCGGGCAGATGAACGTCGGTGAGGACTCTTAAACCTGTTGCCGAGCGCACGCGATCGAGCGCGGCGAGTCCGTCATGAAACCCTGGGCCGCGAGCAGCTCCCGCATTGGAGCGGTTTGCTTTGTCGAAGCTCGCTTTGAAGATCACACCTCCAGGCACGCGCGATTCAAGACGAGCGATTTCCGTCGCCACCCGCAAGTTGAGCGCGTCATCTTCGACGACACACGGACCGGCGATGAGGAACAGCCGGTCCGCGGGGAATAGCTGAGCCATCTACTCGGCGACTTCTAGCGCAGGCCGCCTGCGTTCGGCGC
>Ga0137376_10000923_pt1 | contig 15322 bp, 19 predicted proteins | sample SagtaG_23_FD_104814 | JGI IMG/M metagenome (GOLD analysis project Ga0137376, IMG submission 104814) | Vadose zone soil microbial communities from Sagehorn Ranch, Mendocino, California, USA - Sage2_L_20_16 metaG | ecosystem: Environmental > Terrestrial > Soil > Vadose zone | place: USA...
CAGTAAAATAGGCAAATACGGCGTAGGCTTTAGAGCTTGCTATCATGTACGTTGGCGAATTCTGCTTGTCGCCACCTATTCTGAAACACAAATAGGTCACGGATAAACCTCAAATCCTTTCCGGGTCATCGTTTGCTATTCTCGACCCCATCAATTCCGGTGGCACAAAAATTGACTATGTTAGTTTCAAAAGAAATTCAGACCATCGCAAACATTTTGATTTCTTCCCCAACTTGTCCGCATCTTCTTTTCCCGGAACCGTCATAAGATTACCACTTCGGTCAGCGCCAAGCGAACTAAGCAAGCGCGTTGTACGCGTATCAGAGCTCGATCAGATGATCAAGGATTACATCACTCAAGAATTAAATGTTTCTCTCCTCTTCCTCGATAACCTCAGAACCATCGAAATTTGGAAAGTTCAAAGCACTAACAAAACGTGCTTAGCTACGTGGACCAAATCTGAGAAGAAGGCTGAATGTCAAAGCAAAGAGTCATCTCTTTTCATCTACGATTCAGTCCTGTCTGATGGCCGCGCAGAGTTCTCTTGGCGGATTGTTCAGACCCAGAATGCAGTAGATGATGCCAGGTCTCGTCTCGCGAAACAGGTTGGCGGTGAGACTGTGAATCACGTATTCGAAAGACACAAATTAAGCCCTGGCGTCCGCATTGCCCATCCACTGTCTACTGATGGGAACATCTCTGGTCGCCTCTTCACGTTCTTGCCACTCCCGTCTAAGACGGGTTTTCCTGTGCATATACACGCATTATTTGCGTTAACATCGTCAAGACAAGGCTTGCGCAACCGAAACGAGACAGGAACCGTAGCCGGATCTGACAACGAGTGCGCATACATCTTACTTTTACCGCCATTTGAAGCTGAAAGCTTTTATTAAGCGTGTTAATTAAATGGAATAGTCTGTTGTTCGATCACTATATTCCCCAAGCTTGGAGTCATCTTCTGAAAACTTTGGCCGAAGACGCTGCGTGCAAAGATATTATCACTTCTTGGCCTCCTTATTGCTCATCGATAACGGCTGGTGATGGCCTATACTGGCAAAATATCCTCCAGGCGACGCTGAATTTTGCCATCAAATCGGGTTTAGCGATCTGGCCGAAAGTATCCGATATGAATACAACAAGATATGTCGCTTTGACGTCTTCCCTTGTCGTCGCTACCGGCGAGGTTGATTCGGATGTACTTATTGTTTTGTCCCGGGTTGGTCTAACGTTGGTTCAACTGCCTAAAACCCATATGCAGTTCCTCGACGACTCTATTATCAAGTTGACCCCGCATGTTGCCCGGGACCAAATCAGACGTCGTAACCTGGGATTCAACGGTTTGTCTCAGGACCAAATGAGGAAGCTATGTGACTACTTTCTCTCGGACAAGGATTTTAGCAGTGTATATGGCCTCCCCCTTTTCCCTACCCTCGCTGGACCGTATGTTTCTCTTGACAAGAGGGGAGCAACGAATCGACGCTACATCGCTCTAGTGACTGATGAAGTTAATGTGTTCAGAACATCAGCGGGCGATGCTATATCTCTAGATGATTTGCCACGCGAAGTGGCGGCGTTGGTACGGGAGAAGGGGGTGACTCAGGCCAATATCGATCTTCTTTCCCCACCATCTGTCGTTGCTTACTTGTTACGTGAGCGTCCACCGCTCAGCGACCAGCGATTGGCAAAGTTTTGGACGTGGCTGGAGAAATGGCAACAACGTGATCAAGCAATGGCACTCCTGAAAACCAACACCGTTCTTCATCTCGTCCCGACGTCGAAAGGCTCGCAGCTTGTCTCGTCTCCTGCGTTTCCGGGTCCAGGTATTCAGCTATTTGAGAAGCTAGGGCTTGCCTTCGTCAGCTCTGTACTTCCTAGTACAGTGGTCCAGTTTCTAAATAACCATGGGGTTGTTAAAGACACTAATGATATGAACCATTTTTTGGCGGCCATTGAATTGGCTGCATTGCAGCTTCTCAGCGACAGTGAAGCAAAGTCGGTGTTCGACCACATCTCGACTTATTACAGGTCCCTTTCTAGTGACAACTTGACCAAGTTGAAGAAGCTCCCCGTTTTTCCTGTCTTGGTTCCGTGCGAGAACGTGCAGCCCCCGGTGAAACGTAATGGCTCTGGGAAGTGGAGTGCCATCCAGGGCCTGTTCCCCATTTTTCCTGTCTCGCAGAACGTGCAATCTCCAGTTAAACATGATAGCTCTGTGAAGTGGCATGCCATCCACGGCCTTAACGTCAAGGGGATCTCGCCCATGTCACTTATTCCTTTGACAGACAACATAAACTTCCTTGACAAATCCAGCTTCAGCGACCCCTCATGCTCTTTGATCAAGACACTACAGATACCCGTCCTGAGCGATGAAGATGTCTTGTTACTAGCCCTCGGTCAATTCTCTTCACAGCCAAAGCCTCTTCGAGCTTCATTCATCTCCTACATCAGGCAGAATCACAGGTGGACAAAGAGCATTTTATCAACGCTTCGAGAGACACGGTTCATCCAGTCATCCAACGGTGCCTCACAATCACCAATCGACGTCATTGATCCCAACTCAGGGCTTAAAAGTCTTTTTCCAGCGGCTTCCCGCAGCCAGCTCATTCCCATTATAGAGGACGACCACGACCGCCAGATACTCGACGATCTTCGGGATCTGGAGATGATAAAGACATCCTTGTCTTCAGATATAGTGCAAGAAAGAATTGCGTACATCTCGGCAAATCGCTCCTCGCCCGACACGCTAATCATCGCTCGGTCTTTGGTTTCCCTCATGAATGACCCAAGTTTCGCCTGTGCTAGTCTTTCCATTGACCGCTCCTTATGCTGGTTGCCGACGCAGACTGGTCTTGTTAGCTCGAAAGAATGCATCGACTACGGACGCCGGGACGCCGACCTATTTGACGAAGTTCTCTACACCCTTGACGAAACCATCTCAATTCCACCCTCTTTCCGGTCTCTCCTGGGCTGGGACAAGCCTCTTCCTTTTGACATAATTACGGAGCAATTGGATCGTGTTCTGGGACGGCCAAATTCTGATACACAGCATCGCAAAGTCAGTGAGATTATCAGAGAATTGTCGGGTCGCGAGGTTCGAGATAGAGACATCAAAGCTATAGAGGAAGCCGTCGCCGAACGGCCTTGGGTACCTACCAAATCTGGCGTGTTAGTGCCGCCTTCACAGGCTGTGTTCACTGGCACATTCAATGCGAGTGGCTTTCATGAAATTTGCTTCTCGAAGGCACAAAAGCCAATATATCAATTTCTCCTGAGGATGGGATGTAGCGAACGGTATGTTTTTATATAAATAGGAGCAAAATAGTTTATTTGACAATCCAGCCAGACCTTCGGCGTCGGCAATTATAAAGGAGCTTGAAGCTCTACGCAAGAAAGCAGGAACGGATGACACCATTGTTCAGCAAGCGGTGCAGTTGTTGGAAATGTTGCCTGATTTGATAACAACCGAAGAACGGGCTTCCCTTTTAGTCCCTACAGACGCAGGAGAACTCGTGCCAATATCCACCGGCGTATGTTATTACAAGGGACGGATCAACGTAGGCGGCGGAAAGATCATCGCTCATCATTTCATTAGTGAAAAGCTTGCACAGAAGATTGGGATACCACACTTGGGCACCGAGGAAGCTGACAATATCATCGATTTTGGAGGAAACCCCACTACCCTCATTCGCAACACTTTGACGCAATATGAACCGAACCAATTATTCACGGAATTCATCGCGAATGCATCCGACGCTGGTGCTAAACTATTCAACATTCTCGTAGACGATCATGTGGGCCCCATAGAGCATCTCGTCTCGGAAAGTCTAGCAGCCTTTCAGAATGCGTCGCTGGTGGTACACAACAACGGGGTTTTTTCCGAGCAAGATTTCAAAGGAATATTGCACACGGGTACAGGCGGAAAGAGAGGGAAGAAAGGCATAATCGGTCACTTCGGATTAGGTGCACTTTCAATGTTTCACTTTACAGAGGTAAGAAGTAGCATATGGCTGATGTTCTGAAGACTGACCTTTTTTTGACCCAGTTGGCCATGATCGTTTCGGGGGATCACGTCCTTTTCCTAAGCCCTTCAGAACGAAACCTTTCGTTTTGCGGGAAACACTCGCTTCTCCTTTCTCTACAGAACGTGAAAAGGTAACTAGTGTTTAGAGGAAATGTTTGCTATGTTGATTCCCTTTCAGATTATATGCCGACCATCTTGAGACGTTAGACGGGTTATTTGGTTTTGATCTTTCCTCTACTAAATCGTATCAAGGGGTTAGCGCCATTCCTTTTAAGGTCTTTCCTTGTGCTGACCATTTTCTAGACATTGTTCCGGCTCCCGCTTCGGAATAAAACGGATCCAAGCCAAGATCCTGTATCAACGACGCCCTGGACTACAACAAAGGTCGAAGGGATGCTCCTCGGGGAGTTCGATAAAGTGGCGTACAAATCACTGCTGTTCACGGGGCTCAGTCGCATCGAGGTGTTTAAACGGCAGAATGGCCGCATCAAAACTCTTCGCGTTATTGAAAGTACTAGAGTGCCAGACAGTTCTATGGGCGACAAGACGTTCAAATGGGAATCGGTAACTTTTAAACCAGAAAACCTGCAATTACCCAAATGGCTTGTCGTCACAACGGATGTCAACATTCCCGACAATTTCAAGGCAGAGCTTGCAAACAAATACGATATGCATCACCTTTTGCCGATACGCATCGCTGTGACGTTGGATAGTGACCATTTTCGGAACACGGAATATAACCTGTTTTGCACTTTACCACTGCCCGTCGTCACCCCCATACTAGCCCACATATCTGCTCCGCTGATCTTAGAACAGGAGAGGCGAAACGTACGCGTCAACGGGGTAGAATCCGAGTATAACCGATGGTTGTTGTCGTCTGAGCTTCCGCGCTCGTACCTCTACTTGCTTGAAAAATTATTGCAGATCCGGGGCAGTAATATTCCGTGGTTTCCCGGGATGTATAGCGACAGTGTCAATTCGCCTAGCCAGATTTTCATGGAAGGCTTTTGGAGTTCCAAAATCCTCCGGAAGAGTTCCAGACGCGTTTTTTCCAGTAAATACAATCCTACATCTTTCTTGAGCCCAAACGACGCTGTGCTATTCGCGCGAGAGGCATCGAAATATAGGAAAATATACCTCATGCTGCCTGAAGTCCTATCTGCTACTCGACCTCCGAATCTCGTGGAGCTCCCTGTTCATCTATTTGCTCACGCTGAAAATAAGGCTGGTTTACGTGTCGTCGAGAGTGAATTTCTCAAGCCACTTCTGGAGCGTGTTGATCCGCGAAGCCAATGGTTAAACGTGGATACGATTGACGCCTTATTGTATTACCTCTCACCGTTGGTATCATTGAATGGGCTACCGCTGATCCCGCTTGAAGATGGTTCCTGTGCGAAGATTGAACATCGCGCGAAGACCCTCACCTCGTGGACAAACTATTATGTCGTAGAGCCGGAACAAATTGCTGCCTACAGCATCTTCCCACCCAATCGTCTCATACACAGGAAAGCTCGCGAGACTAAGACCCTGTTGACAAACGCAGGCAATGTATTGCCTCTGGATGATTCTGGGATATCCAAACTTGTGGAAGAATGTATTGCGCCTGCTCATGAATGGTCTAAAGATGAAAAGCAACAAGCTTGGATTGCATCATTTTGGAACTCTGGGCTGAAAGTCTTTCTGGAAAACATTTCACATCTTCCCCTGATTCAAACAATTCAGCCATCTAGATTCATCCCTTTGAACAGCATGAAGGACCCTTCTGTTACTGTCGTCGAGGCAAAAAAGAGTACAGAAGGCTTTGATTATGTTATTCTACAGCAACTTGGAATGACGATCGTTGTTAGAGGGTACCTACCTCGAGCTTTACGTGAACAAGAGGGGAAGAGCCGGGCGCTTTATATAAGCTTCTTGGATTACATGCAGAAAAACGAGGTGAAAGGTCTCAAGGAGATTTCGAGCCTCAAATCAGACGATCGTGAAGCACTGGCTAGTTGGGTTCGGTCGAAGTTTCCTGACACCCCTCCGGCCTTGGCGGATGTAGCCCGTAAGCTGCCTGTCTGGTCCATTCGACAACGTGCCAAGCCCGTTCTCCTTGCCGCCCTGGCCAATGCTTCCGTCCTTCCCGCTTCTATGCCATCCGACATTCTGTTGCCTTTTACTGATCATCCAGTCATCGACTGGGAGGTCAGGATGCAGAGCGTCGAGAAGGAAGGGTGCAGTGCAAAGCGCATTACCAAGCTTTTGTGTACTTCCCATGACACCATTCTTTATTCCCAGGGCGATCAAGTGGCGTACAAGCAATTCATAAAGTGCTTTCTGAATTTTGAAAGGGTCAAGGGGTATTCGCTATTAGTACCGAATGAAGAAGGGGTTCTAAGTCCAGCTGAGAGCTTATTCGAACGTCACGAGCTCTTTTTAGCAGCTTTTAAAGCGAGCCCCGAACGCTTACTTCATAACAACTTCCAAGATATCGCAGAGTCATTGGGAAAGTATGGTTTGAATCGGGGGTGCCAACTTGATCTTTCCATGTTCATAGAATGGACGAATGTATTTGTTGAAGACGAAGATAATGGCGACGGAGTGGACGACGGGAACATACGCAGGAGGAGTAGTGAAGTACTATATGCTTATTTCAACAGGCTTCCCCTCAGCCCAAGCGACATTGACCGATGCCGTAAACTGGATCGACTCAAATTTATTCCCAGAGGCTCTGCGAACAGGAAGGGCTATGAGAAGATGAACATAAAGAAATACATGCGACATGATATACTCTCGCCTGGCAAAATTGCCCTCGCCGAGTACGAAGCGATATGTTGGAGTCAGAGAGGTTGCGTCACACACCAACCCAACTCGACTTTACGCGGCACTTATCAAAACTTGGGTAAGCCAACCGGAAAAGAAGTGGTAAGTATCGTTCCTTTGTTGGTCGCTACCAGATCTCAGTAATTTATAAAAGGTGAAGCATCTCAGAATCCTTACTGAACTTGGGAAGAAGTATGGTCGACGGCCGGCGTTGCTTTCAGACCTCAAAGCGACCTACAAGTGGCTGAACGAGAACGTAGACGAAATTTTCGTTCACATCAGGAACGAAAATCGGAAATCCATATTCCTCAATGTCGACAACCCTGATTCCGATCCCTGGGTATGGCATTCTGCTTCGACTCTTGTCAAGGGTCTGCAAGACATTGGAGACCTGCATAGCGTCAATGGTTTCCTTCGGAGTTACAACAATCTTTTGATAGCTGCTGGTGTCAGGACGATCCAGAAAGTAACGACTGAGGCTGTCGCAGCCATGGACAGGACGTCGTTGTACCGAAGCCAATTTCGTGACATGCGTGAGCAAGGCTTCGAAGTCTGTGTCACCTTTAAAGCCAGTGACCATGAACTCCAAATTCCTCCCGCACACAAAGCCTGGTTGAGTGTGAACAGCAAGCATTTCTGGCGGACATTTGTTGCTTCAAAGGCGGATCCATGCGTGGAAGTGGACGCGTCGGATTATTCAAGTCACTGCGTTAAGGAGACCATTGGTGAGCATTGAGTTAAAAAATTATTTTGCGCTTTTTGCTCAATTATGAACTTAGATTGGATGTACACCGGGGAGCTGCCTACGTTCATCACCAGTCCAAGCAGCAATAACCGGGAGTCAAAGGCGAAACTTGACCTTGCGCTTAACATTCTTAGTCTTGCTCATCGTTGGGAGATCAACGAGCTGCATCAGCATCTTCAAGAGTTCATCGTCAATATGTCAGATTTTATTAACCCGTACTGGGTTAAACATAGTAAGTCAAATGATTGAGAGTTTGTCTGATGCCAATCGAGCTTTATAGTTTGTAAGTGCGCAGAGCTGGCGGAGGCGAAGGAGCTTTCTAGAGCTTGCAGTGATTTTGAGGCTAAGAACCGGGACATCATGCATCAGACATCATCGATGCCGATGCATCGATGAAAACGATGAAACACAACAACGTTGAACGATCTTCCGCTTCCAAGTGCTTGACGGTCTGCGTACTTATGTACAAGTAATCATTTACTCGAGTACTTACCTGCCGCTTGTGCCTGGCTTTCGCACAAGGGCTTCAAATGTTCAGCATGAGTGGCTCAGGTTTTATTTACATATCGTGAAACGATCATGATCACAAATTTCTCTCTCGTTATAACCCGATACAGTGATACGAGCACCATCGACTATGTAAACCAATAATACATATTCTTCCCTTGGACTGACGTCAAAGCTATGTTCAGTATTATCAGCCAGTCCTTGAGCCTTGGAACTGAGCGAGAGAGCGCCGGGTGCACTGGCAAGTGGTTCCGAATTGTTCCTCTCATCATGCACCGAACTGCTTTCCAAGTTCATCTTTTCCCATTGCGGGGACCGGGAGAGAGCCATTCGGCCTCAAACCTAGCTCTTCCAGCCATGCCTCGTAGTGTATCATCAACAGACAAGCCGACATCTTGTAAACGACTCTTTACGAAGACCGTGGGTGGAAGTGGAAGCGATTCTACCACGGACTCGCAGTCGCTCTCGTACATGCACCCATCTCCCGATTTGGTGAGGAACTCTTGCCTTGTTGACCCGAACCCGATGAAGACGATGATCGCGTCTATCGGTACTGCGGGGTTTAGGATGATATTGACGCCTATTGATGCTGCCAAGACTACGTTACAGAGGATGGGGAAGGGTTGGATGCAGTCTTAAGAATCGGGTAGGTGTTTGGAAGTGGAGTCTGGATCGAATGATTGACTGGCGTGCGATTGCAGATCCAGACGAATGGTGTTGGATCGCTGTCGCTGCTGCAGCCTCCGTTGTTTGTTGGACATTACCCGGTCTGTGTTATTCAGCCTAAATCACTTCTGACGTGTTATTATTGAAGTGGTTCGGAATATGCAATTATCTTGAAGAAAAGGTGCTGCGGTACGCCCTGATTGGTTTGATCGTGTCCCTTTTTTTCGGACACGCTTTGCGTGTTGTGAAAATACAAAAGTAAGTGAATGAGACGCACATCGGATACGTGGAAGCTGCAAGAACGGTTATGTGAATGGGATGCAAGGACCCATGTTCATTGTGCTTTGTTGATGGATCTGTGAGTTGTTCCTGGGTCTAAAGTACATTCAGACGCGGTCAAGCACGGAACGTAGAGGTGGTTAGTGGGAAATGGAACTTCGAACTTTTATGAACAGGTTGCGCAACTTAGCATGTCAAGGAGTGTCTTGCAGATGGAAACCTATGAAGGTGGTTTCACTAGAGAATGGTCGTTTTAACTTTTAACAGAATAAACTAGCGAGTGTAGCTATCCTTCGAGGATCCTTCTGAGCAAGATCGTGACATGGAGCCTAGAAGGGTGGCGCGTGGATCTATGTTGCACGCTATCGCTGTGGCGAATCAAGTCAAATAGACTATTTAGACGGTTGCATACTAGATTAGAAATCGAGGCAGCGCCTGCCAAGAGATACGTTGCAGATCATAATTCAACACGCGGGAAGCAGAATTCAGGATGTAATCTCCTGCGTTTGGCCCGAGTCTAACATATGCGAAAAACATGCTACTTATAGCATAGAGTATGAGTGAGGAAAACAATCGAACTTAGAACATCCACCATTCTTGAACGTTTCAACGTTCAACCCCATCAATCAAAGTCGGCTACCATCCGAGTATGGACATAGGCGTGCCACTCTAGCTCCTCCTCGGATATTCCTTCCGAGTTGCGCAAAACCCAATCTACTACTTTTCTCGCAGGTAACTCCGGCCTTCGTAGATTTGCACCTGGTGGACCGCGCCTGTGTACAACGATAACCGTGATACATTCATCCGGTGGACTGCGGGGGATGGTTAGGGTTTCGCGCACTTTATTAACGATATCGAAAACAGCGTAGGACAGTCTTGTTCGAAGTTGAACGTTGAGGAAGCGCGGTATTTCATCGTGATGTTCACGCAATAGAATACCAAGGATTCGATCTTGGCTTAGGCTTTTTATCGATGGTCACCGGTTGACCAGTCCTATAAAGTCATGTTGATGCTTCAAGCTTCACGAATACTAGGCGTATTGGTTCGACATCTTGTAGCGCGGTACGGCGATCACTGGCATGTAATTTTCCCGGTTCCTTTTGCAGTAAGTTCCGATGTTGTACATATATTCAAGGATGATGGTGGTTCGGTACCAGTTATGATTCGAGTCGGAACGGTTGCCACTGTCACCAGAACTAAATTTGTTCCAGCTTCTGGCGTGATGAGATACAGGTCAAGGGAACGCAGGTCGCATGGGCCTTCATCCGAGTAGTCGCTCACTGGACTAAGGCGTCAGTATACACCTGGTTTCATATTGTCGTTCGAGTACGCACCTTATTAAACATTAATCCCCTGCCTACCCTGTTGAGGCATCCATCGCATCATCTGGCACTTCTTCATGATCGTTTGTAGCCCTGGCCTTCCCTTTCGTACGCTTCTTCGGCTTTATGTCTTCTCTGCGTTTAGATCTTGCGGAAGATCCCCCCTTTTTTAGTCCACTTGAGGGTGGTATTTGGTTGTTCGCCTCAACTTTCTGCGTAGAATGTCCCTGTTCTTCCGCGCTCTCCTTGGGCTGCAATCGCACTTCTTTAAAAGCGACGCGTTGCTCTGCGCTAGCAACATAGGCTACCGAGCGTTGGCTCCTGTCCCGTGGTTCTGAATAAAATAAACGATGAGTAGCAGAACCAGTTGATGTTGTCAATGAGCCGCAAACCTTTCTCATCTGTGAAGAGAAGTTCGGTCCCTAGAAGTGAATCGTGTCTTCCTTTCAGAATGGTTCCAGATAGCTGAAGATAAGGAGTAGGTGTATCGAGCCCCTGCTATCGCGGTAAGTGATTAACAATGGTGAAAGTCGAGGACGCTCACGATGAGCCTGTAGGTGGAGGAACTGGGAATAAGGGTTGGCTCTATGTTGCCCAGGTCAAATGTCACGTAGGAGATTTCTTCGGCGCTCTCATACTCTTCGTTGGGGTCAAATTCTTCGACGAGTCTGTAGCCGGGGCATAGTGAGGTTGGCGCACTGGGCATTATGACAGTATTCTTCGGAAATGTCCGGCGCGTTTATGCCCGCAATCAACAAATCAAAGCGCCCCGAAACTCGATGGACTTGTCCGAGTCGAAGAAGCTGCCGTTGGCTTTTCCGAGACCAACGACGATAAATAAGCGATGTTCCCGTATGTGTGCAACTCAGTTGCGTCTGGGATCCCTGCCTTCCTGTGCATCGCGTACGAATTGATATCGATAATCAAAACTCGGGGCACGTGGATCTATGTTGCGCGCTACTTATCGTTCAGATTGACAGATAGCTATTTAGACTATTATGGTGGTTACAAGGCAATGGCTTCACCGCGGTACCCCCATCAGATCTGGACCTAGTCCGGGTCATCAGACTCGCTGCGAAACGCGCGCCACTATTTCACGGAGTACTTGGGGTGTAAACGATTGAGGGATACAGGGAGGCAGGCACAAATGGTACAAGGGGATCGATTTAGTTGGGTAACTTCGATCTTGGATAACTGAATCTGAAAGGAAAGAAGACGCTCAGGGAATGGAGAACGGGGGGCAACTTGAAATGTTGGCAAATCAGGGGGCAATGCATGTCGTAAGTAAGTGCCAAGTCAACTAGTCTACGAAAGAAGCATTAACTGCCTGAATCAGGAGACGTGCATGGGGATACCTATGCTACATCGGCTATACTTTCGAAAAGGTCGTATATGCGATTTCCATTCCTGAAACCTCGTCTTCTGCCAGATAAGTGAGCGCACAGCCGTACAAACCACAGAACGCTTCGATAATAGCGTCACTACTAGGATGATCTGTTTTGGCCGTTGTCGGATATACTTGTTCCATACTGTATCCGTTTTTGGGCGAACACGATGCGAAACACCAATTTTGGAAGGTGTGCCAGCCTTTTCGTTTCCAATTGAAGCCTTCCAATGAATCGGATATAAAGGCGGTCAGTCCGCCGTTATCCCCAGATCAGTATGTTAGACGAGTCGTCGAATCCCAAGTCGTCACCCATTGAAGAAAATCCAGCAAGCATCACGGTAAAGTTACCCTCATTCCACAATAAAGTATATCTTCGGCTGACATACAATCGGGAGCGCGATACAAGTTCAGTAGATCTAGAAAAACTGAAAGATCAGACTACCCAGGTGACTCAATCGCCCGAGATTGAACTACACCACTTAACGCGTGATGAAACTCTTGCAGGTGACGGTAAATGGCAGTACGGACAACGAAGAACCATGGTTTGAAGAGATGAATGGACGTGACAAAGGAGAGTGTGTGTCCGGTACGTCTCTTAGCGTGTTTGTGCCTTCAATAATATCCTCTGATTACTTTGACCACGTAGATATATTAGTAGACTCGGAGGTAGTTGCCGAAAACACGAATGAAGACATGATATATGGAGATGTGTTTGAGGGGATCAGAGGTCTGTCGTCTGCGGTGGAACTCTGTGTACCCGTACTAATGTTATTCCAACAGAAATAAAATCTGACTCGGATAGCCATCATAGCGACACGTCGGAAAGTGACAACGGTGACACTGAGACTACTAGTACAAAACAAACACTATGCGTCTTCTTCTCTTGCTTCACGTCCATTGTCAAGGAAGCATCGGCCATGACGGATATTGGCGAAGATGAAATCATAACAAGATGGATGAACCATAAAGGTATGTTACCCCATGACAATAAATGGTTAAATCTTGATCTTAATGCTCGTTTATCCAGGTAAACCATATAGGACAAAGACACACAAACCACCCGTTAGGCCGGAGACTGAAAGAAAACTTCGAGAATTGATGTCTGAAATGGCCGGTATGATGATGATGGTTTTTTAGGTGTTGATTTTGAAACCTAAACAATTTTATAGAGGAAATTGGTATCACAACAAAAAAGCGTCTCCCATGGAGAAGGCTACTCAACATATTGGCGGATTCCGGTTATTTCATCGACAACTATCCTGATATCAGCACCCCAGGTAGCACTAGCACTGCCGTAGACTTTGGCAAATATAAACCGCTCCGATACATATCACTCGAAGAGCGAAAGAAATTGATAAATGCCATATTATCGAAAAACCACCCTTGCACATTCAAACCGTATAGATCGCGTACAGTCAAAGATATAAGGGGTACGACAGCAATCAAACACTTTATTTGCATTTTACTGACAGCATCTGTAGCACTTAAAGGAAGCGAAGCACCGATTATCATGTTCATGCCATCTCACACTTCATCATCAAATGGAAAACTAGGCAAAAGGATGTTCTTGGACGGTTCTGTCGATTTTGACGGTTATCGTCCCTGCAAGAAGCGATGCGGTTGCGTTGGTGATTGATTAGATGACGAGACGAACAGGAAAAGGAAGAAAGTTTGTGGCTCGGACTCAGATGAGCCTTACTCACTGAGAAGATCATCAAGGAAACGTAGATTACAGGACTGATCTTACTCTGTCTGTAAACATTTGTCACGCAATACAAGTATGGATGTAATTAGATTACTAGATAAGCGAGCTTGCTCAGCTTTTTCTTTTTTCGCTTGGATTTAGAGGACGGCAGTGGCATCGCGTGACGCAAACGAGGCAAAACAACTGGAAGCGGTCTTGCATCTTTACTCTCACTAGTCAAGATGCAGGAAAACATCAGGCCAATGAACCAACAGGCGCTTCCAGCTCCAAATCAAGCCATAGAATCGCCATCGCAGCCAGCCGACATCCGGAGCGCATACCCGTACCTCAAAACCGCCCTCTCTTTTCTCTTCGCAACAACGCTTGGCTTATACCGTCTTTTATCCAACCTCGCCTTCAAGATCGCAAAACCTGTCATTCTCTTATCGCCTCTCCCCATCATCCTCTACATCCTCTCGCCCCTCTTTACCTTTTGCAACGTCCTATTCGACATGCTCGTGTTGATGCCCTTCAGGATGGCCGCGTACCTGCTCGATGCACTGTACCCACTGTACGTATTCTGCGGGGTGGCGTGCATCACTGGATGTCTGCTGGGTCTAGGGGGGAGATACTTGTCGGATGTGTTGGTGAAAATGGCGAAGGACTCGGTGCCGGTGTCGAAAGGCCTAGAAATCAACAAGACTGAAGACGAGAGCTGGTCCGAGAAGGATCTCGAACTATAGTCTGTCTGGCACCGTCATGTGTAATATTGGCTGCGTTAATCATAGCCTTGTCGTTGGGCGGCGTACGTCATCCACAAATATATCTTCGACTTCCGCCCTCCTCGCTTGTTTGTCAAGATTTGAATTTGTCTCCTCTCATCTTGGGACGATGAGTAACTTTGATCCTTTCTCTGCGTATTCAGGGCTATCTTTGTCTGGAAAATCGGACTCGAGTTTAGTAGTCACCAGCGACCATCCCGCACCGTTGTCTAAAGTCAGGGCGGCGTTGATTTGGCCGGCTGATACGGTCATCAGTCATTTCTATCGTAAAACCCCGGGTTCAATCCAAAATAAATGCGACACATTCATGCTGCCAAAGCGACCAGGACGGGCGACTCGGTATTGCGATCTATCCGCTCGTTGACTACTCAAGCATGCCGCCCCTCCCCGGGCAAGATAGTCCAACGAGTCACGTTCTAACCAAATGGTTGCGGTGATGCCTTATCGCCGTGGAACGAGCACTCGTTATCGCGACACTCCGTTTGGTTAGTAGCGATATGACTGATCGCAAGTTCTGAATGCGTGTTGGGTGCCTGGAGTTACCATCTTTATCGCTGTCACGTCTGCCACTATCTATACACCAGCTCTCCCCGTGATGACCGAATTTCATTCGTTTCAACCGAACCAACAAACCCAAAAAAGGCTACCGACGGTGATGAGCCAACAGGGGTCCATCTACGCTGCTAGTCCTCCGACTGCCAACGCCCCCGCAAACGTTCTCTTTACCGGCTATCCTAGGCCCATTCCTTCTTTTTCCTTTCCCGTTGTTACTCCGTCTTCTTTCGAGCTCGACAACCGATAAGGGACCTAAGATCTTGCGCTTAACTCCTTCCCTCGTCTGCCTATCGACCGACGTGGACCGTCGCGCTTTGGAAACTGTGTTACGTATGCCTTTAGGCAGAGCTGGGGATGGCGGCGCGTTACTGCTGCAAATCCAGGGAAGCGCAGGTCGATCGGGGGCAGTGCACTGAATCATGATTGACGCCTTGGCGTGGAAAGGCGAGATGCCCAGTCCGCTTCTACCTGCTATCACCTGCGTGTGGCCGTAGGAGAATGAGGGTGCAATGGTCGGCGAGGAATATGGGTATCTGTGCGGAACGTATACCGGCGGCAACGTCGGAACG
>Ga0137376_10000925_pt1 | contig 15316 bp, 13 predicted proteins | sample SagtaG_23_FD_104814 | JGI IMG/M metagenome (GOLD analysis project Ga0137376, IMG submission 104814) | Vadose zone soil microbial communities from Sagehorn Ranch, Mendocino, California, USA - Sage2_L_20_16 metaG | ecosystem: Environmental > Terrestrial > Soil > Vadose zone | place: USA...
ATCCCGGTCGAGCGCGCGGTGTTCAACGACGGGCTCTGCATGGGGATCGACCTCTCGGGTGCCTCGACCGACGGGCTCATCGGCTATCGCGCCCATCCGAACCCGCCTGCAGTCGACCTCGCCAGGGTCGGCCACTACGACCCCGACGAGTTCTGGGAGCCGATCAAGCGGCCGGCGCGCGACAGCTACATTCTGGAGGCCAACCGGTTCTACATCCTCGTCTCCAAGGAGCGGATCCGTGTGCCGCCCCGGTTCGCGGCCGAGATGGTCGTCTACGACGCGGGGGCGGGGGAGATCCGGACCCATTACGCGGGGTTCTTCGATCCGGGGTTCGGGTACGGCGACGGAAGCATTCCCGGAACCAAGGTGGTGATGGAGGTGAGGGCCCGGGAGGTGCCGTTCATGGTCTACGACGGCCAGACGTCGTTCAAGGTGTGGTTCGAGCACCTCAGGTCGCGCCCCGACCGTGTCTACGGGGTGGGGCTGGCCTCGTCCTACCAGCACCAGACCCTGACCCTCAGCAAGCAGTTTCGGCGGTAGGAGGGCGTGCCCGATGTTAGAATGCAGCAAGGGAGGGTGCGATGGCTGAGCAGAAGAAGAAGGAGACCCGGCCCACCAAGCCCGCCGAGGGCGGCGACGGCGCCGCCGCGAGCCCCGAGCTCGCCAAGAAGGGCAAGAAGATCAAGGAAGACATCGACAAGCTCCTCGACGAGATCGACGACATCCTCGAGGAGAATGCCGAGGAGTTCGTGAAGAGCTACGTGCAGCGGGGAGGCGAGTAGGCGGTGCCGATCTACGAGTACCGCTGCAAGGGCTGTCAGAACGACTTCGAGAAGTACGTTGCCGGCGCGGCCGCCGCGGTCGCCTGCCCGACGTGCCAGAGTCCGGACGTCATGCGCAAGCTGTCGGTCTTCGGCCTGAAGACCGCGTCGGGCGTCGCCGCGTCCGCCATGTCGGCGGGCGGTGGCTGCTGCGGCGGCGGCTGCTCCTGCCACTGATCGCGTCGCTTCCCGTCCGGTAGTTCCCCGATGGATCTCCGCCGCCTCGAGGTGTTCGCCAAGGTGGCCGAGCTCTCCAGCTTCTCGCGCGCCGCCGAGGCGCTCTCGCTCACCCAGCCGACGATCTCGGAGCATATCCGTGCGCTCGAGGACGAGCTCGGTGTCCAGCTCCTCGACCGGCTCGGCCGTGGCGCCACGCCCACGCGCGCCGGGCGGCTCCTGCTCGGCTACGCGCGACGAATGCTGGCGCTCTCGCGCGAGGCGCGCCAGGCGCTCGACCAGTTCCAGGGACGGATGAGCGGCGAGCTGGTCGTCGGCGGCTCGACGATCCCCGGCGAGTACGTGTTGCCGGCGCTGATCGGCCGGTTCAAGGCGAAGTATCCCGAGATCTCGGTGTTGCTGCTGATATTAGCAAACAACCAGGTGACGGAGTGGGCGGAGGAGGGGCGCGTCGAGGTCGCGATCGTCGGCGCCCCGCCAGGGCCGCGCTCGCTCGCCGCGCGTGAGCTGATGGCCGACGAGCTGGTCGTCGTCGTGCCGGCGGACCACCCGTGGGTCGGCCGCAAGACCGTGCTGCTCGCCGACCTCAAGACCGAGCCCCTCATCGTCCGCGAGCGCGGCTCGGGCTCGCGCGACGCGCTCGAGCGTGCGCTCGCCGAGGCCAACGCGGCGCTCTCGGGCTTCCGCGTCGTCGGCGAGATGGGTTCGACGCAGGCGATCAAGCAGGCCGTGCGCGCGGGCGTGGGCATCGCGATCATCTCGAAGCGGGCGGTCGAGGATGAGTGCCGCGCAGGCCTGCTCCACTGCGTGAAGGTGAAGGATCTCCGCGTCGCTCGCGCCTTCTATCTGGTGACCCATCGCGAGCGGAGCCGCTCGCCGCTCGCCCAGGCCTTCGTGGACTTCGTCGAATCGGAGCCGCTCGAGCGGCCCTCTTAAGCACCGGTATGGCCGAGCACACCCACACGGAGGTCAGGCTCACGTCCTACGCCGCCTGCGCCGGCTGAGCGTCCAAGATGGCTCCTGGAGATCTCCAGGAGGTGCTGGCGGCGCTCAAGCCTGCGGGGAAGATGAAGCCCGACCTGCTCGTCGGTCTCGGGGAAGCCGACGACGCGGCGGTCTGGCGTCTCGGACCCGAGCTCGCGATCGTTGAGTCCGTGGACTTCTTTCCCCCGGTCGTCGACGACGCGTGGACCTGGGGTGCGGTCGCCGCGGCGAACGCGATGTCCGACGTCTACGCGATGGGGGGCGAGGTGCTGTTCGCGCTCGCCGTCGCCGGGTTTCCCCGCGAGATGTCGAAGGCGATCATCGCCGAGGTCTTCCGCGGCGGGAGCGAGAAGGTCGCGGAGGCCGGCGGCGTCATCGCCGGCGGCCACACCGTGGTCGACAACGAGCCGAAGTACGGGCTGTGTGTCACGGGTCGCGTCCATCCGGAGCGCATCCTCGTCAAGGGCGGGCTCAGGCCGGGCGATCGGCTCTTCCTGTCGAAGCCGCTCGGGACCGGCGTGATCACGACGGCGGCGAAGGACGGCCACGCGAGCGCGGCGACCCTCGCGGGCGCCGTCGCGAGCATGCTCGGGCTGAACCGCGTCGCCGCGGACGTCGCACGCGAGTCGGGCGCGAAGGGCGCGACCGACATCACCGGCTTTGGCTTTCTCGGTCACGCCGGCGAGATGGTCAAGGCATCGCGCGCGGGCATCTCGATCGTCGCCGCGCGCATGCCGCTGCTCCCGGGCGCGCGCGAGCTCGCCGCGGCCGGGCACTTCAGCGGCGGCATGAAGCGCAACCGCCGCCACGTGGACGCGAGCTTCGGCCGGGATCTGGTCATCGACCCCACCGTGCCGGACGACCTCGTCGGCCTGCTCGCGGAGTCGGAAACGTCGGGCGGTCTCCTCTTCTCAGTGGCGCCCGAGCGGGCGCGCTCCGTCCTGGACGCATTCCGGCGCCGCGGCGCTACCTGCTGGGAGATCGGTGAGGTCGTTCGGGAGCCGGTGATCCGCGTTACGGCTTAGGGACTCGCTGCGTGCGGAGGACCGTGAGCAGGCGCTTCTTCAGCTCGTGGGGGATCTCGACCTCTCGGAGCTTCTTCGCTGCGTCGATCGTGCCGCGGTAGGTGTTGACGAAGGCGACGCACGGCGCACAGCCCTCGATGTGCCACTCGATGAGCTCGCGCGTCTCGCGCGGCAGCGCCCCCTCCAGGTAATCACCGAGGAGATCGGCGATCTGCCGGCACTCGATCGACGAGGGACCGCTGGCTCCGCACTCAGACATCGTCGTCTGTCAACATTGCCGTCATTATAATGAGATGTTCGGGCGGGCGCGAGGGATTCCGAGGCGGCTGGACGCATCGCGCCATTCCTCGTATCCTCGGGCCGATGGCGCCGCGCCTCGCGCTCCTCACCCCGTTTGCCCACCCCTCCGTGCGCGGCAACTCCGTGACGGTGACGCGCATCGCCCGGGGCCTGCGGGAGCGGGGCCTCGAGCTCGGGGTCTGGGACTTGTCGGCGACGTCGGAGCCGAGCGTTGAGGCGGAGGTGGAGCGCTACGCACCGGCCGTGGTCCACGCCTTTCACGCGTATCGCACCGGACCGCTCGCGCTCAGGCTGGCGCGCCGCGCCGAGCTGCCCCTGGTCGTCACGCTGACCGGCACGGACGCGAACCACGACCTGCTGGATCCCGAGCGCGCTCCGGTCGTCCGCCGCGTCCTCGAGGGCGCGGCGCGCGCAACGGTCTTCCACGCCTCCGTCGCGAATCGAATCGCCGGCATGCTGCCCGATCTCCGCGGACGCCTCGTGGTCGTGCCGCAGGCGGCGCGCTTCGGCGCCGACGAGCCGCTCGCGCTCGAGGCGCACGGCGCCGCGCGCGCCGGGCAGGTGCTGTTCGTCTTCCCCGGCGGGATCCGCCCGGTGAAGCGGCCGCTCCTGCCGCTCGGCCCCCTGGCTCGCCTCGCGGCGCGCCCCGCCGCGGTGCGCCTACTCTACGCCGGTCCGATCCTCGACCCCGAGGAGGGCGAGGCGTTGCGGCGCGCGCTGGCCGAGCGGCCGTGGGCCACCCACCTCGGCACGGTGCCCCACGCGCAGATGAAGTTGCTCCTCACCCGCGCCGACGTCGTCCTGAACTGCTCGATCTCGGAGGGCGGCATGGCGAACTCAGTCCTCGAGGCGCTCGCGCTCGGTCGCGCCGTGCTCGCCGCCGACATCGAGGGCAACCGCTCCTTGATCGAGGAGGGCGTCACCGGCCTCCTCTTCCGCGACGAGGACGAGCTCGAGCGTCAGGCCACGCGCCTCGTCCTCGATCCGGTTCTTCGCGCGCGGCTCGGCTCGGCGGGGCGCGAGCTCGTCGAGCGTTGCTACCCGCCGGCGCGGGAGATCGACGGGTACCTCGAGATCTACCGCGGCCTCGCGCCCGTCTCGGCGTGACCGCGCGGCCTCCACGGAGGCCTCGCGGCGCGCCGACTGGGCCGACCTGTCTGTAGGAGGATGCGCAACTCTGTGTCCCTTTTCTATGCAGCGATCTTTTCTCTGTGAAGCAATCTTCACACTCATCGACGGGCCTGATCGATAGCAGATAGCCGAATCGGCGCTTTACCGTCGTAGCGTATTGGCACCAAGTTTGCGCACTCGCTTCGTCGCCAGCGAAAAGCAGTTCGCGTACCCCGTCCGGTGTGTCCGTGGCGCCGCCAATGCCGATTGGTCCATGCACTGCAACCGGGATCGAGTAGTATGAGACCAGGTGCCTCGCCCCGACACGGCCACCGACGCGCGGGTTGACGCGTCCGTGATAATGACGGGGTAGAGACGGGGCGGAGAGAGGAGACCTCGATGAATCGGGAGGCCCGGGTCCGCGAGTTCGTCGCCGCGTTCGAGGCGCTGCGCACCGAGGTCGAGAAGGTCATCGTCGGTCACCGCGCGATCATCACGCACGTGCTCACCGCGATGTTCGCCGGTGGCCACGTGCTCCTCGAAGGCGTGCCCGGGCTCGGCAAGACCCTCCTCGTCAAGACGCTCGCCGAGTGCCTCGAGCTCTCGTTCTCGCGGATCCAGTTCACGCCCGATCTGATGCCCGCCGACATCATCGGCACCAACATCATCGTGGAGGACGCCGACGGGCGGAAGCACTTCCAATTCCAGCACGGACCGATCTTTGCCCACATCCTGCTGGCCGACGAGATCAACCGCGCGACGCCGAAGACCCAGTCGGCCCTGCTGGAGGGCATGCAGGAGGGCTCGGTCACCGTCGGCGGCGCCTCGCGCCCCGTGCCCGCGCCGTTCTTCGTGCTCGCGACGCAGAACCCCATCGAGATGGAGGGCACGTACCCGCTGCCCGAGGCGCAGCTCGACCGGTTCCTTTTCAAGCTGCGGGTGCGGTACCCGGCGATCGACGAGTTGCACGCGATCATCGACCGGACGACGCAGTCGCGGCACGCGACCGTCAGCCGCGTCATGAACGGCCCGAGCGTGCTCGCGTTCCGGGAGCTGATCCGCGAGGTGCCGATCGCGTCGCACATCCGCGACTTCGCCTCGGCGATCGTCATGGCGACCCACCCACAGTGGGAGGGGGCGCCGGACACCACTCGGCGCTTCGTCCGCTATGGCGCGAGCCCGCGCGGCGCCCAGGCGCTCGTGCTCGGCGCGAAGGTCCGGGCGCTCGCCGAGGGGCGCTACAACGTCAGCATGGAGGACATCAAGGCGCTGGCCGCGCCGGCGCTGCGTCATCGTATCATCCTGAACTTCGAGGGCGAGGCCGAGGGCGTAGACATCGACAACCTGGTCGAGCAGCTCGTGGCAGCTGCCGAGGCGGAATCGATCCGGGGCCAGGAACCCTTTCTGCGTTAGGCACGGGAGGACCTGATGGCGACGCAGGCGATCGACGTTCTCGTCCAGCGCGTCGCGCGCCAGATCCGGCAGCGCCGCGCCGAGCACCACGCGCTCCGCGGGACCTTCTGGGGCACGCTCGTCGCCGCCCTCCTGCTGGTCTTCAAGGCCTCACTCGGCGCCGTGGCCATCGGCGGCGGAGCGGCGTTCGTCGCGGCGGGCGCGCTCGCCGGGGCGCTGTACGGCGCGCTCCGGCGGATCGGGCCGGTCGACGCCGCGCGTCTCGCGGACCGCGCGTTCGCCCTCGACGACCGGGTCGCGACGGCGCTGGAGTGGGCCGAGCGGCCCGACCGGACGCCGCTCGTGGACGTCCTCGTCACCGACACCGTCGCGCGCGTCCAGGGGCTCCCACCGCGCCGGATCGTCCGGCGCGTGTTCCCGCGCGAGGTCCGCTGGCTGCCGGTGCCGGCGCTCGCCGTGCTCGCGCTCGCGCTCTCGCCCGCGATCCCGCTGCCGTCGGGCGGGTTTCCGGATTTCCTGCCGTCGGGCGAGCAGGAGGCGCGCGAGGAGCGGACGCAGTCCTCGATGCTCGAAGAGCGCTCGCGGCCGCTCGCCAAGGACCCGCTCAAGCGCGCGGGCCTCGAGGAGCGGGACTTCGCCCAGCGTCCGGCGGGCGCCGCCGGCGCCGCGGCGGGCGATCTCTCGGCGATCTTCAAGGACACGGCGCTCTCGGGCGCGCGGCCGGACTTCAACAGCTTCCTGAAGAAGGGCGACGATCGCCTGAAGCTCCTCGAGCAGGTGGACCGTCTGCCGGATCTCCAGTCGGACTTCACGAACACGCAGTACAAGATGGTCTACCGCAAGTCGAAGTCGCTGCGCGGCGGGCTCAGCCCCGACATCTCGCCGAAGAAGCTGCGCGAGCTCCTCGAGGAGATGGAGCGGCTCGGCCGCAAGGGCGGCAACTGGACGGGCGACGCGTCCGAGGGTATGGAGGCGCTCGAGGGCGGCCAGACCGATCGCGCCCTCGAGGCCATGCAGCGCGCGCTCGACAAGATGCGTGCGCAGGACGAGGCGGAGCGCTCGGGCAAGAACCTGCGTGGCGGGCGCGACGAGCGCGGGGCGCGCGGGCGCGAGCGCGGTCGCGGCGGCGACGGGATGGGTCCAGAGGACCAAGACTTCGGCGAAGGCGAGGGGCTCCTCCCAGGCCGCGGCAAGAGCGGCGCGCCCAAGGGTGAGGCGACCGCGCGGCTCCGCGCCAACCCCTTCGACGTGGGCGTCGAGGGTGAGTCGCGCCGCGGACGGAAGGACGGCTACGACACCAACCTGACGGGCCGCGGTGGGCAGATGGCCTCGCGCCTGCAGTACCTCGGCGTCATCGGGCAGTACCGGAAGCTGATGGAAGACTCGATCACGCGGGAGCAGGTGCCACGCGACTACCACGACCAGATCCGGAACTACTTCCAGTCCCTCGACGAGCGTTAGCATGCCCGCGACGCGCCCCGCGCTGCTGAGCCCCGAGTTCCTGGCGCAGCTCGAGCGCCTGTCGCTCTACTCGCGCCGGGTCTTCCGCGGGCGCGTGAAGGGCGAGCGCCGGAGCCCGCGGCGCGGGCACAGCGTCGAGTTCTGCGACTATCGCGGCTACGGCGTCGGCGACGACCTCCGCTACGTGGACTGGAACATCTACGGCCGCCTCGATCGGCTGTACGTCAAGCTCTTCGTCGACGAGGAGGAGCTCTGTCTGCACCTGCTGCTCGACGCCTCGGCGTCCATGGACTTCGGAGCGCCGACGAAGCTCGAGTACGGCGCGCGCATCGCCGCGGCGCTGGGCTTCATCGGCCTCGTCAACATGGAGCGCGTGGGCGTGGGGGTGCTGCGCGAACGGGTGGCGGAGGGCTGGGCGCCCACGCGCGGCCGCGGGCACGTCGTGAGCCTGCTCGAGTTCCTCGGCCGCGTGACGTCCGCCGGCGGCACGCGGCTGGACGAGGGGCTCCAGAACTACGCCGTGCGGGCACGCGACCCCGGCCTCGCGGTCGTGATCTCCGACCTGCTCGATCCAGTGGGGTTCGAGAGCGGCGTGCGGGCGCTGCTGGAGCGGCGCTTCGATGTGCACCTCGTCCACGTCCTGGCGCCCGAGGAGCTGGACCCGGAGCTCGCCGGCGATCTCCGCCTTGTCGACAGTGAGACGGCCGAGGTGCGCGACCTCAGCGTGGACGGTGAGGCGATCCGGACCTACCGGAAGCGGCTCCGCGCGTTCCTCGAGCGCGCCGAGACCTTCTGCCGCGCCCACGAGATCGGCTACCACCGGGTCACGACCGACACGCCGGTGCAGGATTTCGTGCTCTCGCAGGTGAGGGGGCGCCTCCTCGTATGAGTCTCCTCTCGCCGCTCGCGCTCGCGCTGTTCGCGCTGGCGCTGCCGCTCGTCCTCCTCTACTTCCTCAAGGTCCGCCGCCGCGAGCAGCGTGTGGCGAGCCTGCTCCTGTGGGATCCGTCGCTCCGCGACCGGGAGGCGTCCGCGTTCTTCCAGCGGCTCCAGCGCGACCCGCTGCTGATCCTCCAGCTCCTGGCGCTCCTCGCCCTCTCCGTGGCGCTGGCGCGCCCGGCCGTGACGCTCATGGGGGACGGCGCGCGCAAGGTCGTCGTCGTGCTCGACACCTCCGCTTCGATGAAGGCGACCGACGTCTCGCCCTCCCGCTTCGACGTCGCGCGCGGCCAGGCGCTCGGCCTCGTCCGGCGCCTCAGCGAGGGCGCCGAGGTCATGGTGATCGAGACGGGCGTCCAGCCGAGAGTCACCGCGGCGCTCGCGCGCGACCGCGAGCGGGCGCTGGCCGCGATCCGCGCCGCGCAGGCGCGCGACCTGCCGAACCGGCTCGTCGAGGCCGTGCGCACGGCCCGCGCGCTCGTCGCGGCCGACCCCCGCGCCGAGATCCACGTCTTCACCGACGGCGCCTTCGCGCTGCCGTCGGGCCCCGAGACGAGCGACCCGCGCGTCCGGTGGGTCGGCGTGGGGCGGCGGAGCCAGAACGTCGGGATCACGAACCTCTCCATCCGGAAGAACTACTTCGGCTCCTTCGACTACCAGGCGTTCGTCTCGCTCGTGAACTACACGGCCGAGCCGCAGACGTTCACGTTCACGCTCGAGCTCGACCGCCAGCCGATCGCCGAGAAGCAAGTGACGCTCGAGCCGAGCGTGCGCCGCTCGGTCGTCCTGCCGTTCAGCCACGGCGGCGGCGGTACCGTGATGGCGCGCCTCCAGATCGACGACGACCTCGCGGTGGACGACGTCGCCTACGCCGTCCTGCCGCCGCCGCGGAAGATTGCGGTGCTGCTCGTGAGCTCGGGCAACCTCTTCCTCGAGAAGGTGCTGGCGACCGATCCCCACGTGTCGCTCGAGGTGAAGACCCCGGACCAGTACCAGGGCGGCATGGGCGAGGCCGACGTCGTCATCCTCGACTCCGTCGCGCCGCCCCGGGCGGGGCCCGGGCGCTTCGTCTTCGTGAACGCGGTGCCGGGCGACGTGCCCCTCGAGGTGCTCGGCCGGATCGACCGGCCCACGATCATGGACTGGGACCGGGCGCACCCGATCATGCGCCACGTCGAGTTCGCGAAGGTCGCCATCGAGGACGCGCTGCGCGTGCGCCCGCTCGCCGCGGGCCGCCCGCTCGTCGAGGCGGTGGGCGGACCGCTGATCTACGCGCTCGAGGAGCCTCATCGCAAGGCGCTCTTCATCGGCTTCGACTTGTTCAAGACCGACCTGCCGCTGCGGATCGCGTTCCCGCTGATCCTCTCGAACGGCCTCCGCTGGCTCCACCCGGCCGGGCTCGACCAGTCGAGTCTGCAGTTCGCGGCCGGCCAGCCTATCCTCCTGCCGCTCGCCCACGGCGTCACGAGCGTGACCGTCACCACGCCGAGTGGCCGGACCGTCAAGGCGCCCGTGACGCGCGGCGTCGTGAGCTTCACCGAGACGGACGAGGTCGGCGTCTACTCGCTCGCGACCGCGCAGGGGGAGACCCGCGTGGCCGTGAACCTGATGGACGCCGACGAGTCGAACCTCGCGCCACGCCCCCTCCCGGCGGCGACCGGGACCCCGGCCGCCGCGGCCGCGCCCATCCCGATCCAGCGGGAGCTGTGGCCGCTCTTCGTGCTGCTCGCCACGGCGCTGCTCGTTGCCGATGGGCTCCTGTACTGGCGGCGCCAGAGCGCGGGCCGCCTCCGCGTGCCGACGACGGCCGGCGACCGCTGGGCGCTCGGGGTGCGGGGGGCGCTTCTCGCCCTCCTGCTCCTCACGCTGCTGCGGCCGAGCCTGCCACGCTGGGTCGACCGGATGAACGTGGTCTTCCTCCTCGACATGTCCGACAGCGTGAGCCTGGCGGCGCGGGAGCTCGCCTACCGCTTCGTCGCCGAGGCCGCCCGCTCGATGAAGAGCGGCGACCGGCACGGCGTGATCGTCTTCGGCGAGGCGGCGGTGGTGGACCAGACGCTGACGAACAGGCCGACGGTCGAGCGGCCGAAGGCGCCGGTGGACGGCCGGGGAACCGACATCTTCCAGGCGATTCAGCTCGCGCTCGCGATGCTGCCGCCCGGCCAGGCCAACCGCATCGTCATGCTCACCGACGGCCGCCAGAACCACGGCAACGCCCTCGCGGGCGCGCAGGCGGCAAAGGACGCCGGCGCCGACCTCTTCTACCAGGCGGCGCCGCTCACCCTCACGCAGGAGGTCGTCGCCGAGTCGCTCGTGCTTCCACAGGAGGTCAAGTACGGCGAGCCGTTCCAGGCGAAGGTGGTGGCGTGGAGCCACAAGGACGCGCAGGGACGGCTCTCGCTCTTCCGGAACGGCGAGTTTCTCGGCTCGCAGGTGGTCCGGTTCAACGCGGGCAAGAACGTCTTCAGCTACCGCCAGGCGCTCGACACGAGCGGCATCCACGTCTACCAGGCGGCGATCGAGGTCGACGGCGACACGATCGAAGAGAACAACCGCGCGGTCGGCGCCGTGGTGGTGCGCGGTCGGCCCCAGGTGCTGCTCGCCGAGAAGGACCGGAGCCACGCGCAGTCCCTCGCGGCGGCGCTCCGTTCGCAGAACATCGAGGTCACGGTCGTCGAGCCCGCCGGGATCCCGAGCGAGCCGGCGGGCCTGCAGAAGTACGACGGCCTCGTGCTCTCGAACGTCTCGTCGCTCAAGCTGACGCGCGCCCAGATGGGCTACATCCGCGACTACGTGCGCGACTACGGCGGCGGCCTCGTCATGCTCGGCGGCGAAGAGAGCTTCGGCCTCGGCGGCTACTACCGCACGCCGGTCGAGGAGGCGCTGCCGGTCACGATGGAGGTCAAGCAGAAGGTCGAGATCCCGAGCCTCGCCGTCGTGCTCTCGATCGACCGCTCCGGCTCGATGGCGATGTCCACCGACGAGAAGGTGACCAAGCTCGACCTCGCCAAGGAGGCCGCGCACCTCGTCGTGGACCTGCTCGACGAGCGGAACGAGGTCGGCGTCATGAGCTGGGACACCGAGTTCCTCTGGGACGCCCCGGTGCGCCAGGCGAAGGACAAGCAGGCGATCCACCACGCCATCGCCACGATCAAGGCTGGCGGCGGCACCGACGGCTATCCCGCGCTCAAGGAGTCCTACGCGGTCCTGTTCGAGCGGGGAGCACTCCTCAAGCACGTCATCTTCCTCTCCGACGGGCAGATGACGCGCGGCGACTTCCAGGGGCTGCTGCGTCGGATGGCGAAGGACAAGATCACCATCTCGACCGTCGCGATCGGCAAGGACGCCGACGTGCAGCTCATGGTGGACATCGCCAAGTGGGGGAAGGGCCGCTTCTACTACACCGAGGACTCGCAGACCATTCCACGGATCTTCACTCTCGAGACGCAGCTCGCCTCGAAGGCGTCGCTCATCGAGCAGCCCTTCAAGCCGCAGCTGACGTCGCCGAACCACGAGGCCATGCAGGAGATCGACTGGAAGGGTGTGCCGCCCCTCGGCGGCTACGTGGCGACGACGCTGAAGTCCACGGCCGAGCTGGTGCTGATGAGCCACCAGGAGGACCCGGTGCTCGCGACGTGGCGCTACGGCCTCGGGCGCTCGGCCGCGTTCACATCGGACGCCAAGGCGAAGTGGGGTGTCCTCTGGCTCCGCTGGCGCGACTTCAACAAGTTCTGGTCGCAGCTCGTGCGCTGGACACTGCGGAGCGGGTCCCGCAGCGACACCGTCGCGGTCGTCGACCGGCGCGACGACGTCGGCGAGATCACCGTGGACGCGGTGGACCCGAAGGGCGAGTTCATCAACTTCCTCGACTCCCAAGTCGGCGTGGTCGCGCCGAACCGCGAGCGCACGGTGCTCGACCTCGAGCAGGTCGGGCCGGGGCGCTACCGCGGCCGATTCCCCGCGCCCCAGGAGGGCGTCTATCTCGTCGGCATGGCGCAACGACGCGGCGAGCGGGTCATCGGCTCGCAGCTCGCGGGCCTCGTGGTGCCGTACGCCCAGGAGCTGCGCGACCTCGGCGTGGACGAGACGCTCCTCCGGGAGCTCGCGGAGCTGACCGGCGGGGCGGCGCTCGAGAAGCCTCGCGACGCGTTCCTCAATGCGCGGCGGCGGTCGCGCATCGCGGTCGAGATCTGGCCATGGCTGGTCGGGCTGGTGGCGGCGCTGCTGATCCCCGAGGTCGCGCTCCGGCGGCTCGGGCCGGGTGTGATCGCCCCCTTCGCGGCCCTGGCTCGCCGGCGCGTCGGCCGGAAGGAGGCTCCATGATGGGCAGACGCGGACGGCGGTCCAGGCTTGGGCTTCTCGTGCTCGCGACGCTGCTCGCCGCCTCGGGCGCGGCCGGAGCGAGCGTCAAGCCGCGCGCGCTCGTCGTCCTGCCGTACGACGCGAGCGCGCTCGGTCGAGAGGAGCAGTGGCTGGGCGAGGGGGTCGCGCAGCTGGTGGCGCTCGGTCTGGCGCAGCACCCTGGGTTCGTTCAGATCGAGCGCGCGCGGGTGCGTGCCTACGGGCAGCCGGAGGTCTGGGGCGAGACTGCGGTTCTCCAGGCGGCGCGGGGCGTCCGCGCCGACGCGGCCGTCTTCGGACGAATCGAGCGGCGAGGCGACGACTACGTCATCCTGGCGCGGCTCCTCGAGGTGAGGGGCGGGGGTGGCGGCGAGGGCACCGTGCTCGAACCCGTCGCGGCCCCCGAGGGCGAGCTCCTCGCCAAGGTCGCCGCGCTCCCGCTCGCGTACGCGAAGGCGCTCCGCGTCCCGCTGACGGACGCCGAGGTGGCGCGGATCGAGCGTGCGACGCGGCCCACGACGTCGCTCCGCGCCTTCGAGCTCTACGCGCGCGGCATGATTGCGGTGCAGCGCGGCAGCCAGGAGGGCAACGAGGCCGCCGTCGACCTGCTCGCGCGCGCAATCGAAGCCGACCCGAACTTCGTCGTCGCGCAGTACACGCTCGGCGCCGTCCACCAATCGCTCGGAAACCGCTGGAAGGCGGCCGCCCAGTACCGGGCCTCGACGCAGCTCGACGCCGCCTATCCGGAACCGTACAAGGCGCTCGGCGACCTGTTCCTGGCCGCCCCGCGCCGCCTCTTCGACCAAGCGGTGGAGGCCTACACCAAGGCGATCGAGTTGCGCCCGTTCTACGCCGACGCCTACGTCGGGCTCGGCGACGCGCGGGCGGCGAAGGGCGAGGTGGACGGGGCGATCACCGCCTACCAGAAGGCGCTCGTCTTCAACCCGGTGAACCCCAAGGTGCACATGAGCCTCGGCAAGATCTACTACTCCGAGAAGGGGCTCTATTACGAGTCGGTCAACGCCTACAAGCGCGCGGTCGAGTTCGATCCGCAGCTCGTCGAGGCTCGGATGGGGCTTGGCGAGGTCTACGAGGAGAAGGGTCTCTACAAGGAGGCGATCGAGGAGTACAAGCGGGTTCTCGAGGTGGACGACAAGCACACGGGCGCGCTCTACAACCTGGCGCTGGTCTTCGAGAAGGTGGATCCGCGCGAGGCGATCGCCCACTGGGAGCGCTACATCCAGCTCGCCTCACCGCTGCAGACAGAGAAGGACTGGGTGGACGTCGCCCGTCAGCACCTCAAGAAGCTGAAGAGCCAGGTCAAGGATTAGGCGAGCAGCGCCTGCAGCCTGGCCCGGTCGAAGCCGACCACGACTTGGTCGTCCACGACGATCACCGGGATCTGCGTCCGACCGGTGAGGCGCACGAGCTCCTCGCGCGCGTCGGCATTCTCGACCACGTTGAGGTCCTCGAACGGCACGCCCTGAGACGAAAGAAACTCTTTCGTCGCCTTGCAGGGCCCTCAGGTCGGGCTCGAATAGACCCGCACGGAATGGGTGCTCATCGCCGCCTCCTCGCGAATCTTATGACCGGCTCGCACGCGGCCATGAGTATCATACGTTGAGATGCAGCCACCCGCCGCCGAGGTTCGGAGATCCGTGTGGACGAGCTGAGGAAAGACCCGACGCGGGGCCACTGGGTCCTGATGCGCCCCAAGGGCAAGCCCCCGCAGACGGGCGACTGCTTGTACTGTCCGGGCGTTGAGCAGCTCACCGGGCCGGAGATCGCGGCGTACCGCAAGGACGGGCCGGCGCCCAACACCCCGGGTTGGTCCGTGCGCGTGGTGCCGGAGGGCGACGCCTACTTCCGCATCGAGTGGGAGCTCGTGCGCGAAGGCGTGGGGATGTTCGACATGATCACCCCGCGCGGCGCTTCCGAGCTCATCGTCGAGTCGCCCCGTCACGACGACACGTTCGCCACGATGGACCCGGAGGCGCTCGAGGCGGTGCTCTGGATGTACCGCGACCGCCTGGTCGACCTGAAGCGCGACGGCCAGATCCGCGACATCCTGATCTCGCGACGACACAAGAAGCCGGGCGTGCCGCCGCACCACCCGTACTCGCGCGTGACCGCGATCCCGATCGTCTTCGGCGAGACGCGCCGCGAGCTCCGCGAGGCGCGCGAGTACTACCAGTACAAGCGCCGCTGCCTCTACTGCGACATGCTCCGCCAGGAGATTGGCGCCGAAGACCGCGTGGTACGCCTGACGCCCTTCTTCGCGGCGCTCGTGCCCTACGCGGCGCGGACGCCGCTCGAGACGTGGATCCTCCCGCGCCAGCACGGCTGCTCCTACGAAGACACCCTCCGACCCGAGAGCGGGCCAGACCTCGCGCGGCTCCTCTCCGAGTATTTCCGTGCGCTCGCGCAGGGCTTCGGCGATCCGGGGTACGAGCTGGTGCTCCACACGGCGCCGAACCTCAGGTCGCGCATCCTGCAGGGCGACTGGGCGACGATCCGCGACGACTACCACTGGCACCTCGAGATCGTTCCGCAGCCCGAGCGCGCCAACCGGGTCGGCGGGATCTTCGTGAACGAGACGGCGCCCGAGGTCTCGGCGGCGGAATTGCGTCAGGCTTGGCCCGGCGGCGCCGGACGGCCTCAGGGGTAGAGGCCCCGGACCCTGTAGCCCTCCGCCACGCGGCTGATTCCCTCCATGAGCGCCGCGGTCCGGAGGTCCGTGCCCTC
>Ga0137376_10000927_pt1 | contig 15308 bp, 12 predicted proteins | sample SagtaG_23_FD_104814 | JGI IMG/M metagenome (GOLD analysis project Ga0137376, IMG submission 104814) | Vadose zone soil microbial communities from Sagehorn Ranch, Mendocino, California, USA - Sage2_L_20_16 metaG | ecosystem: Environmental > Terrestrial > Soil > Vadose zone | place: USA...
ACGACGTCGGGTACACATGGGCCAACCTGTACGACAGCCTCACGCTCCACACCGGGAAGCACATGTCGGGCCTCCCCGGCATGCCGCTTCCCCGCTCCGCCCCACTGTTCGTGCCACGAGAGGAGTTCTTGCACTATCTGCGGCGCTACGCTCGGGCCTTCGACCTACCAGTCGACACGGGGCGCGACGTCGCGCGGATGGAGCGGACGGACGGCACCTGGACTGTCAGCACGAGCCGGGGCGACCTCGCGGCGAAGGTCGTGATCGTCGCCACGGGGATCGTGGCCAACCCTAAGACGCCGCATTTCCCCGGGCGGGACCGCTTCGCGGGTCGGATCGCGCACAGCGTCACGTACCGGCGCCCTGAAGGGTACGCGGGCCGCCGCGTGTTGGTGGTCGGGGTCGGAAACTCCGGGGCGGAGATCGCGAGCGAGCTCGCGCGCGCCGGCGCCAAGGTGACAGTCGCGGTGCGGTCGGGCGCGAACGTCGTGCCGCTGACGCTCGCGGGACTGCCGATCCAGTACGTGGCCTTTTGGGTGCGCAAACTACCGCGCAGGGTGCAGCAAGGGGCGATCGCGCTGGTGCAGCTCTTGACCCGGGTTCGGCGTGGGAAGCCGGTGCTCCCTCGCCCGGCGTACAGCCCGCTGGACGAGATCCCCATCATCGGGTTCCACCTGGTGGACGCGATTGCGCAAGGCATGATCGACTTGCGCGGGGGGGTCGCCGAGCTGACGGCCGAGGGCGCGCGCTTCACGGACGGCACGGCGGCGCGGTTCGACGAGATCATCCTCGCCACTGGGTTCGGAGCAGCGCTCGGGCCGCTGGGAGGCCTGGTCCAGATCGACGCTAAAGGCTTCGCGCGGCGCCGCGACCGCGTGGTGAGCGTGGACCAGCCGGGTCTGTACGTCGTAGGACACAACTACGATGCCACCGGCGGCCTGTACAACATCAGCCGGGACGCGTGCCTCGCGGCCCGGCTGATCGCGGGAGAGCTAAAGGCCCGCTGAGGCGTCCTGATGGGCGGGCGAATCGGTTCCGGGCTGAAACGGACGACATGAGGCGGCGCCCAGCGTGCGCTTACATTTGTCATTACTCCGTTCATGACGCCCAATCCCCCTCCCGCCGAGCGCCTCGGCGACTACACCGCGGACGCGCGGCTCATCACCCTCAGCGTGATGGCGGCCGTGGTGGGCGTGATCAGCGCCTGCGTCGCCCTGGTGCTGGTCCGGCTGATCGGTCTGTTCACGCACCTGGCCTACTTCCACCGCTTCGACACGAGCCTCGTTTCTCCCGCGGCGAGCGGGCCCGGCCTCTGGTCCCTCCCGATTCCGGTGGTGGGAGGGTTGATCGTGGGACTGCTGGCGCGGTACGGGTCGGAGAAGATCCGAGGCCACGGCATTCCCGAAGCGATGGAAGCGATCCTGATCGGACGCAGTCGCATCGAAGCGAGGGTGGCCGTCCTCAAGCCGCTGTCCTCCGCGATCGCGATCGGCACGGGCGGTCCGTTCGGCGCGGAGGGACCCATCATTGCGACCGGCGGGGCGTTCGGCTCGGTGTTCGCCCAGGCGTTCCATCTGTCACCGGTGGAGCGTAAGACACTACTCGTCGCCGGTGCCGCGGCGGGGATGGCGGCGATCTTCGCGGCGCCGGTTGCGGCGGTCCTGCTCGCGGTCGAGCTGCTGCTGTTCGAGTGGAAACCCCGCAGCTTCATCCCCGTCGCGTGCGCGGCGGTGGTGGCCGGAGCGCTGCGCGTCCCACTCTTGGGCGCCGGGCCGGACTTCGCCATCCCGCCGCACCGGCTCCTCTCGGCCGTGATGCTCGCCGAGTGCCTCGTCGTCGGGTTGCTGGCAGGCGTCGCCGCCACCCTCATCACCAATCTGCTGTACGCCGTCGAGGACGGCTTCACGCGCCTGCCGATCCACTGGATGTGGTGGCCCGCCCTCGCGGGCGTGGTCGTCGGCTTGGGCGGGCTGATCGCGCCACGGGCATTGGGCGTCGGGTACGACGTGATTCACGACCTCGTAGCGGGCCGACTGGTAGGGGCGTTTCTACTCGTCTTGCTGGTCGTGAAGGCGCTGATTTGGGCGATCGGCCTCGGCTCGGGCACGTCGGGCGGGGTGCTCGCCCCGCTGCTCGTGATGGGCGGCTCGATGGGGGCGTTGGGGGCGTACGCCCTGCACCGCCCCGATCCCGGCCTCTGGGCCATGGTCGGGATGGCGGCGCTCATGGGCGGCACGATGCAGGTGCCGCTCACCGCGGTGATCTTCGTGCTGGAGCTCACCGGCGACGTCGCCGCGCTGCCCGGCCTGCTGATCGGTAGCGTCGCGGCCGCGGGCGTGACGGTGCTGCTGATGCGACGCTCGATCCTCACGGAGAAGCTCGCCCGCCGCGGGCGTCACGTGACGCGCGAATACGGCGTCAACCCGCTCCACGTGCTGCGGGTGGAGGATGTGATGGATCCGCCGGTGGCGCGCCCCAAGGCGACCGTCGCGCCCGCGGTCACCTACCCCGACGAGCTGCTCGAGACGGCAATGCGGAAACTGCTCGAGCACGAGGTCGACGTGCTCCCGGTGACGAGTCCGGACGATCCGGCTCGCGTGGTGGGCTACGTGGAGCGCTCCGCCATTCTGGGCGCCTGGGTCCAGCTCACGCGCGACGAGCACACGAGAGAAGAAGGCTGGCTTGGGCGGCTGCGCCGAGGGACGCGCTAGCGGGTACCCGCCCCCGTCGCCGGCTCGGCGGCGCTGCGCCGGTACTTCTCGTACCAGCTCATCATGTAGAGCTGCGTGCGCATGAAGTTCGACGGCTTCGAGCCCGTGCCGTGATACTCACCGTTGAAGCGGAGCATCAGCGCCGGCACGTTGCGCAGCTTCAGCACCGCGAAGTACTCCTCGGTTTGGGGAATCGGGGTGCGCCGGTCGAGCTCACCCGTCATCAGGAGCGTCGGTGTGGTGACGCGCCCGGCGTACATGAGCGTCGAGTGCGCCAGCCACTCGTCGGGCTTGTCCCAGAACGCCTGCCGGAAGAAGCTGAAGGTGAAGAGCGGGACATCGGTCAGCCCCGCCATGCTGATCCAATTGGTCACCGGGCAGCGCACGGCGGCCGCCGCGAAGCGGTTGGTGTGGCCGATCACCCAGCTCGAGAGCACGCCGCCGCCCGAGCATCCTCCGACATACATGCGCGTCGTGTCCACGTAGCCGCGGCCGACCACCGCATCCACTCCGGCCATCAGATCGTCGTAGTCCGGTCCCGGATAGTTGTGGTCGATGCCGTTGGAGAACGCGTCGCCGTAGCCGGTCGAGCCGCGCGGGTTGGTGTACAGCACCACGTAGCCGTTCGCCGCGAAGTTCTGGAACATGTAGCTGAACCCCACGTTGTACATCGCGAACGGACCGCCGTGGATCTCCAGGATGAGCGGATACCGCTTCGCCGGATCGAACGCGGGCGGCTTCACGATCCAGCCCTGCACCCGCGTCCCGCCGCTCGACGTGTACCACAGCTCCTCGACGCGGGCCAGCCGCTTGTTTCCCAACACGTCGTCGTTCACAGCGGTGATGCGCGTCGGTGCCTGCCCGCGTCGCAGGTCGATCCGCACCACGTCGGGACCGTGATCGGGGTCGCTGCGCACGCCGACACCCACGAAGCTGCGTGCCAGGGAGGTGAGCGATACCACCTGCGCCCCCTGCGTCACGTCGCGCACGGCGCCCGCGAGATCGCTGTACCGCACGTTGATCGACCCGCGATCGGGAGCCGTGAAGTAGATGCCTTTGCCGTCCGGGGCCCAGCGCACATTGTCCGGGTCGCGGTCCAGGGTGCGCGATAGATTGCGGAGCCCCGAGCCGTCGAGCCCCACGGTCCAGAGATCCGATGTGCGGTGCGTGTGGTCCGAGGAATCGGCTCCGGCAAATGCGACGGTTCGCCCGTCCGGCGACACCGCGGGGGTGGCCCAAAACCCGGGCCGCGAGACGAGCGGCCGGATCGCGCCGCCCGCCACGTCCAGCGCGTAGATGCGCGACACCTGGTATTGGCGATCCCAGGTGCTGTCCCGCAAGCCGTCGAACACGATCGTGCGCCCGTCGGGCGTCCAGTCGTAGCCCGTGCCGAGCGCGAGCCCGTCGAATCGGGCGCCCACGTGCCAACGTCCGCTGGTCAGCGCCCGCGCGGTCCCGCCGTCGGCCGGCACGAGGAAGAGGTGGGTGAAGCCCTGCTGCGTGAAGCCGACCTTGTCCTGGCGGTAGTGCAGGTCGTCCACCACGCGCGGCGCGGGCGTCCACTTCGCGCCCTCGGGCGCCTTCGGGAGGGAGATGCTCCAGAGCGTCGAATCGGGCACGAGCATCACGAAGGCGATCGCCTTGCCGTCGGGTGCCCACTTTGCGTCCGTCGGCGTCTCGGCGAGGCGCGTCACCTGGGACGACGCGCCCTCCGCGTTCATCCAGCGCACGAACACCTGCGTGCCTTTGGGCTCGCCGTCCGCGAAGTACAGGATGCGCGTGCCGTCCGGCGACCACCGGGCATCCGACCCTTTCACCAGGAAGTGGTGATGTGACCCGTCGGCGTTCACGATCCAGAGGGCCGACTCCCACTTGTCGTCGATCTTGTTGACCCAGCGTCGCGTGTACACGATTTGCGAACCGTCGGGAGAGATCTGTGGGTCCGCGACCTGCTCCCAGTCGAGGTAGTGGTCGACGGTGAGCAGGGTGTCGGTGGCGGTTTCCTGGGCGCGGGCGGGCCAGGCCACGACCGCGGCCGCGCAGACGACGAACGAACAGCGAAGTAGGTTGTGCATCAGCGTGCCGCTTTCGCGCCTCCCGTGAGACTGTCCTTGACGACCTGCCCGCCTTTCATCACGAACCCGACGTGCTCGAGCACGGTCACGTCCTGCAGCGGGTCGCCCATCACGCCGATCACGTCGGCCAACTTGCCCGGCTCGAGCGCGCCGACTTTGTCCGCCCAACCGATCAGGTCCGCGGCGTTGACGGTCGCCGCCTGGATCGCCTGCAGCGGCGTCGTGCCCCAGCGGACCATGTGTGCGAACTGCTTGGCGTTCCACCCGTGCGGGTACACCCCCGCGTCCGTGCCATAAGCGATCTTCACGCCCGCCTGCACCGCCTTCTTGAAGTTCTCCCGCTGCTGGCGGCCCACCAGACGCTCCTTCTCGATGATCTTCTGAGGGAAGCCGAGGCGCGTGTATTCGGCGATGATGTAATCGTCGTTGTAGATGTCGGCGACGAGATACGTGCCGCGCTCCTTCATGAGGCGGATCCCTTCGTCGTCGATCAGGCTGCCGTGCTCGACCGAGGCGACGCCGGCGCGCACCGCGCGCTTGATCGCCTCCGCGCCGTGCGCGTGCGCGGCCACCTTGCGGCCCCACATCGCCGCCTCCTCGACCACCGCGTTGAGCTCCTCCTGCGTGTATTGCGGGGCGCCCACCGACTCCTCTTCGGACAGGACGCCGGCGCTCGCGAGTACTTTGATGAGATCCGCGCCGTACTTCACTTCGAAGCGGATCTTCTCGCGGATCTGGTCCACGCCGTTGGCGATGCCGGAGAACCCCTCGAATCGGAGGTAGGGGGACATGCCGTTCACGTCGCCGTGCCCGCCGGTGGCGGACAGGGGCATGGTCGATACCAGCATGCGCGGCCCCGGGATCGCACCCTCGTTGATCGCGTTGCGCAGGGCGACGTCGATGAACTCGCCGGCCCCGACGTTGCGCACCGTGGTGAAGCCCGCGTCGAGCGTGCGCTTGGCGTACAGGTGCGCGCGCACGGCTTCATCGATCGCGCTCATGCGGAACAGTTGCTTGTAGTAATCGCCGGGATCGGACGTGATGTGGGTGTGGCAGTCGATCAGCCCCGGCAACACGGTGGCGTTGCGCAGGTCGATCACGCGCGCGTCGCGCGGCGCATGGCCGGCGACGGCGTCCGCGGGGCCGACCTCCTTGATGCGGTCGCCCTCGATCAGGATCGCCTGGTTCGTGAGCACGGTGCCCGTGCGTACCGCGATGAGTCGCCCCGCGCGCACCAGCACGCTCGGCCGGGCGGCTACCCCCGAGTCCGCTTGGGCAGCCCCATCCCGAGCGGCCAGCAAGCCCGCGACCAGGATCAAGCCCGCGCGCCGGATCATCGGGCGCCTCCGATCGTCTTCTCGATGCGCTGCGCGAACACGTGCGCCCCGGCCGGCGCCATGATCCGCGCGTCCCCCTTGATCTCGTAGCTGTCGGCGAGCACGGGCTTCCCGGTCGTAGCGTCGAACAACTCGGCCGTGAGCAGCCACACGAGGTTCGAGAGATTCGAGATGGTCCCCTTCGCGACCCAGCGGGCGCCGAGTCGCCGCGCGACGCTGACGGCGCAGTCGTTGCCGCACGGGTTGCCGCCGGCCTCCGCGGCGGCGACCGCCGTCGCGACCGCGCCCGAATCGACCAGCGTCACCCGCTCGGATGCCCGCAGCGTCGCGAGCAGCTTGCTCGTGGCCGCCGCCACGACGGCAGTGTCACCCGGCGACAGCACGTTGGCGTGCTCACCGTCGAATCGCAGGTTCAACACGATGAGCGTCGGGCGGGGGACGCCGCTCTGCGCCGCCAGTCCGCCGGCAAGAGTGGAGAGCAAAAGGGGAATCACACACGCACGCACGGCACACCCTCCACGTCGTAGGATCGAACGAAACGTCAAGATGTGTTGTCTCATCAATTCGCGCCCGGTCCCGCGAGCCCTCGCAGCTCGGCGGCGAGCTTCGGGGCCCGCCGGCGCAGCAGCGTTGCGCGGATCTGCCGACCTGGTGACCCGAGCAACACGACGCCGCGGAGCGCGCCATACCAGGTGAGGCGGTAGGCGCCGCCCTGGGCGCGCCGGAAGATGCCCGCGGCCACCTGCCGCTCGTACTCCTCCGGCCACAATTTGCGAATCCGCTCCAGCCCCTCGCCGAGGGTGGCGGAGGGGTCCGACGGGCTGCTCCGCCAGCGCCGGCCGTGGCGGTCGACCAGGCGACGGTGGAGATCGTAGAGCGCTGTCGGGGTGCGTTCGTCGGGGAATGAGAACACCGCCTTCCGCGGCGGCCGAATGAAAAACCCGAGCATGGTCGACGTGTTCGTGTCCACCTCGCCACCGTTCTCGAAACGCGTGGTGAATTCCACCTGCGCGGCAAAGGTGGGATCGCCGGCGGATCGCTCCAAGCCCTGCACCATCGCCGCGGTGCAGCGGTCGGGCGCTAGCAGCATCGCAATGTAGCGTACCCCGCCCGTGCGCGCGGTGGGTGCCATGGGCCCCTCCGCGTATCCCAAGAGCGTGAATCCCGCGTTCACCAGCGTGTCCGCCACTCGGCCCATCAGCCTTCCCAAGGGTTGCGCGATCTGCTGCGCCCCGATCGGCGCGAGGTGCGGCGTGCCTGGTGAGCGCAGTTGGGCACGCAGCTGCACGACCAGAAACACGTAGAATACGCCGACCAGTACGGCGGCGGCGACCAGCACCTGAGATGGATCCATGTGCAAGAACCTAACAGAAATCGAGTCCTGGACTGTCGGTGGAAGCGAAGCAATTTAGAGGGCCTTCCACCCCGACACCAATGACTGTGAACCGCCCCCCGCCGCCCACCGCAAGCGATCAGCGCGCCGCCGTCACGGCCGGATTTCTCGGCTGGACGCTCGATGCGTTCGACTTCTTTCTCGTCGTCATGACGCTCACGGCGATCGGAAAGGAATTCGGGAAGCCGGACGCCGCCATCGCCCTCTCGCTCACGCTCACGCTGCTGTTCCGGCCGGTGGGCGCCTTCATCTTCGGGCTGCTCGCGGATCGATACGGCCGCAAGCTGCCTCTGATGATCGACCTGGTGTTCTACTCACTGGTCGAGGTTCTCACGGGCCTGGCGCCGAACTACACCACGTTCCTCGTGCTGCGCGCCTTGTTCGGCATCGGGATGGGGGCGGAATGGGGCGTGGGCGCGTCGCTGGTGATGGAGAAGGTCCCGGCCCGGTACCGGGGCGTCGTGTCCGGGTTGCTGCAGCAAGGATACGCCTTGGGGTACCTGCTGGCGGCCGTGTGCTACCTGTTCGTGTTTCCACGTTGGGGATGGCGCCCGCTGTTCTTCATCGGCGGCCTGCCGGCCCTGCTCGCGTTGTTCGTACGGGCGCGCGTCAAGGAATCCGAGGTATGGCGCGAGACGCGCCACGAGAACTGGAGCGGGCTGGGCCGGGCGATTGTATCCAACTGGAAGCTGTTTCTCTACCTGACCGGCCTGATGGCGATGATGAACATGGTCTCGCACGGCACGCAGGACATGTACCCCACGTTCCTCGAGCGGGACTGGGGCTTCGGGCCGACGACCCGCGCCGCGCTCACCGCGTTCTCGCAGGTGGGGGCGCTCACTGGCGGCGTGTTGTGCGGGCTCTACTCCGATCGGCTGGGCCGGCGCCGCACCATCGGTCTCGCCCTGGCCGGCGCCGTGCTCACCATTCCGGTCTGGGCCTTCGCGCCGACGCTGGCGTTGCTGTGGGCCGGCGCGTTCGTCATGCAGTTCTTCGTCCAGGGCGCGTGGGGCGTCATCCCGGCGCACATCAACGAGCTCTCACCCGACTCGGTGCGGGGCTTCCTCCCCGGCTTCGGCTACCAGTGTGGCGTGGCCATCGCCAGCCAGATCCCGCACGTGCAGGCCCTGTTCGCCACGCGCACCAGTTACGCGCAGGCCATGGCGCTCTCCGCCGCCAGCGTCTTCATCCTCGGTGCCGTGGTCGCCGGGCTCGGCCCCGAGCGCCGGGGAGTGGCGTTCGGGCGCGGCGCTCCATACCGTTAGGCACCATGACGACCTTCGTCAAAGCCACCCAAGCGTATCAGCAGGGCCAGCGCACGCTGCCCGGGCGCTACTACAACGCGCCCGAGATCTGGGCCGAAGAGCGGGAGCGGATTTTCGCGCGCCGTTGGGTCTCGGTCGGCCGCGCCGCCGAGCTCGCCCAACCGGGGGACTACGCGGTCCGCTCGGTCGGCGGCGAGAGCGTCATGGTGGTGCGCGGTCAGGACGGCGCGGTACGCGCCTTCTATAATGTGTGCCGCCACCGCGGGACCCGGCTGTGCGAGACGGCGCAGGGGCGCCTCTCCGAGACGATCCAGTGTCCCTACCACGCGTGGACCTACACGCTCGACGGGACGCTGATCGGCGCGCCGCATATGAATGAAGTCGCGGGGTTCGACAAGCGGGACTACCCCCTGCACCAGGTCGCACTCGCCGAGTGGGAGGGGTTCCTGTTCGTCAACCTGGCGGACGAGCCGGAGCCGTTCGCGCGGGCGTTTGCCCCGCTGGCGGGCCGGTTCAGCCGCTTCAACATCGCCACCCTGCGCTCGGGCGGCCGCATCGACTACGACGTGCACGCCAACTGGAAGCTCGTGTTTAAGAATTTTTCCGAATGCCTGCACTGCCCCATCATCCACCCGGGACTCGCCAAGCTGACGCCGTACACGAGCGGGGAGAACGATCTGTTCGACGGACCCTATCTCGGCGGCTACATGGTGATCACGGCGCCCGGCGGCAGCCTGACCATGAGCGGCCGGGCGTGCGGCCCGGCGGTGGCGGACCTGCCGGCGGAAGATCAGAATCGCGTCTACTTCTACACGATTTTTCCGAACCTGCTGCTGTCGCTCCACCCGGATTACGTGATGTTTCATACGTTGTGGCCCCAGGCGCCCGACCAAACCCACATCACGTGCGAGTGGCTGTTCCACCCCGACGCCTTCGGGCAGCCGGGGTTCGATCCCGACGACGCGGTGCGCTTCTGGGACGAGACCAACCGGCAGGATTGGCACATCTGCGAGCAGAGCCACGCGGGGATCGCCTCGCGCGCCTACCAGCCCGGCCCCTACTCCCCGCGGGAAGGGATCTCCGCGGCGTGGGACCGGGAGTTCCTCAGGGCCATCGGGCACGCGCGCCCTCAATAAGGATGTAGGGGCGCAGCATGCTGCGCCCCTACCTTTTTCGTAGGTACGCGTCGGTCTTGTTGAGCCAGTCCTCGCGCGGCGGACAGAAGATGTCCACGTCGAGCGTATCCTCCAGCGCCTGCGCCTCGTGCGGCAGGTTCGAGGGCAGGTGCAGCACCTCCCCCGCGCGCACCACGATCTCCTCGGCGCCGTCCTCGCCCACCAGGAACCGCAGCGCCCCCTCCAGGATGTACGTGAGCTGCTCGTTCTCGTGCGAGTGTTTCGGCACGACGCAGCCCTTCTTCAGGTAGACGTGCGCCAGCATGACGCGGTTGCCGGTGATGAGACGGCGCGACAACCGGTCATTCACCTCCTCGCGGGGGAGGTCCTGCCACCGATACCATGTCGCTCGCTGTTTGCCGCGTTCGCTCACCGAGGTCGCTCCGCAAGTTGCGTGACGGCACTACGCTACACCGCGCCGGATTCGACGTCAAAACCGGATAGCGGCGAGGTGCGCGACCGGGCATGTTGCGCGAAAGGAGGCGCACATGCTTGCGACCATCGAAACCACTGCGGCACCCCGCCGACCCGTCGCGGTCCCGGAGCGCATCATCGGCTACACCATCGTGGACTCCCCCTCCCCCCTTCCCCTCGGGCGGCTCATGGTGGCTGCCACCACGCGGGGCGTGTGCGCGGTGCGGCTGGGGCGTTCCGACGCCGCGCTCGAGGCCGAGCTCGCCCGCGAGCATCCCGACGCGGAGCTGCGCCGCGACGGTGCGCCGCTCGCGCCGTGGGTGAATACCCTGCTCCGCCACCTCGCCGGCCAGGCGGCGCGGCTCGACCTGCCGCTCGACGTGGAGGCGACGGCGTTCCAGCGGCGCGTGTGGCAGGCGTTGCGCGCCATTCCCTACGGCGAGACGCGGAGCTACGGCGCGGTGGCGGAGGCCATCGGCCAGCCCGGGGCGGCGCGCGCGGTGGCCCGCGCCTGCGCGGCGAATCCCGTCGCGCTGGTGATCCCGTGCCATCGCGTGGTGCGCGGGGACGGAGACCCGGGCGGCTATCGCTGGGGCGTGGCGCGCAAGCGCCTGTTGCTCGAGCAGGAGCGGAGCGCCGCTCAACTTGCGGAGCGGCGCGTGCTGCGCGAGCTGATCGACGCGATTGGGAGGGGCACGCCGCCGCCCATCGCGCCGGCGGGGGCCCTTGGCCCGCTCCGCGCCGGGGAGGTGCTCGCCGGGCGCTACGAGATCGATCGCGTGCTCGGCGCGGGCGGCATGGGTGTCGTGTACGCGAGCCGCGACTTGGAGCTGGACGAGATCGTGGCGCTCAAAGTGCTGCGCGCGCCCTCGGGGAGCGAGGACGCCGCGGCGCTCGACCGCTTTCGGCACGAGCTCCGCATCGCCCGGCGCATCTCCCATCCGCACGTGGTCCGCACGCACGACATCGGCGACGCGGCAGGACGTCGCTTCATCACGATGGAATACGTGGACGGCTGGTCGCTCGCGCAGCTGCTCGAGCAGGGCGGCCCGTTGCCGCTCGAGGCCACGGTGGCGATCGGCAAGCAGCTGTGCCGCGCCCTCGACGTCGTACACGCCCAGGGAGTGGTCCATCGCGATCTCAAGCCGCAAAATGTCCTGATCACGCGCGGCGGTGATGTGAAGCTCACGGATTTCGGCATCGCCGAGCTCGACCGACCCCACGCCCCGGAGGCCGGCGCCGCGGGCGTGCCGCGCGGTACGCTGGCGTACATGGCTCCCGAGCAGCTGCTGGGCGAGCACGTCGACGCCCGCGCCGATCTCTACGCCACGGCCGCGGTGCTGTGCGAATGCCTCACGGGTAGCCCGCCGTACCCGGCGACCACACCTGAGTCCCTGCTCGCCCGGGCGCTCGTCGGCGGACCACCGCTCGTGGCCGGGCCGCTCGGCGACCTGCTCCGATCGGCCCTCTCGGCCGCTGGTGCCGATCGACCCGCCACGGCCGCGGCGTTCCACGACGCGCTCGCGGAGGTCGAGTGGAGCAGCACGGAGCCGCTGCTCGCGTAGGCAGCGCCTTGCCGGACCGGCCGCCGGACGACTACCTTCGCCACTCTCCCGTGACGGAGGCCGCGCGTGCCGCTGGCCGAGCTGCTGCTCCCGGAGTTCGACGAAGAGATGAGCGCCACCCGCCGGGTACTCGAGCGAGTCCCCGACGGTAAGGCCGCGTGGAAGCCCCACCCTAAGTCGATGACGCTCGGGCGCCTCGCGACGCTGGTGGCTGAGCTGCCGGCATGGGCCGTGAACGCCCTGACTCGCGACGAGCTCGACATCATGCCGCCGGGCGGACCGCCGCTCAAGTTCGAGGCCCTCGAGAGCACCGCGCGGATTCTCGAGCTGTTCGACCGCAACGCGGCCGCGGCGCGGGCCGCACTCGCCCAGGCCCCGGATGCGGAGTTCAAGAAGCCGTGGGCCTTCAAGGTCGCCGGCCGAACCGTCGCCACGAACCCGAAGTTCACCGTGTACCGCCGCACCGTGCTCAATCATCTGGTGCACCATCGCGGCCAACTCACCGTCTACCTGCGGCTCAACGGCGCCCCGGTCCCCGCCGTGTACGGTCCCACGGCGGACGAGCCGAACTTCTAGGACGATCGCGTGACCCGGTGGAGGCAGGCGGTCTCGGGCCTGCTGCGCGTGCTGCGGCTCGACAGCATTCGCAGCAAGATGCTGGTGTTCGCGTTCCTCGCCACGCTCGTTCCGTCCGTCACGACCAGCTGGATTTCCTACCTGCAGAACGAGCGCTCGCTCACGGCCAAGACCACTGGCGAGCTGCAGAGCGTGAGCGAGCAGGCGGCCCGCGAGACGGACCTCTGGGTCAAGGAGCGGTTGTACGAGCTGCGCGTGTTCGCGAGCTCGTACGAGGTGTCGGAGAACGTCGACCGGATCGCGCGCGCGGGCGGCGAGCGCGCGCACGGCCGCCTCACCGGGTATCTCCGTTCGGTGCGCGACCGGTTCGCGGATTACCAGGAGCTGCTGGTCGTGAACCCCGACGCCGACGCGATGGCGAGCACGGCCCAGCCACCGACGGCGATCCAGCTGCCACCGGGCTGGACCAAGACGATCCGCACCGACAACGCGGTGATCGGCGACGTGACCTGGGACGCCGCGCTCAACAAGAGTGTCGTGGTGTTCGCGGTCCCGATCTATCAGACGGGGGGGCGGTTTCTGGGCGCCCTGTCGGCGAAGGTCGACCTCAACGCGCTCCAGCGGTTGCTGCGACGCTTCGCCGGCGGGGAAGCACAGTCCGGTCAGGTCTACCTGCTCCTCGCGGATGGCCGCCCGATCGTCGGCTCCCGCGCCGGGCTCGCGGAGCTGCTGCAGCGCCGTCTCGACGCCGCCGTCTTCCGTCGTTTGCTCGAACGCGAGGGAGCGACCCAGGAGTATCGCGGGCTGGAAGGCCAGAAGGTGGTGGGGACGGTGAAGCGCGTGCCCCGGCCCGACTGGGTCGTCCTGGCGGAGGTCCCGACGAGCGAGGCATACCGCCAAGTGGCCCGGCTCCGCAACGTGACCGTGTTGATCGTCGCGGCCCTGCTCGTGGCGGTGGGGCTGTTCGCTTACCTCCTGGGTCTCCTGATCACTCGGCCGCTCGGCCGTCTGACCCGGGCCGCCGCGAAAGTGGCGGGGGGCGATCTCGACGTGCAGCTCCCGGTGGTGGGTGGCGGCGAGCTGAAGTACGTCACGGAGGTGTTCAACGACATGGTAGCGCGGCTGCGCGACAGCCGGAAGGAGCTCGAGCGGCTCTCCGTCACCGACGACCTCACCGGACTGTACAACCGGCGCTACCTGATGGACACGCTCGCCAACGAGCTACGGCGGTCGCGCCGGCTCGAACACCCCTGCGCGCTGCTCATGGCCGACGTCGACCACTTCAAGGAATACAACGACACCTACGGCCACCTGGCGGGCGACGACGCGCTGCTGCGGATCGCGGCCGTCCTGCGGGAAGCGACGCGTGACGTGGACTGCGCGGCTCGCTACGGTGGCGAGGAGTTCGTGGTGCTGATGCCGGAAACCAAGGCGCCCGGCGCGATCGAAGCCGCCGAGCGCATCCGCACCCGCCTGGCCGCCGACGAGCGAGTGGGCGGAACGCTCAGCGTCTCGATCGGCGTGGCTCAGTTCCCCGACGACGGCGCTGCGCCGGAGGCGCTGCTCGCCCGTGCGGACGCGGCGCTGTACCGCGCCAAGCGCGAGGGTCGGGACCGCGTGCTGCGCCCGCCGCCAGACGCCTAGTGGCTCTCCGACTCCATCCCGCGCCGTCCCACGAGGTTCAGGAACATCCACCCGCCGCGACCGCCCTCATCGGCGACGCGGACCCACTGCTCCATCGCGGAAAACCCGATGAGGCCGGCGCCCGGGTCCACGGTGAACAGCACCTTGTACCCGGCGCCCGGTCCGTCCCGCACCTTGCCTCGGGCGGTGACCTGGAGCCGCACGGGCACGACGAACGGCACTTCGCCCGGGCGGAGCGGCGGCTGGTCCGCGCCGCCGAGTCGACTTCTGCTCATGCCCGCCAGGCTTTTCGCCTGGTTCGCAAGGTAGAGCGCACCGCCGTAGTTCTGCTTCGCGAACACGGCGCTCGCCTGCTGCACCAGCGTGCCCGCCTGCGCCACGTCCGAGCCCTCTCCCGCCGCCTGCCCGCCGGTCGCGGCGCGGAGCGCTTGTAAGGCAATCTCCGCTTCCGCGATGGCGGACGCGGCCTCCGCCCGGCTGGCCAGGGTCTGGAGCTTCGCCATCGCGCGCACGACCTCCTGTCGCGCTTCATCCAGTCGCGCCTGCAGATCCTCGATCTGCGCATCACGCTCGGTCAGCCGCAGCTCGAGGCGCGCCACGCGCAACTCGAGCATCGAATCGCGTGCCGCACTCCGCAACGCGGCCGCGTTGTCCCGGACCACTGGTGGTGTGGCCGGCGAGTGGCCGTGCGCACACCCCACGAGGGCCGCTCCCAGACTCGCAGTCAGGAGCCAGCGATGGGCTCGACCCAACCGTGGGCCGCTCATCCTGCCGCCTCGTGCGAATCGCTCTGCTGCTGCTGCATCGGTTCGTGGGCCTGGGCGCTCACCCAGACGCCGGGATGCGGAATCGTGACCACGAAGCCGTCGCTGACTCGCAGCGGCCGCGCCTGGTAGTGGGCGAGCGCGTTGCGCCACTGGACCGGCAGCTCGCCCTCCGAGCGCAGCGGCAGCGCGATCGCGTGGCCCACCCGACCGATCACCGTGTTCTCCACCACATCGGTGAGCGGCCGGCCCGCGGGGTCGCGCAGCTTCGAGAGCGCGACGTGCCGCGCCGCCGGATCCCCCGCGGAGATGATCGCGGTCGAGTAGTACAGCAGGTTCGCTTCGATGTGCTCGAGCAGCCGGCTGCGCGGCGCACCGGAGGGAGCCGT
>Ga0137376_10000930_pt1 | contig 15296 bp, 14 predicted proteins | sample SagtaG_23_FD_104814 | JGI IMG/M metagenome (GOLD analysis project Ga0137376, IMG submission 104814) | Vadose zone soil microbial communities from Sagehorn Ranch, Mendocino, California, USA - Sage2_L_20_16 metaG | ecosystem: Environmental > Terrestrial > Soil > Vadose zone | place: USA...
GCTGTCTTCGACGAATCGGACTTCGCTCTCATTCAGGAGCCGCTCAAATCGGGTTGGGTGGTTCAGGGGAAATTCGTCAAACAATTCGAGGAATTGTTCGCCGCGATGACGCGATGCGCTCACGCGGTTGCCACGACCTCATGCACGACCGCAATGCACACGTCTGTCGCCGCGTTGCGTCTGCAGCCTGGCGACGAAGTTCTCGTCCCCGCGTTCACGTGGATCGCGACACCCAATTGCGTGGAGTACATGGGGGCGACGCCGGTATTTGTCGACGTCGATCTCGCGACCTTCAACATCGATGTGGCTGAAATCGAGAGCCGAATCACTTCTCGCACACGCGGCATAATACCGGTGCACCTGTTCGGACTCTCGGCCGATATGGATCCCATTATGGATATCGCGCGCCGTCACGGACTCTGGGTGATGGAGGACGCGGCGTGCGGCTTCGATTCCTGGTATCGAGATCGACACGTCGGCACGTTTGGTGAGCTCGGGTGTTTCTCTTTTCACCCACGGAAAGCGATCACGACAGGCGAAGGCGGAATGATCACGACGAACGACGACAGTCTCGCCGCGTTGTGTCGCACACTTCGCGATCACGGAGCCAGCCGGAGCGATCTCGATCGGCATCACGCAAAAGCATCTTTCCTTCTCGCTGAGTATCACGAGCTTGGATTCAATTTTCGGATGACGGATATTCAGGGAGCGCTGGGAGTGACTCAGATGCAGAAGGCTCCCAACATTATGGCCGGTCGTCGCGCGGCTGCGGCGCGTTATGATGACGTGTTAGCCGGAACGGACTGGCTGCAATTGCCGTTTCGCCATAAGGACTACGTCCATGGGTACCAGTCGTACGTGTGCCTCTTTCAACCCGAAGTCGCGTCAATGAGCAACGTTCAGCGGCTGACAGATTGCCGCAACAGCATCATGACCTCGCTCGAAGAAAAAGGCATCATCACTCGACAAGGTACGCACGCACCGCCGCACCTTCACTACTACGCTGAAAAATACGGACTTCATCCAGACGATTTTCCAAACGCGTATATCGCGGAGCGGCTAAGCTTGACGCTGCCGCTCTATTCGTCGATGACGCGCGAAGAAACAGATAGCGTTGTTGGTGAGCTGTCAGCCGCTTTCGAACGCGAGTACGCGACGACTCGTGTCTGAGTCGGACAGCGCACCACACGATGCGGAGTCCGCACTGGCAGAATCTCTTCGGTCTTTTTGGCGAGATCGGCAGCGGCAAGTCAACGAGCAATGGAATCGGACGCTGCCCTTTGGTGACTACATCGTCGACCGTCGTGAGAAAGCGCGAGCTTTGGGTTTTGGCGAAGAGACAACGATTTACGACAGTGCGCTCGTCATCGGTAAGGTCGCCGTTGGAGAGCACACGTGGATCGGACCCTACACGTTATTGGACGGATCAGGTGGGTTGACGATCGGCTCGTATTGCTCGATCTCGGCGGGAGTCCAGATATACACGCACGATACCGTACGGTGGGCGGTGAGTGGCGGTCGGGCGGAGGCGGAGCGCGCTCCGACTCACGTCGGCTCGCGATGTTACATCGGACCCAATACCATAATCGCAAAAGGAGTTTCGATCGGCGACGGTTGCGTAATTGGCGCGAACAGTCTGGTGCTCCAGGATATTCCTGCGGGGTCGAAAGCTTTTGGGTCACCGTGCCGGGTTTCCGGACGCGTTGCATTGGAGGATGAGATCGAGTGAGTACTTCCGAGGCACAGGCGCAGACGGAAGCGGCGTTTGGATTCAAGTGGGCATTGCGCGACACGTACGAATCCGAAGCCGTGCAAAATGCGACGCGCGACTGGCTCATCGAGAGATACTGCGACGGTGATGAATCGAAGGTCGACGAGTGGTTGGCGGGCGGACGCAAGGTGATTCTCGATGCAGGCTGTGGCGCCGGCCATTCTGCGTTGCTGCTCTTTGGGTCGCGACTGAAGAATCACGAATATGTGGGGATAGACATCTCGAGTGCTGTGGACGTTGCGCGTCAGCGTTTCGAGGAACGCGGTATCGAGGCGACGTTTGTCAAAGCGAATCTGATGGATGCACCCGTCGCAGATTCATCGGTGGATCTCATTTTCAGCGAGGGTGTGCTTCATCACACCGACGATCCGGAAGCGTCGCTTCGATTTCTGGCGACGAAGCTCCGTCCGGGAGGTCGATTCTTATTCTACGTGTACGCGAAGAAGGCGGTGATTCGTGAGTTCACGGACGATCACGTGCGTCAAGCGATCCGGAATTTGTCCGACGAAGAAGCGTGGGAATCGCTCAAGCCGCTGACCAAACTCGGCATTGCTCTTGGTGAGCTGGACACGGAGTTGACAGTCCCGGAAGACATACCTTTCCTCGGAATCAAAGCGGGACGATACGACATTCAGCGATTCTTCTATTGGAACATCTGCAAGCTTTACTATCGAGAAGATTGGGAGTTTGACGAAATGCATCATGTCAACTTCGACTGGTTCCGTCCGTTGAACTGCCACCGGCAGACGCCCGAGGAAGTCAAACAGTGGTGCATCGACGCGGGGCTCGCCATCGAGCGCATAGATATTCAAGACGCCGGTATCACCGTTGTTGCCCGGATGAAGTGATCTACACGTGCGCGCCGTAGTAGGTCTCTCTGAAATCGTATGGTATTACCGAAATCTCCGGCAAGGCTTCGAGGAACTGGGGATCGGGTGCTGGCAGGTAAACCTGGACGATTATGTGACGTTCGACGTCGTCTCAGATTCCAATCTTTTTCTCGCGCGCGTCGCCAGGAAGACCAACCGACTACGTCGTCGAACGAAACGAAATCAGATCGTTCGGAAATCCTTGATCGTCGTGGTGGATACTGTCGCGCGGACGCTTTTGTTTGTTTCGTGCCTCGCGCGGTGCGATGTCTTCGTCCTGGGTGCCGGTACGTCATTCGTTCATCCGCGCGAAGGAGCCATTCTTCGTGCCTTCGGAAAGAAAATCGTCCGCATTTTTCACGGCGGCGACGAGCGACCGTTTTACGCCAATGGATCGTTTACCACTGGCGCTGCGGGAATGTCGATCGAGGAAGGCATGAGGAAGACACAGCGGTTGCGTTCGCGACTGAGGATTATGGACAGGTATGCAAATGCGATCGTAAGCAATCCACTGAGCTCACATCTTCATGACAGAGACGTCGTGATCTACCAGCGCATAGGAAATCCATTCCGACCTCCGGTTATGGCGGCTCCCGAAGAAAAGAAATCTGCTGGGACACTGCGGGTTCTCCACTCACCATCTGACGAAACCGCAAAAGGGTCGCAGCTGATCCGTGACGCGGTCGATCGCGTCAAAGCGAAGGGTTATGCTCTCGAGCTTGTCGAGCTTGTGAATGTCCCCAACGCGCGGGTAATGGACGAGCTTGCCAACTGCGACTTCGTCATTGACCAGGCGTACAGTGATACACCTATGAGCGGGTTCGCGACTGAGGCCGCAGCTCTGGGCAAGGCAGTGATTGTCGGCGGTTATGGATGGACGGAGTTGGAGTCAATCATCCCGCGCGAACAGTGGCCCCCGACGGAATGCTGCCTGCCCGACGAGATGGATGTTGCGATCGAGCGTCTCGCGAGCGATGCCGCGTATCGCCACGCTCTCGGATGCCGTGCGCGCGATTTTGTCCTTACGGCGTGGAGTTGCCGAGAGGTCGCGAGCCGTTTGCTTCGGATATGTGAAGACGATATACCGTCCGAGTGGTTTTTTTCGCCAGACAGACTGCGTTATACCGGCGGCTGCGGAATGTCTGAGGATCGGGCGCGTCAAGTTCTGCAACACGTGCTTGGTGTGGGCAGTGTCGAAGCACTCCAACTCGAAAGGAAACCAGAGCTAGAGACTCAGTACTTGGCGTTCGCTTCCGGTCACTAGTGCTCCGCAGACTCGCTCGCGACACGGTGGTTTACACATTCGCCGGATCAGCCTCACGAGCTTTCTCGGCGCTGGTGTTGCCGATTTACGCTCGGACCCTGACGCCAACTCAGCTTGGAAACGTCGACATGTTGCTGATGTTCGGGGGAATAGCGGCAATCGCCGTTGGCTTCGAGATATCACAAGGCTATGCGAGATACCACAGCGAGGCTCAGTCACCGAGCGATGTGGTATCGCTGGCTTCAACGGCTTTTGCTATTACGATCGTTGCATTCTCGGTTTTCGCGCTTGTTGGATCAGTGACGGCCGATAGTATCGCTCGATTGCTTTTACGCAGCAGTGGCCAGGGCAAGCTGGTGAGAGTGGCGCTCGCAGCGTTCTGGACACAAGCACTCATGCAGCTTCTGCTGACGCATTTGCGGTACGGGCTTCGACCCTCGCGGTTCGCAGTTGTCAGTCTCACTTCCACTGCGATCAGCATGTCGGCAGCGTGCCTCTTTATCTGGGCACTAAAGACCGGACCCATCGGTGTTTTCTACGGAATGGTGCTAGGAAACCTCGCAGGATTGTGTCTCGGGTTGGTCTGGAGCAAGGGCGACATATTCGGGGCGTTCAGCTGGGAAAAGTCTTTGTTGATGTTGAGCTTTTCTCTGCCGCTGGTTCCTGCTGGACTCATCGGTGTCGTTGGTGCGTATATCGATCGCTTATCGATACAGCATTTCATGACGCAAGCGGATGTCGGATTATTCGGTGCCGGATTCCGAATCGCGTCCGTCGGCGGAGTGGCTCTCGTCGGACTGCAGCTGGCCTTTGTTCCGCTTTTGTACAGCAACTTCAAACGGCCCGAAGCGCCGGCGGAAATCGCGCGCGTCTTCCAGTATTTCGTTGGCGCTGCCGCCGTCTTTTCCATCACAGCTTCCTTATTTGCGCAGGAGATTGCTCGCTTCATTCTCACTGTCACCTATGCAAAGAGCGCCGGTGTAATTCCGCTCCTCGCGCCCGCTGTTATCTTCGCCAACATGACAATGTTCGCGCCGGGACTTTCGCTGGCGAAGCGTACGCGGCAGCTAGCGGTCGTCGTCTCGATCGGCGCGCTCGCCAACGCCGCGCTCAACTTCGCATTCGTGCCGCTACTCGGGATCCGCGGGGCCGCACTCTCGACGCTCTTGTCAGCGGCGGCAACGTTTGCCGTTCTCCTCTCGTTGAGCCAACGCTATTTTGCCATGCCATTGCGAACCGTCCCTCTTATCTCAGTTGGGTTCATGACCCTCATCATCTCCGGCGTGGCGGCGACATTCGATGCGGAACCATCCAGCACATTTCTCATCGCCAAAGTCGTTGTCTGGAGTGCGGCGATCGCAGTCCTGCTCCTGACGAGAGTGCTCGACCCTAACGATTTCGGGCGGCTTCGCCGTTTGATCCGATCGTGATCAGCATCGTCGACTACGGTCTCGGCAATCTTGCGTCGATTGCGAAAATGCTCGATCGCGTCGGCGCCGAATGCAATTTCGTACGGACTCCCGAAGCAGTGCTCGAGGCCACGAGCTTGATTCTTCCCGGAGTCGGCGCCTTCGATCACGGCATGAGCAACTTGCGCGCGCGCGGACTCGTCGAGCCCCTGACTGCCAAAGTCAAAGACGAGGGCACACCGCTTCTCGGTCTTTGCCTCGGCATGCATCTTCTCACGCACGGCAGTGAAGAGGGAAAACTTCCCGGACTAGGATGGATCCAAGGCCGCTGCGTTCGTTTTCGCTCGGACGCATCGAGCCCGATAAAAATCCCCCACATGGGATGGAACAACGTCAGAATCGTTCGCGAGCACGCGCTCGTGCACGACCTTGGAGAAAATCCGCGATTTTACTTCGTGCACGCGTACTATGCCTCGGGTCTCTCCGAAGGAGTCGAAGTCGCGCGAGCAACGCACGGGCAGGAGTTCCCGGCAATCATCGCCAAGGGGAACATCGCAGGCGTGCAATTTCATCCAGAAAAAAGTCATACCTTCGGGATGAAGCTGCTGACGCGGTTTGCCGAGTCGAGCGGCGCGGTTACTCTCTAGCGTTTTGTCGAGCGCACTAGCGACGTAATGCTCCAGAAGCGAGCTATTCCGTGCCTTCTGCTCAAGGGCAGCGGGTTCGTCAAGACCGTGCGATTTCGAAACCCGGTGTATCTCGGCGACCCCATCAACATCGTGAGACTGTTCAACGACAAGGAGGCAGACGAGCTCATCGTTCTCGACATCACCGCGACCATCGAGCGTCGAGCGCCGCAATACCAAGCGATCGCAACATTGACAAGCGAGTGTTTCATGCCGTTGTGCTACGGTGGCGGAGTGCAGACTATCGAGCAGATGCGCAAACTGTTTTCACTCGGAATCGAGAAGGTGTCGGTGAACACGGCGTTCGTTCAAAATCCGGAATTGATTACCGAAGCGGCCGAGTTGTTCGGCAGTCAGGCAGTCGTGGGCTCAATCGATGTGAAGCGTGACTGGCTCGGGAGAAATCGCGCGTTTATTGCGAGCGGAAGAAAGAACACTGGACTTGATCCGACGGCCCTTGCGCGGGATTTTGAGAGGCGCGGGGCGGGAGAGATTCTTCTCAACTCCGTTGACCGCGACGGCACAATGACCGGCTACGACGTAGACCTCATTCGCGATGTCGCGACGGCGGTGAGCGTACCGGTGATCGCGTGCGGCGGCGCGGGCAGCGACAAAGATCTCGCAGTGGCGATCGATGCGGGGGCGTCGGCGGCGGCGGCCGGGAGTCTCTTTGTTTACCAAGGGCCGCATCGCGCTGTTCTGATCAATTATCCTTCGGGTCAAGAGCTACGACAACTATTCGCGGATTCAGATGAGCCATAGAGACACTCCGAAGGCGCACCGTCGATGCAGTCGATGCGTCATGGATACCACAGATCCGGATATCGTCTTCGATGCAGACGGCGTGTGCGATCACTGTCATTCGTACGATGCCACGGTCTCGACATTGGTCTGCGATGCTGACGAGTCACGCAGACGTCTCGACTCGATCGTCGATCGAATCGTCAAATCCGGCAAAGGGAAGGCGTACGACTGCATCATCGGCGTGAGCGGTGGCGTTGACAGCACTTTCCTCGCGTACAAGGTGAAAGAGCTTGGATTGCGCCCGCTCGCCGTGCACATGGATAACGGCTGGGATTCTGAAATTGCGGTGAAGAACATCGAGGTCGCGCTGCGCCGCCTCAGGATAGACCTGCATACGCAGGTGCTCGACTGGGAGGAGTTTCGCGATTTGCAGGTCGCTTTTCTCCGGTCTTCCACTCCTGATTCCGAAATACCCTCGGACCACGCGATCGTCGCGGTGCTGTCGCAAACCGCGGAAAAGGTCGGAGTGAAGTTCATCATCAGCGGATTCAATCAGCGAACGGAGAGTCACCTCCCTCCCGCATGGTCGCAGGGACATTTCGATTGGCGTTACATCCGCTCAGTGCACAAGCGGTTCGGCACCAGACGCTTGCGGACGTTTCCTCATCTCGGCTACTGGAAGGCGCGCAGGTACCTCCATTCGGGCATTCGTGTCGATCTGCTCAATTATCTCGACTATCGAAAGAGCGACGCCATTCCGATTCTCGAGCGCGAGCTGAACTGGAAGAATTACGGCGGGAAGCACGGCGAGTCGATCTATACGCGCTTTTATCAGGGCTACATCCTGCCGAGAAAGTTCGGCTTCGACAAGCGTAAAACGCACCTGTCGAGTCTCATTTGCGCGGGTGAGATAACGCGCGCCGAGGCGCTCTGCGAGCTGGCGAGGGAAAGCTACGATGCAAAGCAACAGCGCGCCGACCTCGACTATGCAGTAAAGAAGCTTGGATTGACGCACGAGGAATTCGCGCAGATCATGCGTGCACCGCCGAGGTCCTTCTGGGATTTCCCATCGTATTCACGGCTTACGCGAAACGAAAGCTATCGGCGCGTCCGCAAGGTGTACCGGGGGCTCGTGCCGGCAAAGTCTCCACAGCCCCACGCCGCGCAATAACCGCTGCGCCGATGCGGTCAACGGAAAATGCCGCCAAGCGCGCCGCGATGTACCGCTACCCGCGCAAGCTGGCTGTCTGGATTATCGGGTTCACACCAGGTAACTGGCTGCGCGTCAGCCTCTACAAAATCTTTTGCGGTTATCGCATCGCGCACGGCGCACGTATCGGTTTCGGAACGCTCATCGCTATCGACGCCGCGGAAATCGACGTTGTGAGGATCGGACGGTTCAATCGTTTTCAGGGGCCGTATGTTCTCCGAATCAAAGAAGGCTCGAGCATCGGAGACCGGAATGCTTTCGACTGCGGCGAATGGAGCATCTCACAATCCGCCAAGCCGTCAGCCTACTGCGACATTGGCGCAAATACATTGATTACCGGCAATCACTACGTGGACGTGACGCAGGGATTCAGTCTTGGGGATCGCTCGTGGCTCGCCGGCCGAGACACGCAGGTGTGGACTCATGGGGCGGGTGCTGCCGGCGGCGCGGTCCACATCGGCAAGGATTGTTACATCGGATCCGCCGCGCGACTCGCACCGGGCTCCGGCGTCGGTGACGGTTGTGTCGTCGGAATGGGGGCTGTACTCACACATTACATCGAAGGGTCTTCGCTACTCGTTGGTGGCGTTCCCGCGCGCGTGATTCGTGAGAGAGTGCAAGCGGCTGACAGCGTGCCAACGGGCAGTGACTCTCAGTGATGCTGCGGATTGCGACGGTTGTCGGAGCTCGGCCACAATTCGTGAAGGCCGCGGCAGTTTCGCGTGAGCTTGCCAATCGAGAGAACGTTCACGAGACCGTCATCCATACGGGCCAGCACTACGACCACGAGATGTCGGACATTTTTTTTCGCGAGCTGAACTTGCGTCCTCCCGATCACGAGCTAAGGATTGGCGCTGGCAGTCACGGCCAGCAAACCGGAAGAATGACCGAGGCAATCGAGCGAATTCTTCTCGATCAGAAGTTCGACTTCGTGCTCGTCTATGGAGACACCAACTCGACGCTGGCTGGCGCGCTCGCTGCGGCGAAACTGCATCAACCGGTGGCGCACGTGGAAGCCGGACTTCGCTCCTTCAACAAAAAAATGCCGGAGGAGATAAATCGGATCGTGACCGATCACCTCTCAGCGGTTCTCTTTGCTCCGACAGCCGCCGCCGTCAGCAATCTGGAGCGGGAGGGAATCGCGGGCGTCCATGTAAAGCTGGTCGGCGACGTGATGTACGATGTTGCTCTGCAAGTAGGCGACAAGCGCGATCGAGCCGCCGCGATTCTCAAGCGACTCAACATCGCGTCAGAATTTGTCCTTGCAACAATTCATCGACCCGAAAACACCGATAACTACTCGCGGCTGCGGACGATCATCGCTGCGCTCGAGCAAATCGGACACGACGTACCGGTAGTATTTCCAATGCACCCGCGCACAACGGGCGCCATTGCTTCGGCAGGTATCGAGGTCGGAAAAATAAGGGGCGTCAGTGTCATCGAGCCCCTGGGCTACCTCGATATGATCTCATTGGAGCAATCGGCGTCGGTAATCGTTACTGACTCGGGGGGAGTGCAAAAGGAGGCGTTCTTCTTCGGAACACCCTGCGTCACTCTGCGTCAGGAGACGGAGTGGGTCGAGCTCATCGACTCCGGGTGGAATCGGCTCGCACCGCCTGAACACGCAGCGAGCATCGCCACGTCCGTTCTCGACGCGCTTCGATGCGAGCTGCCGCCGGAACGGCCTCATCTTTACGGGTACGGAAACGCCGCTGAGTTGATCGCGAGTGCGCTCGTGGAGTATGCAAACTGAGAATTGCCTACTTCGCGCGCTGCGATGCCGGAACGGAGAACGGTGTACTGAAGAAGGTAGTGTCGCAGGTAGAGACCTGGAGAGCCGCAGGCCATGAGGCGCAGCTCTTTCTGATCTCGAGAGACATGAAGCCATGGGGGCCGGCTGCGCACGCCATGGGCGGAATAGTTAGCGATGCTAACAAATTGTCGCGCGCGCAAAACATCGCATCCTTCATGCGCGACATCGAGGGATGGGCACCCCACGTCGTCTATGCGCGCTTTGGACCTCAGATGACGTCGCTTGCAAGCCTGATGCGCCGAATCCCCACGGTTCTCGAGCTCAACACCGATGATGTCACCGAATACCGAACGTACCTGCCGGCATATCGCTACTGGTATCACCGGCTGCGGCGCCGAAGGATATTGCGTCGAGCGGCAGGGCTCGTGTGTGTGACCTATGAAATTGCTCGGCGAGTCGAGAGCTTCCAGCGGCCGACGACGGTTGTCGCGAATGGCGTCGACCTCGATGCGTACCACCCACTTCCAGCAAGCGCTGTCGGGCCGCCGCGTCTTGTATTCGCCGGATCGCCTGGAGCTCACTGGCACGGCGTCGATAAGATCGTCGACCTCGCGAGAGAGCTGCCGGATGTGCGCATAGATTTGATCGGGCCATCACCCGAGCCCGGATTGCCGGCAAACGTGGTCGCGCACGGAATGTTGGGAAGAAAAGATTACGAAGCACTGCTGGCGCGAGCAGACGTCGCAATTGGAACGCTGGCAATGCATCGCAATTCGATGGACGAAGGCTCAACTCTTAAAGTGCGCGAGTATCTGGCGTTTGGATTACCATGCGTCATTGGCTACCGAGACACCGATTTCCCCGAGCCGGTTCCATTCATACTTCAGCTGCCCAACACCAACGAGAATGCAGTGCGCGCTGCTGATGCGATCGAGAAGTTCTGCTCTTCATGGCGGGGACGCAGGGTACCGCGAAACGAGATCTCGCACCTCGACATTCGCGTGAAGGAATCACGGCGCCTGGAGTTTATGACCGAAGTTATGACTGGTAACGGAGGAAGTTCGTCGTGACTGCCCCCCTCGAACCTCCGATTCGCATTGGATTCGTCACTCAGATATTTCCCTGGGTGACACAAACTTTCACGTACAATGAAATGCTCAGCTGGGTTCGCGCAGGTCTCGACGTCGAGCCCATTGCTTTTCGAAAACCCAGGCCGGGCGTGCGCGGAAGTTTTGGCGCGCCGAAATATTTCGCTCCGCGGGCCGCTCAGTACACGTCGGCTTTTGGATTCAATCTCTGGCTCAGCGGACTTGGGCTTGCGGCCAGGCATCCGTTAGTCGCAGCATCCACGCTCGCGCTCGTTGCAACGCGTCCGTACGAGAAGCGAACGACTCTGCGCCTGCGGGCCACGGCAATCTGGTCATGGGCTCGCGCTCTGCCGATTGCCGCCCTGGCGCGACAACGTGACTATGAAATTTTACATGCGGATTTTGCTGATCAAACAGCGACATCGAGCTGGGTCGCTTCGCAACTCACGGGAATTCCATTCAGCTTCCGCAGTCACGGATCATTCAACCCTCAGCTGCTCGACAAAAAAGTCGGCGCCGCCGCTCTTGTTCTTTGTATCTCCGAGTACGACCGGAAGATGATTCTTCAAAAGAGCGGAACTGGCGCTGCTGAAAAACTAATAGTGAGCTATGTCGGCGTGGACCTCGATTCCTGGGGCCCGCCACCGCGCGAAGCCTCGACAGAGAATCCCGCGATCCTTTGCGTGGGCACTCTTCAAGAGAAGAAGGGCCAGCGTTATCTCATCGATGCATGCGCCATGCTTCACCGAGAAGGACTCGAATTCCGCTGCACTCTGATGGGTGACGGGCCCGACAAGGAAATGCTTCAGCAAATGATCTCCAACGCCGGCCTCGATGCGAAGGTCCAGATCACCGGGTATTTACCCGGCGAAGACGTTAGAGCCGCGACTCTGAAGGCGATGGTTGTTTGTCTCCCGTGTGTCGTTGCCGAAAATGGCGACCAGGATGGTTTGCCGGTCGTGCTCATGGAAGGAATGGCGGCCGGAAAGCCCTGTGTGTCTACGCCGGTCGCTGGAATTACTGAGCTGATCGTTCACGAGTCGACTGGTTTGCTCGTGCCTGAGCGCGATGCCAGGGCGCTTGCGGACGCGTTGCGGCGTCTGCTCGCCGATACGGATCTTCGACGCCGGTTAGGAATGGCAGCGAGACAGTGCGTTGAGGCGCGCTTCGACTTGTGGCGCAATGGCCGGACGTCTGCGGATTTCCTCCTCGAACGGAGTCGACACGCGAAGAGGGCGCGTCCCTATCGATCGCGAAATCTGTCGGCGGTCGAAGACGCATGAACGGCACGCATGTCCAGTTCGGATGCGGTCTCTCTGCGCCGACAGGCTGGAGAAACTTCGACTCCAGTCCGGTTCTCAGAGCGCAGAAAATGCGGGTGATCGGTCGATTGTTGCGGCGTAATCCCTTCCCTGTTTTCCCGAATGACGTGGAGTACGGCGACGTAGTTCGCGGCCTGCCACTGCAACCCGCCACTGTGGTTGGAATGTATTGCTCACATGTTCTCGAGCACCTGGCGCTCGAAGATCTTCGTTTGGCGCTTCGAAACGTCAACACCTACATGTTACGCGGAGCGATCTTCCGAATCGTTTTACCTGACCTGGAGCGAATGATTGGCGAATACCGCGAGTCCAACGATCCCGCGGCAGCCGAAAACTTCATACGATCGACCATGCTGGGGCGTTCTGTGCGGCCGAGGGGAGCGGAAGCAGTGTTGCGAGCGTGGCTCGGGAACAGCCAGCATCTGTGGATGTGGGACTACAAATCGTTGAGTCACGAGCTTGCCGCGGCAGGATTCTCCGAGATTCGACGCGCTGATATCGGAGACTCGCGCGACCCCGAGTTCAAGCGCGTCGAAGATCCTGAGCGCTGGAATGGCGCATTGGGAATCGAGTGCATCAAGCTGTGAAGGAAATTCCGTGAGCGGTGCAGATCGGAAAATCAGAATCGCGTGCCTGCTTGCTGAGCTCTCGTCGTATCTAGTTGCGTGCTGTCGCGAGCTAGCGGTTCACTACGGCGCCGAGTTGTTGATTGTCCATCTACCCGTCAACAAGGACGCGCCTTTTTCTCTCGACCTCGACTGGATCAGTTCTCGACGTGATCGATCCGAGTTGTCTAACGGCGACCTGGTTGCCCTCGTGAGACAATTCCAGCCCGACGCTGTGTTCGCCGCCGGATGGGGCGACGCAGGCTACCGGAAAGTCGCCAAGGATTCGAAGAAAAGAGGGGTCAACGTTGTAGTTGGATTCGATACGCATTGGAAAGGAACTGTCCGTCAGCGCGCAGCTGCTTTCCTCGCGCCGCTGTGGCTTCATGAGATTGCAAACGCGCTCTGGGTTACCGGTGAACGTCAGGCACAACTCGCAAATAAGCTGGGCTACGCGGGCTCGAAATGCTGGACTGGGGTCTACTGTTGCGACTGGGAAAATTTTTCTTCGCCCGCAGATGACTCGACGCCTCAGAGTTTTCTCTATGTGGGGCGGTATGTCGAGGAAAAAGGAGTGAGCGACCTCATGAAGGCGTACTCAGTATACCGAGCGCTGTCGCCCGCCCCCTGGCCGCTGCATTGCTCCGGTACGGGTAACCTCCGAGACGTTATAGGAAACGCATCCGGAGTAACTGATCTCGGCTTTGTTCAGCCGACGCAACTGCCTGGCGTAATTCGCAAATATGCAGGAGCGCTCATTCTCCCCAGCAGATTCGAGCCATGGGGCGTCGTGTTACAGGAAGCTGGAGCTTGTCGCCGTCCCGTAATCTGCTCTGATGCCTGCGGAGCAGCGCCACATCTGGCCCACCACCTCTACAACGCGCTGCGATTCGCGCCGGGAGACAGCGCAGAACTCGGGAATTGCATGATCGAGTTCTCCGCTCTCCCGAGTGAGCGACGCCGCGAGATGGGAGAGGCTGGTTTTCAGCTCGCGTCCCAATTCACGCCGCGACGCTGGGCTCGTACATTGGTGGAAGGGCTCGATACACTTACTCGTGAACGGCAGTCGCATCGCGTCTGAGCATTCGCGGATCAAGTGTGGAGGGCCAGGTGTTGTCGCGACCAGTTGCGCGCCGACCGTTGCGCCTCGCGAAATATCGAACATGATTCGTTGGCCAGGTCGCAGCGACGTGATCCCGTCGCAAACAAACGCTATCCGCCGTCATTGCTCCGGAGGCTACATGACAACCGCGGACGGCTGACGCGCACGATTTGAAGCCGGTTTTGAAAACCGTTTTCGCAGCGAAGGCCGAAAAATCGGAGAAGCGTCCGAACGGCCACGCGAAATGCTCGACCTTTCCGATTCGCCGCTGAAGGTCATCGAAGCACCCCCCAATTTCGGCTTCCACCATTTCGTTCGTGATCGAAGCCAGGTTCGCGTGCGTTCGAGTGTGACCGCCAACTTCATGCCCGTCGCGCAGCAGTCGCTCGACGTCCCTCCAACCCATGAACTCGACCGGCGCATACTTCAGGTTCGTTCGACAAAACTCGGCGACACTTTCTGCGTCGGTGACGCCAATGATTCCGGTCGCAAGAAAAAAACAGCCGGACACGCCTAGTTCCTTCATGATGCCGGCTGCTCGAACATTGCACGCGAAGCCATCGTCAAAACTGAGAGCGAGGAATCGGCCATCGATTGCGCCGGCGGCGATCCGCGCGACAGCGTGGCTGTAGGGCAGGTACGTGTAGTCGTCTCCGAGATCGCTGAGAAGTTTACGAAACGAAGCCGCTTCGTTGGCGAAAACGTGGTGAAAATATAGAAACTGAATGCACTCGCGATCTGTCGAGCCTGACACTCGTGCGACAAGCGATTCTACACGCGTCAGCGCGCTAATGGTTAGATGACGCGCGACGCTCCGAGCTGAAATGTCCCTCATCCCGTCGCCGGACGCTGACTATCGTTTTTTTGCGACGACGAACTGAGCTGGCGCAAGTCGCAGCGAACCAAAAAATCGCGCAACGAGTGAAGAAGGCGCGACAACGTACCGCAACGGAGGGATCACATTGATGAATTTGTCCGCAGTGCCTGTCGCATATTGGTGTTCAATTTCAAATCCGACAGCGCGAAGAAGATCGTCGACGTCGTCGGGATGGTGGCCGATGAGGATGGGGTCGTACTGCTCCATGCCGCGAGCGAGCGGATTCTTTCCGCGACCGAGCAAATACTGTGCGATGCGCTTGACGTTCCTCTTGTTGCTGTAGTTGAAGACAAGCGTGCCGCCTCGTCTGAGGATGCGATGGATCTCGCGCAGCGCGTTCGCCGGATTCTCGAGGTGGTGAAAGACTCGCACCATCAACAACACGTCGATCGATTCATCTTCAAAAGGCAGTGCTTCCACACTCGCCTCGTGGTACGACGCCGCTGATCCGTACTTGCGTTGCGCGATTGCTCGAAGGTTACCCGCGGGTTCGACCATATGAACAGATCGATATTTGCCGATGTAGCAGTCCGCGAGACGTCCGAAGCCCGCGCCGACATCAACGATCGGATCGCCACCGGGAAGCGCTTCTGAGA
>Ga0137376_10000936_pt1 | contig 15250 bp, 15 predicted proteins | sample SagtaG_23_FD_104814 | JGI IMG/M metagenome (GOLD analysis project Ga0137376, IMG submission 104814) | Vadose zone soil microbial communities from Sagehorn Ranch, Mendocino, California, USA - Sage2_L_20_16 metaG | ecosystem: Environmental > Terrestrial > Soil > Vadose zone | place: USA...
ACTGTTAGCAACACTATTACACTAAGCGCGAACGCCAGTGACGCCGCTGGAATTGCCGGCGTGCAGTTCAAACTGGATGGCGCCAACCTCGGCCCAGAAGACCAAGTAGCTCCATACGAATTGCAGTGGGACACTAAAACCGCCAGTAATGGCCAGCACACGCTGACTGCTACCGCTCGCAACATATCCAGTCTGGCCACTACTTCCAGCAACGTGCAGGTTACGGTATCTAACCAAGTAGCTGGTGGAAGCACTAACCTGGTGCCAAACGCTTCAGTCGAGACCGCCAGTGCCGACCCGAACCTGCCAGCCAACTGGCAGGCCAAGCAGGCCAAGATCAATACCGCTACCTTCAGCTACCCGACCACCGGCCACACCGGCAGCCGTAGCTTACGCATTGATATGAGTGCCTACACCAATGGCGATGCTTACTGGTCTTACCCAGCCCAAGCAGTTACTGGCGGTGCACTTTATGAATTTTCTGATTACTACCAGTCAAACGCCGATACCTACGTTTATGGTGAAGTGACTATGCAAGACGGCAGCCAGCAGTGGCTGAACATCGGCACTGCTTGGCACAGTGCGGGCTGGAACCACTTTGACCAGCAATTTACCGTGCCAGCAAACGCTGCCTCAATCATGGTCTACCACAGTATGGCAGGCGTGGGCTACCTTAACACCGATGACTACAAACTAGTCAAGTACGAACCAGTCGGCTTCAACCGCGGCATGGTCAGCTTAACCTTCGACGACGCCCTGCGCTCGACCTACACCAACGGTTTGCCGCTGCTGCAAAAGTACAACTTCCTATCCACCCAGTACATGCTAAGCGGCTACACCACCGATCCCAACTACATGACACCAGCCATGATTAAGGCATTTGCCGATGCTGGCCATGAAGTAGCTTCGCACACCGTCACCCACGCCAGCCTGATTGACCTGACCGTCGCGCAAATGAACCAAGAACTTGGCCAATCGCAAACCGACTTGCAGAGCATTACCGGCGTTAGTCCTACCGACTTTGCCACGCCGCACGGCGAATACAACGCCGAATCGTTAGCCGTAATAAAGCAATACTACCGTTCACATCGCTCGGTTGACGTAGGCTTTAATAGCAAAGACAACTTTGATATCTACAACATCAAGGTTCAGAACGTGCTAGCCTCGACCACAACTAACCAAGTTGCCGCTTGGGTGGCTCAAGCCAAAGCTCAAAACACGTGGTTAGTGCTGGTGTACCACGGTGTGGGGGACCCTGTTGTAGCTGATAGCGCTCCATGGGTAGTTACGCCCGAGAACCTCGACGCGCAACTCGCTACTATACAAGCAGCTGGCATATCGGTGCTGACCGTTAGCCAAGCGCTCGACGAAATTGCGCTGCAATAAGCTAATCGCTGCTAGCGTCCGCCGCTTTTAGGACGTTTCCAAAACTGGTTGTTGGTTCCTTATCGGCCGGTTTGTTTTGCAACATTGCTTCTATGACCGGTCCGGCAACAGCGTTGCCCTGGTGGTCAACGGCGTAGAGCGTTAGTTTAGCATCGTTAGCCTTTTGCTCGCCTACCGCGCCGGCGGCTTCTACACCGTACTTCTTGGTGACTTTGTATTGATAGCGGTTGCCGTGGTAATCAACGACCAGCGGATCATCCTGGTTCAGCTTGGCCAAATTGTAGAACGGCGACTTAGCGCGCGTCCACTGCGGCGTGACATCCAGCGTGAATTTGTGCGCGCTCAGAATAAAATTGCCGCCCTTAGCCGGATTGCCACTATCTGCGGAGCGGTGCCAGGCACCTTGGCTCAGCATATCCACGTCGCCGCCTTCCCGAATGGCAGTCTCGACGTTAATTTGCGGAATAAACAATCGGTCGCCGAACTCGCCAGCCTTAGAATTTTGCACTTTTTTAGCCACCGCGTCGGCCGACAAGCCGGTAAATGGCACGCGCACGAACTGCGGCGCCAAAAATACCGCCAGGCCGTAGAGTACCGCGGCCAAAATCAGCAATAGTACAAAACCCAAAAACCAGTGGCTCTTCTTTTTTTCTTGAGTCACGCCTTGCTGATAGTGATACCGCGTCATGTCAAAAGTATAGCACCAGCGGCTTAGTATGTTTTCTTTAGGTAGTCGAGTAGTTCCGGGAATTCACTACGCTCGTCAAAGTGGCCAGCGCCAGGAATTTTGAAACCCATTGGCTGCAACTGCTTGGCAATAAAGGTGAATTCTTCCTGCGGGATAAATTGATCTTTATCGCCATAAAAAAGTGCGATCCTCGGCGAGTTGTTTTTTATGCGCTGCCATTGCCACGGCGTGTCGTAGTAGCCGCTTTGTTTTTCCAGATCGTCGTTGAGGTCGGTGTAGGTTGGCGAGACTAGCACTATGCCTTTGAGTTTGTTGGTCTCGGCATAGCGCATAGCAGCCGTGGCGCCCGATGACCAACCGACCAAGACGTCATTTCTGCCGGCTTTTACGTAGTCTTTCAAAAACGGCAGCCAATATTCGCCGCGGGCGATAATAGAATCGGGCATGGTTTCGAAAAACGTCGGGTAGCCAGCTTTTTCTAACTCACGCTTGAACCACGCCGCCCAGCCAAATGACCAGTGAGTTGTGCTATTACCATGGATAAACACGACGCGAGGCCTCATACTATAAGCATAGCAGGAGACAGATATGAAAGCAGCACAAATCAATAGCCATGGTGGTCAAGAAGTTTTACAAGTCACCGCCGATGCCGACAAACCAAAGCCCAAAGCCGACCAGGTGCTGGTGGAGGTACATGCCGCCAGCGTCAACCCCTTTGACTGGAAGGTGCGCGAAGGCCAGGTGCAAAAAACGGCGCAGCTGAGCTTTCCGGCCACGCTGGGTGGCGATGTAGCAGGTGCGGTGGCCGAGCTGGGCGAGGGCGTGACGGGTTTTGAAATTGGCCAAGCAGTGTACGGTCAGGCTAACGCGCTGAGCGGCGTGGGCTCGTTTGCCGAATTTGCTCCTGTGGCAGTCAACTTCTTGGCTTCAAAACCCAAGAGCGTCGACTTTGCGACTACAGCGGCACTCCCCCTGGCTGGAGTCAGCTCCTATCAGGCGCTGGTCGAACATATCGGCCTGCAACGCGGACAAAAGATTCTTATCCATGGCGGCGCGGGCGGCATTGGCTCGTTTGCGATTCAGCTGGCCAAGCACCTTGGCGTATATGTAGCTACCACCGCAACAGCCGAGGACACCGACTACGTTAAAAGTTTGGGCGCGGACGAAGTAATCGACTATAAAACCCAAGCTTTCGAAGAAATTCTGCACGACTACGACGCCGTGTACGATACCGTGGGCGGCGAAACATTCACCAAATCATATCAGGTGCTCAAGCCCGGCGGCAAACTTGTGTCAATGCTAGAGCAACCCAACGAGGAACTGTCCAAACGCTACAGTGTTGAAGCTATTAGCCAATTCACCCGTGTTACCACCGAGCGTCTGACCAAACTGGCCGAGCTAGTCGACCAAGGCGCCATCAAAGTCAACATCGATAAAACTTTCCCGCTGGAGCAAGCTAGCCAAGCGCTGGACTACGTGCACCAAGGCAAGCATCACGGTAAGGTGGTGCTGAAGGTTAAAGATTAAGAACCTGTCCCCAGCCACGTTCGAGAATAACAGGGCTACCTCGCTAGCTTTTAGATAGCAATTTCTTTTTGATCACCCCATAGACAAAATATAATAAGCCTCTGGCGGTGATCTCTTTTTTGTCGCTGCCAATTGCCGCCACCAATCTACTTGCCGTATAATCCGGACTATCTGGGTCAGGAAGGTTACGATTACTTCCTTGCGCGGGAGCGCCTGGACCACGAAAAACATTTTTGCCGAAGTTGCTTGACGTTATAAACGGGTAGAAGACGCTGACTATAATGTTATCTTTTGCGAGCTCTGCACGGCTTACGAGCGTCATGTAACGCAAAGCAGTCTTGGTTGCAGAGTATGCTCCCAGGCCAGGCAAGATGATCTTGGCCGTGGGCGAGCTAGTGTTGATAATCCTGCCACCACCCTGTTTGCGCATTATCGGTATAACTGCCTGCATAGCGATTAACGGGCCGATAACGTGCAACTTGAATAAATACAAAAACTTGTCCGTATCAACAAATTCGAGTGAACCCTCATAGCCTTTGCCAGCGTTATTAAGCAATGCGTCAATCCTGCCGAAGTGTTCATATACTTCCTTGACCATGGCTTTAACCGAGGCTTCTTCCGTCATATCAGTAGGAATTGCCGTTGCATTTTTAAGTTCTTTGGCTGCTTGCCGCAAGGCTGGACTATCCGGAGCGACTAGCGCCACTTTTGCGCCTTGGCCATCCAACAGCTTGGCGGTAGCTAGACCTATGCCCGACGAGGCACCGGTAACAATTACGACCTTATTCTGTAAATTCACGACTGCTCCTCAGTACTTTTATATAATTTCACTAAAAGTTGATTTAACGTAGCCCGTTCATCGCCACTAAGCGACCCGAACATATCATCTTCAAGCTTTATACTCTCGGCGCGCAGTTTATGGGCTAGTGACGCTCCAGCCTCAGTCAATCTTAGGTGATAGCTGCGCCGGTCGTCCGGATGTGGAGTACGCTCTGCTAAATTTCGTTTCTGTAACGAATCTATGACAGAGACAAGATTTCGGGGATCTACGTTCACAAAATCAGCCACCTGCTTCTGGGTGATGGGGCTAGAGCCAGACAAATCTAAAAGTGCTGTAAGCACGCTCTGCTCCGACCAACCTACTTCCCATTGGCTTACGGTGTGCATAAACCGTCGACGCGATTCGGCGCCGAGCGTTGCTATTAGAAAGCCGTTGCTTGCTAATAGCTTTGATAATACGCTATTCGCTTTGATAGTGCTACTCATAAATCGGAGTATATCATATAGTCGTATAACATGTCAATCATATTAGATGTACGATCTTAACCATTGAGTTCTGATACTGCCTCCGCACATCTGCCTTCATCAGACTCTCATTCTACGAGTAAACGGAGCCGCAGTTTGTTGTGGAGTATATTTGGTGGAGAACAGGAGTGAAGAGACGGCATCTCTGGGGTATTGTCTTGCTAGGGCAATTGCAAAACAGTCGCCACTTGCCGAGGGCTCTCGTACAAAACCGCGCGCACGCCGGCCTGGTGGGCGGGCGACAAGTGTGCAGGGCTGTCGTCGAAAAATATAATTTCTTCAGGCTTGAGGCCTGGAGTTCTCGCCGTCAGCTCTTTCAGCACGTGCTTCCAATATTCCGGCTGGCTTTTCTCGAAGCCAATATCACAGGAAATAAATGCGCCGTCGAATGTATTTGGGAACATCACCTGGCGCAGATATTTGGCCCGGTGGCGTTCCTGAGTTGTGGCCAAATACACCGGCGTACCGGCCGCCTGCAGCTTTTTGACCAGCGCTACGAGCTCTTGGTTGGGATAATTCTCGGCCGCGAACCACCTATCCAACAGCTCTTGCATGTTGCCCCTCCATTGCCATTTGTCTTGATGGCGAGTAATAGCTTCCTTCAAATCTAATTCACCGCGCATGGCGGCTTTAAAGTCGGCGCTTTTGTAAAACGGCACCAGTTTTTCAATATCCACGCCAAATTCTTCGCAATATAGCTGCGAAAACATTTTGGGCGGCAGAATCATCACGCCGTCGGCATCGAACAGGACTGTTTTTATGGGGGTCATTGTTAGATCATAGCAAAATTCTCAACCAACATGGCCCACGCGAGCAAATTTAGCCTAGTTCGAATGCCATAACGCCGTATCGGTCTAGCTTTTCTTTGTAACCCGGAAAACTGTAGTACATTTTGTAAGCATCTTCTACAGAGTTTGCTGAGGGGAGAATTTGTTTCAAATTGCATTCTTTTAGCATAGCTTCAACGCTATCAAAGTGTTTCGACGCTACAACCGTTTTTTCAATGCGATCTTTACCGCACACTACTATTAACAAGTCACCCGCCTGAATGTCTTTGTATCTGCTGGTTGCGGCGCGGGTCTCGACGGTTTTTAGACCATTTTTTACATCATCAAACTTGTCTCTGTCGACTTCTCTAAAACGGAGTGTGATCTTCTTCATTTACATAATAATAGCAAACCAATTAAAAAAGCGGCAGAAGAGAGGTGTCTCCGGCCGCCGGGTGGCGAGCTTGTAATGCGTGCTCGCCCTCCCCCATCGTCTTTGGTGTTTGTCGGCTGCTTCAGCCTTGTCGCAACTTCTTTTTTTGCTCGTACGCTGCTTCCACGGCTTTATCCTGAGATCGGCCGACGCAACAGGAGACGACCGCAGTCAGCGCAGCCACAGCCAGGAGGGAGAAGACCAGAATCAAGTTGGCCCGGGTAAGAGCATGAGGCGGTCCTGAGAGAGCATCTGTGCCTGCTAGCAGGCACAGCGATCCCGCTATCAGACACATGAGACCGAGTATTATCAAGCCGTGCTGCCTAGCGTAGGCCACCATGTCGGCGGCGGTGAACTGCGGGACATCCACCGGGTTCGGCTGTGTCGCGTCTGTTTCGGGCTCGCTCAACATTGGCTCCTTGAGTTGTGGCAAGTTTGCGGCTCGCCGGACGATGGGTGCATTCGAGAACTCCTATTAGGGAATCTCGAAGTCTTGCACATTATACAATAAATTTACTTACAACACAATCTCTGTTTACTTGCTTTGAAGGGATAATTGTCAACTGATTTCATTCTTCAAAATCAAGATACGTTTTGATATAGTTCGTTAGCACCTAATAAGAATAGCGGCTTAAAAAAGTCGCTATTCTTACACCATAAACTTCTTGGGGCGAACGATGGGGCTGTTCACATGCGCCTGCGCTAACGTTTTTCCTTACGGAAAAATGCGCAAGGCGGCCAAGTCGACAGAAGAGTCGCCAACCGAACGATGGGGCTAGTATTCTTGCTCTCGTTCGGGCGAAGCCCTCCACTCGAGGCCAAGCAAGGAAAACACAAACTGCAGACTTGCAGTTTGTGACCCTACGGGTTCGAGCGCATAATTACAGCCAAGTATTTAGGCCCAACCATAAGGGCTGGGCCTAAATACTTGGGGCGAACGATGGGGCTCGAACCCACGACATTCGGGACCACAACCCGACGCTCTACCTAACTGAGCTACGTCCGCCATATACCTTCAACGGAGTTATTTTACCAGATATGCAACACTTTTAACAGATTAGTTGCCTTGCTCCCGAGCACGCGCTGCATCGTCACCGTAAGGCAGAACGGCTTCGACTTGCAAAATCTCGCCTAAACGAGCCGCACCAACATCCGGATCAATACCGTGCATGACAAAAAAGCCAGCTGCATTACCCAACGCTTCTTGCAGGTCGCTATCGCGAGCAATAGTCTTTATATTTGCTTCCACGTCTTCTGGATCAGCGTCAGGAGCCAGTTCGGCAACAATTGCCCGGCAGGCAGCAACTACGTCACTTGGCTGAGGCTCACGCTCTGGCTGTTCGCCTTCCGCCTCGGGGTGATGTCGTCCTTCTAATTCCATTACATAAACCTCGTCACAATAAACATAAATACCACACCCAGCACCGTCAGCGCCATAGTAATTTTAGACGGATGCTTGCTGTGCGCCTCGGGCAAAATATCGCTGGCACCGATGTAGAGTAGAAAACCAGTGAAAAATCCCAAATAAATTACCAGCGCGCTGTCACTGAGCGTAAATAAAAGGGTCGAGGCCACGCCAAGCACGGGCGCCAACGCGTCGCAGATCAGCAAAATAATACTGCGCTTGGGCGAGTTTTTGTGGTTGAGCATCAGGCTAACGGTGTTCAGCCCATCGGAAAAGTCATGCGCAATAACCGCGATGGCCACGGCAATACCCACCGTCTCGCCCGCTTGAAACCCCAGCCCAATCCCCACACCATCCAAAAAGCTATGCCCCACCAGCGCCAAGGCCGAAAACAATCCTACACGCGGATGCTTGTGGTGCCCATACTCGGTCTCGTGCGCGTGATGCATGGTAATGGTCTTTTCGCCAATATGGAAAATCAAAAAGCCAGCCACTAGCGCCACCATCGGTCCTGTCGGGTCAATGTGTTGCGTGTGCACAATGTTAAAAATCTCTGGCAGTAGGTCGAATGCTATTACACCCAAAATCACACCTGCCGTGTAGCCCAAAATACGGTGCAGCCGGTCGCGGTTTTTGAAGGCGGTTATGCCGCCAAGCAGTGTCGAAATAAATGTCGAGAAGGCCAAGCCAATCGCAAGCATCGGTAAAATCTCCGTGAATTACCCCCTATTGTAAGACGTTCCGATCACAAAACGCAAGCTTGTCGCAAAAACAAATATAATCGCAACGTGACTACTTTTTCTTCAGCTTCTGATAAAAAACCAACTTGTAACGGTCTGGGTCGCGAGCCACAAACTCGCGGTTCCCCCACGGCCAGTCGCGTGGTTCGCTGGAGGTTTTGATACCAGCTTCTTTGAGCTGCTTGAAAAACTCATCAATGTCGTCGACTTCAATATTAATATAAATGCCAGTGCCTTTTGGCTCGCCAAAGGCGTCGCGTTGGAACGATTCTTCCATGCCGCGGGCTGTCTCTTGAGCTACAAATTGCAGCCGAAAGCCGCCCAGCTGTACCTCGGCCACGCTGCCATCATTATTCACCATTTCAAAACCAAGCTCGCGGTAAAACGACAAAGAGGTTGGGATATCCGCCACGTACATGCCAATAAGGTTGACTGCTTTTAGCATACTTTTATTATAACGCCAAACAAACAACCGCGGCAATGTAGGCACTGACTAGCCGATTGCACACTTTATGTTATAATATACACTGTACCCGCGCTTAGGAGGTCACATGACAGCCCGGCCGATAACCAGCAAGGAGCGGAAGCAACTGCAAGAAGAACTCGATTGGCTGTTCGATCGAGGCGTGCATCGTGTCGAGAGCCTGCGTGACATCGGGCACCGATACAATGAGATCGCTCACACGATGTTCAAAATTAAGCGCCTCGGCCTGCACTCGTACAAAGGATGTACCTATCGTGAGCTGAAGCAGCTTCGTGAGTACATCGGACGGACGCTCTTCCATCGACGTCTGACCGCTACGCTGCAGGACTTTCAGTTCAGCGGCGCGCCAGGAGTGGACGCAACTGGAGGCAGGCTAGATGATCTGCCGACAAGACCGGTCCAGCTCAAGCTGAAGTTCCAGCTAGAAGGTCTCGACGGTCGAAAGGTCCTCATCTGCACACTAGACACCTGGACAAACTGGAGCGGTACCAACCGCCTCACGCAAGACCAGCTGGTCGTGAGCCTCGGCCGGTACGGAGGCAGGCTGTTGTCCGCTCCGACGTCGGAAGTCGCGATGCACTATCGCACTAATAAGCAGAATCCTCGTGAACTCCGCTGCTGGGACTGTAATAGCTCTGCCTGCACCCGTGAACGCCGGTTCGCGGTAGAGGGAGCTGTCGAGGCATATGAGCGTAATGGTGTCACGGGCGTCTGGCACGCGCTGGACAAAAAGTGGGTGGATATCGCGGCCGCCAGGCCGATGACCAAGCCACTTACACAGCAGTCCCTTAGTATTCGCTGCATGCTCCACGGCGGACAGGCCGTCAAGATCATTACGCCCGCAGAATCGTACCTCGGTAAAATTGAGGAGATCAAGCGGAGTGAGAGCGGCGAGATCAGGGCTATTAGTCTGGGTCAAGAGGTAAGGAGAGTTCTGGGTAAATCGCGAACCGGCTGGGATATTCCTGCCAGCGAAATCCTGGAGATTCTGCCGTGCCGCCCAGAGCTCGAAGTACCATCCGGCCTTGCAATGTCCTGACCGAATGCCTGGGGTTCTACCACCCCGCCGACAAGCAAAACGACTACACTTGGTAGCCGCTGGCTTGCTGGCGGGGTGTATTCGTATTCAGGGCCAGTCAAGCTGGCGCTGCAGGGCAAAAACTTTGGTACCCCGGGCAGGACTCGAACCTGCGGCCAGAAGCTTAGAAGTCTCCTGCTCTATCCACTGAGCTACCGGGGCATAACCACTTGTATTATCGCAAAAAGCCGCCATTTTCACTAGCGAACGGACCTTTTTTGCGCTTACTGGCTTGGCTTCAATTACCCCATAGGTCCATTCCTGTCCGCCAGGCGAGATTACCTGGTAATTGCGCACTAAAATCTAAGGATTTTGAAAGCAACGGTGCTGCTTAGGGTTTTTCCGAGGGTTTGGTTAGTCATGACCTTTAGTATATCCCTTGTATTGAATTTGCGGAGCTGCGCGAGGCATGCGCAGCTCCGCTGGACGTCAGCGTTACTTGGCTCGCTTGGGCCTGAAGCTGAAGGTTATCTTGCTGCCCTGAACCCTTTTGTCGATCTTCCCCGTTGCCCGTCGTCGCACCGCGCGACGCAGGTTTGGAGAAACTTCTTCGACGGTCAGTTCCACCTTGTCCGCCCGGCGCTGCGCAGAGATACCGTGCTGCAGTGCGTGGCTGGAGCCGTATTCTCCTGAACACACCTCCCTGAGTGCTCGCAGGGCAGCCTGGTGCGGGGTAAGAAGTTGTCTACGCCTCATGGCGCTCTCCTTTACGATTCCCAATGGTGGGGCCAAGCTTGGACTGACGATACTTATTTAATCATAATCTGCAGCGTGCAATGAAATCTCAAGCAATTATAAGCTATTTGGTGCGGGATGCCGGGATCGAACCGGCAGCTCCAGCTTGGAAGGCTAGCATATTACCATTATACTAATCCCGCATATTATTGACCTCTGTTATTATACCATATTAGCTGTGAACATCTTGTATACTAAGGAGCAGCAGCATACATATGAATAATCAAATTTTAGGTTTCTTGCGGCAGTATCCGGTTTTGGCGGTAGTGAGCGTGGCGATTATCGCTGGATTGGCGCTGCAACTTTCCGGGCTAGGCGAGCTGACCAATTGGATTTTGATAGCTGGCTCGGCCATTGCCACGTATCAAATTGTACGCGACATGATCGATACCGTGCGCAAGGGCGGTTTGGGGCTGGATATATTGGCGTTGACGGCCATTGTGGTTGGCGTGGCGTTGGGCGAATATTGGACGGCTATTGTTATTTCGCTCATGCTGACCGGCGGTCAAGCACTGGAGGACTACGCCGAGCGGCGGGCCACCAATGAGCTGACTGCCTTGTTGGAGCGCGCACCCACGCGCGCGCATATCATCAATGCCAACGGCTCTACCCATGACGTTCGCATCGAAAAAGTCGCGGTGGGCGACCAGGTGTTAGTCAAACCAGGCGAGGTTATCCCAGTCGACGGCAAAATTATAGATGGCACGACCAACGTCGACGAATCAAGTCTGACCGGAGAGAGCTTGCCCGTCACCAAGCAGCCTGGCCAAGAAGTACTGAGCGGTACCGTGACTATTGACGCAGCTATTAGTATTCAAGCTCTTCGTACCAGCGACCAAAGCCAATACGCGCAGATAATAAAACTGGTACGCGAGGCCACCACCAGCAAATCACCATTCGTGCGGCTGGCCGACCGCTACAGTCTGCCGTTCACCGCTGTTTCGTTTGCAATTGCTGGAGTGGCGTGGGCAGTCTCGGGTGAGATTGTGCGCTTTTTGGAAGTGATAGTGGTAGCCACGCCCTGCCCACTGCTGATTGGCGCGCCAATTGCTATCATCTCGGGCATGAGTCGGGCGGCCAAACACGGCATTATTATTAAAAATGGCTCGAGCTTGGAGCGGCTGGCAGCTGTGCGCTCGGTGGCATTCGACAAAACTGGCACGCTGACGCGCGGCAAGCCGGTGCTGCAGAGCGTGGAGGCCTATCAGAATATAAGCGACGACCAGTTGTTGGCGCTGGTGGCCAGCATCGAGGCGCAATCCGCGCACATCTTGGCGGCCAGTGTGACCAAAGCCGCCAAACAAAAAGGTTTGGACCTGCCAGCCGTGCGCAACGTCAGCGAAGTGCCCGGACTAGGCATACGAGCCGAGTGGAACAACAAGCACGTACGCCTAGGCAACCAAGAATTCCTACGCCGCGAAGGCATTAGCCTGCCAACAAACCACACAAACGATCAGACGCAAATGAGCACCTTTATAGCCATCGACGGTAAGCTCGTAGGCGCCTTGCATTTTACCGACCAAATCCGGCCCGAAGCCAAACAAACCATCGAAGACCTGCGCCGCGAGGGCATTGGGCACATCCTGATGCTGACCGGCGATAATTCCACTGTGGCTCAGGCTATTGCCAAACAAGCCGGCATTACAGAGGTACACGCGGGTTTGCTGCCCGCCGATAAAGTAAAAACTCTGAAAAACATCGACCCCAGCTACCGCCCCAGCGGCATGGTCGGCGATGGCGTCAATGATGCGCCGGTGCTGGCCGCCAGCGATGTGGGCGTGGCACTGGGCGCACGCGGTTCGACCGCCGCCAGCGAATCGGCCGATGTGGTAATTATGCTTGATAACCTGCGCAAAGTGGCTCAAGCTGTATCAATTGCTAAAAATACCATCCGCATAGGGCTGCAAAGCATTTGGATAGGCATAAGCATTAGCGTTGGGCTGATGCTGGTATTTTCGACTGGCAAATTCCCGGCGGTGTTGGGTGCAGGTCTGCAGGAAGTTGTCGACGTGGTGGTTATCTTTAATGCCTTGCGGGCGCATGGACAACTGGGGCAAACACTGCTTGCCAAGGTGCGCCGATAAAATAGCCTTACACGCTGGCCTGTTCGGGCACCTTGGCAGGATCTTGGTTGAGCACTGCCTGTATGTCGGCTAAACTAATTTCCACCACGCTGCCGGGCGGCACCGCGCCGGAGAGCATGCGTTTGGCCAAAATATCTTCAATGCTGCGCTGCACTACGCGGCGCATCGGCCGGGCGCCCAGGCGGGGGTCATAGCCGACCCGGACTAGTTCTTGCCGGGCGTCGTCGGCTACCTGCACGGTTACTTTTTGCTGTGCCAGAGTCTTATTAATGCCAGCTATGATCAGGCCAAGTACTTGCAACAGCTCGTTCTGGTTCAGCGGGCGGAACAGCACAATTTCGTCGAAGCGGTTCAAAAATTCTGGCTTAAATTGACCGGTGTCGATCAGCTCGTCGACGAATTTTTGCTCGAACTGTTCCAAGTGCCAGCCGGCAGTAATATATTGGCGCACCCGGTCGGCGCCAGCGTTGCTGGTAGCGATAACAATGGCGTCTTTAAAACTGACGGCGCGGTTGTTAATATCGCGCAGCACGCCCTCGTCCAGCAGCTGCAGCAGGGTGTTGAGCACGTTGGGATGGGCTTTTTCAATCTCGTCCAGCAGGACCACGCTGAAGGGTTGTTTACCAATTTGGGCGGTCAGACTGTTGGCGTCGTGGGCGGCATCGGCAATTAAACGCGTGACGTCCGTCGGCTGCGAGAATTCGTTCAAGTCCAAGCGAACCAAGCGATCTTCGCCGCCAAAATAGGCCGCGGCCAGCGATTTAGCCAGCTCGGTTTTACCCACGCCAGTTGGGCCAAGAAACAGGAAAGTACCTATTGGCCGCTCTTGGTTGCGTACGCCGGTTCGAGCGCGGCGGAGCGCGTTGGACACCACGGCGACCGCGCGGGTTTGGTTGATCATGCGTTCGTGAATGAGCTGCTCAAGATTTAAGAGTTTAGTGCGCTCATCCTGCGCATTGGCGTTGGTTACGCGCACCCCAAAAGCTTTTTCGACCGCTTTTTGCACCGACGTGGCGGTGACCAAACCATTTTCGGCATGCTGCGCGGCGGCTTCGAGCAAACTAATGGCCTGTCCTGGCATGGCGCGGTCTTGCACATAGCGCGTGCCCAGCCGGTACGCTTCCTCGAGCGACTGATACATATACGTAACTTTGTTGCGGAATTCCATTAGCAGCAGTTGATCCTCAAGCACCAGCAGGGTGTCGTCCTTGCCCAGCGGCGCTACAGTTACGCGGTTCATGTACTGTCCCAAACTTGGATTGGTTTGAGCAAGTTGCAGCCAGCGCTGTTCGTCCATGGCCAAAATAATGCGCAGTCCCCCGCCATCCAAAATTGGTAGCAATAGGTTACTGAGGTCGACCGAACCAGTGCCCTCCTGCAAAAACAGCTGGGCCTCGTCCAGAAAGATAATGATGTTTTTGGCTTTGTAGGCCTCGACAAATATGCTCTGAACCAGCCCTTCCAGCTCTCCCCTGCCCCGGGCCTGGGCAATCATGCTGGCCGGGTCCAGCGCCATCACCTGCCGGTACTGCAGGGTGCGCGGAACCGCAGCTGAGGGGCTAATAAGTTGTTGCGCCAAGGCATACACCATTGTCGTTTTGCCGGCACCCGTCGGCCCGACCAGCACCCCATTTTGCCGGCCGCCACCGGAAAGCAAACGTGTAACCTGCTGCAAAACCTCCTGGTGGCCTTCCAAATCGCGCGTCAGCAAGCCGCCTTGCAACACGCTGTCGCTGACATTCAGGGCAAAGCGGCTGAGCATGGGCGTGTAGCCAAAAGCCCAGTCGCGGCCAATACCGCCGGTGATTTTTTGTTGCTTGTGGTTCCTAATAACTTGGTTAATGTGCTCGTACCAAGCCACGCCAGCGTTAATATCGTCGGGGCTAAGCTGGAGCTGAGCAAGCAATTGGTCGCGGCCGGGAATTTGCTCAATTAAGGCCGCGAACAGGGTAGCAGCATCGACCGTTGGCGCGTTATATTGTTGGCGCAGTTGCAGGGCCCGTTCCCACACGCCCGGCACATTGTCTTGCAATTGGCTGCTCAGTTCGGTCAAAAAGTTCGGCCCAATGCCAAAACGCACGATAAAAAAGTGTCCGCCGTTTAGGTTCATGACTACCTCGGCCAGTTTTTGCGGCGTAGGCTGAGCGGGCAAACGGCCGAGCACATCGCTAGCTAGTTGGCCATCGAGCGTTGGTTGAGCCTGGTTGAGCGGCGGGATATCGTGCAGCTCGTAGTGGTACCACACCAGCGCCATCAGCGGCCAAACGGCCAGACTGCTTAGTATCAGGCCAAACTGCTGCTCGGCTAGTATTATCAGCGCAATGCCTACCAGCAGCAACCCGGCAATAATAGCGCCCAGCGATATCCGTATCCCCGGCTTACTAAGCAGCACGCCAAAACGGGCCTTTTGGGCACGCAGCGATACATAATTATAGGTTGAACCCATTTCAAATCTCCCTTCGATAGCGAAAACTCTCACAGTGAGTGCCAGCTGCCAGTTTTTGTGAGGAACCGTAACCATAGTTACGGTGACGAACAAAACTGGCAGCTGGTGCCGCTGTGAGAGTTTGCAGCTGGAGGGGGATTTGAAATGGGTTCAATGGCGTGGTCACGATGAC
>Ga0137376_10000939_pt1 | contig 15233 bp, 9 predicted proteins | sample SagtaG_23_FD_104814 | JGI IMG/M metagenome (GOLD analysis project Ga0137376, IMG submission 104814) | Vadose zone soil microbial communities from Sagehorn Ranch, Mendocino, California, USA - Sage2_L_20_16 metaG | ecosystem: Environmental > Terrestrial > Soil > Vadose zone | place: USA...
GGTTGCCACGCTCCTCGGCGTTTGGCCCGCTGGCGGCCGTACGCAGAGTTGTCAGCAGCTCCATGTTTCTTCCCGACCACGCGCGCGGCTGGGTAGGTCGTGCCGCTTCAGCGGCGCGTGATCTGTTGCGTGAACAGAAATTCGATGTCGTCATTACCAGCGGGCCACCGCATTCAGTGTATTTCGCCGGTCTGTTGGCGACTCAGGGTCGTGACGCAAAATTCTGGATCGACATGCGCGATCCGTGGTCGATGACGCACCAGATGCACTTGGCTGAGGATTGGCTTATTCGCGGCGAACGGTCTTTTCTCCGCCGGCTCGAGCATTTCGTCCTCCAACGGGCTGGGAGGGTCCTCGTGAATACGCAAGAATTCGCGTCGGTTCTAAAAGCAGACGAGCCAAACCTGGACGTGCTCTGGTTTCCGAACGGCATTGACCTGGAACAGCTGCCGGCGCGCGAAGAAAGCGCTGTCGAGAAGTACTCCATCTCGCACGTGGGCACCCTCTACGCCAAGCGCAATCTATCCTCCGTGTTCGCCGCGATGCGGGCACTATTGCGCGACCGACCGGAAGCGGCGGCGATGCTCAGGCTGAATATCGCCGGCCCTCTTGAGTCTCCACATCGAGAACGAATGCACGACGAGATTGCTGCCGCCGGTCTCACCTCCTTGGTGAACATCCTCGGTGTGATTCCGCACGCCAAAGCCCTGGAGCTGCTGGCCCATTCGCACATCGCGCTGGTGCTGGCCCAGGATCAGCCCATGTGCGTACCCGCAAAGGTGTACGAGTCGGTGGGGCTCGCTGTTCCCACTCTGGTGATCGCGGAGGGCGGGAGTGCCGCGGCGCGTGAAGCGCGGCGAATCGGTGCAATGACGCTCGATGGCGGCGACGTCGATGGCATGCGGTCATTGATGGAAGAGATGCTGGCCGGCCGGGTACCAACCAGTATCAAGCCGCGGACACCGATCTCCTACGAGGACCTGGCAACCAAGATGGACCGTCTCCTTCGAGATGCGATCACTCAGTGAGAAGGCCGCGATTCCGTCACGGGCGTTGCTAAGAAAGACTGTCCAACCGCGCGCCGATTTAGCGACCATCAACGCCGGCAAGACGGCGCGCCGCCGAATTGCGCTCGCCGCGCTCCCCGTGATTTCAGGTCCACTCTGTAATGGATATTCGCAACGGTTCGCTCAGTTCGAGCGGCACGCACTGAACCGATGCATTATTTTCTGCAATCGATTTGGCTCACGGACTCCGACTCCCCAGCGAAATCTATGTCATTTGAGTTTCAGACCGTCGATCCACAAAGCGTTCGTGACGAGGTAGTCAATTTCTTCTGGCAGCACCGGAAATGGCCTGGCGAAACGCGCGAGAACTACTACGAGATTTGGGACTGGCGATACAGTTCTTTGTCAGAAGGTCCGGCATTGGTGCATATCGCCCGGTTGAGAGAGACTGGCGAGATAGTCGGTCATATCGGTGTCTACCGGCGGACTTTTCGGTTCGGCGACGCCACTTTGCGCGTCGGCATCCCCGGGAATCTCTTCGCACACCCGCAATGGCAAAGTACTATTGTCGGCGTCCGGCTTGTCATGTTCCTGCGGTCTCTGATACAACGCGGCGAGTTTGACGCTATCCTCGGATTTGGCAATGAAGTCGCTAACGGGATGCTCGCCCACTTCGGTTTCGCGCAGCTTGGCACCATGCGCACCTACGTCGATGTTCGAGACGTGGAACCGTTGTTGCGGCGCCGCAATCCTGTACTCACGATGATGGCCCCGCTCATCAACACCGTAACCTCTGTCCGGCGCGATCTGAAGGCTCCGCGGCGTGCGGAGCGAGGCACGAATCTGGAAGTGAGGCAGCTCACACCCGAACAGATCCTCGAGATCGATCGCTCACATTGGGCCCCCACCGACCGACTCGTTGCGTGGGACAGTAACCGGTTTCTCGCACAGCGGTATTTGATGGAGCCTCAAACTTCGCGGGCTATGCACGGTCTGTTCAATGTTTCGACCGATACGATTGAGGCGTTCGTGGTCTCGGACAGCACGACTCGAATCAAGGTGTGGGATTGTCAGGTGAACCCGATCACAATAGACCCTCCGTCCGCCATTGCTGCCGTTGCCACGGCAAGTTGGCCCAACGCCGAGACGATACAGGTGCCAACAATACCGCAGACGCGACTCGCCCGCGATTTGGTTGCCGCTGGTTTTCTCGACAGGCGCTCGGAAGATCTGACAGAAGCGAATACCTACGTGTCGGCATACTGGCTGCCGGCCAGTCCCCACGCCGCAGTCCTGAGTGACTCAAGCTCCTGGAATATTTGGATCGGCAGCCGCCACTACTAAGGGTGGTGGGTTGTAGCGGGGATGCCACGAAACCGTAGCGCCCGATATCGTCGAAACCGACGGCTTCGCCTCAAGCGCGCCTTTGTCGGTGGAGACTGCGCCCTGGTGCCGCGCACACAGATTGCTTTCCCGTACGTATGCGTAAGCACACCAATTCGAGGGCTTCCTGTTGCCAACCAACCTAAGATTCCTGCCCGGCCCGGGCGTACCGGGGCTCGTAAGCATCATCATCCCCTGTCACAACAGGGCGAACATTGTGCGCGAGACCATCGACAGTGTGCTGGACCAAACGTACAAGAAATTCGAGATCATCCTGATCGACGACGGGTCGACAGATAATACTCGCGAGGTCATCTCAGCCTACGATGACCGGCGCATTCGTTACTTCTATCAGGCAAACGGCGGCCTCTCGGCGGCTCGCAACTCCGGACTGGATGTAGCAACCGGTGAGTTCATCGCATTTCTGGACTCGGATGATCTCTGGCTGAAGTGGAAGCTTACTGCTCAAATGGAGATCTTCAGGCGCCATCCCGAGGCCGGTCTGATCTGGTCCGACATGAGCACTTTCACCAGGCTCGGGGAGATCGACGACGAGCGGCACTTGCGGAACTATTACTCTGCTTACGGCACCGTGAACTTTGAAGAGACTTACCGGCGGGGCGGTAAACTTTCGGACCTCGTGCCCGATGTGACTGACAGTCTCGCGACCTCTCCATATTACGTGGGCGATGTCTTCGATCACATGTTCAGCGGCAACCTAGTGCATCCCTCCACCGCGATTGTGCGACGCGAAAGACTCCGGATGTCTGGTCCCTTTGAGCCAGAGATCACCGGTTTTGGGGCCGAAGACTATCACTTCTATTTCCGTATCTGTTCGCACGGTTCTGTGGCTTTCCTCGATGCACCGACGACGCTGTACCGCATCCATCCGGCGCAAATGAGCACGTGCAACCGGCTTCACGAGGCAAGAGCCAACCTTAACGTTGTCTTGCATTGGCTGGAGCGGGGTCCACGAAGCCTGCCACAGCGTGTGATCCACCAGAGTCTTGCCAGCTCACATGCGTGGGTTGGGACAGAGGAGCTGTACGCCGGCAATCGCCACGCCGCGATGCGCCATCTTTGGCAAAGCCTTCACTTGCAGATAAATCCGTCGACGGTGCGCCTGCTCGTTGTGAGCTTGATACCGATGCGTGCCGCGCAGATGTTGCGTTTAGTCAAGCGTGTAATAATGAGTCCGATCGCGCGCCAGCTCACTTGTCTGGCCCTGTTTCTGTCGGATGATACAAACCCTCTCGCGCTCGTGCTCGACTTCATCCCGTCGGATCTGGTGTCCACCGTGTAATGCCGCTGCACCATTTGTTGGGAAGGTCGGCCTTGTTCATCATCGGGCTGTGGAGCGGCGGGGGTTTTTTCATCCTCACTTATTTCGGCCTTCGCTGGGACCGGACTGAAGAGAAGAAAGTTGTCCGGTTCGCGACGCATGCCGAGCAATCGTTGAGGCCAGTAGCGAGTGAGTATGAGAGCAGGTTGACGCCGAGCTGGATCGCGGCTTCTAGACTATTAGGAAGTGCTCCGTCGTCAGCGCCACGGTCAGAATCTAATCAGCGTTTCGAGCGGATCCGATCAGCGGCCTTGATCCAGTTTTGCGCTCCATCCGAGGCCCGTCTGGTGAGTGTGGTGATTCCCACTTACAATCGTGCGCACATCATCGCACGCGCGATCGAGAGTGCCCTTGCACAGACCTACCGTAAGGTGCAAGTGATAGTCGCCGACGATGGATCCTCTGACAACACGCGAGCGGTGGCCGAAGCATTTGGTCCGCGCGTGACTTTTGTGCGCCAGGCGAACGCGGGAGTTTCTGCCGCACGCAACCTCGGAATTCGGCACGCCCGGGGGGAGTTCATCGCCTTTCTCGATTCTGACGACGCGTGGCACCCTTGGAAGGTCGAAGCCCAGATGGCGGCGTTGAAACGGCACCCAGAAGCCGGCTTGGTGTGGACGGACATGTCCGCCGTCGATGAAAGCGATCGCCCCATCGACGCACGTCACCTTCGAGTCATGTACTCGGCCTATCAGCTGGTTGATATCGAGAAGACGCTGCGCCAGGTCGACACTCTCGCTGCGCTAAGCGCGCATGTCCCCGCGGAGCTATTGCCGGGCGAAGTGCGCGAAGGAGATCTTTTCAGCGCGATCCTCCTCGGAAACCTGATTCACACGTCGACTGTTTTATTCCGGCGCTCGTGGTGCGAACAGACCGGTGGCTTCGACGAGTCGTTTGCAAGGGCCGGCGAGGATTACGAATTCTATATAAGACTGTGCTCGCCCGGTCCGGTGATCTTCATTGATGCACCCTCCACGATTTATCGAATTGGCGGCGCTGATCAGCTCACGGCACCCTCGATGATGCTCGAGATTGCCCGCAACGACTTGCGGGCAATTCAGAAATGGATCTCTCAATCGGGGTCGCACATTCAGTTGCCGCCACAAATATTGCGTCGCAGACTCGCAGAATCGTTCGCATGGGTGGGCGAGGCCGAGCTCGAAGCTGGCCACCGTTGGCCTGCGGCCCGACGACTTTCGGAGAGCCTGGCGACGCTGCCCAGAGCGGATCGGCGCGCTGTCCTCCTCGCTAGTTGCGCCCTTCCTTCGCCCGTGCGCAATGGGTTGCGCTTCGCGCGGCGCGCCCTGCTCATGCAGGATGAATCGCCAACCGGCAGAGGGTCGCCGACATGACAAGGACTCGCTGAGCCTACCAAGCGCCGCTGGGGTACCCGGCAAGCTCCGCGAACTGATTCGTCGTGTCCGGCTGGCCAGAATCATCGAGGGCGGAGCTATCGGCGTTGCGCTGTGGTGCATGCTGTTCGCATTCGCGTTACTTCCTGGCATCCTGTCCGACACTCCGGGTGTCTTGCTTTTCGGACTAGTCGGTGCGGCGGCCCAAGCCAGTCGAGTCCGTCGCGGCCTGGTGGTAATACTGGTTCTCGCCGCAGCAGTGGTGGTTGTCGTGACGCAGACGCCTCTATCGAATCTCCTTGCTGCGAGGTGGGTGCGTGCGGATCAATTTCCCGATTCGGGCGTCTCCGCCGTCGTGGCACTTAGCGCGGGTCTCAATCCGGACACAACGATTAACGGCGAGGCCCTCGACCATTTAATCAACGGCCTCGAGCTGGTGCGGGCTGGCAAGGCGAGCGTGCTGGTCACCACGACTGTCGAAGAACGATTTCCGTCCGGAGTTGTGAAGAGCACAGTAGATCAGTCGCGAATCGTTTCTCTTTTCGGCGGCAACACGAAGTGGATCAGCACGTCAGATGTCAAATCGACCAGAGACGAAGCGCTAAGGTCGGCCGAGCGGTTATTGCCGACTGGCATGCGCCGGATCGCGGTCGTTGCCTCCCCGATGCATACGCGGCGTGCGTGCGCCGCATTCGAAGCGGTCGGCTTTGAGGTCACCTGTGTTCCGGCCCGGATACGCTCTGCCGGTGGCCAGCACCCCGGGCCATGGCCGGCAGACCGTCTTAAGGTTTTTGGCGACTGGGTGTATGAAGTTGCCGCCACCGCAAGATATCGCGCGAGCGGCTGGCTCGGTTCTCCACCACCTGAGCGAGCAGCTCGCCAGCAGTAACCCTACCGATCGCCTACAACTGAACCGAGGGAAGGGTCTGAGGGGCTGTTGCAGCCGCGCGACACACGTGGCGAACAACCAATCCTACGCGCGAAAACCGAGTTCGATATCCCCGCGTAACTATAACTGAGCGAATAACTTAGGCCCGCCGAGATACGTTGTTGGGGCGCCACCCCAGACGGCGTCGCCCTTGCACTGCGCGACCTCAGTTGACGACCCCCAAAATCTGACCGAGTCTAGATCCGCCGCCAGCGATGAAAAATACAAACGATTCCGAGACGACCGTAAAGCAAGCGCCACTTCGCGTCGGGCTAATTGGCGCAGGACAAATGTCACAGCAACATGCGCGAGCAATTGCGCGCCTGCCCGGCCTTGCCACTGTTACCGCCGTCGCGGATCGAGACATTGCGGCAGTCGAAGCAATTCGGCGCATACACCCAAATGCGAGTTGCCATTCGTCGCTCCAGGAACTCCTCGCGGCAACAGCCGTCGACGTGGTCCATATCTGTACGCCGCCCGAGACGCATGAAGCCCTTACTCAGCAGGCGCTCGAGGCTGGGCGTCACGCTTACGTGGAAAAACCATTCGTCGGCAATAGGGCAGCGGCGGCTCGCCTCGCCAAGCTCGCGGACAGCAAGGGACTGAAGATCTGTCCAGGACATCAACTTCTGTTCGAGCCACCGACCCGCCATGCCGTCGAGCTCCTACCCTCATTGGGGCAGCTGACGCACGTCGAGAGTTATTTCTCTTTCCGTGCGATGAAGCACAACCCGAACGGGCGTGCGCCGCTTCGCGATGACCTGCAGTTGTTGGACATCCTCCCACATCCCGTCTATTTGCTTCTGGATTTTCTGGAGCGCGCAGGCGAAGGCTCTACTGAGCTTGTAGCAGTCGAGGTTGGTCCGCGAGGGACTGTTCACGCTCTCGTTCGTCGCGGGGCGTTAACGGGAACTCTCATCGTGACACTCGATGGCCGGCCGGTTGAGAGCTATCTGCGGCTCGTTGGGACCAACGGTTCCCTCTACGCCGACTACGTGCGAAGCACTGTTCAGCGAAATATCGGACCTGGATCATCAGGTATCGACAAGCTTGTGTCGCCTTATCGTCTCGCCCGACAGCTGGTTACCGGAACCACGGGCGCGATGGGAAAGCGATTTCTCAAGCGTCAAAGAAGTTATCCGGGCCTCGCCGAAATCTTCGCTGCTTTCTACGAGGCGATTCGCGCAAACGGCGATTCGCCCGTTACTCGCTCGAATCTGCTCGAGACGGTGAGCATCTGCGACCGTATTGCCGAAGCGATGGCATCTTCTTACTCCACGACAGATTTGGCTGTGCCGGCACGCAGATCTCCTGTCGTCGTAACCGGTGGAACTGGGTTCCTCGGCAGGGAAGTCGCGCGGGCTTTGCTTGAGGGAGGCGACGAAGTCAGGGTCGTCGCTCGGCGCACTCCTCCAGATTGGGAGAAAATTCCCGGCGTAGAATATGTTGTGGCGGACATGTCCCAACCGATCGTGCCGGAAGCCATGGCTGGCGCGAAAGGCGTCATTCATTGTGCTGCCGAGACGGCGGGTGCATGGGAGCAGCACGAGAAAAACTCAGTGGCTGCCACGGATCATCTGCTCAGCGCCATGGCGATGGCGGGTGTGAAGCGACTCATTCATATCAGCAGTATTTCCGTGTTGGCCGTCCCGGAGCGGGGACACACACTGAGCGAAGGGACCCAACTCGAGGCTAATTCACGCACCGGTGGTCCCTACGCGTGGGGGAAAATCGAGTCGGAGCGTTTAGCAGTATCTCGCTGCGCGGAATTGGGCATCGAGCTACGCATTGTACGGCCCTCCGCCCTAGTTGACTACCGCCACTTTGATCCCCCCGGGCTGCTGGGCAAACGGGTCGGGAACATTTTTGTCGCCGTCGGCATGCCAGGCCATCAACTGGGTGTCGTTGACGTTGTCTTCTCTGCACAGACGCTCGCCTGGATGGTCCGGCATTTTGAGGCGGCGCCAACCGTCCTCAACCTGTTCGAGCCCGAACTGCCGACCAAGCGCGAACTCCTCGCACGACTGCGCCGTGCCAATCCCGATCTCACCGTTGTCTGGTTGCCTCCCGCCATTCTTCTACCGCTGTCCTGGCTGGCAATCGCGATCCAAAAGATTCTGCGTCCCCGTAGTCCCGCTATAAGCGTCGCCAAGATTTTCGCACGACTGCGTTACGATACGTCACGAATCCGTGGACTCGCCCCCGCCATAAAAGTGGAAGCATTTCGACTATCGCGCGCCCACAACGGCACCGGCGCGACAGCGAGATCTACAATGGATGAACGCGCCGTTGCGCCGCACTTCGCAACAGCTGAAGCGCCGGTTCGGGCCGCTTCGATCATCCACCGTACCGGATAAGCCCGAATCATATGTGCGGCCTGGCTGGAATTTTTGCGCGGAGGAACTGGAGCTCCGACGAGCTTCACGACATGGCTTCGCGTATGACTGGAGCCATAGTGCACCGTGGGCCCGACGACAGCGGTATCTGGGTCGAGCCGGCCGCCGGTGTCGCGCTGGGATTTCGCCGCCTTGCGATCGTAGATCTTTCCGCGCAGGGCCACCAGCCAATGCCATCTTCAAGCGGCCGGTTCATGCTGATCTTCAACGGCGAGGTCTACAACCACCGCAGCCTTCGGGTGGAATTGGAATCCCTGGGATGTGCATTCCGCGGGCACTCAGACACTGAAGTCATTCTTGCGGCGTTCGAGCGTTGGGGAATCGAAAGGGCGGCGCGGCGGTTTATAGGCATGTTCGCGATGGCAGTTTGGGATGTGGGCCGGCGCGAGCTTTCGCTTATCCGTGACCGGCTCGGCATCAAGCCGTTGTTCGTCTATCATCACAACGGAGTGGTCAGCTTCGGGTCTGAGCTCAAGGCATTGCTTGCAGGTCCCGAGTTCGATCGGACGCTCGACGTGAGCGCCCTCACTTCCTACCTGCGATATCTTTACGTCCCGGCCCCGCAAAGCATTTTCGAGCACGTCTTCAAGCTTTCGCCGGGGCATATCCTCACCATCGCCGATCCGACGGCTCCTCTACCCGCATCCTCTCCATTCTGGTCAGCGGAAGCGGCCGCTCGAGGCGGGCAGGCAACTCAATTCTCGGGCACGGATCAAGAGGCGATCACGGAGCTCGAGGTCCTTCTCACCGACGCGGTCCGTTTACGCATGCAGGCTGATGTTCCGCTCGGTGCACTACTGTCAGGCGGGATCGATTCCTCTACGGTCGTGGCGCTGATGCAGGCATCGGCGGACCGGCCCGTGAAGACGTTTACCATCGGGTTCGACCAGAAAGAGTTCAACGAGGCGGCAAGCGCGCGGGCCGTCGCGAACTACCTGGGAACGGATCACACCGAGCTGCATCTGACTGGCGCCGACGCCCTCGATGTGATCCCGAGCTTGGCGGAGATGTTCGACGAGCCTCTCGCCGACCCATCGCAAATCCCGACGTTCCTTGTTTGCCAGCTCGCGCGGCGAGAAGTGACCGTCGCGCTCACAGGCGATGGGGGAGACGAGTTGTTCGGCGGCTACAATCGGTACATCCGCGGCGAACGTCTGATCACGGAACTTCAGCGCTGGCCCCGCGCGTTTCGCCGATTCTCAGCGTCCGGCGTTACGAGTTTGTCGCCTCGTGTCTGGAATCAGATGGGTGGTGCGCTGAGGCCGGTGTTTCCCGCTGCCTCCCGCACCCGACTGATGGGCGAGAAGATGCACAAGATCGGCGACGTTCTTCGGGCAGACTCTACATCGGGGATGTATAGATCGCTTCTTTCCGCCTGGCAGGATCCCGAGGCGCTTGTCGTCGGTGCCGTCAAGAATGAAGGACCGGATAGAACACTGGGCCCGACCGGCAACCTCGCGCTCATGGAGCGCATGATGCTCGCCGATCAGACATCGTATCTACCGGATGACCTTCTGGCCAAGGTAGATCGTGCGAGCATGGCGGTAAGTCTCGAAGCACGAGTTCCGATTTTGGATCACCGTGTTGTGGAGCTGTCATGGAGACTTCCTCGCCAATTCAAAATCCGCGACGGACGTGGTAAGTGGATTCTGCGCCAGATTCTCTACAAACATGTCCCTCCGGCGCTCGTGGATCGAGAGAAAATGGGATTCTCCATTCCTCTCGCGCATTGGATGGGAGGGCCACTCAGAAACTGGGCTGGCGATTTACTCCTTTCGACTGAGACCAATGGATTCCTCCGGACTGCGGTCGTCCACAAGGAGTGGGATCGTTTCCTTGGTGGCGATGCAACCAACGCCGCTGGTATCTGGGCGCTGGTGATGCTGCGCGCGTGGGAGCAGCGCTGGCTGACATCTTTGCCTGGCCAACGATCGCACTCACCCGCACTGACGTCATGATGCTGATGAATCACGACGATCTTATCGGCCCGTTGCCTGTCGCTCCGCAACGGTTAGTCACTATGTCCGGGCGGGCGTGATGGCGACGACTCCGCTGCTGGAACCAGTTCCTTTCGGAGCTGATGCCGTGTTGCCGACAAAGGATATGAACGCCGAGACGCGCGCTGTCTCTGTCGGTTCCGGGGCAAAACTCGACCATTCGTTCGCGCGCGGGATCGCGTGGCTGGGAAGCGTGAAGTGGGTCGTACAGCTCCTGACTTGGGGGACGACGATCGTCGTCGCGCGTATCCTCACTCCGGAAGACTATGGCTTGCTGGCCATGGGTTCCGTTCTTCTTGCCTTCATCACTTTGCTCAGCGAATCTGGTATCGGTATCACGGTCGTAACGGTTCGTGAAATCACGGCGGAGCAGATCGGCCAGATCAACGGCGCCGCGATACTTCTTGGGCTTGGAAGCTTTGCGGCGGCGTGCCTCGCGGCTTTGCCCGTGAGTTGGTTTTATCGCGCTTCCGCGCTCCCGCCAGTCATAGTGGCGCTGAGCTTTACGCTCATAATCTCGGCTTTTCGCGTGGTGCCGGGAGCGCTGCTGCAGAGAGATCTACGCTTTCCGCGTTTGGCTGTAATCGATGCGTCCCAGGGATTGGTGGTGTCCCTGACAACTGTGATCCTCGCGGTACTCGGTTTCCGCTATTGGTCGCTCGTTCTGGGCGCGCTGTTGGGCGCAGTTGTTGGCACTGCGGCGACAGTCGCGGCACGACCCTACCAGATTCGTTGGCCGCATTGGAGAACGCTTCGACCCGTGTTGCCCTTCACTCGCAACATGTTGGTCGGGCGCTTGTTTTGGTACACCTACCAGAATTCTGATTTCATTGTTGCCGGCAAGAGGCTTGGAGCCCAGGCTCTCGGGGCGTATAGCTACGCCTGGACGCTCGCAAGCATGCCGGTGGACAAGATCAGTGGACTTCTGAGCTCGGTCACGCCGCCGATTTTTGCGGCCGTTCAGCACGACATCCCGGCGTTGCGGCGCTATTTCCTCACCGTAACCGAAGGATTAGCCGTTTTCGCATTTCCACTGACGGTGGGGATTGCGCTCGTGGCGAACGACCTGGTTCCCGTTGTGTTCGGAGAACGCTGGCTCTTCATGATCGCGCCTCTGCAGATTCTCGCGATCTATTCAACTGTCCGTACCATTACTCCAACTGCGTCACAGGTGCTCGTCGTCACGGGCGACACGCGATTTCTAATGTATATAGCGGGGATGGGAGCGATCGCGCTTCCGTCGGCTTTTTATATCGGCAGCTTTTGGGGCACGATAGGGATCGCGACCGCGTGGACCATTGCACACCCGTTAGCTGTTTACTTTCCGCTCAACACACGATTGCTTCGCCGACTCGACCTGCCCGTTCGGAATTATCTTCGCGCTCTTTGGCCGGCGGTGTCAGGGTGTTTGTTGATGGCGGCAGCGGTCGCGGCCGTCCGCACCTTCCTGCCGGTCGCACCGGCCACGGGAATCCGACTCACCCTTGAGGTGCTTGCGGGTGCGATTGCCTACTCCGCGTGCCTCCTGCTTTTTCATCGAAACAGGGTGACCGCGTTCATCGCCCTCTGGCGTCACCCGACGTTATAGGGGGAGGGGACGCAAGTACTTTCCTCCGCATTCTGACCAATAGCGATAGTACATGTGGGCCGCTCCGATTACGTGCCCGACGTCGCGCACTCGGAGCCGGTAGACCCACGCCGCCAGACGCAGGTAGTGTTTCCTGAGAAGCGGATCCGGGAAATCGGATGCTTTCAACATTTGCGTCGCCTGACGCAAGCGATCGTGCCGCTGCGCATCTCGAACCTTGCTCGCTTCCGTCTCCTCCCACTGGTAGGCGAGATCACTTGGAATTGGGAGCGGGCACGGCTCGTGGCCTGGGTACGCTTGCCAAGGCACAGTTAGCACGGCCTGGGGAAAGAGTCGGAGCCACTGCATGTATAGGCGGTGTCCCAGACACACATCGATCGGAATCCTGAGCACCGAAGAGACGAACTCGCTATCGAAAAAAGGAAGGTGGTATTCCAGTCGATTCAAATCGATCGATTCGAAATGCTCGGCAAGGTGCCGTCTCTGGTCGTTCAGCATTAACAGGAGATGCAATCCCCGACCGGCGTCTGCTGAGTGCAGATCGGAGAGCTCGCGCGACAAGCCATTGTGTAGGATGTCCGAAACACTCTCACGCATCTCCGGGGTCAATAGCCTGGACGGGATCTCGGCAGCCCAAACCTTGGCATACAAGCGCAACGCCCCGTCAGCGTTTCCTACACGCGCCAGATCCACCATGGCCCGATTCAGGTAGACGTGCCCCAGTGTGACGCTGCCCCCATCGCCCGACCAGACAAGACTTGGTCGCTCGGCAGGCTGCGTCGCTCCATTGCCGGAAGCGCTCCATGTGTCTGCCATGAATCTCGCCGACACCTGGCGCCCGTGTTCCCGGGGGCGCTCGGTGTGAGTAGTGCCGACGCGGCGTGCGAAATCGGCGCCGAACACCTGATCCTGCGTACCAGTGAATGAGAAGTTGAACGTGTGAACGCGCAGTCCCTTCTGCACGAGAGCCATTACGATCGAGCGCGAATCCAGCCCCCCGCTCAGGAAAGCCGCGGTCGACGAGTCAGCTCCACTTCGAAGTGCGACTGCATCGGTAAACTCTCGGAACGCCACTTCGGTGAGTTCGTCGATCGGGCGGTCCGACGTCTCGATGTCATCCCATCGCCAGTACTGCGTTCGTGACGACGCTTCGCCCTCGACGCGTAGAATCTCCGCCGATTTCAGGAGACCGATCGATGCGAATGGAGTCCGGTCGCTGAGCGGGTACTCGAGTGCGTAGATCTCCGTCACTGCCTGCAGGTCCATCACTTTCGGGATTTCCTGCACGGCCTCGAGTATTCTCAGCGCTGTAGCAAAAATGACGTACCGTTCACCAAGCCAATAGTACATTGGCCGCAGGCCAAGCTTGTCAGTGAGCAGGATCAGCGTCGCTGATTCGGGTCGATAGTGCACTGCGCAGAAAACGCCGCGAGCTCTGGTGAGAGCCGCAAGATTGTCACGCGATATCCCCATGTGCAGCTCATCCAAATCGAGCGCGCGCGAACGCGGCGTCGAATCTGGCTGTCCCAGCAGCGGCTCGCCCGCCAGGAACGATACGCCGTGCTGATCGATACGGAGTGCGGCATCGCCGTACGCACCAATATCGGCCTTGACAAGGAAGCAACGATTGTCGCGAAAATGGGTCGTTTGCTCACTGGGATGCCGGGAGAGCGCGCGTTGAACTTTCGTGCAAAGCTCGTCGGGCACAATGTCGCCCGCATGACGGCAATAGACGCCGGCGAGTAGCGTCATCGATCGTGTCTTGCGAGAGTAGATATCACACGCTCTCCCGCATGACCATCCCAACCTTCCGGGCGCGGCGTGATAATGGGTCGGCGAACCTGGCGTAGCTCCGCTAGCAGGTCGGCCGGGTCGGGAACGAGACGGTTTGTGCCTTCACTAATCGTGATAGGTCGCTCCGTGTTCGGTCGAACAGTGAGGCAGGGAACGCCGAGCGCCGTTGTTTCCTCTTGCAAGCCGCCTGAGTCGGTGACGACCGCGAACGCGTGCTCGACGAGATCCAGCATCTCGAGGTATCCCACCGGCTCCAGCAATCGCACGCGATCGATTTTGAGCCCTGCCTCTTCGAGGCGGCGACGAGTTCGCGGATGCGCGGGGAACACGACGTCTCTTTCCAGGGCAACCTCACTGAGCACTCTCGCCAGCGTGGCGATCCGTTTGGGATCATCGACGTTCGAAGGTCGGTGCAGCGTGACCACTACTGCCGATCCATTGACGCCAATTCTTTCGCGAAAGCCCGTGGCTCTAGCGGCAGGCAGCGCATAGAACAGGCTGTCTATCATCACATTGCCGACAAATGCAATTTCACTTTCGGGCTCGCCCTCGGCTCTCAGTTGAGCGTCTGCATCGCGCGATGGGGTGAGAAGCAGGTTTGCCAGACGATCCGTGACAATGCGGTTGATTTCCTCGGGCATGGTTCGGTCGAAACTGCGCAACCCAGCCTCAACGTGCGCCACCCGAATTCCAAGCTTGGATGCAACGATAGCCGCGGCCATGGTGGAGTTAACGTCGCCATACACGACCACCCAGTCGGGGCGCTCTGCCAGAAGCACGGGCTCAATGCGCTCCATGATCCGCGCAGTCTGCGCTGCGTGCGTATCCGATCCGACCCCAAGGTTCACGTGCGGAGGCGCGATGCCCAGATCACGGAAGAAACTATCGGACATCGCGTCGTCGTAATGCTGGCCGGTGTGAACCACGAACTGCGCGACGCCGGACTCATCACCGGCTCGAAGGACGGGTGCGAGCTTTGGAAAGTTCGGGCGGGCGCCGACTACATGCAAAAGCTTCATGTCGCGGACAGCGCTCCTAGCGTGTTGACGGGTCGTTCTGCTTTCTTCCGCGCAGGCATCTCCTCATGTTTCGCCACCAGCCTTGCCTCCAGCACTGCCTTCAAGTCAGGGTGCATCTCAAAGTATTGTCGCCCCTCTTCGGCAGTCTGGGCTCGTGCCTCCGGTAGAGACCCGGTCTCGACTACGAAGCGGACAGCTTCACCCAGTAGATCGATCTGTGCCTGGTCGACGTCACCGCGCAGCTCGGTGACTGAGCGCGCGTGCTCAACATCAACCTTGCGCACTGCAATGATATCACCGGTGTCGATGCCTGGGTTTACCAGGTGAACCGAACAACCGACAGGATTCCCTTCCAGACACGCCCATTCGGAGACGTTCATTCCCCGATAGCGCGGGAGGATTCCCATGTGGGCGTTTAGAGTTCCGA
>Ga0137376_10000946_pt1 | contig 15180 bp, 17 predicted proteins | sample SagtaG_23_FD_104814 | JGI IMG/M metagenome (GOLD analysis project Ga0137376, IMG submission 104814) | Vadose zone soil microbial communities from Sagehorn Ranch, Mendocino, California, USA - Sage2_L_20_16 metaG | ecosystem: Environmental > Terrestrial > Soil > Vadose zone | place: USA...
ATTGCCGCGAGGACGCCAACCAGCAGCCACGGGAAGCCTCGTCGGCGCCGCCCGTAGAAGAACAGCCACAGCAAGCCCGGTCGCTTTTTTGGCCCGCTCATACCAGCGGCTGCACCTCAGCCAGCGAGCGAATCACCGCCACGCCGTCGGGGGGGTTCTCATCCGCGTGCGCGGTGACGATCACGGCGCGCATACCGAGCGCCCGCGGGCCTTCGTAGTCCTCACGCACGCGATCGCCTACGAAGAGTGTTCGCTCGGGGCGCGTTCCGAGCGCGGCGAGCGCGGCTTGATAGACCTCGGGCGCCGGCTTGCGCCGTCCGACCTCGCTCGAGAAGACGATCGCGTCGACAAGGACGGCGAGGCCATTTCTCCTGACCTGGCGTCGCATCATCGCGGGGGGAAACGGCGCGTTGGAGCAGACGCCGCGCTTGATACCCTGGTCGCGGAGCCATGCAAGCAACGCGAGGGCGCTCGAGTCGACGCGGACGGCGCGGTCCCAGCACTGCTGTTCCGCGTCGAGGATCTCGTGCAGCAGCTCATCGGGGAGCTTGAGGCCGGCCCGCTCCCACGAGGCGCCGTACACGGCGGAGTAGTCGACCTCGTCCTCGCTCGCGCTGTCGACGTATCGCTCCATCGGGAGCAGCACGTCGCGGAGGATCGTTTCCGCCTCCGGCGCTCGAACTGCGAGTGCAGCTTCGATCCGTGGCCGGAATTCGCGCAGCACTCGCAGCAGCTCGTCCGTCGGATACGTGAATGTGACGAGCGTGCGACCGTAATCGAACAGCACGCCGTCAATGCTCGGCATGCGCATATCCTGATGCCCGTGGCGAAGAGGCTCACTCATGTCGACGAGAAGGGCGCAGCGCGCATGGTCGACGTCGCGGACAAGCTCGCCACCGTGCGCGAGGCGACTGCCGAATGCTTCGTTCGCATGGCGTCTGAAACGCTGCGCGCAGTGCGGGAAGGGACCGCCAAGGGCGATGCGCTGCAGGTCGCTCGGGTGGCCGGCATCATGGCCGCAAAGAAAACCTCCGATCTCATTCCGCTCTGCCACCCGCTGCCGCTGACGAGCGTCAGCGTCGACTTCGAGTTCGTCAGCGGTGGCGTGCGCATCCTGACCAGGGCGCGCGTTGTCGGCCCGACCGGGGTCGAGATGGAAGCGCTGACCGCAGCCGCGGTAGCCGGCCTCACCTTGATCGACATGACCAAGGGAGTCGAGCGCGGCGTCTACCTCGAGACGGTTCGCCTGCTCGAGAAATCCGGTGGACGCTCGGGGACATGGAAAAGGAAGGAGTAAGCGGTCGCGCGCATGTGATCACCGTCAGCGATGGTGTGTCAGCGGGTATACGTGAGGATGTGAGCGGTCGGGCGGTGGTCGATCTTCTCAAGCGCGCGAGGTTTGGGGTATCCGGTCCGGAGGTCGTGCCGGACACTCACGAATCCATCACCGACGCGATCGTGGCCGCGGTCATCGCCGGCGAGGATCTCATCGTGACCACAGGCGGGACCGGGCTTGGTCCAAGGGACGTGACCCCCCAGGCCACGTCGATGCTCATCGACTATGAGGTCCCCGGGCTTGGCGAGCTTATGCGGCGTGCCGGGGCCTCGAGCACGCCGATGGCTGTTCTTTCGCGCGGCGTCGCCGGTGTGCGCGGGCAAACGCTCATCCTCAACGTGCCGGGCAGCGCGGGCGGCGCAACCGAATCTCTCGAAGCGGTCATGCCGGTACTGGGGCACGCCATCCAACTCCTCCACGGCCATACCAAACACTGAGTCCGGATTCTTGAATCTCAACGCCGACGTCGGCGAAGGCGCCGGTGAAGACGAGTCGATCCTGGCTTGCGTCGACAGCGCCAACGTTGCCTGCGGCGTCCACGCGGGGTCCCTGTCGATCACGATCGCGACCGCATGGCGGTGTCGCAAGCTCGGAGTGGAGGTTGGCGCCCACCCCGGCTACGACGATCGGGCGGGCTTCGGTCGGGTCGAGAGATCTCTTTCGGCGGACGAGATCGAAGCGTTGGTCGCGTTCCAGGTCGCCGGTTTGGCGGCCATCGCTCCACTCGCCTATGTGAAGCCACACGGCGCGCTGTATCACCGCTGCCAGCGCGATGCCGCGGCCGCGGACGCCCTGGCCCGGGTTGCCCAGGCGTACGGCGTGGGACTGGTCGGTCAGCCCGGATTCGAGATCCAGGCCGCCGCTGACAGAGCCGGAATCCCGGCCTACCGAGAGGGGTTTGCCGACCGCCTCATGCTGCCCGACGGCAGCCTTGCCCCTCGCGGCCAGTCAGGGGCGGTCTTGAACCCAGAGGTCGCGGCGGAGCAGGCGGTCTCGCTGGCGCGCTCAGGTCGGTACGACACGATCTGCATCCACGGCGACACCAAGGGCGCCGCGCAGGTCGCGGAGGCGGTCCGTCGGGCGCTTCGCGATGCCGGAATCGAGACGACGCCGCTGACGCGTTGAGCCCGGCCGCCGCCCTCGCGCTGAAGCTCGTCGTCACGCCGCTGCTCATCGGGGCGGCCAGTCTGGCCGGCCGGCGATGGGGATCGGCGGTGGGCGGGTGGCTGATCGGGATTCCCTTCACGTCGGGCCCGATCGTCTTGTTTCTCGCGCTCGACCACGGGCCGCATTTTGCAGCGAGCGCCGCCGCCGGGGTCATGGCCGGCACCGCCTCGCAGGCGGCCTTTTGTCTGGCGTACTCCTGGACCGCCCAGCGGCAGGGATGGGATGTCTCGCTCGCGGCGGCTACTCTCGCTTTCGCGGCTGCCACGGCGGTTCTCGACGTGGCCGTCCTGCCCGTGCTCGCGCTTTTTGTCGTCATGATCGTGGTGCTGGTGGTCGCGCTGTTCTTGATGCCCGGGCACGCCACGGATGGCGCGGAGCGGATCGACTTCCCGCCGTGGGATATCCCGGCGCGCATGATCGTGGCGACGGCATTCGTCGTGGTCCTGACGTCAGCCGCGCCCGTGGTCGGACCGCGACTGGCGGGTTTGCTCGCCCCGTTCCCGCTTTACGGCACGGTACTCGCAGTGTTCGCTCAACGCCTCCAGGGTCCGGGTCCGGCGGTGGGCGTGCTGCGGGGCTTGCTGCTGGGATTGTTCGCGTTCGCGTGGTTCTTTCTCGTCCTTGCGCTGCTGCTCCCGAACGGCATCGCATTCGCCTTCGGATCAGCGATCGTTGCGGCGCTTGCGGTGCAGGGCGCATCGCTTTTGGCGGGGCGCCGCCTTGGCCTCGCATGAACCATGAGATTCGAGAGGTGCACGAGCTGGTGGACTTGCGCGCGCTCGCCGAGCTGTTTGCGGTGGTCTGGGGACGGCCTGGAGAACCGCCAATCAGCTCCGATATCCTCAAGGCGCTCGTCCATTCGGGCAACTACATCTCGGGTGCGTTCTCGGATGGCCGCTTGATCGGTGGTCTTGTGGGTTGGCTTGGGGGCGATCCGCGGCACGAGCTTCACATGCACTCGCACATCCTTGGCGTGCTGCCCGACGACGAAGCGCGCGGCCTTGGCTTTGAGCTGAAGCAGCACCAGAGAAGCTGGTGTCTCGCGCGAGGCGTGAACGTCATGGAGTGGACGACCGACCCGCTCATCCGCCGCAACGCGTACTTCAATCTGACCAAGCTTGGCGCCGAAGCGCCTCGCTATCTCGTCGACTTCTACGGCGAGATGCGTGACGGCATCAACAAGGGGGATGAGTCCGACCGCTTGCTCATCCGTTGGAGCCTCGATTCGAAAAAGGCGAAGTCCGCCGCTTTGCGACAAGCCGCGGAACCCGATGTCGAAAAATCTGGCGGCGATCCGATTCTGTCCACCGGGCCAGATGGCGAGCCGGTTTTCACGCCCGGGTCATCGCGCGTCCTTCTATGTGCTACGCCCGCGGACATCGTTGCGATGAGGCGATCCGACCCCGCACTGGCGCGGGAGTGGCGCATTGCGTTGCGTAGCGCGCTAGGCGGAGCGCTCGCCGAGAGCTATGCGATCGCAGGTGCAACTCGCGGCGGCTGGTACGTATTGGAGAAGCAATAAACTCAACGCGTGCTGCAGGTCGGGGACAAAGCGCCCGATTTCAAGCTGCCCACGACCGGTGGACAGGAGCTGACACTTGGCGACGCGCTCGAGAAATATCGTGCGCTCGTCTTCCTTTTCTATGTGCTCGATTTCACCGGTGGTTGAAGGACGGAGTTGACCGAGTTTCGGTCGAGGAACGATGATGCGGTGGCCAACGGCGTAGGCATCTTCGGCATCAGCGTCGACTCCGTTTTCTCCCACCAGGCCTTTGCCAAGGAGCTTGGGGGCCTGCCCTACGACCTCATCGGAGATTTCGAGCGCAAGATGGTCACGGATTACGGCGTGCGTCGAGACGACGTCGCCGGCTACTCGGGCATGGCCCGCAGAACGATCTTCATCGTCGACCGGCAGGGAGTGATCCGCTGGACGTGGGTCGCCTCGCGCGAGAAGCCACAGCCGGATTACGACGCGGTGATCGAAGAGGCGAAGCGAGTGGCCTCCGAAGCATGAGCGCAACAAATGCGGTCATCGCACCTGTCGAGCGCGGCTGGGACGAGCTCAACGCGGTGATCGATTCGCTTGGTCCGCTCGGTTTGATGATGACCGGCCCAGACGGCTGGGCCGTGAAGGATCACCTGGTTCACATCGCGGCGTGGGAGCTATCGTTGCTCGGACTGCTAGAAGGCGCGGACCGTCGGTCGGCGATGGGCGTCCCGGGAGCGGACGAGGAGACGGATGCGCTCAACGCCGCGGTATGGGCGCTCCACGGCGGTAAGACGCCAGAGCAGGCGCTCGACCACTTCCGACAGACGCACGCCAGGCTGATGCGGCACCTCGGTACTTTGAGCGACGCGGACCTGCAGCGTCCGTACAACGACTACCAGCCCAACGAACCGCGCCACCCGAACGACAACAGGCCGGTCGTGGACTGGGTGGCAGGCAACACGTGGGAGCACTACGCCGAGCACATCGGCTACATCAATCAGATCCTCAAGGACTCGAGCCACGCTCGCTGAGCCTGGCGCATCTCCAGGGCCGCGTCGATCGACGTCTCGGCAAATCGAACCTCGTCACCTGGCGCGAGCTGTGCGGCGATCGGCATCGATGCGCTGATCAGCGCCGCGACCACCGGATAGCCGCCGGCCGTCTGGTGATCGGCCATGAGAAGAATCGGGTGGCCGCCAACCGGAACCTGCACCGCGCCCGCCACAAGTCCGAAAGACAGCATGTCATCGCCCGACGTTTCGAGGTGTGGGCCCGCCAGCCGGTAACCCATCCGGTTCGAATCCGGGCTCACAACGAAAGCGGACTCATAGAAGGCCTGGCGTGCATCGGGCGAGAGCCGGCCGACGTGCGGTCCCGCGATGACGCGGAGCGTGTGTTCGGCGTAGGGCGGAAGCAGCTCTGGAGCGAGCGCCCGACCGGCGGCGGCGGGTGGCGGTGGCTCGCCGGACGAAATCACATCTCCATCCGTCAGCGGCCGGCCGTGCATCCCGCCGCGCGCAGCCATGATGTTTGTCGACATCGAAGCGAGCCAGCGGTCGCCGACGATGCCGCCCGCGACCGCGATATACGCACGCGCGCCGCTTCGCCGGCCGCCGAAGCTCAATCTGTCCCCCCGAGCAAGCCGGATGCTGGTCCACATCTGCACCGGCAGGCCGTTGACGCGCGGGACGAAGTCGCCTCCCGTGATGGCGATGAGGCACGGACTCTCCACCACGAGATGCGGTCCGACGAGAGTGCACTCAAGGCTGGCAGCACCGCGGTCATTGCCGACGAGGAAGTTCGCGGCGGTGTGTGCGAACCGGTCCATCGCGCCTCCAGGCGGGACGCCAGACGCGACCGCTTGCGGACGGCCGAGGTCCTGGATGGTTGTGAACAGGCCGGGTTCCTGGACCCGTAGAACCGCGGTCATTCTTGTATCGCGAAAAATTTCACCCGATCCCCCGCGCGAAAGAGTGACGGGGGGTCGGAGTCCGGCAGGAACAGTCTCACCGACGTGCGGCCGATCAGGTGCCAACCGCCCGGCGTGGCAAGAGGGTAGATGCCGGTCTGCCGTCCGGCGATCGCCACCGAACCCGCAGGAACCAGCGTGCGCGGGACCGGGCGGCGCGGGAGGACCAGCTCATCAGGTACCGGACCGAGATACGCCCACCCGGGTACGAATCCGATGAGGAAGGCGCGGTAGATCGGGCGGCCGTGCAGCTCGATCACCTGCCGCGGCGTCACGCCGAGGCTCGACGCCACCTGATCCAGGTCGGGGCCGTCGTACACAACCGGGATTCGATGCAGGCGTCCAGGCTCCTCAATGGGTGGACGTTTGGTGGCCAGCCTTCGGATCGCGGCCCCCAGCGCGTCGTGAGATATCAAGTCGGGATCGAAGCTCACCGTGACGCTGACCGCGCCAACCACGGCCTGATGCACGTCGCGTCGCTTCTTCAACGCGGCGGCAAGTGCGATGGCCCGCGTGTTGAGGGCGCTATCGAGACGCGTCCCCAGCTCGGCGATTAGAGCTGTGTCACCCAGCGGATGGATATGAACCCGAACTGTGGAGCGCCGCGGTGGCATGTGCGCTCACAAGGATGGCGTAGAAGACGCCGGCGACGATTCCAACGCACAGCAAGCCCGCGCACGCAAGCCCGATGGCCCAGCCGGTGACGATCGCCGCCGCGACGATATTCCACCTGGCGAAATCGCGCCGGACGCCGCGGACAGCCGCGGCGAAGTTGAACAGATCGCCCGGTCTTCCGCTCGCGGCAAACGACGCCGTGGCGTGCGGGAGGACGAGCAGCGCGACGAGACCCCACGGAAGCGCCAGGCCGGAGAATGCGAACGCATGCGCGTAGACGCCGGCGAGCCATGCATCGTGCGAAGGCGAGGCGCCGGCGCGCATCAACACCCCGGCCAGCGGGTGCCATGCGAGCAGGAACGGCAGCATGGTCAGCAGCACCGCGCACGCCGTCCAGAGTCCATCGGAGAGAAGTCGTGCCGACAGGCGCCACGAGGGCGGGCCGGTCGATGGATCTGCTTCCGCCGCGCGTGTTGCCGCGATCGCATAGCCGAGCAGCGGAATGAAAAGGAGCGGTAGGACGAATATGCAGAGGATGCCTGGCGCCCAGCTGGATCGCCAGTGGCCCCGAAATGGCCAGGCGAAAGACGCGGCGACGAGCTTCACGCGGAAAACATAAGCCGGGCGAGCTACGTCGACCAACTCCGCCCTGAGGGATCCCCACGAATGGGGAGGACACGCGTTACTGCGCCTGAGCTTCCAGCTCCTGCCCGAGCTCGTTTTCCTGCAGCATGTAGGCGCATCCGTACGGATCCCGAAAGCCGAGCGCCTTCACACTGACGTTGAGCTCGGTGTGCATGAAAAGCCCTTCGAGCACGCCGGCATGGAACCGGCATATCACCGGCGCCCTGCGGCAGACCTCGGCGAAGAGGCAGTTGTTGCACTGGATGATGCCGCTGCGATCCGTCTCGTACTCCGCGCCCATCTCGAGCATCGGCTCGAGGGCGGCCATCGGTGACTTGGAGCCCGGAAGCGAGATCGATTCACCGAAGTTGCGACCGGCTCGCCGCACCGCGTGGCTCCCGATGTCGCCCAGCTCGTCGAATGCGCGCCCAAGTGATTCAGCCACGATGTCGTATCTGCGCATCGGATGGCTGATCTGCACAGGCCCACCCGTGAGCTTGTAGATCTTGGCGGGCTTGCCGGGGAGCCCGCGCCGATGAGCGACTTCAAGGTAGCCGAGGGCAACCAGGCGTTCCAGGTGCTCGAAGGCAACCGAGCGGTGAACACCAGCCTCGCGGGAAACATCTTCCACGCTGCGCGCCTTGCGGTCCGCGTAGAAGCGGAGCAGGATGTCACGCCGCGTGAAATCGCGCAGAGCGCCGAGTGCGCGCTCCATGTCGCCACCACCCATTACACGCAGCATAGAACGAGTTTGGAAGGTATGTCGGCTGCAGAACAAGAATTGGATCTGCCAGAACGTTGATAATGTTTGTCGACCGGAGCCATGCGCGAGCAGGCTCGCGACCTCGGTCGGGGGGTGATTGAAATTGACGGCGCTGCGGCGGTGCATTGACGCGCTGTTCGGCTTCGCCGTGGCGGGCTTCGTCGCGCTGCCGTTGCCCGTACCCACACCTGGCAGTCTGCCGGTCGCCCTTCCGTCGGTGTCAGTGCCGGCGGCGGTGGTCCCGACTGTTGTCGTCGCGAGTCCCTCGCTGCCCGCTCTGACCACACCCGGCACTGCGGCAGCTCCGGCAACAACCCCTCAGCAGATTGCTCAACCAGGAACGGCATCGAAGCACAGCGCCGGCACGAGCGGGACGGCCAAACCAACAAGCGGCGATCCACCGAGTGGCGTCGCGATCCCGTTCACGACCATCTATGTTTCGTCGCCTCTCGACATAGCCTTGATCGGGACGCTTGTGACCCTCCCGCTGCTCTTCGGGATCTGGCTCCTTCTGTTCGGCCGCACGTTCCGAGCGGCCCGCAAGGCTCGCGAGGCCCAGCTTCGGCTCATGCTCGCCGCCGATCTCGGATTGAGACCAAAAGACCTGTCCTCGATGACGACCCGGGCGTTGTTCGACCTGCGGGAGAAGGCTGCCTTCGACGAGCTGACCGGCGTGCTGCGCCGTGCGTCCGGCATCTCAGTTGCGGAGCGGGAGATCGCGCGCGCCCGCCGCCACGACACCCCGCTGTCCATCGCATTCATCGACCTGGACGGACTGAAGCAGGCCAACGACCGCAGGGGTCATCCGGCCGGAGACAAGTTGCTGCGCGGCCTGGCGCAGGCGCTCCAAGACGGCCTGCGGGCGGAGGACGCCGTGCTTCGCTACGGCGGTGACGAGTTCGTGTGCGTCCTGCCCGAAACGGCGGCGCAGGGGGCCCGGCGAAAGCTGGCTTCGATCCAGGACGTGGCGGCCAGGGCCGGGATACGCTTCTGCGCCGGCGTCGCGCAGCTTCAGCGGTCGGATGACGTGGTGTCGCTCTTCGCCCGCGCTGACCGCGACCTCTACGAGTTCAAGGCCAACCGAGGCGAGATCGTGCAACTGCCGCCGGCCGCGAAACGACGTGCCAAGGGGCGAGTCACGGCCTGACTGCGTGTTGACAACACGGCCTTAACTAGTGTTTACTGGGTTGTAACCCACTAAATCCGGAGCTCAATTCGAGTAAAGCGCGGTACTCACGCGTATCTGTCAGATAGGAAGGGACCCAAAGACCCTGAAAAGGGGGAGTGCCGACTCATGTCCCGGGGCTTTAGAGAAAGAATCGCCGTTTCGCTGCTGGGTGCAGCCGTGGTTCTGGGCGCCGTGCTCGGCGTCATGACCGTGAGGTCGTTCACTCAGCCGGCATCAACCGCGCTGGTGCAGCAGGGCGACGTGTCGGGCGCCCAGACCGGCGCCAGCCCCGCGGCCATGCCAGCTGCTCCTGGCGGCGCAACGTCTCAGTCGAGTGGGGGCTCCGGCGGGGTGGCCGGCGGCAAGATCACCATCGGCGGCTTCTTCGACATCACGGGGCCCGTCGACTCGTCGGTCGAACGCGACACCGTCCGCGCCTATATGCAGGCCGTCAACCAGGCTGGCGGCATCAACGGCCGCCAGGTCGAATACGTCTGGTGCGACTCGAAGTACGACGCGAGCTCCGCCGGCCAATGCGCCCGCTATCTGATCGCTCAAAACGTGCTCGCTGTCGTCGGCCTCACAGCGCCGCTTGGCGAGAACGATCAGATCCGAACGCTGACCGCGGCCGGCATCCCGGTCATCGGTGGCCTCGGCACGCCCGCCGAATACGGCGACCGGCTCTCCTTCCCGGTTTCCGCCAACTTCTATCGGTACGGGACCGCGATTGCGGACGAAGCGAAAGCGCTCGGCGCCAAGCATCCCGCAGTCGTCGTCCTCGGCGACGTGCCCTGGGTGCATCCGGTAGAGGCCAACCTGCTCAACCGCCTGGCCGCGAACGGCATCGCCTACACCGACGTGGAGGAGGTTTCGGCGACGCAGGCCAGCTACACGGCGACCGTTTTCAACCTGCAGCACTCGCACCACGGACCGAGCGGTGGCGGTGCGCAACCCAGCTACCAGTGCCCGGCGACGGACAAGTCGTGCCCCGATTATGTGATCGCGGCACTCGATCCGTTCAGCTACCACCGCCTATTCGACGCCATGCAGGCGGCCAACTGGTATCCAGGCGTGCTGGGCGCCGGGCTCGACAAGTTCAACGTCCAGAAGTCATACGGCGGAGAGCTCCGCAACGCCCACTCCCTGGTTCCATTCCTTTCGCCGTACGACCACCAGGGCAACTCGACCGTGCGCCAGTACCTCGGCACGGTGCAGCACTACTATCCAGGCCAGTTCCAGGCGCTCGACATCTACACGCAGCACTCCTGGACCGCGGCGATGGTCTTCGCCGCCGCGGCCAAGAAAGCAGGCTCGAACCTCACTCGCGACTCACTGGTCGAGGCGCTCAATTCTCTTCAGGGTTTCCAGACCGGATGGTCTGTGCCGCTCTCGTATGGGGCTGGCAACCACGATCCAAACCACTGCTTCACGTACACCGAGAACAAAGGCAGTGGGTGGCATACGACCTCCGGCTGGATCTGCTCCTGAGCTGATGGCTGCGCTCGCCGCGTACACGATCATCGGCCTGAGCCTCGGCGGAATCTTCTCGCTCGCCGCGCTCGGCATCGTGCTCATATACCGCACCACGGGCGTCCTCAACTTTGCACACGGTGCGATGGGGATGTTCTCGACCTTCGTCGCCTGGCAGGTCTTCTACGGCTGGTCGCACCCGTTCTGGCCGGGGTGGATTTCAACTCTTCTTGCTGTGATCGCCGGCCTGGTCTTCGCCGCGCTGATGGGACTCTTCCTCGAGTTCGCCGTCTTTCGATGGGTGAGGACACGCGACCCGGTCGTCAAGGCGGTCATCACGATCGGCGTCCTGCTCGCACTGCAGTCGGCGGCATCGCTGATCTGGAAGAACAACCAGTACCACCTGCCGATCTATCTGGCGCCCCAGGCGGCGACGTTCACGATCGCCGACGTGCCGATCGGTGCGAACAACATCGTCGTCATCGTCGCGGCGCTCGTTCTGGCTTTCGGCCTCGGCGCGTTTCTCCGCTACACGAGCTTCGGCCGGGCCATGCGCGCTGTTTCCGACAGCCCGGCGTCGGCCTCGTTGTGGGGCGTTCCCGTGGGACGGGTCGGGGCCGTCAGCTGGATGCTGGGCAGCCTGGTCGCGGCGGTGGCCGGGATCCTCATCACTCCCTTCATCAACTTCGACACCACGAGCCTGACCCTGCTCATCATCGACGCCCTGGCCGCAGCGCTGATCGGCGGTCTCGTCTCGCTCCCGCTGACGGTGCTCGGCGGCTTCCTCCTGGGTCTGCTCGAGACGTATCCGACCATCTGGATTCAGTCGATCGGATTCCCGCGGCTGGTTGCGCTGCTGGTGATCCTGGCCGTGCTGGTGGTGCGCAATCCTCGCGGGTTCGCGGTGGCCGCGAAATGACCTCTCGCCTGATGGTCCGCGTGCTCGTGACCCTGGTCGCCTTCGCGGTGCTGGCGCGGATCCCCGTAGGTTTCGACGTCGGCTTCAAATTCGACTCGGGGCTCGCGGTGATCTGGGCCTTCGGCCTGTTGAGCCTCGTCTTGCTCACCGGCTATGTCGGACAGATCTCCCTCTGCCAGGCCACGTTTGCCGGCGTCGGTGCGTACGCCGCAGGGATGATGACCGCGACGTTTCACGTCGACTACATCGTGGCCGTCGCGGTGGGAGTGGCGGCTGCCTTTGCGCTCGGGATCATCGTCGGCTTGCCTGCCCTGCGGCTGCATGGAATAACGCTCGCCATCGTCACGCTGGGCATCGCGCTGGTCTTCGACCGCTATGTGTTCCAGGACCACGCCTTCGAGTGGTTCACGGGCGGGACCGGCGGCTGGAGCGTCCGCGAGGCCAGCATGTTCGGCCTCCAGATGGACTCGTCGAAACACCTGATGGCCGCCTATGTGGTGCTGCTTGCGCTGTTCTGCCTCGTGGGACTGCTCATGGTCAACCTGCACGACTCAGGGGCCGGCCGTCGCTTCCGCGCGATCCGCGACTCAGAGCTAGCCGCGGCGACGATGGGTGTGGACCTGACCCGCTACAAGCTGCTGGCGTTCGGGATGTCGGCGGCGATCGCAGGATTGGGCGGCGCCTTTTACCCGCTGGTGGCGGGTACCGTCAGCCCGCAGCCGTTCTGGCTTTTCACGTCCCTTCAGTTCGCGGCCATCGCCGTGCTCATGGGCGTCCGCTACGTCCCCGCGGCCGCGCTAGGGGGCGCGTTCATGGCTTTCGTGCCCGACGTCCTGACCCGATTCGGGCACGGCAGCTTGTTCGGCCACCAGTACGAGATCTCGTATGACTGGTTTCAGATCGCGGTCGGCGTGCTCCTGATCGTCCAGCTCATCGCACTGCCAGACGGAGTGTGGGGAGACCTCCGCAATCGGGTCCGCCACGCGCGGTCGACGGTCGGCGCGCTTGGCGGTAGGAGGGTGAAGGTCGCATGACGATGCTGCGCGTGCGCGACATGACGGTGCGTTTTGGCGGCATCGTCGCGCTCGACGGCATCTCTCTTGATCTCAACCGAGGCGAGATCCTGGGCCTGATCGGGCCGAACGGCGCGGGCAAGACCACGCTCTTCAACTGCATCTCGGGTGTCATCCACCCGGACCGCGGCTCGATCTTCTTCGAGGGCCACTCACTGGTTTACGCGCCGCCCCACGTACGAGCGCGATTTGGCATCGCGCGGACATTTCAGAACCTGCAGCTCTGGGGCTCGATGACCGTCGAGGAAAACCTGGTCGTGCCGATGGATGCACTCGGCCGGCGCAACACGTTCAGCGACGCCCTGTACCTTCCCTTCTCCGCATACGCGGAGCGTGCATCGCGGGAACGCGCTCGCGCGATCCTCCACGTGCTCGAGCTCGACCGCTACGCGCGCACGCTCGCCGCCGACCTGCCGGCGGGAATCCAGCGGCGCGTCGAGATCGCTCGGGCGCTGGCGATGCGTCCTCGGTTGCTTCTTCTCGACGAGCCTGCGGCCGGGCTGGACGCGCAGGAGACGGCCCGCCTGGCGGAGCTCCTACATGCCGTGCGGCAGAGGTTCCACGTGTCGATGCTCCTGGTCGACCACGACATGAGCCTCGTGCTGCGTGTTTGCGACTACGTTTACGTCCTCGATTTCGGCAAGCTGCTCGCAAGGGGGCAGCCTTCCGCCATCCGCAGCGACCCGAAGGTCATCGCGGCTTACCTTGGCGAAGAGTCCAACCAGTCGACAGGCGAGACGACAACAGTCGTCGCGGCCCCCAAACAGGCCGCGCCGCTGCTCGAGGTCAAGCAGCTTGCGGCGGGTTATGGAGGCCTCGAGGTCATCCGCGACGTGAGCCTACAGGTGCGTCCGGGCGAGGTGGTCGCGTGCATCGGCGCCAACGGAGCGGGCAAGACCACGACGCTGCGAGCGATCTCGGGCATGATCCACCCGCGACGCGGCCGCGTGATGTTCGCCGGCATAGAAGTGACGGGCAGGAGCGCGGAGCGGATCTCGAAGCTCGGGCTCATCCACATACCCGAGGGCCGCGGATTGTTTCCCCGGCTCACGGTCGAGGACACGCTCCGGCTCGTCTCCAACACGGCTGGCCACGAGGTGGACATCACACCCGCGTTCCAGCTCTTCCCCAAGCTGCGGGAACGGCGGCGCCAGCTGGTGGGCACGCTGTCAGGCGGCGAGCAGCAGATGGTGGCGATGGGCCGCGCGATCCTTTCCAAGCCACGCCTGGTGATGATCGACGAGATGTCGCAGGGCCTCGCTCCGTCGGTGGTGCAGCAGCTCTTCGAAATAATTCGCGTCTTCCGCGACGAGGGCATCGCGGTCTTGCTGGTCGAGCAGTTCGTCGAGTCGGCGCTGGACGTCGCGGACCGCGCGTATGTCTTCGAACACGGTTCGATCGGCCTAAGCGGCGCGGCGGTCGACCTCCGCCGCGACCGCAAGCTGGTCGCAGGCTCCTACCTCGGCACCGCTGTCGAAACGCCGGCGATGGCCGCGGCCAACGGCAACGAGCATCGAGTCGATCCGGCCCTCATGGAGATCGTGTCGGTCCGGGTTCCGGCCAAGGTCAAGCGCGCGCTGGAGCAGCGGGCCGAAGCCGAAGGCCGGCCCACCGGCGCGGTAGCGATCGAGCTCCTGGAAAAGGTGGACCGCCAATGAAACGGCTTTTCATCGTTCTCAACTGCCTCGTCGTGGCGGTTGCCTCCGTCGTGCTGATCCCTGCTTTTGCGCTGGCTGCGGTGCCTTCCAGCTACACGAGCTTTGGCTACGCCTCCGGAGTGCACGCGATCGGCGGCAGCGACGCCTTCCCCAACTTCCAGAACGGGGCGGTCAACAACCGGTATCCGCTCGCCGAGGCCGCCCAGGACGCGAGCCCCTCGTCGACGGCCGTCGCGACGTACTCCGACAGCGGGCCGCTCGCCGCCACCGCCGGGTCGCAGTACAACCAGGGCTGCAGCAACTCGGGTGACCACCCGCCGCCGCCCCAGGTCTGCGAGAACCCGAACAACCAGGTGCCGTACGCGAGGGCGACTTATCCCGGTCCGTCGCACGCGCACATCGACAGCTGCAACGGCTGCGGCGACGGACCCCGTGCCGACAGCGATGCGGCGCAGCTCACCGCGTCCGCCAGCGGCTATTACGCAGGCGGTGGGACCCAGCCGTTCAGCGGCGCGTGGGGTCAAACGAAGACAGTGATCGACGCAGGCGGAACCCTCACTGTGACGACCCATTCCGAGGTCGACAGCTTTGTCGTCGGCACCGTGAAGATCAGCAAGATCGTGGTTGACGTCACCGCGAACAGCTCGCTGTCGGGTGGCGGTGGCACAGCGCAAATCCAGGGCGGCCAGGTCACTGCTAATGGCCAGCCCGTCGGCGTCACCGACCAGGGCCTGACGATCCAGGACAAGCGGCCGATTCCCTGTACCGCCGCGCCGAAGCCACCCGTTGCGGCACCCGCCCCACCGGCCCCACCGCCACCACCCCCGGCGCCGCTGCCCACCGGCCTGCCCGTGGGCGGAGGCTCGAGCGGATCTGGCGGCTCGGGGACCGGGTCAAGCGGAGGCACGTCCAGTGGATGCGTGCCGACG
>Ga0137376_10000947_pt1 | contig 15178 bp, 15 predicted proteins | sample SagtaG_23_FD_104814 | JGI IMG/M metagenome (GOLD analysis project Ga0137376, IMG submission 104814) | Vadose zone soil microbial communities from Sagehorn Ranch, Mendocino, California, USA - Sage2_L_20_16 metaG | ecosystem: Environmental > Terrestrial > Soil > Vadose zone | place: USA...
GCGGATCAGGGCGAGCAGGTGGGCGGTGGCGGCGTCGAGGTGCGCTGACAGCTCGGCGATCTCGTCGCCCAGGCGGTCCAGTTCCGCGACTGGCTCACGTGTGACATAACGGGCGGTGTTCATCGGCGCTTCTCCTTTTGCTCAGCGCCGACTCTATACCCGAGTTTCGGAGCCATCTGGGGGGCACGACAGGCGGCGATTGCGGCCCGATCGACAGTTTTCGCGACGAACCCACCGACGGTGCATCCCCGAGCTTCTGCGGACCGCTGGGCCGGTATCCACGCGGTGCTGCCGACACGCGGCGAGTACACACGCAGGAAGCTGTCAAGCGGAAATTGCAGGCTACACGCTTCCGGCGGGCGACGTCCCCTGACAGCGCTCCAGCTAATTTTTAGCTGAGGCGCAGCATGGCGTAGCCGAGCGAGCGCAGCTGCGTCTCCACGAAGGGGCGGCCTCGGCGCTGGCTCGCGCGGCGGTCCTGGGCGAGCCAGGGCTCGGCGTCGACGTGTTCGCGCCGCTCAGCCCGGCGCCGGTCGAGGACGATCTGGACGTTGTCCTCGGTGGAGAACTCGCGCCGGAGATAAGCGCAGAGGTCATCGAGGTCGCTCGCGACGATGAAGAGGTGTTGTTCCTGGCCCATGGTCTGCTGCGCGGGTTATTGCACACGTGGCAGTGTGAGTCAAGGACGGCGAAGTCGCCGGAGGGCTCGCGCGGTCGCGCGAGCCCGCTTGGAGAGACGACGGGGGTTCCCACGCTTCTCCCGCGGACGATCATTCCCCTCGTCTTTTGTAGCGGGCTGGATGCGGTGTGGCTCCGAGTCTGCGGACAGCCCGCTGAGAAATTCCTCCGCGGTGAGGACGGGGCAGCCGGCGCGGCGCGCGGCGTCCTGAACCTTCCGATCCGACGTGACGATGACGGCCCCGGCGCCGTGCTGGCGCCCGAGCCGCATCAGCTCGTCGTCCGCGGTGAAAGGCGGGCGCGAGAACACCACGCGGATCCGGCCGGCGGAGGGCGCGCCCCCCTGCACACGCGCGCCGTCGAACACCACGGTGAACTCGTCGCGCGCGTCGCGGTGGGCCCGGGCCAGGAGGCGCAGCAGCGCCGTCCGCCCCGCCTCGAGACTCTCAGTCTCGTGGGCGCGCAGGTCGGGATCGCGGCGGATCACGTTGTAGCCGTCGATGAGCCAGCGCATCAGCGCCTGAGCCCCTCCTTCGCCCGGCTCACCACCTGGCCCAACCGCCGGTAATGCGCCAGATAGTGGCCGACCAGAGAGGAGCCCGCGCTCTCGTAGCGCGCCCCCAGCCAGGCGCGGGGCGGGAGCAGAGCGTGTCGCAGCGTGGGGAGGAGATCGCGCCCTCGGTCCACCAGGAGGAGCGCGATGAGGTGCTCGAGCGCGCGGCGTTGCTGCGGCGCTCGATGCCGCAGGAGCCAGCCCATCGCGGCGGCCCTCGGGCCCCGAGGCTCGAGCCTTGCCATCGCCGCGGCGGGAGCAGAAGCGCCGAACAGCGTCTCCAACTCCGAGAGGGCCCAGTAGAGCGCCGAGCGCACACGCCAGCGAGACGCCCGCGTGACCAGCGACTCCCAGTCGATCTGGCCTCCCCAACGGTCGAGGACCAGCGCGAGGTCCCAGTACCAGAGGAGCCCCGCGAGGCCATGGTGGACCGCCAGGTGGACGGCCAGGTAGAGCAGGAGATCTTCCGGACAGAGGCCGAGGGCGTCCTGGCCGGCCACGCGGATCGGGACGGCCCGATCCCAGACCGTCAGGCCTTCGCGCTCGTTCCATGAATACCGCGGGTCGCTCAGGAGCCCCCAGTGCAGGTCCACGTGAACGCCCGCCGTCCCCTCGTACAGCGTGGCGCGATCGTAGGCGAGGTCGAAGCGAAAGCTGTGGGCATCGGCCAGCCGGCGGTAGTCGAGGCGCCGGAGAAGATCGTCCACTTGGCGGAGGCTCTCGCGTTTAATCAGCAGATCGAGATCGGTGCAGGGACGGAGTGCCGGATGGGCGTAGACGGTTTCGGCGAGGGCCGGCCCTTTGAGCGGAATCACCGGGACGCCCTCCCGCTCGAAGGCCTCGAGGAGTCGCCCGAGCTCGCGGCTGAAGATCAGCTGGCCGGCGGTGCCGTCGACGAGGTGTCGGTGTAATCGCTCCCGCACGGCGAGGGGCATCGAGGCGGGCGGACTCGCTTTGCACGCCAACGCGAGTGCCGCGCTCAGACCTTCGGCCGCTGCCGAAGCGAGCAGGCCGTCCCAGTCGAAGGCATCGCAGGGTACGGCCGGCGCGCCGCGCCCTTCGAGAGAGTGCAGGCACCCAACGATCCAGCGCGTCTCGGGGCTCAGAGTGCCGACGCGGACGAACGCAGCATCGAGGCGGGGATGACCGATGATCCCGCGACCTGAGCGGAGGCCAGCGCGTGCTCGCAGTTGGCGGGCGACGGCCCATAGAGGTCGCCGGTCTCGACGAGGGCCTGGCCGGGACAGCGCGTGCAGAAACGGGAAGCCGTACAGGACGAGCACGTGTGCAGGTCACGGACCCGAATCGATCTGACCCGCATCATCTCTGGCGACCGGTGCCAGATCTCTGCGAACGGCTCGTCGCGCACGTTGCCGCACGCGATGGGCATGGCCACGCATGGCATGACGTCCCCGTAGGCGCTGACATAGCAGGCGTTGTGCGAGGCGCCGCACGGGACCTCGTCGAGGTCCGGGCGGCCGGGCGGGATCTCGTGAGGCTCTGGCTTCCCGAGATCGGGGTTCATCGCCGGGTCCTGCAAGACCTGCACGAGGTCCTTCCGCGTGATCCTGAGCGCCAGCGGCGACGTGTCTCCGTCGTTCTTCGCGGTGATCATGGGGTCGAAGCCGGAGAGGAGCCCGAGGCGCTCGGCGAGCGCGCGGATCGCTTTGTACTGTCCCACGTTCTGCTTCATGAGCGGGCAGTTCAGCTTCACGGTGATGCCGGCGTCCCGGAGCAGCGCGGCGCCCTCGAGAGATCGCTCGAGGGAGCCCGGGACCTTGGTGACCCGGTCGTGGACGGCCGGATCGGCGCTGTAGATGCTGATGTCGACCTGGCGCACGCCCAGCGCCTTGAGCCGCGCCGCCTTCTCCGCCGTGACCAGGAGCGCGTTGGACTTCAGGCGGACGTCAAAGTGGAGCCGCCGCGCGTGCTCGATCAGGTCGAACAGGTCGCGTCGCAGGAAGATCTCGCCTCCGCTGAACAGGAGATAGAGTGTCCCGGCTCGGGCCACGTCGTCGAGCAGAGCCTTCAGCTCCGCCGTGGTCAGCTCAGGGCGCTGCTCGATCACCCGATAGCAGTGGACGCAGTGCTCGTTGCACCGCATCGTGAGGTCGATGTGGACGGAGAGCGGGACGCCTAGGCCCACGCTCTTGTCGAACAGCTTGGATATCAGGTCAGGCATGTCACGTGACGTCAGGAATTCTTCTTGCCGCCTCCCGCGCATTTGCCGCTCTGAGCCGGGAGTTTTCCGCACGCAAGCGCCGTGGTCTCGAACACCTCCTGGCTGAGGATCTCGGGTGGCTCATACTTCCGCTTGCCTCCCTGACTCGCATCCGATCCGCGAACGCGCTCCCTATGCTCGTCCATATCGCCTCCTACGTCCCGTTTTCTGGTGTCTCCGACACGGTCAACAGGCCGCGCCGGCAGAGCTTCTCGATGAACGCGGCCGCATCGCGTCGCGCGTCGATCGGTTCGACGTCGAACTCTTCGCATATGCGGGAGACGATGCCGCTCACGGGGGTTACCCCATCGGCCACCTCCCAGATGAGCGTTCCCACCGAGTTCAGCGTGTTCAGGGTACTGTCCTGCGCGAGCAGGATCACGGCCTCCCCGTCGTAGACGCGCCACGCCGTCTGTGGATTTCGGGCCACATAGTGCTCAGGCACGGTCGATGACCTCCCAGAAGCCAGCGTCGAGACGGAAGGAGAGGTCGAAGCACGGGACCGACTCGACGAGGTCGGCCGCGATGCCCAGCACCCGCGCCGTCAGGTCCGCCTCTCGGGCGAAGAACAAGACGTTCGGCAGGAGCCGCTCGAGAGCCTGCCTGGGCCTGACGGCTTCGACGGCGTGCCGGCTCCCGTGGTGGAGGAAGTAGATCGCGTGCAGCGAGGCCGCGCGATCCTCCCCCGCTCGCGCGAGGTCACCCCAGAACGGCGTCCCGTAACAGCGAGCACGGCGCTCAGTGATCCGCACGATCGAAAGCTCGTCGCTCAACAGGGTCGCGTCCCGAGAGAGCCGCGCGATGGTCGTCTTCCCGCTTCCCGAGCGGCCGCAGAAGAGAAACGCCCGCCCATTCCGGATCAGGCTCGCCGCATGGACGACGAGGCCATGGGCGTCGACCAGGGCCAGGGAGTAGACGATCCTCAAGAAACTGTCGATCGAGAACTCGTTCGGCTGGGCGAGGCTCACCGTCCCTCGGCGTTGTCCGACATCGACCATCCCCGCAAGGTCACCGCGTGTGACCTGGAAGCGGGCCGGCCGACTGTCGGGCCTGACGACGACGTCATCGGTAAGGGTCGGACTTGGCTCGGCCTTCATCTCGATTCGCCAGCCTGGGGTGTCCGCGGGGGTTCCCGCCGAGAGGAAGCCCTTGTACCGCGCTCGAACAATCCTGGCGACCTCGGGATCCCGCGTGAGAATCCCGGTGTGAAGGCCGGCGATCCCAAGGCGTACCTCATCCACGCAGGGCGGCTCGCACGGCGCGCCTCGCCGGGATTGCGAGGGCTATGACGAGGGGAATGAGCGCGGAGACCGCGACGATCGCACGGTTTCGCCACCGGCCGATGCGGGTGTCGAGCCGCGTGACCTTGCCATGCCTCTCGATCGCGACCACCTTGCCGAGGAGCTGGGGCGGCTCGATGACGTCGGCAAACGCGAGAGCGTCGCCTTTGGCCACGAGCCATTCCTGCTTGCGCTCGATCACGCGGTGCACGAAGAGTCGCGACGGCGGCGTCTCGTAGCAGATCACGTCACCCACCCCGATCTCCCGCGTGGTGGCCGGCATGACGGACGCGACATCGCCGTCACGGAGGAAGGGCAGCATGCTCCCGCCCCTGGCCTTGATCCGCAGGGGCCTACCGCGTCGCAACACCTCGGCGGCAAGCTCGTCGGCCGGCTGCATTCTCGTCACCCTCCTGAACGCCGCGTTCGCCTCCAGACGAATACCGGCATAATCGCACACCCAACTGCCGCCGGGAAGGCCAAAGCGGGGCCCTGGCTGCACCTCCGTCGCCGCTGTATCATCGGGCACGATGCGAGGCTGGCGCAGGGCGCCGTACATCCTGTTCCGGGGCGCCGCGCGGGCTCTCGAGCGCGCCAGCCGCGCCTCGATGTATCTCGCCGCGGGAACTCTGCGCCTTCACGACCTGCGGGGGGCCATCACCAACTCCTGGGAGGAGTTCGGTCGGAGCGAGAGTATGATCCTCTCGGGCCTGATGTCCTGGGAGGAATCGCTTTACGGGCGCTTTCTGAAGCCCGCGGATCGCATCCTCGTGGTCGGATGCGGTACAGGACGCGATCTGATCGCGCTGCTCAAGCTCGGTTATCACGTCGACGGTATCGACGCGGCCCCTCGGGCCATCGCCCTGGCGTGCCACATGCTCGAACGGGAGGGCCTCCACGCGGAACTCTCCACGGGTCGGATTGAAACCGTCACGCTTCAGGGCAGCTTCGACGCGTTCATCTTCTCCTGGTTTTGCTACGGCTACATCCCTCAGGCGGACACTCGCATCGGCGTGCTCCGCAAGCTCAAGCCCTACCTGAATCCCGGGGGCAGGATCCTGATCAGCTACATCCCGGCCGAACCGCCACCACGATCGCTCCCGATTCGTCTGACGCGGGTTGTCGGCCGCCTCACCCGCTCAGACTGGCGCCCCCAGCTCGGTGACGTTGTTGGTCCGGCGGCCGGCGACTGGCAGCGCATCCACTACGAGCACCAGTTTGTCGAAGGTGAGCTCGAGGAGGAAACTCGCGCCGCAGGCTTGACGGTCGTCTTTCACGACAGAGGCGACGGCACGGCGGTCCTGACCGCTAACGCGGAGACGCGATCACAAGTCGACTGCTTGTGATGGGCTGCTCCTGCTGATCAAGGAACGCCTCGACGCACCACGCTCCGTAAAGGCCGTACCGGGTGATCCACGTCCCGTTCACTGGCAGCAGTGTCTCGACCGGAGCGTCGGCGTCCCTGGCCGTCAAGGGCCGCGAGAACGACTGATAGAGGGATCCGTCCGGCGCGATCAAGTCCAGGCGCTGGAGGTGACTCTGGAAGAGGCTCTGCCACTGCACGAGGATCTTCAGGTCGCTCAGCTGGGCGGCCGGAAAGTTCTGGCCCAAGAGCTCCTGGCCGTTGAGCAGCATGCCCACGAAGTCCACGTGGGCGGTGACGCCCTGCGGCTGGATCCCCAACGCGTGTCTGCACCCGATCTCAGCCGCCGGGGCGCCGATCTGCTGCGTCGTCGTACTGGTCGGATCCCCGCCCCCCGGACCCGCCGAGCCGCCCGCGACCGCGCCGCCCGACCTCGGTAGCGCGAGGCCGAACATGGTCGCGGTCGGCGTGCCCGCACCCGTGTCGTGGAAGGCGCTGGGGTTGCTCTGCTGGTTGTTGAACCTGCCGACGCCGTTCACCGGCCGCGTGGCGGGGCGCGTCCGATCGGTGCGTCCCGGCATCGTGGCGTCGCCCGTGTCGGCCGTCTCGTCTGAGTTGCCGAGGAACGCCCGACCGAGCTTTGGCGCGGTGCGATGGCTGGGATCCGTGCGCTCGGTGACCGGCCGCACGGCCGCGGAGCCGTCGCTCTTGAGCGCATTCTGCACGACAACGGTCGCGAGGGCGGAGCCGAGTAATCCGAGGACCAGCAATTGGGTGGGCTTGATCATGGCAGGTTCCCGCCGGTGAGGTTGATCCGGTAGCTCCGCCCACTGCTCGTCCCGACATAGAGCTGGGTCCAGTCCTCCGTGCTCATACCGCCGAGCGCGACACCGCTCTCCACCGTGAACGGATGGCCCGTGCCGCCGTAGAGGGTGCCGTCCGAGGTGTTGAGCTGGTAGATGATGCCGGTGGAGACCGGGAAGAAGATCGCCGTGCCCGTCACGAGGGGCTCGGCCAAGGTGCTGCTCCCGGTGCGCGGATTCGTGGTCCAGCTGGGGCAGGCGACCAGGGCTGACCCGTTATCCTGCACGCACCAGACGCCGGCGCTGCCGTTCGTGATCACCGGGATATAGAGCTTGCCCGGCGTCGTCCAGTCCTCCCAGATGTAGCCCTTGATCGTCGGGCTCGTACCCGCGAGTAGCAGCGAGTACTTCTTAAGGTTTCCGTTCGTCGCCGCGTCGAAGGCGTAGACGTTCCCAGCGGCGTCGCCGACGTAGACGGTGGTCCCGTCGGCCGAAGGCGTCGGCGCCGAGTCGACCTGGTTGCCGACGCCGGAGAAGCTCGTGATCACGTTGCCGTTGAGCGTGTTGATGACCCAGAGACTGGCTTGGCCGGCGTTGTTTCCCGTCGAGACCCAGAGGCGGTCTCTGCAGTAGTCGACGTAGGGCTGGCCCACGGCGCGGTCCATCCCCACGGGCGCAAACGTCCACTGAATCTGACCGGTATCCGCGCGCACTGCCCAGACGTTGTTCGCCATCAGGCCATTGTCGCGGCTCGCGACGTAGATCAGGTCCGTGGTGTAGGTCCCTGAGAACCCCGCGCCGGTGTCACACTTATACCCGCCCTGGGTGTAGGCGAGGAGCTGCGCCGACAGGGTGGCCTGGATGAAGCCGGTAGCATCCACGGGAAGCTGGACCGTCCAGTTGCGGGCGCCAGTCACGGCGTCCATCGAAGTGAGCCTGCCGATCTGGTCGCCGGCGACCACCGCCTCGTTGGTCCCGCCACTCACCGGGAACCACGAGAGGTAGCTCTGGATGGCTCCGTTCGTGATCAGCGGCGTCGCCAGCTCCACCCCGGTCGAGCTGTTGAGCGCGATCATCTTGCTGCCGTTGGAGGCGACGTACACGCGCCCGTTCCCCGCGCTCGGCGCGTTCAGCGTGGAGCCGCCCGTGGTCATGTAGCTCCACGCGAGGTTTGCGTTTGCGCTGGGCGTCACGGTCACCTGGCTGACGGTGTTCGATATGTCGGTCATGTAGGTCAACACCCCGTTGACCTTCGGATAGACCCGATAGAAGTACTGGATGCCGTTCGTCAGGTTTGCCGGATTCTCGGTAAAGGTCTGTGCGGTCCCGTTGAACGCGACAAAGACATTAGCTGCGGGCTGCGAGCCGACGGCGTACCCCGTGTTGTTGCTCGGGGCGAACGCAATCGTGCTTTGGCTGCGGAACACGACCGCCTCGCACTTCGTCGGCGTCGACCCGGACAGGCACTGGGGATCGTAGATCGGCGACCAGGACACCGTCGCCGAGTCGTTGCCACCCGTTACGCCCATCGAGCACAGGCGGCTGTAAGTCGTCGGGCACTTGTAGAAGGACACGACGAACCAGTTCACGGTGCTCGCAATCGTCGAGTTGGTCGCCCCCCGGGTGAACTGGAGCCAGGTGGTCGAGGGAAACGCCGCGGTCCAGCTGCCTTTGTCCAGGTAGAGGTTGCTGCTGGTCCCCCCGCCAACCGACGCGGTGAAGAAGGGCACGGCGGCCGAGCGATCGATCGCCGCGATGTTGCCGGTTACTCCTATTGTCGTCGCGGCGGTGCCGGCGATGCTGGCGATCTGGCCGCGCGTGACGGTACCGCCGTCGTTCAGCGTGATCACCTCGTACGCGACGTCCACCTGGGTGTTCGCGGCGCCCGTCTGGAGGTCGCGTTTGAAGATCACCTTGGTGCAGGTGGTCGTACAGGTGTCGAGGTCCCCCCTGACCATGTACAGGTTCTCGACGCCGGCGATCGCAGTCCCGCCCTGGCGCGACATCAGGATGAAGGACTTCGCCGGGTCGGCGGCGGTCGGGAGTGAAGGGTTCGACTGGGTCGCGTTCGTGGCGATCGTAGCCGTGTTGCGCGCCACGACCGTCGCGCCGTCCATCGTGACGACCTGCCACGCCACGGTCGCCGCGTTGGTTGTCGCCAGACGCGACAGGGTGAGCGTGCTCGTTGTCGCGGCCGTAACCGCGCACGGCGCTGCGAACGTCCCGAGGACCCCGAGGAACGTGAACTCCTCGTCGTTGATCGAGGTGAGTGCGGTGTCGGTCTGCTCGCCGGCGAGGGCGACGAAGCTCTTACTGCAGTCCACGGTGCCGATGACCGGCGCCGCCGACGGTGTCGGGCTCCCCGCGTTGAAGGTCGAGGTGCCGCGCACGACGCTGACGCCGCTCTCGAACTCCGCGACGAACCAGGATACGGTGTTGGTGTTGGTGACGTTGGTCCCGCCGTCGATTGCGAGGTTGTTGGTGCTGAGGGTGCAGGTGACGCGGTGGCTGGAGTTGCCGCTGCTCGTCCGGGTCGGGCAGAAAACGAAGGCCTTGGTCGCGTCCGGGAGCTCGAGGGTGATGTTGACCACCGTGGCGCTTGGGACGTTCGTCGTCCCGGAGTGGACGCGCTTCAGGATCGCGGCGTCGGCCGCGGAAGGCGCCAGCCACACGAGCCCGAGCGCGACCGCGGCCACCAGTTGGCACCAGCGTGTGAAGGGTGTCATCAATCGCTCCTGCCAGGATCTGGAGCAATCCAAGTGCCACGGAATCAGAGATCCTGACTGTCGTCAATTCATAGCGAAAATCAATAGCTTAAGGTCCAGGCTGGATGGGTTTCTGGCACGTGACCCCGCCAAATTCCGGCACTTTCCTAGCCCGTCTGACAACTTCCTGACCGGTCCCAGTCCGCCGCTCGGACATTAAACCCACCCGTGACATCCACCCATGCACTGCCCTCGAAACGGAGGACATGGAGCATGCTCGGATCGTCTCACCTGGCGCCGCGACGGCGGCGAGGGTCACGGTCACGCCCTTTCCGGCTGAGACGCTCACGCCACGAAGGCGTCGAGAAAGTAGGTGGTGCACTGCACCAGATTGGTGCACTCGCTCTTCTGCGCGGCTGACATAGTCCGCCGCGAAAGGACCTGAACACCTCGACACCTTGAAGGGTCGGGCATTTTCATCGGTCGATACAGGATTTACCGAGAAGCGTATCGGGGATCTTCCGCCTGAGATCTTAGGCATTCCCCTGATGGGCCGGGGCCGGGGAAACCCGCATTTTGACCTGCGTGCTTTCCCTTACAACCCTGGGGGCGCCCGTGGGACGCGGCGAGACGACGCTCTTCAAGCCGATTGGGGGCCACGATGCACAGTAATGGTTCACCGCTGTTAGTGAAGTCGTACCCCCGTAGGCCTGAAGAGGGGGTTCCGCCCAGGTCTACAGCTGGCTTCCTCCTGTTAGACCCCTCCCTGCGTCCGATCGTGTTCAATGCCGAGGCGATCCGGGTTCTCAGCTATCCAAACGATCTCGCGAACGTGAGGCATCCAGACGTCTTCCTCGCCGAAAAGATCCGCGAGAGTCTGCTGAGCCGGCGGCCCTCGCCTGAATCGTCCGTCGTGACCGAGTTCCGGTCCGGCAGGCGGCGTTACCTTTGCAGGGCCTTCCTCGTGGATTCGGACGGCGACGGGCTTTCTCACTCCCGCATCGCCGTCCTGGTCGAAAGGGCGAACTTCGGACTGATTCCGCTCTCGCCCATCTCCGAGCAATTCAACCTCACGCGACGCGAGCGGGATACGTTGGAGTATTTGCTCCAGGGCCTGAGCAATAAGGAGATCGCGAATCGGATGAACGTCAGCCCGAATACGGTGAAGGCGTTCCTGCGGCTGATCATGCTCAAGATGGAAGTGTCGTCCCGCTCCGCGATCGTCGCGAAAATCATGATGACCGACCGTAACGGCCTAAGCCGTTCGGACGAACCCGCCTAGGTAATAGACAGGATTGATTGGCTCTCCGAAGATTCGAGTCAAGGAGGGCCTATGAAACTACACGAGTGTTCTTCGCGCGCGGTTCTCGTTGCCGTGGTGGTCGCGTGGCTCGGCTCGTCGGCCTGGCCCAGCGGCGCACACGCCATGAGCTTCGGTGGTCAGTCGACGGGCGTGCAGGCAACAGTGCCGGCCGCCGGCGTAGTCATCAAAGCCGCCAGCGGCCAGCTCCCGCCATCCGGCGGTGAGGTCGACGCGTCGCTTCTCTCAGGGGACATTCCCGGCAGCGCGACGGGCGGCGCGGTCGCGCTATCCGCGGGGACGCTCCATAGCGTCGTCGTCGGCCTCGACGAGACCGACGCTGAGGCCTCGCTGGCGAACGTGAGCCTGACGATCTCGGGCAACGGGATCACGACCGACTTCGTGATGGCCCGGAGCAATGCAAGCTGCGGCCCGGGGCCAGCGATCACGGGCAGCTCGGAGCTCGCCAACCTCGTGATCAACGGTCAGGCCATCACCGTCACGGGCAACCCGAACCAGACGGTCGCATTGCCGAACGGCACCGTCATCATCAACCAGCAATTGCCGTCCCTCTCGGGCACCAGCGGTGAGCTCTCGGTCATGGCGTTGCACGTGACCACGATTGATACGATCACGCACCAGGTCCTCGCCGACGTCATGCTCGCCATTGCGGACGCGCAAATCGACTGCCAGGCGGGCTCGGGCCCCGCGGGGAAGGCCACGACCGGCGGTGGATGGATCACCGTAACGCCAGGCGGCGGAAAGGGGACGTTCGGCGTCGTCGGCGCGATGCGACAGGACGCGACGTTCTCGGGCCACCTGGTCTACATCAACCACGACACCGACTTCAGAGTGCAGAGCACCTCGATCGAGAGCGTTACCCCGAGTTGCCAGGGCTCGGTCCCGCAGTCTCAGATCGTAGGCTCCGGTAACAGCAATTTCGGCCCGGTGGGTTTCACGGTCACCGTGACGGACGCTGGGGAACCGGGGAGCAGCGATACCTTCACGATCGAGGTATCAGGCGCGGTCGGGGACTTCCAATCCGGAACCCTCGGCGGTGGCAACATCCAGGTGCGCCGGCAGACCTGCCCGTAGGGCGCACAAGAACCTCGCGGCCGGGGACTCCCGGCCGCGAGGCTTCTCTCGTCCGGCCGAGGCCTTCGATCAGGTCAGCGGGATGTCGCGCTCGAACACGGTGAATGTCGAGCGCCGGGTCGCCTCGAGCGCCTCGCGGATCTGGGCCTCACCGCGCCCGGCGCCCTGGGCCAGGAGCGCCTCGAAGAAGCGCGTGTAGAACTCATCCGGGTAGACCACCACAGAGAGCCGCACGCGCAGGCCTGCGCGATCGACGCGTCGGCGGTAGTCCAACACGGCCTTCTGTCCTGGCATGAGCCGCGTGTCCGCGATCTCGCGCTCGAGGTCGAGCGTCACCTCCCGCGCGATCACGTGCTCTTCGCGGCTCCCTGCAACGACCTCGCCCGCCCGATCCACGAGCTCGGCGCTCAGCACGACGCGGGGCGTGACATACGTCGGGAAGGCGTGGCCGACGCGCGTGCTCTCGACGCTGAGCGTGACGGAGATCGTGTCCCCGGCCCGGTAGCGCTCGGCGCCCGCCTCCGTCGTGATCGTGAGGCCCGAGCGCACCATCTCGGGGTCGTGAATGCCGCGCCAGAGGTGGCGGCGGTCGGGCATGTGGCAGTCCTGGCACTGGACGCCCTCGCGCGCGAAGCGATTCGCCTTCCACTCGTTGTAGGTGTCCTCGAGGAGCTTGCCGCCGAGCGCGAAGCCGTCCCGGCCGAACTGGTGGCAGCCGCGGCAGAACTCCGAGGCGAGATATGCGGGCGTGCGCGTCACGCCCCCGTGCGGCAGTGTCTCGCGCGGCGCGGTGCTGGCGAGCGACCCGTCGCGGCGCGGCGGGCCGAAGCGTTGGTGACCGCGCACGTGACAGGCCGCGCACGGGATGCCGCGCCGGGCCAGCGCGGGATCGAACGCCGGGTTCGGCTCAAGCGCCGCGGGCGCGCGCGGCGCCTGCTCGGCCAGCGGCGCGTGGCAAGTGAGGCAGCTCAGGGCCGAGCCTGGATCGCTCTCGAGCATCTCGACCAGCTGGCCCGCGACGCCCGGCCCCATGGATCGCGAGTGGAGGCTCGTCGTCCAGTCGGCAAGCTGCGCGGGATGGCAGGTGCCGCACGCCTCCGGCGCCAGCGACGCCTCGAGCGGCGAGAAGCGCGCGGGCGGCGGCCCCTGCGGCGCGAGCGGTGCCCGCCAGTGACGCGCCAGGAAGGTCTCCACGGGCGCCAGACCCGCGCGCGACGTCGCGGCGGCGCAGCCGGCGAGGGCGAGCGCCAGCGCGAGCCAGAGGCGCGACCGCATGTCCTTCACCATAGCAGCCCCGCTACAATACCCGCGTGGACGTCGCCCGCGTGACGGGGATCGGCTGGAAGGCTCGCGCCGCGCTCGACGCCGGCGGCGTGGCGCGCGTCCTGGCCCCGCTGTCGGCATCCATATATATGACGGTCGACGCCGACATCCTCTGGCTCGGCCCGGCCGGCGCGACACCCCACCCGCGCGCGATCCTGTGCGCCGATCCGCTCGAGCCTCCCGGCGCGATCGCGCCGGGTGAGCTCGTACACGTCAACGCCACGGGCGTGACACCCTGGCGACCCGCAGGGGTGCCCGCCACCCGCGACGCCGCGGCCGCGCTCTGCCGGGGCGCCGCGCGCCTCGGCGCCGCCGCGCGGGCCCTCGGCGCCCCTGACGGCTTCGGCGCGCTCCTCGTCGGCGCGCGGCCCGGCTTTCCGCTCGACGCGGCCGCGGATCTGGCGCGCGCGCTGGCGTCGGCGTGCGCGGCCGATCGGCCGGAAGAGGCCACGCAGGCGGCGTGGGCGCTCCTCGGCCTGGGCGCCGGGCTCACGCCCTCGGGCGACGACTACGTCGGCGGCGCGTTCTTCGCCCGCGCGTTGCTCGCGCGCGCCGGGGCGGGCGACGCCGCGCGGTGGCGCAGCGCCGCGGAGGCGGTCCGCGCCGCCGCGCCGCGGCGCACGCATCCGATCAGCGCGGCGCTCCTCGGCGATCTGCTCGACGGTGAGGGCTGGGCGCCCCTCCACGACCTGGCGAGCGCGCTGGCGACGGACGCCCCGGAGGCGACCGCGCGCGAGGCGGCCCGCCGTCTCACGCGGCTCGGGCACTCGTCGGGCTGGGACTTGCTGGCGGGCTTCGTGGCCGGCGCCGCGGCGTGAGCCGTGAGGGTTGGCGACGACGCCGGGTCGCGGTACAGTACCGGGGCAGCGCTCATCCTGGTCCGGAGGACGTCGTGGATCCCCATCGCCTGCCACGTACGGCGGTTCCGTCGCGGTACGACATCCGGCTCGAGCCTGATCTCGCGACGCTGACCTTCCGCGGCGAGCAGATCGTCACGCTCGACGTGCGCGAGGCTGTCGACGAGCTCGTGCTGAACGCGGTGGAGCTGGTGATCGAGGCCGCCAGCCTCGAGAACGACCGCGGCCAGACGATCCGCGCGAGCGTTGCCCTGGACGAGGCCGCCGAGCGGTACCGACTCGCGCTGGCGGGACCCGCGGCGCCGGGCCCCTGGCGCCTGCGCCTGGCCTTCCGCGGCACGCTGAACGACAAGCTCCGCGGCTTTTACCGCTCGAGCTACAAGGACCAGAGCGGCGTCACGCGCCTCCTGGCCGCCACGCAGTTCGAGGCGACGGACGCGCGGCGCGCGTTCCCGTGCTGGGACGAGCCGGCGTTCAAGGCGGTCTTCGCCGTCACGCTCGCGATCGACCCGGCGCTCACCGCCGTCTCCAACACGCGCGTGGTCGCCGAGCGCCGCGAGGGCGCCCGGAAGGTCCTCACCTTCGCCGATACGATCACGATGTCCACGTACCTCGTGGCGTTCGTCGTCGGCGAGCTCGAGGCCACGGAGCCGACCCCTGTCGGCCGGACGCCCGTCCGCGTCTGGTGCGTTCCCGGCAAGCGGCGCCTCGCCGCGTTCGGCCACGAGATCGCCGTCGCCTCGCTCCGCTTCTTCGAGGAGTACTACGGCCTGCCGTACGCGGGCGACAAGCTCGACCTCCTCGCGATCCCCGACTTCGCGGCGGGCGCGATGGAGAACTTCGGCGCGATCACGTTTCGGGAGACCGCGCTGCTGGTGGACGAGCGCGCGGCGTCCCACGCCGAGCTCGAGCGCGTCGCCGACGTGGTCGCGCACGAGAACGCGCACATGTGGTTCGGCGACCTCGTCACGATGACCTGGTGGAACGGCATCTGGCTCAA
>Ga0137376_10000958_pt1 | contig 15120 bp, 14 predicted proteins | sample SagtaG_23_FD_104814 | JGI IMG/M metagenome (GOLD analysis project Ga0137376, IMG submission 104814) | Vadose zone soil microbial communities from Sagehorn Ranch, Mendocino, California, USA - Sage2_L_20_16 metaG | ecosystem: Environmental > Terrestrial > Soil > Vadose zone | place: USA...
CGTTCGAGTTTGGACCCGGCGTCGCCGCCCCCGCTCAGCTCAGCGTCCGCGCCTAGATACGCGCTTTTTCTTCAGAGCAGCCGTCGTGGGGATGGTCGTCATCAAATCCCGTGCGGCGACCCATGCTGTGCGCCCGTCTCGCCAGATCACGACAGGGGCGTTGTGCTTCCTGTGCTTGCGTATCACCTCTCGGACGGCCGACCTGAGAGCATCGTCGATCTGGCGGCCGTCCGCGAAGATCCGGCCTACTCGACTGCCCTGCCTAGCGTTCATCTTGAGCCTCCGCCCGGATACGTTCCCAGAGAGCGGCATCATTGACCGCTCGCGTCTCTCTTCCAGCCCCCGAAGCGATTAGCCGCAGCTCGTACGTTGAATTGTCGTACATCCGCCACGTCGTAGTCAAAGGCCGATAGAGAGCGAAAAAATTGCGCAAGCCGGAGCGGTAGCGACGGCGAATCGTCTGCTCCGGCACGGCATGGCCCCCGAGACGCACGCGATCTGCCACTCTCGCCACCGCAAGATCCGCGTTTGGCAGCCAGAGGAATACCAGGTGGCACTCGTAACCCGCCCGGGCCAGCCGGCGAATTCTCGGAACAAGAGACCGACTTGCGAGCGTCGTCTCGAACCCGAAATCCCGGCGACCCGCTCCGAGTTCATCGAGCCGACGGAGCATCGCGCGGCCGGCCGTGATCGCGACCGACCTCGAACGCGGTAGATTGCGAGCAATCACGTCAGCATCGACGAATTCGGCGGCTCCCAACACTTCGACCAGCAGCTCCGCCGCCATCGTTGATTTCCCGGCGCCGTTTGGCCCAGCGAGCACGACAACCGAGGGTCGTTCGCCCTGCATCCTGGCACGCTACCGCTCCCAGCGCCGCGGCGTCAATGTCCACCGGCGAATGCAGTACACTCGTGCGTGGCCGGTCGTCATCCTTGAGGACAATCCCGAAGGCGCTGGACGTCTTGAACAGTTAGCGACGGAAAATCGACGACGGTGGCTTCGTGTTTGAGTCTGGTCGGCGACGCACCTCAAACATGCAGCCATTAAACATCAAGAAAAACAACTTGGTGGCCACAACGGGATTCGAATGGCAGTTCGAGTCCCACTCTTGGTGCGGTTCCTGATAGGGATTCGAGCGTTACAGCAGCACGCCCAGCTCTTGCGGCGACACCCAGTTCCGGCTCCCGCTAGCGACAATCACGTGGCCGTGTACGCGGAGATCACAACGCAAGAGTAAATGGGGCATCCCACCTGAGAATACCTCGGCGGCGTCAGGCCGGAAGCACTTGCGGGGGGTTCGGCTGGACTGACCTGGCCCTGTCGGGCGAAAGCTTTGTCAGCGGTCTCCTGAGCGCGCCCATCGTCAGCGGCAAGAACAACTGGCCCACGAGCCGCTCGTGCTCCTCGATGATGCTCTTGTTGATCCCGAACGCTTGAGCCTCGTGGAGGTCGATCGTTCCCAGCGGCGCGCCGGGCGCATGCTCCCGAAGGTCGAGCACCTGGAAGCATGAACGGCCTGCGGCCGGGTGGTCGGTGACGAACACAACGTAGAGCTCGCGCCACTGCTCCCCCACGTGGGAGATCAGTTCGTCGCCGAAGCGATGAAGAAACTCTTCAACGTTCGACCGGTACTTGACCTCAACGTTCAAGAGACGATGAAGCGGCATTCCATCTCTCGACTGGTCAACGGGCTTCCAGATGAGGAAGTCTGGAACGAACTCGCTACCTCCGGTCTTGAGTAGCTGTTGCATTTGGCTTTCGCGGCCGAGGCGACAAACCTTGAAGCCGGATTCGCGCAAGATGCTCTCGACGAAGGCTTCGCCAACCCGTCCTTTGAGCGTATTCGCATCCATTGCTGTGCTCTCCCAACTTTGGAACCAGCAAGAAGCGAGCCTGCAAAAGGCACGTTCAAAAATCAATTGGTCTCGTGAGATAGAGATCGTCTCGCGACAGATTTGTCAGACTGAGGGCGCCATGCTGACATCAAAGACCGAGAGACCATCAAGGTGCAGAGCCGTCCGTCCGGCGCGGAGGAGTCTTTATTCCCCTGGGCCTCCGCGCAAACCTGCAACCCGATGCCGGACACTTTCTCGCTCTCCCACGCAATTTGGGACAGCGTTCGAGTCCCCTGCTGCGCTTCGTTGGCGTTCTCTCGGGGCATCGGACTTCTAGTCGCGACCGACGCTGCGGCGCAGAGCCTCTGGCACCCAGCTTGCAACCCTAACTAGCCAACCGGCAGTCGTCGTTTGACGAAGCTCGGCAGAAGGGCGGAGAACGATGGGTTGGTATCTGAGGAAGTCGGTCAGCTCGGGCCCCATTCGGATGAACCTCTCGAAGAGCGGCGTTGGCATATCGGCCGGCGTCAAGGGCGCCCGGGTAGGCATCGGTCCCAAGGGGCTGTATTTCGCTGGGGGCCTTGGTGGGCTCTATTTCATGAAGCGGCTCGGCAGCAGTGGAAAGGGGCGCGCAAGTGAGCTCTCGCCCCTGGCCATCATGGCTGCAGTCGCCGCTGCAGTGGCAATAGTCCTGTATTTAGGACGTGCGCTCTACTGGGCCTATTACCATTGCGTAACCATCCCGTGGCTTGCCGCGTTGGTCTCAATCGTCGCCGTTGGGGCCGGCATCGTGGCTCACGAGCCGGCATTTGTTTTCCTCGGCCTTTTGGTCGTCATGGGCGGGATGGTCGTGCTCCTCCTTCGCATGTTTCAGAGTTTCCATCCGGGCACGAGCGCATCTGCCGCGAACTCCAGCCAAGCACCTCGAATCTAAGTTGATGAGTTACGGAGTCAGGCGATGAGCTGGCACAAACACCGGCCGGGCGGACGATTGCTATGCGCGATTATGTGTGGCCTTGCGTTGTCGGCGATCGTGTTTGTAGTCTCGGCGCAGCCGCAAGGATCTGCCGTCAGAGCTATCGTCATAAGACTCATCGACTGTGACACGATTGAGGTGAGGATCGGCGACAAGATTGAGAGGGTTCGATACATCGGGATCAATACGCCAGAGATTCACCACCCAATACGCGGCCCCGAACTCTGTAGCGAAGCGGCCAAAACAGTTAAGGCAGAGCTTGTGGTCGAGAAGAATGTCCTGCTAGTCTTCGATACTCAGCAGCGCGACCGCGACGGTCGACTCCTGGCGTATGTGTATGTCGGTGATCAGTTCATTAACGCCGAACTAGTGCGGGCCGGTTACGCCGAAGTGGTCACATTTCCTCCGAACGTCCGTCACCGAGAGGAGTTTGTGTCTCTTCAACGCGAGGCCCGCCTTGCCAAGCGAGGCCTCTGGTCGGACCCGGATGCCGTGCAGCATCACCGGCCACGATCGAGTGGCGTGTACGGGAATACGCGACTCAAGGTGTATTTCCATCCAGATGATGGCGCCAGGGGCGTCCTCCTGGTAGATACTTTTGTTTATTTCGAGAGCCCGGAGGAAGCGACCGCTGCCGGATATAAGCCATCGATGGACTACACGACCTTTGCGCAACGAGAGCAACGTTTCTTGAGCGGAGGGCCACTACCAACATACTCTGGCGGCACGTCCCTGAGCGCTGCAGATGGTTGGTCGTTCGGATCGTATGGTTTCGCATCGGGAACGTATGGCGGCGCACCAGGATACGATGTCCACGTCCGCGGGTACTACCGCGGCGGTACGTATGTCGCGCCCTATATGAGAAGTTCGCCGCGCCATTAGCAACTCCCGCTGTTCATGCTAGCTGCCTCGCCGGAAGAAACCCCCACGGAGGCATGGACGCTCGTCGGGCTGGACACCCGTCCAAAGCTGGGGTCGTCCGCCCACCCTCAACCCCTTGCTTTCATGGTTGCCGGGGCTGGATTTGAACCAGCGACCTTTGGGTTATGAGCCTACAGTGTGTTGCCACGGGACCCAACGCCACCCAACGAAAACAGTCGGTTATTGGGCCGCCGGGCGCCCTAGCGTTGGGTCCTGTTGGGGCTCGTTGGGCCTCGTTCACGGCCAAAACACGGACCAAATCGTTCGCTGCGCGCGTTCGGTCGTAGGCGAGACCTCGCGCAAAGCCCTCAGTCCCGGCCGCGCTGGGGGCCTCTTGAGCCCCATTCACCGTCAAAACACGGCCAAATACTCAGGCCCTCCGGGACGCCCATCGAAGGCCCGGGCTGACTTATCACGCGGAGACTCTCGCGCAGCACATTCCTGAAAACCACCTCATGCTTCTTCAGTCCCGTCGACTCTCCCGGACCGTTAACTGAATGCGATAGCGTTGCAGCGCGTCCCGATCGAGACGGGTCAGGGAGTCCTCGTGCTCTTGCAGAACTTGCTCGCATTTCTCAACGATCTCCTTCGCGCGACGTGTCTTCGTAACGCCTTCCTCAAGCTGCATCCAATCACAGACCTCGTAATCCACCTCCAAATGCGGCGGAAATTCCTTTAATCTGGGACGAACAAATTCGAGCGCCGCTTCTATTAAGGCTCGGGGCACCTTGTGGCTGTACAAGTCTTCCAACCCAAAGAAGGCAACCGCGCTAACCAAGTTGACGTTGGCCATGAAGTAGAGGTGCCGCGTGAGACTGCTGATCCTTCCTTCTGTCTCACTCTTGGCCGCGCCGATTTCGTCAGGGAAGTACGTGTCGAGATCGCTGCTGGCGCGGCGGAGATGCTCCGTTGCCCACGTTGAGACTCGCGTGCGGTCATGACGCTGCAGCAACCCCAGATCCGGATGGATGCAATCGATTGCGATCCCCGCCAAATAGAGGACGCCAAGCTCCGCATTGGCTCTTGCCGCGGTGAAAAAATCGAAGCGTTCAGCCGAATTCGCAAGTGCTTGACGATGCGCCCGTTCCGCCGAACCAAACTTGAATCGCAGAGCCTCCCTGTCCCGTTCGCTTTGCTGCTGTGAAGCAACGACTTCGCACAACTCGAACCGTTGACAGAGCGCTACGAGATACTCGAGTTCACGAACACTGCCATGAGCCAGCGACGAGCTGTTGTCCTCCCCGCGATCGACTCGCATCCTACGGAGCCGATAGAGAGCGCGTTCAGCGAAGTCGCGGGCCTGAGTCCACGCTCCCTTTTGGTAAGCCACTATGGCCGCGATGATCACGAGATCTGGAAAGTCATGTCGCCGAAGTATTCGCTTGAGGGCTCCGGCCAAATTCCCTGACTCGACAGCCGTGCACTGCATCACATCCTCGATTGCCTTTACGATACTCACGGTAGTTCCCAGCCTATCCTGCTGAACTAGAAGCGGACCACGCGGAATGTATCCTGCCCCTCGACGCACCGGGTCGGCGATTAACCACTCCAGACACCATTCGACATGCTGACGCTCAAGCACATCGAGCTGTCTTACCTGATACTCCTCGAACGCCTGCGCCAGGTCGCCGACGCGGTTACTCTCCTTAAGCTCGCGAAGAGTCTCTGCAAGCGGCCCGAGTTCCTTCTGGAATCGGCGCGCTAGGAGTTCGACATTCAGGCTAAGAGCGTTCTGCAACAGTCGGTCCCAGGCCTTTCTCACTTTCGCGATACCGTTGTCGATGCGCGGCGCGATATTGACATCGAAGGAAGTCTGAATCGTGTTGTGCCACGCTTCCTGTAGTGCGAGTTTCCACGCTGGGAGACTAGGATCGGGCCTTGGCTCCAGTTCCCTTTTGAGCTCGACCGCGAGTTGATAGATGAGGTCGTGAAGAAACTCCGGCGCAATGCCCCGTTTGAGACCAAGAATGCTGTCGATGACCGACCGCATCTCCGTGATCGAATCGCTTTTGAAAATGATGTTCGGCATTTCCTCGAAGTTCAACACAGGAAGGAACTGGATTGGACGCCGTAAGAAGTTCTCTCCGTTATACAGCTCATGCATCTTTCGGTATGCTACGGCGTAGTGGATCTTCTCATCTCCAGTTATGAGAACGAACTTAACTGGGGCCTTACGCGCTAGAAGCCTGTCGTTTATCGAGAAAAGTTGCGTAAGAACATTCGCGTCTCTTCTCATGATTCGATCGCGAGGCTGACGACGTCCGTAAGAGTGACCAGCACTGAAGGCCCCCTCCGGAGCCTCGGCGAAATCTTCGTGAACAAAGGCGGCCAAGACCGCCCGCCATTCCTCAAACTGTCGATCTTCGATCGAATCCAAATAGCGTCGATCGAGATGTGGAGCCAAGCGTAGCGGTCGGATCAGGTCATCCCGTTGAAGACGGGCGAATTGCTGCTGCGCGAGCATCTCTCCTTCATTGAGTGCGTTGATTGTCTGTGGAACAGTGTGCGCGAAAAGCTCGCGCATCTTGGTCGCGTCATAGGACGCGGACCCGAGTTTTTGCCGAAGAAGCTCGAGAGCGTCGGCTATCCTACGCCAATCGCGAGAGACTCTCGGAGACGCGCTGTCTTTCGATGTCTCGTCGCGTGGACTATTCCACTCCGGAGGACCTTGGACGGATCTCTGTCCTAGCACGTAGGAGTCACTGTGCGGTCGCGGCTTGTCGATTCGGCGAAAATGATCAACGATTTCATCCACGTGCTCAGCGGCAATGAATACCGGATAACCCTTTTGCTGAGCGAGGAGGCGTGAAAAAATGTATTCAGCGCTGATAACGGCTGTTGCGACGCCAAGATCTCTTTTGTCCTGGCCCAGAATTTCCTTGAACGGGGTGACGCTCTTCCAATTCTTATAGGGATTAAGGAAAAGGTGGACAACGTTTGCGTCCGCCAGATAGACGATCTGCTCGGATGCGTCAAAGTCTCGAATATTGTTTTCAATTGCGAGGCGAAGTTGCACCAGCTCGCCGAGGTACCGGATGAAACGGGCGTGACGTTTTGGGGGGTCTTGGTCCGTAGTCACGGTAAACTAATCTCTGGGTTACACAGTCGTCTCTGCCAGCACCGATCTGCGACCGAATAACGTCTCAAATGAGACCATGAGTGCTTTAAATTCGTTGTCCTCCCGAGTGTCAGAATCGCTGGGCTGTGGGACCGGATGAGGCGCAACAACCCGGCGTCTGCTCAAAAAATAGGGGTCGATCGCAAATCCGATATCCGCATTTTCGGTCGGGAGAACATCTCGTACCATTAGGAACGCGTCGAGTGAATATTGCTCCAAGAACAATTGCGCCCTCCGACGTAACGTCTCCGAGAGCGTGTTCCTGAGCAGAACCGCGATGTGTTCATGAATTTCTCGAACAACCGCTAACCGAGCATTCTTTATTACGCCGGCTAGGCAACTGTTCAATAAGGGCTGCCAACTTTCGTCGCGGCAGCCGCATTCGACGATACGGCCGAAGGCGGTCGTGAACTTTCCTTGCAACGCTTCCCACGGCAGATCTGGTCGATCACGACTATCCCGGCTTGGAGCGGCGATCTTAGACAGCCACGCGTCTAAGACCGTGTCCTGGGTTTCACTGAGCATCCCGCGGGCGACGAGGACTCCCCCAAAGAATCCGACTTCCGCGTCGTCACCGCTCGATTCACTCGCTAGGTAGTGTTTCGCTTCAATAGAGAGCCATTCTTCAGGCCGATTCTTTTGAATCTCGATCGCACAGTGTTCAATGATAATTCTCAGCTTCTCTGTGATTCGCGCGATTCGCTGCTCAGTGGTCAAGAGATCGTGCTGGAGTGCAGTGCTGGCGCCACCGCGCCCGGCGGCGATCCTGCGTTGTAGGATTACACGGCAGCGACTGAGCAACCGGCCGGCTTCTCCAACAAGCTTGGCGCGCTCTGCGGAATCCGCAGTCCTTTCGGCTCCATCGATCAGCTCCTTTGCAGTGTCGAGGAGGTTCATTCGGTCAATGGCTTCGCTGATCTGTCCGCTTCGTTCGGAAGGCGGGACTGAGAGATGCTCGGCTGCTTGGATCGACGCTTCGACAACTGGCCGCATTCCAGCCGCTAGCACATAGAGCTTGGGCGGCTGGCCGACGGCAGGACTGCGCTCGATGCCTGCCTCTTCAAGCAGCGGAAAGCCCATCTCTTTCCACCGCAGCAGCAATGGGCGGAGGGTGGCTGCGCGCACGCCCGCGGCGGCCGCGAGCCTCCCGATTGTAAAGCGGTCGAGTGCTCGGAGGGCCTTGAGTGCACTCAACTGCTCAACGGTGCGGACCGCAATTTTGCGTTTGGCAGTTTGTGTTGGCATACTATGGCGTCAGAAATAGTATTCTAATCGCAATTGTATTTTCAAGCAAGAGTGAAATATAGTAATTCAAGCAAGAGTTTACGGCCGGTGGGCCCGGGGATTTCCTGAATTTCCGCTAGCACTTCGGCCCATCGCGCCACGGTCGACCCGGGGTCAGGCGCATCCAATTGGGCTACCCCATCTCTCTTGTCGAGAAATTCGTCATCAAGGCTTGCCAACGCATCCACAACGCCCTGGCGCTCGTTTTCGCTCAACGCCATGACATTTAACGCGAGCGCCGCGCCGTGTGCCCACTCCCGCGCTTCCTGCTCGACTGCAGTTGGTTCCATGTCGTTCGCCGAGACTCTCAAAGAGAAACTCCCCAACTTCAGGAGCACTTCATACGCCTTTCGGCCGAAGCCAATGTCCGGTTTCCAGAAGGGGGTCTTCTGAGCACCGCCAGTCTCTCCGCGGCTCGAATGAAACGCCTCGATGTAGGGCAACGCATAGGCCGGGACCAGGGAACCAAAAGTGCGCTCGTGGCGTACGGTCTCGCGCAATTCATCATAGATCACTTGATCGACCAGGCCTTCGGCGAACGCAACTCGGTCCTTCGTGTGGCGCCGCCCTCGTTCACCGAGAAGTTCTTGGACTGTGTGCACGGCCACTTCATGTGCCATGACATACACAATGGGGAAATACTCCGCTGCGCTTAGTGTTCCAAGCGGGACGCCAAGAGAGACCCATGAAGGGATGGCCTTACCGGCCAGGGCGAGGCGAGCGTCCGGAAGTGTGAACTCCGTCACGCCAGTTATCCGGTTTGCCAGATCGGGCTCGGGAGTGAAATGGAGATCGATCTGCACCGCGTTGGTGAGACCGACCAAATACCTTCCGTAGAGGTCTCGGGTGAAGGTCGCGGACGCCTTAACCAGTTGGTACAACGAATTCAGACAGCGCGGCTCGACCTCAATTCGTTGCGCGGGCAAAATTCCGCCGCACAATTTGTCCGCCTCGCAATCGTCGCATCGTTGCCTCCCTAAGGCTGCGCGGAGTTTAGAAAAGGCACCCTCAAGAACCTTGGTGAAGGGCTCACTAACAAGCCCGTGTCGTGAGCGATCGTCCCATTCGGCCGCGGCTTTTCTCACAGTCTCATCCAAGTGCTGATGAAGCGCAGCATCCCTCATCCGAAGCACCGGTCCCCCGCGAGCCTGCCTGTACGCGGTCTCGAGAATCTGGGTGGCTGTTTCGCGGTCCTGCCAAGACTTGGCAAGGTTAATAATTGGTTCCAGAAATCTGATGACCATTTCTTGAGCGACAAAGCGCATGCGGTCTACATGTGGAAAGGCAGACACGTGAAAATGGAGCTCGATCATTAGCCTTCTGCTCTGGATCTACTTGCTCTTTCCCCTAATCTTGTTCCCGAATCGCAGCTTTAAGGATGGCCATATCAACTCTTTCCACGTCGTTATGGCCGCCTCCTTCGCCAGTGCCCCGACGAATGCAATGGCGATAGTCTCAATCACGCCCACGCCTTCGCCGCTTTTCCTAACGGTATAATTTAGTTTGATGGATTTCGGCTGGCTCAGTTTGGCAACGATTTCGTCGATCGCCCGCTGGACTTCCTCCAAGCTGATCGTCTTCTCTTCACATTCCAGCACATCAACGATCTCTTCGGACGGAGTCATCTGATCTCCCCTTCAGTGAATGTCCCGCTGAAATGTTCGGCGGCGCGTCACCTGGCTTGGTACTACTTTGTGCTCTCTGCCTTCTCCTTCTCTGTTTTGATGTCGTTACGGAACTTGAGCCTCTTGTACTCGCGTTCAAGCTCTGCAAGTTCAGCCTCTTCCACTTTGGTTGGCGTCTCGAGTCCCGCGCCCAAGGCCTTGAGCGCGCCCTCCGCACCGGACTTTGAGGTGAGCCCGGCCTTTTTCAGGTTACCGTTTTCGTGGAACTCGAGGGTCAGAGTGGCGCTCGAGAAGGTCTGTGCCTCATAGTTTACTGCCCACTTCCGCCGGTCAGGATCGATGATTGTTCCGTTCACCTTATCCGTCAGAAGGTGCTGGCTATAGTAAAGAAGTGTGGGCTCGCCCTCCGCGTTGCTTTTCTCGTCGATCTTGGCCTTTTTGAAAACGTAGACGTGATAGAGCTTCGGCTCTACCCACGGCACGCCCGGCAGATCGTTGTCGAACTTGTCTACCGAGTGGATTGTGATCTTGCCGCCACAACCGACCATGAGACCAGCAGCAATCGCCACGAGGAGAATGGCCCGGGGCACTCGCGTCATGGAAGTGTGTCCCCTTTTAAGGACAAGCAGTAAGCGTAGCTGGAAGGTCGGCCGGGATAATGACCACGAGCACTTGATCCGGCCCCACAGTCTTGGAGGCCTTTGCGAGACGCTGCACGTGATCGGCGTCTGCCGGACGACAGTGCTTGATGAGATCAACCGGCGCAAGCCTGCTGTATGACTTCATCGTTCCCGGCTTCGGCTCGGCGGCAACCTTGATCTCCTGAAGCCTCGCCCGCACCACGCCGAGCGCCTTCTCGATCTTCTCGACTCGCTCTGCCCGTGCTGCCGGGTTTGCCGGATCCGGTTTGGTCTTGGAGACCGCCTCAAGATCGTCCAGCAGTGCCTGCTCAAGCTTCCTCAGGTTCGCGAACTCGGGGTTCTTCGTCTTCAGTTTCTCTTCGAGCTCTGTACCCTTGGCTGCGAAGGCCGCAGCGCTCTTTACCGTCGAGGCAAGAGCCTGAATCGTGTCGAATGTCCGGTCTATCACTCCTCCGGTCACGCTTGTGAGGCCACCCTGAATATCGCGAACTACGTTGAATTCTGTGTCAGTAAATCCGGCTGCGTCGTTCAGGATTCGAAACCGCCGAGTCGGGTCGGGCCGGGTTATGAAGTCGACCTTCTGGCCCAGAGTCTTGGCACTCTTACCTTCCTCGTCGAACCCAAGGTCGTTCACAACAAAGTTGTGTTCGAGTAGATAGAAGGGAACCCCCTTGGCGTCGCTGCTATCCGGCCGGACTTTGAGACTGCTCGTGCAGCCGACGAGCACAACCATGATCACGATAAGGACAAGACTCAACCGCCTGTTCACACGCCCCCCTCTCATACCCAGGACAGCTGCAGTGCGTTTTGGTCACTCGCTCCGGCAACACATGCAGCCGGATCTCCGAGAGCGTCGAGCACCCTCGCGATTGGGGTCATAAGATCGCGAGCGCCGTTGTCGACCACATAGAGGCCGACAGCCTGTCCCTGCGCGTTCACCACAAGCGAACCCGAGTCGCCTCCCTGTCCGAGGTCGGACACTTCAACTTGGCCTACCATCCAGCAGTATTCGTATTGGTCATTCGCCCATCCGTACGCCTTCTCCGCGATCCCGACACGCTGGACTACGCCGCTTCGCCCTCCTTGTCCATCAAGAACCCACACCCGCTCGTCTTGCTCGACCTCGGCTATGCCAGGCACCACGGGCAGCCCGACTTTCTCCCGCAGCCCTGTATCGATAACTTCGGCGAGCGCGCCATCCACCGGGTTGTCCGCCCCTGGAATCAGGTTCATGAAGCGGCAGAGTCTTGCGATCCGACGACCTGACGCCGCATCCTCGATCGGATGGTTCAGTACCGAGAACCTTCCGAAGTCCGTAAGGACATGCGAGCAGCTCAAAATGAACTGTCTGCCGTTCTGATCGCTGAGAAAGGCCCCGAGCGTTCCTTCGCTTCCTCCCCGGGCCTGAATCCGTATGGGTGCTGCGCCACTTCCGGACCCGGCCGCGGCAAAGCGTTTGCGCCGAAGAGGGATCACATCGGTCCGCAGTGTCAAGCCGTCAACATTCACGAACTCAGGAATCCGGTACCCTTTGGGAATCCGTCCGCGACTGCGCTTGCCCCGCACACCAACCACTAAAGCAAGTTCATCGCGAATGCGTCCCCCACGGCGCTTCCAGCCAACACCGAGCGACACAACATTGGGATCACGCGCGAGATACCGGCACTTCTGAACAATGCCGGTTGCCTCACCATGCGTCATCGATCAGGTCCTCCCGTTGCCGCCCGAGGCCTTCGACAATCGCAAGCGCGCCCCAGGTTCACTCACGCCCGGAACTCGCGTACTTCTTCGTCAGGTATGCGCCCTGCCCTAGTCCGAATGTCGCGAGGATCGTTGCATCCACATCCGGCAGTGTCACCACTTTGAGCTTCGGGACAGATCCCAAGAACTCATAGACCTGGAGGAGATACGCCGCGAACGCAAGGAGGGTGACCACAACCATCTGAAAGTCGCCGAGATCCGGTTTCCCATCGTCATCCTGGACAAGGTTTGCGAAGATCCCGCGCTGGTTTGGCGCGGCCGGCGGTTTTACCGCTGCCTCCGCAACGAGGGCCGCTTGCGCCGGCGGCACTCCCTTCGCAACCTCCTTCTCTTCCCGCGCCTGGATCTTTGCCGTGGTAATGCCCTTTGCAGCGCCAAACGTGAGGGCACTCATCCCGGAGAGAAGAAGTACGTTCTGGGCGAGGTTCACACCGCCGACATATCCGCCGCCCTTGTACCAGCGCAACCAGAAGAGCGCGATGTAGGTCGTGATGACGATGCCGAACCACATCGCCATCTGGAATTTCGAGTTACTATAACGTCCGTCCTTCCCGAGGAACAGGCCCAGGATATTTCCCCGCAGGAAGACGAGGGCGAGAATGAGCAGAACTCCAGCTCCCAGTCCCAAGGCGATCAGACGATCGTACCTACCCACCGAGACTGATTCCGCCGCAGCGATCTCGCGTAGCGAGACCAGTGCGCCTTCCTGAGACAGTTCGACTCGAACAACATCGCCGGCTCGGAAGTCTTTGAGCCGAGTTTGGAGTGCCTTCACCGCGACAACCACCGCCTGTGACTCTCTTCCGGAGCCGTCCTTCTTCTCTGTCGCAAGGATGAGAGACGACTGATCTTCGCTTATTGACGAGATCTGAGCCTGGATGGCGCGCTGTGTGGACGATGCTGGAGGTGTGGTAGGTGCTGGCAGGAGCTTCGGGGTTTGAGCGAGGGTCTCTTTTCCGAGGGCGAGCAGGAGCAGAGCACACAGGAAGATCGCCCGGCTCCATCGGCATCTCGTCACCCTGGCGTGTCTCATACTCTTTCTCCCCCGATGCTCAGCGATGGAATTGGCCGCCCTTACTAACACGCCACTAACACGCACGGATTGATAAGGGCCATCTGACGGATGGGCCAGGGCGTCTTGGTGTGGTCAATGTGCGCAAGCCATGATTGTGCTCTCGCTTCGCGCAGCATCCACCCAAGCGCAGTCTTCGAGAGACCGCTTTCACGTCGAGGTAGCCGCCGCGGACATCAGAGTGCATGAGAGTGCATGCCGGCAAACCACGCTTGTTTCACATCTCTCGGACCGTGAGCGCTCATCGCAGCATTTCAAATCCCAAGGCGTAAACGTGAGGAGGACGGGAGAGCAACTGCCCACCAAGAACACGAACGCTCCGCAAGTACCTTCTTCCTGAGCGGAGCATTGGGCACTCGTGCCACCTTACCCCCTCAACTTGAGGGCATTCGAACCGCGCACTTCTACCCTAGGAGTGACAGAACTTTTAGTCTCCATCTCAAGGCGTGTCAAGCGCCGTCTCTGGGATGGCCGTGGTGACCCCTCATAGTTCTCCTGATCCGTGGCTGAGAGGCGTGAGGCACAGGCTGTGCCAAGACTGTCGTGGCCTCTGCTCGTCGGTGTAACTATCTTGGGTCTTCGAGCTCGAGCCGGTCGTTCACACGCTAAGTGGTTGAGGGTAATCTAGCGGTTACGCGTAGGAGCCAGAGCGGCTGGACCGTCGTGTAAAGCTCGCGCCCGTGCTGATGCGTAGCCCGACCTACTGTTGCACCCAATGCAGTGCACCTGCACCCGGTCGGTGCAATTCTCAACGACCTAAGAGCGCTCAGGGGCATTCCCCTCGGGAGTTCGTGGCCCAATGGTGGAGTGCACCCCGTTCGACTGCTTACCGTGGGGACGTAAGATGCGGCGGGAGGCCCGGTGCGGCCCTCGTGGCATCCCAACACCCTCCATGGTCGTCAGCCCTGGGCCAGCTCCCGAAGGCGTTGAAGCAGTCTGACGAAGCTTAGAGTGTCCTGACGGCAGTAGCGACGCAGGTCTGCCCGAAGTCGTGCCCGCTCGTCGTCAGCAAGCTGGGAGTCCTGAGAAAGCAACCGCTCGAGCTCCAACGAGGCGGTGTTGCCATCGGCAATTGTCAGCTCGTCATAACCATGGTCCGAAAACAGGGCGGGAACAACGCTCTTGAGACCGAAGCTCCCTCCGAAGTCCGGGTGATAGACATGCTGACGGACAACCGGTAGCAGATCCTGGAGCCGAGCCACGATCCGGTGCAGTGGCAATGCAAGTGTGGGCAGGGCCTCAGCCATTTCCTCGATGCGCCTACGCTCGAAGCCCGCGTTGTAGGCGACGACCGTGGTCGCAGTTTCGCATGCGTAAATCAGGCGCTCGGCAAGTTCGGGCCGGGGATCTTCGGGCCCCTCCGCGAGCCACTCGTGGTGGACCAAGTGACCGTCCATCCCTTGGACATGGCAACTGAACTGGACGGGCAAGGCATCGTAAGGGTGGCGACCGTTCCACACAGGAACGGCAAGGCCCACGGACTCGAAATCGAGAAACGCAATCGGTGACACAAAAACGTCTAATGCTGCACCGAGGGTCGGCTCTACGATGAGTCGGCCTTCCTGGACCGCGCGCCGCTGCCGGTCCGCGATCGGCCCCAGCGGCACGTCCTCTGGCAGGTCGAAGATCGTCCGATAGCCCTGCTCATCAAGCTCCAGGGCCCGGCGTCTCATGGCGTAGAGCGTGCTCACGTGGTGAGGCGGCAGTACCGGCCAGCAGCGCGCCATGAACGGGCACTCGTAGGGCGTCGTGCAATGCGACCCGATCGGCACGTCAGGGACCGGTCCTTGAAGCATCTCGATCTGCTCGGCGAGCCACCCCGGCACTCGCCCGGCAATCGCGCCGGCCGCGTCTGTCACGTCCGAGCGGAGGAAGAGGTTCGAGAG
>Ga0137376_10000960_pt1 | contig 15113 bp, 14 predicted proteins | sample SagtaG_23_FD_104814 | JGI IMG/M metagenome (GOLD analysis project Ga0137376, IMG submission 104814) | Vadose zone soil microbial communities from Sagehorn Ranch, Mendocino, California, USA - Sage2_L_20_16 metaG | ecosystem: Environmental > Terrestrial > Soil > Vadose zone | place: USA...
ACGAACTCGTTCCACTTACGAACCATGTAGCGGTTCTCGTCCATCAGCGTGTTCCAGCAGGCGACCTTGCCCATGCGCTCCCAGAAGGCGCCGCCGTCGCGCACCTGACCCGCCTTCTCCATGAGGGTGCCATAGGGGTCCTTGATGTCGCCCTTGGCCGCCTTGCCGTCATACCAGTAGCCCCACTCGTCAGCCGTCATGAACTTCTTGGCAGTCTCGGGGACCGAGCTGTAATAGCCCTGCTTGGCGATGAATCCGCCCTGCCAGCCGGACTGGTACCAGTTGAGGTACTCGTAGGCGGCGTCGAGCTTGAGGCCCTTCAGGTGCCGCATCGGGGCGATGCAGCTCGCCCAGGCGCGGTAGCCTTCCTTGAGCGGGGCGTAATAGCACGGGATGCCGCGGGAGCGCACGGCCGTCACGGCCGGCGACCACATCGACTGGATCACCACTTCCCCCGACGCCATCAGGTTGACCGACTCGTCGAAGGTCGTCCAGAAGGCCCGGAACTGGCCCGACTTTTTCGCGTCGATCAAGATCTTGATGGTCTTGTCGATCTCCTCCTTGGTCATGTTGCCCTTGTCGCCGTACTTGATGTCGCCGCGCGACTCGATCGCCATGGCGGCGTCCATGATGCCGATCGAGGGCACGTCGAGGATCGCGGACTTGCCCTTGAACTCCGGATTCAACAGCTCGCGCCAGTGCTCGATCGGCCGCTTCACGATATCGGGCCGGATGCCGAGGGTGTCGGCGTTGTAGACGGTCGGGATCCCGTTCGCCCACTGCGTCGGCCGCTTGGCGAACTTCGTCGACTCCGGGCCGTCCACGTACTGCACTTCGTACGGAAGGACGCCCTCGGTCGAGACCTTCCGGCCGTCGGGGTACTCGCCCTTGGTGAAGATCGGCACGACCTTGTCCCACCACTTGTACTTCTTGAGGTCGATCGGGTGGAGCACGCCGCGCGGGACCAGATGCAGCAGGAAGAAGTACTCCATGTCGGCGATGTCGACGGAGTTCGGCTGGGTCACGAACCGGTTGAGCAGCGCATCATGGGCGCCGGTCTGCATCTCGACCTGGAAGCCGAGGTCTTTCGACGCCTGTCTGGCGATATCGATGATCGCCGAGTACGAGCCGCCGACCTGCACCAGCTTGACGTCCTTGATGTTCTGGGCCCAGATCGTCGGGAATCCACCGAGCGCGCCCGAGCCGGCCATCATGCCAGCCGTCGCGGCAGCACCCTTCAAGACCTCGCGCCGACTGAGCTGCCGCCGCAGCGTCTTGTTTTTCACCGACATGGTGACCTCCTCCTCCTTGCGTTCGAGTGGAGCCGGAGCGCGGAGGGAGACATAGCACCGCGTCGCCCGACGTGTCAAGGGCGTGGGCTCGACCTAATCGACGATCGCCTGGTAGACGAGCTGCTTCAGGAGCCTCCGGTAGTAGGCGCGCGTGGCGCTCGGCGCCTGGGTCATGAGGACGCCCACCAGCTCCTCCTTGGGATCGACCCAGAAATAGGTACCCGCGAACCCGGCCCACATGTACTCGCCCGCCGATCCGGGCAGGCCCGCCACGCCCGGTGCCTCTCTCACGGCGAAGCCGAGACCGAAGGTGTAGCCGGGCGTGCCGAGGAGCAGCTCGCCGGGCGTGCCCGGGCTCGGCGCGCTGATCCGACCGAGGTGATCCGAGGTCATGAGGCTTACCGTGCTGCGGCTGAGGACGCGCGCGCCGTCGAGCTGGCCGCCGTTGAGCAGCGCCTGGCCGAAGCGCAGGTAGTCCCCCGCCGTCGAGACGCCGCCGGCTCCGCCGGAGTCGTTCTTGGGAGGCGTCGTCACGTCGATCAGCTTGATCTGGTTGGCGGGATCCGGCTGCGCGACCCGACCGAGCCTGTCGCCCGGGACGAAGAAGCCCGAATCGGTCATCTTGAGCGGCTTGAACAGGCGCTCCTCGAGAAACCGGCCGAGGGGCATCCCCGACGCCGACTCGACCACCCGGCCGAGCACGTCCGAGGCGAGGCTGTACTCCCAGACCGTCCCCGGCTGGTGAGCGAGCGGCGCCCTGGCGAGCCGCGCGACCTGTTCGGCCGGAGTCAGGCCCCTCGCGTCGAACGGCACGCCCTGCGGCTGGTAGACCCCGGCCTGGGCGTAGGCCTCCTTCACCGGGGTGTTCGCCGTGATCTCACCGTAGGCCAGGCCCGACGTGTGGCGGAGCAGGTCCTGGACCGTCATCTCGCGCTCGGCGGGCGCCGTCGCGAACGTCACGCGGGCGAACTCCGGATCGACCTTGGCGATGCTGACCTGGAGCTTGGAGAGCTCCGGGAGGTACTTCGATACGGGATCGGTCAGCTGCAGGCGGCCCTCCTCCATCAGCATCATCGCCGCCACGGAGACGAGCGGCTTCGTCATGGAGTAGATGCGGAAGATCGTGTCGTTGGTCATGCGGGCGCCCGACGCCTTGTCGCGGTGCCCGAAGCTCTCGAAATACGCGATCTTCCCCTTGCGGGCCACGACCACGACCGCCCCGGGGAGCTTGTCCTGCTCGATCTCGGTCTTGAACATCGTGCCGAGACGACCGAGCCGCGCTGAAGAGAAACCGACCTGCTCGGGCGGAGCCGTCGGCAGCTGCGCCCAGACGACCGCGGCGGAGAAGACGAGGGCGACGGTGAGGACGAGGCTGGCGAACCGTCTCATGGCGCGCCTCCTTGCAAGGGGCGAGGCAGAAGCGACGGCGGGATACTACGCACCAGTCCGGCCCTCAGTCAACCGCGGTCAGTACCCGCCGCCGCCTCCGGCTCCGCGCTCGCACATCCCGGCGGTGGAGCGCCACGCTCCGCCGCTTCGCTCGCATTCCTGCTGCACGGTGGTCACGGGCGGCGCCTCCCATCGGGAAACCAACGCCGGGAAGGAAAGGGTCCCGGCCGAAGCGCGTTTGCAGTAGAGTGGCCGCGCCATGGACTTCGGGATCTGTGTTCGTGCCCCTCCTCGGATCGGATTGGCCACGTCGGAGGCGAGAGGACGGGTCACGCGTTTCTGTGTCACTCGAAACCAAGGGAGACAAGACATGGCGATGAGTCGACGCAACTTTCTCACCGTGGCGGCGGCGACGGCGGCCTCGGCCGCGAGCGCCCCACTCGCAACGGCGGCGGACAAGTTCGCCCGCGACCGCGACTGGACCGGCGAGACCCCGGTCACCTACCCGGAGCCCGCGTGGGAGGTCCGTGACAAGCGCTTCACCGGAGTCCAGGGCAACGCGACGCTGCAGCGCATCTGGCACGGCATGGGCAACGACCGCGCGCTCTGGTGCGAGGGCCCGGTGTGGATGGGCGACTGGGGCTGCCTGATCTGGAGCGACATTCCGAACCACCGCACGCTCCGGTGGAGCGAGGACGACGGCCACGTCAGCGTGTACCAGACCGAGTCCGGGTATTCGAACGGGCATACGCGCGACAACCAGGGCCGGCTGATCGCGATGGAACACGACACCCGGCGAGTGCGGCGCCGCGAGTACGACGGCACCTGGACCGTCCTGATCGACACCTTCGAGGGCAAGAAGCTCAACGCGCCCAATGACGCGGCCGTTCACTCCGACGGCTCGATCTGGTTCACCGACCCGGGCTACGGGATCCTCGGCCCCTACGAGGGACACAAGGCCGAGTTCGAGTTGCCCACCCGCGTCTATCGTCTCGATCCGAGCGGCAAGGCGACGATCGGGGCCGAGGGCCCGATGCGGCGCCCGAACGGCCTCTGCTTTTCGCCCGATTTCAAGAAGCTCTACGTCGTGGACACCGGCGCCACCGATGGGCCGCAGCACCCCGCCAACGTCATCGTGTTCGATGTCGTGAACAACGGCACAGCGTTGCGCGGCGCGAAAGTCTTTGCCGATTTCAAGCCGGGGTTCACGGACGGCGTTCGCTGCGACACCGACGGCAACGTCTGGTGCGGATGGGGCTGGGGCGGAGTTGACACCAACGGCGTGCGCGTCCATGCACCGAACGGCGATTTATTGGCGTTCCTCCATACGCCGGAGGTCATTGCCAACCTGTGCTTCGGTGGGACGAAGCGCAACCGGTTGTTCATGACCGGCAGCACGTCGATCTATGCGCTGTACGTCAACGCGGTGGGGGCGGCGCTGAGTTGAGGAGACTTGCCCGGGTCGCCCCTTCAGGGCGGCCCGGGTGCTGTCCTCATAGCCGATTCGCGATTGACACCGGTTCTTGAAGCGTGCTACACGTCCCTCACCGAATTTGCAGAACACGTGCAAGCTATGATCGGGCCCGATCTCAGCATCTTCAAGGCCTGCTCTGGATCAACACGCCGCCCACGTTCTGACGGGCACCTTTGGAAATCGTCGGCGGCTTCGCCTCGCCGACCCCCGAATGGCGGAAGCAGGGTGAGCGGCCCCGGTATTCCGCGTGGAGTGCACACGATGACGCACGTCGACTGACATGGAGGTGCGCATGAGACGTCAGGGCAAACTCGCCGCGTGGATGGTCCTGGTTGCGGTCGCGTTCGGGTCTGTCGGTTTGGCCGCGGCCCAGGAAAAGAAGTGGTGGCCGTTCGCCGTCGAGGATCGGGATCCTCCCTTTAACATGGAGGGCAAGAAGGTCAAGAACCAGTACACGCCGCTCGAGCACGCGGCCAAGAAGTGGAACCTGTGCGTGTCCTTCCCCCACATGAAGGATGCCTACTGGACGGCGGTCGACTACGGCGTGGTCGCCGAGTCGCGCCGGCTCGGGGTCAAGATGCAGCTCGTCGAGGCAGGCGGCTACACCAACCTCGCGAAGCAGATCAGTCAGATCGAGGACTGCGTCGCGCAGGGCGCCAATGCCGTGATCATCGGCGCCATCTCGGAGACGGGCCTGAACAAGCTCGTCGAGGAAATCAGCGCCAAGGGCATCCCGGTGATCGACGTCATCAACGGCATCACCTCGCCGAAGCTCACCGCGAAATCCCTGGTGTCCTTCGGTGAAATGGGTTACCAGGCGGGCGAGTACCTGGTGAAGATGCACCCGAAGGGCTCGAAGACCGTCAAGGTCGCGTGGTTCCCGGGGCCCCCCGGGGCGGGCTGGGTGGTGGCCGGGAACAAGGGCTTCGCGGACGCGGCGTCGAAGGGCGCGATCGAGATCGTCACGACGAAGTACGGCGACACGGGCAAGGAGGTGCAGCTCAAGCTCGTGGAGGACGCGCTTCAGGCGTATCCCGACATCGACTACATCGTCGGCACGTCGCCCACCACCGAGGCCGCCGTCCAGGCGCTGCGTGACGCCGGCAAGGCCGACAAGGTCAAGGTCCTCGCCTACTACTTCACTCCCGGTGTCTATCAGGACATCAAGCGCGGCGCGGTGCTGGCGGCTCCGACGGACTCGGCCGTGATCCAGGGCCGGGTCGCGATCGACCAGGCCGTGCGGGCCCTGGAAAAGAAGCCCTTCACCAAGCACACGGGACCCGCGATCTACGTCATCGACAAATCCAACATCAACGCCTTCCACTACGAGTCGTCACTCGCGCCGGCGGACTTCAAGCCGACCTTCAGCGTCGACTAAGGACCGCCGTTGGCGTTGATCGACGCCCGGGTCGGTGGGGCTTCGGAGCGCGGCTCCGGAGCCCCACCCCTGCTCCGCCTGCGCGCGCTGAGCAAGTGGTTTCCCGGCGTGCAGGCGCTCGATCACGTCGATTTCGACTTGCTCCCCGGAGAAGTCCACGTGCTCTTCGGCGAAAATGGCGCCGGCAAATCGACCCTCATCAACATCATCGCGGGCGCGCTGAAGCCCGACGAGGGCGAGGTGCGGCTCAGGGGCGCGCCCACGCACTTCCGGTCCGTGTACGACGCCCGTCAGCAAGGCATCAGCGCGGTCTTCCAAGAGTTCAGCCTCGTGCCCGATATGACCGTCGAGGAGAACCTGTTCCTCGGCGCCGAGCTGACCACGGGCCCCTTCCTCAACAAACCGGCGCTCCATCTCCGCGCCGAGGAAACGCTCGCACGGTTGGGCTTCGCCCTCAGTCCGCGCGCCCGGGTCAACCGCCTGTCCCGGGCCGAGCAGCAGATGGTCGAGATCGCCAAGGCCCTCCGCTCGAACCTGTCCATCCTGATCCTCGACGAACCCACCGCGGCGCTGACCGAGCGGGAGACCGATCGCCTCTTCCAGCTGATCCGCGACTGCAAGGGTCAGGGCGCCGGGATCATCTACATCACGCATCGGATGAACGAGATTCATCGGATCGGTGATCGGATCACCGTGCTGCGCGACGGCCGCCGCGTCGCGACCCTGCAGATGACCGACGCCAGCGACGAGAAGCTCGTGGAGCTGATGACCGGCCGCACGATCGAGGCGTTCTTCCCGACCATCGACCACCACCCGGGCGAGGAGTTGCTCGCGGTCGAGGGACTGACCGCGGGTACGCTGGTCCGCGACGTGTCGCTCACGGTCTGCGCCGGCGAGATCGTCGGTCTCGCCGGACTCGTCGGTTCGGGCAAGTCGGAAGTGGGCAGGGCGTGCTTCGGCGTCGAACCCGTGTCCGCGGGGCGCATCCGCTTCCGCGGCACGCCGGTCCCGAGGCCGACGCCTCGCCGAATGCTCGACGCCGGTCTGGTCTACGTGCCGCCGGATCGTCGCACGGAGGGCCTCGTGGTCGAGCGGAACGTCCGAGAGAACATCGCACTCCCGACGCTGCCGCTGTCGCAGTTCAGCGGACGCTTCCTGCTTCGACGCCGGAGCGAGCGCGGGATCTGCGCGCGGCTCGCGAAACGGCTGCGGATCACGCCGCCTCGCATCGAGCAGGGCGTCTCCTTCTTCTCGGGCGGTAACCAGCAGAAGGTCGTCCTCGCGAAGGGGCTCACGCGGAATCCGGTGCTCTTCGTCATGGATGAGCCGACGATGGGCATCGACGTCGGCGCCAAGACCGAGGTGTACAACTTCATGAAGGAGCTGGTCGAGCGGGAAGGCGCGGGCATCCTGCTGATCTCGTCCGATCTCCCGGAGATCCTGCATCTCACGCATCGCACCTACGTGATGTACCTGGGTCGGGTGCGCGCCGAGCTCAAGGGCGCCGAGATCACAGAGCAGGCGGTGCTGTCGCATTTCTTCGAAGCCAGGACGGCGGTGGCCGGTGGCTGAGGTCGGTGTCCGTCGATTCGCGCGCCTCTCCTTCGTGCACTTCGGCGTGCTGCCGCTGCTCCTGGTAATCCTAGTAATCGGGTTCGGCGTGGCCGAGCCGCGCTTTCTGTCAGGGCAGAACGTGTTCAACGTCTCACGCCAGGCGACCTATCTCACCGTCGTGTCCATGGCCCAGATGCTCGCGCTGTTGACCGGCGGCTTCGACCTCTCCGTCGGCGTCATCCTCGCCATGACGAGCGTCGTGTCGGCGAAGGCGATGGCGTCCGTCGTGGCCGGCTCCCCGAACGCGGTCGGCCTCGCCATCACCCTCGGCATCATGGCCGGGCTCGGTGCCGGAACGAGCATGGGCATCGCCAACGGGCTCGGCGTCGCCGTCCTCAACGTGTCCCCGTTCATGATGACGCTGGCCATGGCGTCGATCGGCTTCGGTCTGGCGCTGTTCATGACGGGTGGCGTGCCGGTGTACGGCATGCCGACACAGTTTGGCGCCACGCTCGGCTTCGGCAGGCTGCTCGGCATCCCGGCACCCGTCTACGTCACGGTGGTGGTCATCTTCGGGATGTACGTGCTGCTCAACTGGACCCGCATGGGCCGCTATTTCTACGCGATCGGCGGGAACATCAAGGCGTCGGCGCTCAGCGGGATCTCGACCCGGTCGTACCTCTTCATGGCCTACGTGCTGTGCGGGTTCCTGGCCTCGCTCGGTGGCGTGATGCTCACGGCCCGCCTCGAAACCGGCGAGGCCAACATCGGCGCCGCGATGCCGTTGCGGTCGATCGCCGCCTGCGTCATCGGTGGCGTGAGCCTGCGCGGCGGCACGGGCCGGGTCGGCAGCGTGGTCCTGGCCGCCGTGTTCATCGAGTGGTTCGAGAACGGCATGAACCTCGTGCGCATTCAGTCCTATCTGCAGATGGTCGTGCTCGGCGTGCTCCTGATCTTCGCCGTCGTGATGGACGAGGTGCGGCACCGCTACGTCGCCAAGCTGCGCGAGGTCTGAGCGATGAACGCCCGCGATCCGGTGGCCGTGATCGGGCTGGGAGCGATGGGGTTCCCGATCGCGCGATGCCTGCTCGCGGCGGGGTTTCCGCTGACGGTCTACAACCGCACGACGGGCCGGGCTGACGCCCTGGTGGCCGCGGGCGCAGCGCTCGCAGGCTCCCCGGCCGAGGCGGCTGCGCGGGCGCGTGTCGTCATCAGCATGGTCTCGGACGAGCACGCCGTCGACGCGGTGGTCAGCGGCCCTCGAGGCCTGCTGACCGGGATGCGGCCCGGCGCCGTGCACGTCGGCATGAGCACCGTGGACCCGGACACGTCGCAGCAGCTCGCCGAGATGCACGGCGCTCACGGCAGTCACTACGTCGCGGCGCCCGTGTTCGGCCGGCCGGAGACGGCGCAGCAAGCCAAGCTGTTCGTGATCGCCGCGGGGCCCGCGCCGGCGCTCGAGGCCTGTCTGCCGGCGCTCCAGGCGCTCAGCCGTGGGATCGCGCGCGTCGGAGACGACCCGCCGCGCGCGAGCCTCGTGAAGCTCGCCGGTAACTTCCTGCTGGTGGCCGTGCTGGAAGCGCTCGGCGAGGTGTTCGTCTTCGCGGAGAAGGCGCGGCTGGATCGACTCCAGCTGCTCCAGACGCTGAACGACGCCCTCTTCACGTCCCCGGTCTACCAGGCCAATGGTGAGCGCATGTGTCGCGGCGCCTTCAGTCCGGCGGGATTCCAGCTGGCGCTCGGGTTGAAGGACGTGCGACTGGTGCTCCGGATCGCGGACCGGCTCGGCGTGCCGATGCCGATCGCCAGCCTGGCGCACGACCATTTCCTGTCCGCTGTCGCGTGTGGCAAGGGAGATCTGGACTGGACGGCGCTCTCGGAGGTCTTGCGAGAAGCGGCCGGCCTCCGGCCGGCGTGAGGATCACACCAGTGCTGCCGAGCAACGTGAGGTGAGGCGATGCCGCAAGTGATGCCACGCAATCGCGCCGTGATCGACACCCTGCCCGCGAGGGGCGCGCGGCCTCCGGTGACGTACCGCTACGCGGGGGACCGGTTCCTTCTGCTCGAGTACGGCGACATGGTGCTCGATCTCACGATGAACTTCCGCATTTTCGGCCTCAACGACGCCCTCAAGCGGTCCGGCGTCGACGGTCTCATCGAGACCGTGCCCGCGCTGCGCAGCATGCTCATCCAGTACGACAGTCTCCGCCTGCCGACGCGACGGCTGGTCGACACGCTGAAGCAGCTCGAGGAGACGATCGCGTCCGTCGACGACCTCAACATCCCGAGCCGGCGAATCGAGCTGCCGATGGCGTTCGAGGACCGGTGGACGCGCGCCGACATCGAGCGCTACGTCAAGTTCACGCGCAAGGACGCGCCCAACGTCAGCAACGGGCACAACATTGAGTACATCGCCCGGTACAACGGCCTCCGGGACCCCGAGGAGGTGATCCACTACCTCTGCGCGACCGAGTGGTGGAACGCGTGCATCGGGTTCTGGCCGGGGTTGCCGTTCATGTTCCCGCTCGATCCCCGGTTCGCCATCGTCACGCCCAAGTACAACCCGACTCGACCGTGGACGCCCGAGGGCGCGGTCGGGATCGGCGGGCCGTGCGTGGCGATCTATCCCGTCGCCTCTCCCGGCGGGTACCAGCTCTTCGGGCGGACGATCCCGATCTTCGACCTGCAGCAGCGCAACCCCGCGTTCAAGGACAATCCGATTCTCTTGAAGGCGGCCGATCGCGTGCAGTGGGTCAGGGTGACCGATGAGGCGCTCGAGGCGATCCGCGAGCAGGTCTACGCGGGAACGTACCGGTACAAGATCGTGGGCTACGAGTCGCTCAACGTGAAGTCATATCTGAAATTCCTCGAGTCGGTCAAGCCCGAGGTTGCCGCCTTCCAGCGCCGACAGGCCGAGGCGGTGAAGCAGGTCGCGATTCCATAGAAGGGAGGGAGAGGCATGCTCGAGGTCCTCGAAGGCGGTATCCAGACCACCGTGCAGGATTTCCCGGGTCGTGTGGGCTATCTCGACCTCGGCACGTACCCGGCGGGCCCGATGGACCACTTCGCATTCCGCACCGCCAATCTGCTCGTCGGCAACGCGCAGGGCGCGGCCGCGCTCGAGGTGATGGTCGGAGGGCTCAAGGCGCGCTTCCACGATCGGCGCGCCCTCGCCCTCACCGGGGCGGACACGCAGGCGACCCTCAACGGCACGCCCTTGCCGCTCTGGGAGAGCGTCGCCGTCAAGGCCGGCGACCTGCTCGAGATGAAGATGCTCAAGGGCGCCGGCTTCAGGTCGTACGTCGCGGTCAGCGGAGCGTTCGACGTTCCCGAGTACATGGGAAGCCGCGCGACCTTCACCGTCGGTGGCTTCGGCGGTTTCGAGGGCCGGGCCCTCAAGAAGGGTGACCAGGTTCGCCTGAATCCCGGCGGCACAGGCGACACCCAGGTCGGCCGGCGGCTCCGGACGAATCTCCGGCCCCAGTACGGAACGCACTCGGAGATCGAGGCCATGCGCGGCCCCCAGGCGGACCCCGACTACATGACGCCCGACGACATGGCGTTCTTCTTCAGCCACACGTGGAAGGTGGATCGCAACTCGAACCGCATGGGGGTCCGCCTGGAGTCGCACAAGTGGCAATGGGCTCGCACCGGCGGCGGCATCGCGGGCGGTCACCCGTCCAACATCCTCGACAATGGCTACGCGGTGTGGACCGTCAACGTGTGTGGCGACCAGCCGATCATCCTCGTGGCCGACGGACCCAGCCTGGGTGGCTTCATCTGCAACGCCACGCTGGTCTCCGCCTCGACGTGGAAGGTCGGGCAACTCGTCCCGGGGCGCGACACGATCCGGTTCAAAGAGGTCACCATGGACGAGGCGGTCCAGATGGCGCAGACGCTCGACACGACAATCTCCGAACGCTCGATCGAGAGGGGGTAGCCTCATGGGAGTGAAGATCGACATCAATGCCGACATGGGAGAGAGCTACGGGCGCTGGACGCTGGGCAACGACGTCGAGCTGATGCCGTTCCTCAGCTCCGCCAACGTCGCCTGCGGGTATCACGGCGGCGACCCACACGTCATGCGGAACACGGTTCGCCTGGCCCGCAAGCACGGCGTCGGCCTCGGCGCCCACGTTTCGTTCCCCGACCTCATCGGCTTCGGACGGCGGCGAATGGACATCTCCGCCCAGGAGCTGAAGGACTACGTGACCTACCAGGTGGGGGCGCTGCAGGCGTTCGCGACGGCGGAAGGCTCGCGTGTGGAGCACGTGAAGCCGCACGGGATGCTCTACGTGATGTGCAGTCGGGACGACACGTATGCGACCGCGATGGCCGAGACGATCAAGGAGCTCGACGGCGGGCTCATCCTGTTGCTCACGGGCGAGCTGTGGGCGGCGGCCGCCCGGCGGGTCGGCGTCCCCTTCGTGATGGAGGGGTATGTCGACCTCGACTACGATGCCGCGGGGCAGCTCATTCTCGAGCGCGCGAAGAAACCTCGCGACCCAGAGGGGGTGGCGTCGCGAGCCGTCGCGCTCGCGACCGAGGGCAGGGTTCCGGTCCGGGACGGAGGCTGGCTACCGCTGGCGGCCCGCAGCATCTGTGTCCACGGGGACGCGGACAATGCGCCGGCCATCGCCCGGGCGATGCGCGAGCGTCTGGTCAAGGCAGGAGTCGACGTCGCGCCCTTGCGAGCGCTGCTCTAATCCAATCCGAGCGGAGGACCGAGCATGGCTGACATCGTGGAGATCGTGGCTCCGGTTCCTGGTCTGGTGGCCGCGGTGGCGGTCGCGGCCGGGGGCGCGGTCGCGGCGGGCGACCCGGTGGTGACGCTCCAGGCAATGAAGATGGAGATCGAGGTGCCCTCGGAGCACGCGGGCACCGTGGAGCAGATCCTGGTGGCCGAGGGCCAGGAGGTCGAGATGGGAGCCGTGTTGGCCAGGGTGCGGCGCTCGTAGCGGCTTCACGCTGGCGAGGATTCGGTAGCGGCTATCAATGATCGCCGAGACCAGGCAGCCGCAGCCTCTTCTCGACTCCCCGGAAGGTCAGCGACAGGGCGTAGCTGACCACGAGGTAGATCGCGCCCACCAGTGTGAAGACCTTCATCGTCTGGAACGTGGAGCTGGCAAGCAGCTCGCCCGCCCGCATCAGCTCGCGCACGCTCAGCACCGCGACCAGGGACGACTCCTTGACCAGCACGAGGGCATAGTTGCCGAGCGCCGGGAAGATGACCCGGAGGGCCTGGGGCAGGACCACGTGGCGCATGCACTGGGCCGTGGTCATGCCGAGCGAGCGCGCCGCCTGCGTCTGGCCGGCGTCGATCGACTGGATGCCGGCGCGGAACAGCTCGGCCAGGTAGGCGCCGAAGTTCATGCTGAGCCCGATCACACCGGCCTCGAACGCCGGCAGGCGGATGCCGACGTCGGGAAGCGCGTAGTAGATGTAGAAGAGCTGCAGGAGCAGGGGCGTCCCCCGGATCACCTCGATGTAGAACATCGCGACCTGGGAGAGGACCGGCGCCCGGAAGATCCGGCAGAAGCAGACGACGAGGCCGATGACGACGGCGATCACGAACGACCAGACGGTGAGGGCGATCGTCATCACCACCCCGTCGAGCAGGGGTGGGAGGAACAATCGGAGGTCGTGGGCCAGCGTGTCGATCAGCTGGCGATCAGGTGGCCGACGCCCCAGCCGTCGAGGATCTTCTTGAGCTGACCGCTCTGCTTGAGCTTCCGGAGAGAGTCGTTGATCGCGTCGAGGAGCTCCTTGTCACCCTTGTTGACGGCGAGGCCGATCCTCCAGGCGTTGACGGGCGTGTAGTTCTCGACGCGCGTGATCCCGGGGATGCCGTGGGTGACGATCTGGTACGCGATGCTCGGCGGATCGACCATGGCGACGTCGAGGCGGCCCGCCCGCACATCGGCGAGGAGCTGAATGTAGTCGGGATACGTCCGGACGTCCTTGATGCCGTCGACCTTCTTCAGCATCTCGTACTGGACACTCGCCACCAGGCAGCCAACACTCTTGCCGGACAACGACTTGAGATCGGGGTAGTCGGCGGGCTTGCCCTCGGCGACCACCAGCCCCTCGCCCCACCCGTAGACGGGATCCGAGAAATCGACGACCTCGGCGCGCTGCGGGGTGATGAAGAGGGGGGCGGACATGAGGTCGGCGCGTCTCGAGGTGAGGGTGGGAATGAGGGACCCGAACGGCACCTCGGTGAACTCCGCCTTGACGCCCCAGTCGGCGGCGATGGCCTGCGCGATCTCGAACATGATGCCCTTGAGGCTGTTCGTCTTGGCGTCGAGGAAGCCGTGGGGCGGGCTCGACGAGGTGATGACCACCTTGGCCACGCCCTGCTTCTTCACGTCTGCCGGCGAGACGGCCGCGGCGTGAGCGGCGAGGGCGAGGAGCGTCACGAGCGCCGCGAGCGTTCTCATCATCGGACGGTTCCCTCGGGTCGTGCTCACCGCGACGCTCGGCGGCAGGTGAGATAGAGGCACTCCAACATCACGGTGGCGGCGAGGAAGGCGGTCATGCCCCCCACGTCGTGAGGAGGGCTCACGGTGTTGACGTCGAAGGCGACGAAGTCGAGGCCCGCGAGGCCCTGGAGGAGCTGGAGGCCCTCACGCGCCGTCGCCCCGCCCCAGGCGGGCGTGCACACGCCGGGGGCGCAGCTCGGGTCGAAGAAATCCATGTCGAAGCAGAGGTAGACCGGGCGCCCGCGCAGCTTGGCGTGAACGTACGCGAGGACGTCGGGAATCCCGCGCCGGAAGAGCTCGATGCCGTCGATCAGCTCGTAGCCGTGTCCGCGCGTGTGCTCGAACACGCCCGGCATGTAGGTCGGCCCTCGCGCGCCGATGTGGAGCGAGCCCGCGGTGTCGACGACGCCTTCCTCGGCCGCGCGCGTGAACGTGGTGGCGGTGTTGTACATGTCGCGTCCGGCGCCCGGATACGTGTCGGTGTGAGCGTCGATGTGCAGGACGACCAGACCGGGGTGGCGTTTCTGGACGGCGCGGAGCTGGGGGAGCGTCACGCTCCCGTCGCCGCCCATCGTCACCGGCACCACGCCGGCGTCGACGATGGCGCCCACCGCCTCCTCGATCCGTTCGAAGGCCTCCTCGACGTAGCTCGGGGTGAGACGGACGTTGCCGCAGTCGACGAGCCCGAGCTCGGTCAGCGGGTTGAAGTCGAAGATCGGCGGCTCGTAGGGGCGAACCAGATACGACTGCTCGCGGATGGCCGCCGGTCCCTGGCGCGAGCCGATGCGCACGGGATGCGTGCCCATGTCGAACGGCACGCCGAGGACGGCCGCCTTGCTGCGTGTGAGGTCGTGGCTGAAGGGGACGCGCATGAAGGTCACGGTTCCCTCGAACGGTCCCTGGATGTCGACGTCGCTCACGGCGGACCCCCTCGCGCCCCTGCGCGGACCGCCGACTAATACCGCAAAACGCCGCCAGCGTCCAGCGATGCCGGTGGTCTTGCGAGCCACGGCGCACGCGATGAGCCAGCTCCAGCATCCTGTCGAACTCAAGGAGTGGATCTCATTTGAGGCATTGACAGCTCTTTGCGTGCGGCATCGCCGCGTGTCGGCAGCGGCTCACCGGATGCCGGCTCGGCAGGCTGCACTGGCCCGGCAAGCAGACGTGACCGGGCTCGCACCGAAAAACATCGATCGCCGTGCAATCGCTCGTTCTGGAGGCGCCAGGGACGCTCGAAAACCCGGGTGTAGAGTCGGCGCAGAGCAAAAGGAGAATCGCCGATGAACAGGGAACTGGACCGACTGGGCGACGAGATCGCCGAACTGTCCGCGCACCTCGACGCCGCCACCGCCCACCTGCTCGCCCTGATCCGCGAGTTCGACGCGCGCGGCGGCTGGAACAACGGCTTCAGCTCGTGCGCCGCCTGGCTGACCTGGCGGGTGGGGTTCGTGCCGGGCGCGGCCCGGGAGCACGTCCGGGTGGCGCGCGCGGGGAGTTGTACTACGCCAAGGTGAGGGAGTTGACCCGCGTGGCGACCCCGGAGA
>Ga0137376_10000961_pt1 | contig 15111 bp, 16 predicted proteins | sample SagtaG_23_FD_104814 | JGI IMG/M metagenome (GOLD analysis project Ga0137376, IMG submission 104814) | Vadose zone soil microbial communities from Sagehorn Ranch, Mendocino, California, USA - Sage2_L_20_16 metaG | ecosystem: Environmental > Terrestrial > Soil > Vadose zone | place: USA...
CCCAAACCGAAACTCAGGCCCTGGTGCGTGTTCACCGCGGACCGCCAAAGTCATTGACTGACGCTCAATTTTAATACGCAGGATCTTGAGACCCACTCGGACAGCCCTGTGACGTCCATTTCTTCAGACTCTGGGTCGTCACAGACTTTCCTTGCTGGTTTTGCTGACGGAACAGTCAAGATATTTGACCGTCGTCTTGAGGATGACTCGATCGTTCGATCGTATTCAGAGCATACTTCTTGGATACAGAATGTTCGTTGGCATCCAATCTACAGTGGGCAGTACCTTTCTACTAGGTACGCGTAAGGCTTGTTCTGCTTCTAGAACGCCCTTCTGATCCGCTCCATGCAGCCTGGATGGTCAAGTGAAACTATTTGATATCCGAGCAAGCGAAGTTCCCTTCCAGATATGGAATCCTCTTCCTCCTAGCGCCACAGTAGCGGCATTCGATGTCCATGCATCAACTCCCGTGTTTGGAATGTAAGTGTTTTCGTTGAGAAGGAAATTTCATTCTCACGCCCGCTGAAAAGAACTACTGCCATTTCAACATCGAACTGGAGATCACAGAAAACAGTGATCCAGTCGCTCAATAGACTAACACCGTTGTCGTCATTTAACGTCCAGACTGGCCTACTTTATGCTCCGAACAGCCGGGCTTTACCATCTCGATATATACCTCGTTCAAGTTCCTTTGTATTCCATCCAACTGAAATGCTGTACGGCATGGGTGAGCCAGACGGCACAGGTGAGTTTGCAAGCGATTATATGAGTGCAATTATATTCTGACCCGTACCTCAAGTGAGAATATTCGGCTGCAAACTCACTCCCCCATCGGACACCCTAGTTGTATCATAGATATCTAATCCATCGGCGTATTTCTGCATGCTTTCGCAGTTGCTTTTCAGTAGATACACCAGCAATTGAATAATTTCCCTCTTGTCAGCGGTGTTTGGCGTGATGTGATCCTAGTGAGCCAAACAACAATCTCTCTCGCCACCGTGACCTACCAAACTCGACTGCTCAGCCACAATTGGCCTGCCACGCCACTGCCACTCACAGAGACCAGATTCAGAATTTCATATGAAACAATAAAAATCCTCTCAAAGTTAGAACGGGTGTCGAAATTGATTAGGATTATGGTCAGAGTCAATGCACATGGATCAGTGAGTGTCCTGAATTTGGTCCTAGTGTTTGCCATTCAGCCGTCTGAACCTTTCCGATCATTCGTGGCTTTGTCCCCTTCGATTTGGCCGTTACCCCTGATTAGACGGACGCCAATAAAGACAGTCCGGGCAAGAAGAAATCGACGGCCAGGGCGAAAAAAACTGCACCGATCACCGGCGTCTGGCCGTGTAAAATAAATGGTTGTAATAAGGAATTCGCTCGTGAAGCTGACTTGAAGAGACACCAACGAACAACGAGACTACATGCGATGCCGAACTTGTTTGTCATTTAAGCTTCTGAGCGCTGCTCATTTTACTGATGAGATGATGCGCTAGTTCCTGTCCGCAATGCGAAGCGACTTTTACCCGGGCAAGTGAATTATGTTCATTTGCATACAGCAACTGGACTAATCGAGTCCTCGGCCTTATAGCCTGATGCCTTGAGGAGGCATCAAAAATCTAGGTATGTGATGCACGTTTTCCGGCTTGGGGTAATCGATGACCGTAAGCGTCCAGGCACAACGGAGTAATCATTGAAACGAAGCGCGACAACAAAGACCAAGATGAAGACGTTGATGAACCGCACTCATCGGCGAGAAGCCGCAGTTCAAGCGCCACTCCGTCCTCGAAGGGCAAGGAACGGGCGGACCCAGGGCAGATGAAATATTACCGCTCTCACACAGCAACAAGCAGCTGTATGTCGACCGCTTCGTTTTTCTGCCCTCAGAACGTGCTCATTGGCTACAGCTTATATCCCATCCCGCCCAGTTATGAATCCCCAATATAATCAAGTCGTTCTCCCTACATCCGCAACCAGGCTTAATAGTTCACCTAATTGGTCTTATTCCCATCCATGGCCCGAGCACCACAATTTACATGTTGGATATTCCCATGCGCCCATGTACTATACCCCATCACCCCACTACCGCATAGATGGACCACCACCCATGCTCCATCCCGTCTCCCAAATGTCGCCCCCCCGGTCAAAATCTAATAGTCACGAGTCAAGCAGCCGCACAACACTATCCAACCGCTCTTCGACATCGTATACTAGCTCTGAACGCACTACCACCGAGCAAGGAGATACTAGCACCGCTAGTTCCCCGAGTACGAGCAGTGGTATCCATATGATAGATCCATCTCTCGAAAGCAATGATGTGGCTGACGCAGGCAAACTGACAGCAGAACAAGTTCAAGCAATATCAATCAAGATCACGGAGGCAGCCATGAAAGCTGTCCTAGAGTCTGCCAAGCAAGAAGCCGAGGCTCGAGCATCTCGCTCGTCCGCCGCTGGTAAAGGCGACGAAAGCGAGGATACAAAAGCGAAGCATATGCTTCATGACAGTGATTCCCGTTCAAACGTGCTTCATTCACTTCAGCCAACTGTACCTGGATTGGCTGGAGACCGAGATGTTAACACTAGTCAAGAAACAAAAAGCCACGACACGAGTGGCGTGCATATGAGCAGCGCCACCGGCGAGGCACAGCAATCGATTGACGCCAACATGGATGAGATCGATCATTATGGTATAAGTATCCAGCCCTCGAGATCGGTAGAGCAATCGCAGCTGCTGGATAACGACGAAGATGCGATGCTTAGCCCAGGTAGGAAGATTGTGTATCTGTTCAGTGACATTCACTGATTTCAAATGCCTTGTCGTTCAGCGGAATGGCTCACGCAGGTGGGTTCTAAGTAATTCCCCAATGACTTGTGGTTCTTATTACCTTTCCAGGAATCTCTTGCCTCTTCGCCTTCATAACGTGCCACTCGCAAATACAGAGATGGTCTTAATCTTAATCAATTTTGGATTAAAGCGTGCTTTTATCCAATTGTACGATCATTTGATTATGATCCAAGTATGATAGGGACATTGTATTTATTTATGTCGGGTTTTTGCTTAATGGGACTGGTATAAGGATCGAGTTCATAGACGTATGACCATTGACTATTCAATATTGAGCACTGCCAATCTACGGCCAACCCATGTTCCTCCAAGCATCACGCACAGCAGCCAGCTTGGATTCTTTCTTAGTTCTGCCTACTCCGGTGCCCATGTGGTCTCCATTGACTAGAAAGCATTGTTAGGTTAACAATGCAAACCGAGCAAGAAACCACAATTAAACTCTCACCTAAACAAGTTGTACGCCAGGTCGGCATGTGAGGGTCACCACCAGGCGTGTCACTCCATGCTACTTCAAGACGCTGCTTTGCTGCTACTTCATTGAACCCGGCCACAGTAATAGATGACGATACACTAGAGTTATCGCTATTCGCGCCTGCCGCAAAAGCGTTCAAGCTCAGAGGACTTTGGAGGGTGACTGATGGCGAGAGCGGCGATAAGGGTAGCAAAAGCTGAGGCTGTGGTGAATTTACGGTACTGGGCGCACCGAGGTCACAACCCAGAGTCGTCCAGGCTTCACCAATTGCTTGCTCTTTGGCTATTTTCTGGCTGTGGCCTTGGCCGGTTCCCTTCGGTTGACCATCCACTAGTCGCTTCAGAAAGAGTGTACCGATCGACAAAGGCTCGTACTCACAAAGAACCGTCATTGTCCAAAGTAAACGGTGGGCTTCCCCAGAATGGGATGCCTCCCACGTTACAGTTTGATTTAATCTCTGTGTAACATGTTCGTTGAACCTGGCAAGCGTCACGAGGCCCGATGACGCATTAATGCTCGTCGGTGTCCCAGGAGGAGGGCTGTAGGGAGGAAGAGTGGGCGTTCCTCCGGCAGCTGGCCCTGGCACTGCCAGTGGTGGCAAGGGTGGTGCTGGATCAGGTGGCAAGGGTGCCGTCAGAGATGATTGTGATGCAAACTCAACCGGCGTGGATCCGTTGTGATCAATCAATGCTGATATCCATTGCTGAACGCCGGATACGCTAGCCTGTGTATAAAGCGCTCCAACATAGACGTTCAAAAAATCGCGGGCATCCTGAGGAGAAAAGTCAGTGTAAACCTCGAATCAGCTGTGATAGGGTATTAAAGGTATATACATCGGGACCGATTTCCGAATCATGGTCGGGATTGCATCTCAACTTTGAACGAAGCTCGTATTTATCTATGCAAGCCCGCAATAGATCATCTGATAAAGTTTGTTCTGTCATTTCCTAATCTACTGTCAGTCCTTGCACGATCAATAACTGTGTGTTGCCTACTTGCAAATCATGTGAAGAAATGTGAGGCAAATTCTCATACCAGTGGCGAGCGATTGTGAAATTCAATAGCCGCTCGCCCAAGAATGCCAACTTATCACCATTGGAATGCCCATCGCGGAGAGACTTGTGAGTATAGGCCTCGAGCAATTCGTCGCCTTGCAGATTGAATGGAGGTAGAGAGCGTGCCATTGTATCCTATCGGTGAAGCGGCAGGTGGGATTATATCCCCGAAATTGACGCCCTGGTTTGGCCAATTTGGCAGCCCCACCAAACCCATGGCTAAGCACCGGAAGCACTGGGAGGACTGCGGGACAGCAACGTGTTGGTCTTGATACTGGAAGTTGTATACAAGTTTCACTGCGCAATGAACTTTTGTGTCCATATTGGCCGCGTAAGCTGCCATAACAAGCTGAGAGTCCAAGATGAAATCTATAACATCGATAAGACAGATCGATCATACGATCAATCTGGAGAAGAGCGTCGGTGTTGGTTTCAAACTTTCTTCGACGTTTGCAGGTTATGGGGAGCCTGCGGCGCAGTGCGTGGTGTACATGCGACGACCACGATGCAAGTACTTTATACGACCAGTGCCCGAGTTCCCAAAGATATGCGTCGCATCCCAGCGCCAATAGTAGGATCCGGGGGCAATATATTTCCGCGGAGTCTGGGCTCGACAGTACCAGGCTGGTGTGTATCTTGTTTCACTCCCAGTCTCCCACCCTCCCGTCTGAGTCTCACGAATTAACAACAAATTCATGAGCCCGTCTATTGCTTCGCCTTGACAAACCAAACTGGTAACGAATATCAGGCAAGTCATCCCAATCGTCCTTGATTTGAGGACCATATCGACGTATGAACACGTCGACATGTAACCGAAGGTGTACACCATTTCCATGCGCATCTCCTGTTGTCAGAAGACAGAACTTCTTGATCGCAGTACCTTGCGTGCTTGCCAAGGTGCGGCTGCATCTTTTATCAACCTTTGAGTGCCTGGCGCCAACGCTACTCTGCTGTCATGTCACTGAACCGTGAAATTCCATTCATAGATCGTAGATACAAACTTCAGGCCGTACACGCGAAGTCCTACTTATCTGCCGCAGAGTGTTCCCTTCCCGATTTGGCCCGTAATTCATCGTTGAGATGAGGTTTCCAACCTGCAGATTTCCAAGGCTTCACCCCAAATCGGTACATCTCGTCAACCTGGGCAGAGATATACAATTAGTGACTTGTTTCAAAAACATTGTGGCTCACTTCTTCCAAGCTGAGGCCCTTAGTCTCCGGCACGAACAGGTAAACATATCCATAGCCAAACATCAACATTCCGAAAAAGATCATTAAGATAAGTGGTCCAATTCTTCGTACACTTCAGCGTATCATTTTGTGCAACATGAGCACGAAAACTCACTTTGCAGCTATCCGTGGTGCAAAGAAGGACAACAAAAAGTTCCAGATCCTGTTAGAAAGTTAATAGATCTGAGAGTCGAAATGTCGAGCCCTGTTACCAGTTAGTAGCACTACCAAGTGCGATACCCTTCGGGCGGACACGAAGGGGAAATGATTCGCCTACACATGTATTAAACTAGTGGTGACTATGAATATGATTTCCCTTACCAAGGTACACCCATCTAAGCGGCAACTAGTCAGTGAATGGAGCGGCCTCTACATTGAAACGTACGGCGTTGGTCCCCAAAACATCGAAAATGAAAACACATGCAAGACGGCAAATGCAATCAAAGTATCGCCGCCTCGCTTGTTTCGGAGGGTTAGCTGATCTTTGGGTGTACCACTCGGGGCGAGCGTAAAGTGCCCAACAAGCCCTGCCTATGAGCAACATCAACTTATGAACATAATTAACGTGTATAAATGAACGCACGATGAATGAACATGCTGCCTCCAGCAATGCTCCTATTAACAGCGACTACGTCGAGGTTAAACGGTTTTCGCAGCCAGCCACCATCAATACTTACTCGTCTGCGCCCCCATGTCTCAATTATGACCTAAATCCGTATGTCAACATCATTGGTTGTCATGCCTTCAACATAAGCTTACAAGAGCGGGAATGGTCCCAACAACAGACACTGCTCCAAGAATGGTCTGAATCACATAGGGTGATAGCCTAGCAACAATATGTAGTGCTTGCATAAGAAGAGGCAAATGCGTCTTACTGAGTACCAGCGCTTTGAAAGAATGTATCCCCGTAGTAATCTGTAAAGTCGGTCACAAATGGGCTAAATTGGAAGAGCAAAGAATATCCGTACTTACAGTAGAAATTTTGCCCGTTGAGTTGCTGAATGAATTGTAACATCATACCGTTAATCGTCCTCTTCCACAGCTTGTTTCTTGTGGAGAAACACTCCAGCCATGTTGCCTTTCCGCCCTCATTCTCTGCGTGAATACCAAACTCCAGTTCCTCAATAATTTCTTCAACCAGAGCATCGTCTTCAGGAACGCTGTTCAGTTCTGCGACGACTCTCTTTGCTTCGTTGCGCTTATCAATTCCGAGAAGATGTCGACTAGCTCCTCAATCGATTAATTGACATACTTCGCGACCGTTACAAGACCTACGGTGATTCAGGAAGGAAGAATATGCCCGATAATAGAATTAGGCCCCAGAACATTTGTAGACCAACGGGTACCCTCCACGAGGCAGAATTTGGAATGGCGTGGGTTCCCAAGTCAATTATATAGCTCAGGAATATGCTGAACCATGACGTGAGCCATCTTCATATAAAGTCGGTAATACAATACAAACCCTATAATTATTTGCAGCTGATAGAGAACCAACAGTGAGCCTCTGAGAGCCTTTGGGGCTGTTTCACCATTGTAAAGCCTAGAAGACGTGAGATGATTTTTTTAAAATTCACATTCATTACGAACGGCACGATAGCTAAGGGTTTATCAGTCAAGTGACCATCATTTCAAATAAACACATACCTGACAGCGCTCCTACACCCAATCCAGCAATGAAACGACCTAGGGTGATTTGCGCAACGGAATAAGCAGTCCCGGTCTGAATTGCAGTGCCGATCGTGAATATTGCGGACCATATCAAGATGGAACCGCGACGCCCAAACCGGTCGGATGTGAAAGCCTGACCCAGTGCACCTCTATCGTTATTATGTGAATTGTGTTGTTCTCGTAAGAGAGATGACCAGCTTACACGAAAGTTCTGATAAAGCGGTTGTAAAATTGACCTGGTAAAAATATAAATATTATAATGATACGTACCCGGCAGAGAGTAAGGAAGTGATGATGGATTGGCGGGAGCTAGTCAAGACATAACCACCATTTCCATCCGGTTGACCAAAACGGCGAATGAAATCGGGCATTATCAAACATCCCTGCCGAGGCCGTTAATTATACAACATGGAGCGTACAACTGTGAACTTACGGAGATTACACCAATGTCATAGCCAAATAGAAAACCTTGTCTCCGAAGTTACAACTAGTCTAGAAGCAATTAGCAATGCCTTGTAATGTAGTTTAACCCTCACAAAATATGTGCTTATTGACAATAATATTTACCTCCTGAATGCAGGAAAAGCTTGGTGGTTATCATTAACGTAAAGGTGAACTCAAACGACGCACCAAACGCAATAAAAGTAGCGAAAAAAATGGCCCTTCTGTTTGTTGGAGCTGCTCTTGCCATTTCACCAGGGAGCAGGGACTTTGGAACGGGAACGATAATAACTTTTTCCTTCTCCTGGCATAAATACGGCTTTGAAACAATTACTAAACCACCCCACATGTCCAATTCCTCCATATTTAAGTTCTCCGGTGTCTGTAACGTGCATCAGGCGATGTAACCTGAGATAACCACTAGACCGCCCAGGCCGGGCAGGATATTTCAAAAATAAGCGATAGTATTCTTGGATTGAACGCGAGCACGAGGATATCTGTCTTCATGGGGAGGGGGAAGGAACATTATTTGGTGCTTATTGGAGTGTCATGCATGTTGGTTGAGCTTCTCTTTTTAGCGCGACATGATTTGTTGAAAAGGGATAGCTAAAAACGGATTATTTTCGCAGGCGTCAGGTTTGATGAACTCGACCATTCACCGTCCCGAATGCTTTTTCATGAGTAAGAGTATTGATTCTCGCTGTGGTAAAAGTGAACAGCAGAAGGAACCATATATCGGTAGAAAGTCTTGAACGCGCGTTCATCTATAGATCAGGCTGTTACGTTAATTAGTACATAGGCTCTACTTCCTCGACTGTCTCGTAAAAGTCTTTGATAATTCTCTCATGCGCTTTCCGGGTGCTTTCGGTCTGTATTACGATGCATCAAAACAATTATAGGGAGGAAATATCAATTTTGCTCACTGGTGTCTCGGCGACGCCCCTTACCACAATGTATTTCCTCCCGGTGAGAATGGCCTCAGTAACCTCTCCAAACGTGCCATTCCTCGTCGATTCCAAAAATGCATCACGCGAACCGGTTACGATACCCCCTGCCTCCTCGGCGATAACAATACCTGCACAAACATCCCATGGCCAGCAACCGATTTCCCTGTTCCCGTAAATTGACATACAATGCAATCGAGAGCGCTGTCTCACGTACCAATATATGTCCAACGCTCCTTGTGCTACCAGGCAGTAGTTGATCGCAGCACTCCCAACCGAACGAAGGCTATGGGCCATCTTTCCGCCGACAACTCCCTGTTCTGGATTGCCTGCTAAGCGGGAAAACGAGGATGCCTTTGCGGACATGGCTGTTTGAGACCTGTCCGAACCCCACTCAACAGCTGGAACTAATTCAGGATCATGCATGGCGTTTATAGTGACGAAGAGCGCACCGATCAAAGCTTCGTGCAGAGAAGGTAGAGGCTTGACCGATAGCGGAAGCTTCAAAGGCAGGGCAGAGGGGCTGCCGCGCACCAGGTATGAGCCTCCGCCTTTGACTCCGAAATACTAGCGTTGGTTTCATTATGGGTTGAACGGCTCGCGACAGAAGGACATACAAGATGTTCAAGGAAGGGGTTATAGACCACTCCCAAGACTGGTCGACGCTGGTATATGAGACCAATAGATACGCAGCAAAATGGGAGGCCGTGGATAAAGTTAGTTGTTCCATCTATCCATTGAAGAGTTGGCGTGTATCGGAAAAGTGAAGTCGCGGACATACCTATCGGGTCTACGCAGAATGTGGGAGCATCTGTCAGAGCAGGTCGTGTACCCGCAGAATATGATTCCTCTCCGATGCTGTTAATTTGTTTGAATGCTTCTGCTGGTCTATGGACGGACAGCTTACAATCCAAACTCTGGGTACTTGGATTTAAACTCGCTTTTAATGAGTTCTTCAACTTTAACGTCGTACTCTGTCACCAGGTCTACTGAATTCTTCTTCTCTCCGATGCCTGACTGCATAGATGCGGAGGTGATAACATCGGAACCTTGAAGAATCAAAGTGCCTGCCTTGCGCGCAACCTCGACCGAGTATGCTAGAATACTTTTGAGGTTATCCGGAGTCAATTGCTGATTGGCCATGGAGGATGAATGGAGACTCGTAGTGATATGATATCGATGTCGAATGTCACACTGGCTCCCTTATGACACAAGGACAAATTGCTACACGTTTCCAGCAGTTCTACGTACATACTTTCGTAGGATGCTCGCCATATTCTGATATATCCTGTTCACAGCTGGCAGTCAACTGGGGCCTGATAAGATTAGATCTTCAAGTAATGTCGTATTCCCACGGCGTACGCGTCGAGTGTACAATCTCTAGTAATACCCCCAGCCATGTTCTTGACGCGTTCAGAGTACGGTACGACAGAACGGCTCTCCATAACATTCGATTGTCAAGTAATATTCCTATTAGATCGTGGTGTCAACACCTTTTCACCGGAGGGACGTTTATTCCAAGGTGCACAACTCACTACCTTATCCCATATTCTTGCGTGGCTCATAATCATCGTCCTGCAGTGGAATATGCTATTGAAGCCATCAAGGTATTTTGCCAAACATGACGAAGCTTTGAACTCTTCTAATCTAGCTGTGTCGTTTCAATAGCTGGGATCTACAGCTGTGGGCATCCGCACACCTCAAGGTGTCGTCCTCGGCGTCGAAAAACGTGTTCAATCTCCTCTTTTGGAATCAAGCTCAATAGAAAAGATCATGGAGATTGACAATCACCTTGGATGTGCCATGTCCGGCCTGGTGGCCGACGCCAGAACTATGATCGACCACGCCCGCGTGACGGCGCAGAACCATACCTTCACCTACGACGAACGGATCAAGGTCGAGAGCGCTACACAAGCAGTGTGCGATCTTGCCTTGCGGTTTGGTGAAAGTGTGCACGACGAGGAAGCAATGATGAGTCGACCGTTTGGTGTCGCCTTACTGATTGCAGGCATAGACGAACTGGGGCCACAATTGTGAGTGCGAGTCGACTGTAATCTGACGCAAGCGTGCTTATTATGCACGTCAGGTTCCATACGGATCCCTCGGGTACGTTCATGCGGTACGAGGCCAAAGCCATTGGATCAGGGTCGGAGGCTGCACAGAGTGAACTACAAGATAAATGGTACAAGGTTAGGCATCACCATCTCTCGTTCATTCGTAAGCATGACTATTCGTAGCAAATGACGCTAAGAGAAGCGCAAATATTGACACTGCGGGTTCTTAAGCAAGTCATGGAGGAGAAACTCGACCAACACAATGTCCAACTTGCACAGGTGGGAGACATTTGTCCATGTCTGCGTGCACATTTACAGTTTGTTTGCAGGTAACGAAAGAGAAAGGTTTTGAAATACTAGATGAAGCCAAACTGAAGGACGTCATTGACGAAATGTGATGTCTCTCGATGTACAATAAACGGGTTGTTTTCGCAATTTATTACTTCTTGCCAGCATCAGTATATGTTTCCTAGTCTACAACCTAGGGAAGCCTCAGTGTCTGTCACAGTGGAACATTACGGGACCTACTTTGCAATGCACTCAATCTCCACAAGCACATCCCTCGGAAGCCTCGCAACCTCAACAGCTGATCTTGCGCATTTATGATCGCCGAAGAAGTTGGCATAAATGCGGTTAACGGTGGCGAAGTCGTTCATGCTCTTGAGGAAAACCTGTAGTCCATTTCAATTTTCAGTCGCAAACGACTCCGCAGCTTAGACATACAGTAGTTTTGACAACTTTGCCCAGGCTCGATTCACCTGCCTCTACAACGGCTTTGAGGTTTTTGAGTGCCTGCTTAGTTTGCGGTTCGATGCCGCCCTCTACGATTTGTCCCGTGGCGGGGTCGAGCGGGATACATCCAGACGCGAAAAGTAGGTCACCAGCTTTGACCGCTTGAGAGTAGGGTCCAATCGCGGCCGGAGCAGCTAGAATCGTAAATGGTAGTGATTCAGCAAGGTGGTTTTGTGGAGATCGCGTATGATCGCATTGGTGTACGGGAAGTGAAGGAACGGAGGGACGGTTAGCCAACGCCAAATTCCAATTGACGCAACTCAGGCTCACCCTCGGTCGAGACAATTGTAAGGCTGGGATCTGTTACCACAGTGCTTGACATTCTCCTAGCTAAAGTCAGGAATAAGTGGCGAGCCCAACACTGGAAATTTTGCCAGTACCTTGCCTAAATGGTAGTTGACCGGAGTCGCGTCGCGCCGACAAGGCCCGGACAAGTACTGGGCGACATGCGGAACAGGAAATAGCCCTTACTCCTGTCTTCCGGAATAGGCCTAGGCTGCGAGAGCTACGTGCAACAGTGCTAAATGCCAACATGAGTAAGGGTTGGAAAAATGGTTATCATGAACGTTAACCCTAGTGTATATTACGGTACACACTGGTACAATTCCAAGTAATATTGCACCAGAAGATCAATATCGAGTAGGTACAGCAAAAAACTACCGTGTCTTGTTCTTTTTCTTCTGTCACCCTTCTTCCTCCTCGTCCTCGTCTTCTTCTTCTTCCTCGTCTTCTTCCTCTTCCTCGTCCTCTTCTAGCTCGTCCGTACTGGTCTTCAATCCCTTCATCTTCCTCGTTTGAAGCTTGCTCAGATCCTGTTTGCCCAAATGGATATGACCCCTCAAATTTCCCATTTCGTCCACCTCCATATTCTTCCTCTTCTTCCCCAGTCCCTTCTCCACATCCTGCTTCTTCAGTTTTGGCCGTTTCATTGCTTGTTTGAGCATCTCCGTATCTGCTTCCTGATGCCGCCGTAACGAAAGGTCAAGGGATGGACCCATAGGTGTAAGCTCAACCTGAGGAGTCTTAATCCCAGAACGAAGCGTCGAAATCATGTATGTCCGGATGTGGACTTTAGGAAGCTCTTCCGGTTTTGAGTCCGGCTGGTTGTGAGCGTCGGTAGCCGTATTCAGGGAAGCGGGTGTAGGCCCCAGAGAAACACTAATAACATGTTCGATACCGGGGAGACATATTGAGTCAACGACTTCGCCATTGAAAAAATCTAAAAGCATAGATTTGAGTTGCATGAATCGAGGATGTGAATCGAACAGGTCCGAGGCGAAGTGCATCAGCGGTTTGTGGCCGGGTGTAGCTTTCGGTCCCTGCTACTGCATTAGTTGCGCTAAACATGGCACCATCTAGAGCTTACCTGAAAGTCCGCTATGCTCATAAACTTGTCTACACCAACTTCAATCATGTCGAGCACTCTCCCATCATATAATCGAATGAACGTTAAACCGTGGGGCCGTTTCTTGGTCGAATGTCCGAAAAGGAACAGAGAGGCATCATTTTTGCCTCCCCAAAATTCAATGGACGATAGAGAACTCGAGTCCTGATCGAATGGATGAATTGCATTCTTTTTCGAAAATGAGATTGCGTGCGGTCTTTTCAAAGCCATCTACAGGCATGGTTTCAGTAAAAAAAGGGGGAACTGCGGGTGGTTACTGACCAATTCCTTCATAACGTTGTTAAGCAGCTCACCGACATGGGTCCCCTTCACAAAGATCGCTACCCGAGGGTCCTCGACCTCTTTGGGTGCACGAGCTTCCATAGCCCTTTTTGACTGGGCATTTTTTGGCTTCCTGGGATCTGACTGAACAGCGTTTCAAATGAAGCATGGAATGAAAACTTACACTGTACGCAACATACCGAGTCCGTCAGGGTACTGGAAAAAAATAGGAAATCGATTACATAATCACGTATGGGGCCAGTGGTCGTTCCTCCGCCAACATTCGAGCCAGGTGCTGCAGGTCGAAGTTTCACATTTGGAACCTGGAAATATTGTCGGTATATGACTTGGACCGCTACGATGTCCAGCTTACCTTATTTGTTTTGCGCTTCATCGTGCAGCCAATATATCACACAGCTAATTTCTACTTTAGGATATATGTATTAGATATGTGCATGCTATGTGATATATAGTAGATTGGAATAGACATGGAGAAGTCCAGGTTGAAAAAAAGACACAGTGTGTAGCAGTCAGCCAATAGAACATACGTGTAGCATTAACAGGTCGACAGATCCAGAGCGAAGATGATGATTGACGAATCGGAGATTGCAATAAAAAGGATTAAGTCACTGTGGGAGGTTGTAGTACGAAACGATGATAAAAATACAGCGATGTAGCACTGTTTATTCAATCGTGCAAGCGTCAAAGCCTTTCAAACGAGTTTCATAGTACTGAGATTAATTCTGACGATGATGTCTTGTACTACAGGGAGACATCTTGAGTATTCTGCGAAGAAAAGAACAAAGGTCTTACCGGATGCAATGATTTTAGCTGTCACCCGTGTATCAGTTACCGATGTAAAGTGAACTGGTATAGCAAGCGTTTACTATTCTGGAGAAATGCAAGCTGCAATATACGCACCGTATAGATTACGCTCGCGGTTTGGGGAATAAGTTTGGTGTATAGAACTAAATTTACTCCGAAAATCTACAAAGTGCGAGATCAAGAAAAGAATAACAGAGTTTGCCAGGGGCTACGTACACTTGGAGACGGTGTTGTAATCATTAGGTCTATTCCCATATGACGGCATGTAATGATTGATCTTGACTCCAGCAGCAAGTTTTGCCTGCCATCCAAAGGTAAATATGGAAGGTGACTCATGAGTTGGGTAGAATAACCTGAAGGAGGTCACATTTATTCAGGAATAGCACAAAATTAACTCCGGTGAGAAGCTTGTTCGATACAACGGCCCTCCACAGTTGTAGCGAATCATCTAAACGGTTAATCCGGGTATCCTTATGGCCGTGGTAGTTAGTCAACACCTCTCTAAGGACGTGATACTCAAATTACCTCTTCAAGGACCTGTTAGAAAGAGTTAGCGACATAAAGGACAGATACTGTGTTAGATCGAACCTGGTCAAATGCGGATACAGGGACGAGAAAAATAATGGCATCCACTGTTTTTATTTTAGCAGTTATTGGGTATCAAAAATAATTGTGATCTTACCGTCTTCGAAATACGGAATCCACGCTTGCCGCTGGTTCTGGGATCCCCCAACGTCATACAATTTCCATATTACGGTAGTCCCATGAGTTCGGACGCGGAATGTATGTTCGACAACGCCACTCGTTTTTAACCTTGCTTTGAGCACATCCGCTGTTTTAAAACGTAAGTATGAAGTTCACGTGAATGCTCGACACTTACCATCAGTTGGGATGTACTTCTTGGCTGTGATTCTCGGAATATCGTCTAGGAAGCTAGAATACTTTATCAGACCTCTAAAGTTCCGAGGAGGGAAGGCTTACAATCCACTGGTATCTTCTAAGAATATTCCTTCTTCTTTAATTCGTTGCCGAACGGCAGGATCATACCATAGCTCAAGCATGATAGGGGCGCATGCGTTGATAACGTGCACGGGATCATCAGGATCTTCCCACCAG
>Ga0137376_10000963_pt1 | contig 15102 bp, 10 predicted proteins | sample SagtaG_23_FD_104814 | JGI IMG/M metagenome (GOLD analysis project Ga0137376, IMG submission 104814) | Vadose zone soil microbial communities from Sagehorn Ranch, Mendocino, California, USA - Sage2_L_20_16 metaG | ecosystem: Environmental > Terrestrial > Soil > Vadose zone | place: USA...
CCGCGAAGGCAGCCCCATATACATTCTTAATCCGAAGGAATTATTCGCAACCGCGATCCAGGGTCGCGAGCGCCGCCGTCGCCGCTTTTAGTATTCGAGTCGCGGCTGATTGGTATCCTTCATGCGGTAGCCTGTGGAGATCGAAACGTCAGAGTAGTGCTCGGGGGCCCAGGCGCGGGGAGCCATGAGGTCAGTACAACCACGCGGTTGCGGGCGGGTTCACTCACATTTCCGAGCTAGAGAGCGACCCACGCGCTACCGCGTGGTGCTGATTTCACGGGCCGTGTGGATGAGTGAAACGCAGAGTTACTGACCCACGCCCCATGGATTGCGGTTACAAACTTGCAACCTATCCTCTTCGACTCGTGAATGAAGTCGGTCCGAATGCTAGAATCGAAGCGGAAAGAGCAATCAACGAGTTTTGAGTTAGTAGCCGCGCCTCTTTGCGTAATCCATCACTCATTACTCCACACTTTACTATCGCGATGAACGAGCAGGCTTTTGCAATCCTTGAATATCCCGAACTGCGAGCATTGATACGGCGCGGCGCGCAAACTCCCATGGGGCAAGCACGAGTGGATGCTCTGCGACCTTTGGCGAGCGTGGCCGAGCTGGAGAAACATCTGGCAGCGGTAGCGGAGTGTGTCGATCTCAGGAAGCGCGGCGGCGCCTGGACGTTTAGTGAGCTCGGCGATCCGGGCGAGAAGCTGGCGCTATTGCAGGTGGAAGGTACGACGTTAGAGCCAGCCGCGATTCTTGAAATCAAGTTGTTATGCGATCAGGCAATGTCTGCGCGCGCGTCAATTCTCGCCGAGCGCGACGCTTCGCCGGTGCTGTGGAGTTTGGTGGGAAGTCTTCCAGTCGAGTTGAGTCGTCTAAGCGCTCGTGTCGCAAACAAGATTCTGCCAACGGGGGAAATAGATGATCGCGCCAGTCCCGAGCTGGCGCGCATTCGGCACGAGATCACGGCACTGCGCTCGCGCATAACCCGCACGCTGGAAAAGCTGATGCGCAAATCAAGCGAGGCGATCCAGGACGAGTTGGTAACCATTCGCAATGATCGATTTGTGATTCCCGTCAAAGCCGATCACCGCGGACGTGTCAATGGCGTCGCCCATGGTTATTCCTCCTCTGGCGCCACGGCTTTTGTGGAGCCGCTGGAAACAATTGACGCAAATAATGAGCTGCAGGCCCTTCATGAAGGAGAAGCCCGTGAAATCTACAAAATCTTACTCGGCTTGACTGAAGAACTGCGCGCGCAGCTGCCGGCTATTCAATTGGCCGCCGTCGCAGTTGCTGAACTCGATTTCATCAACGCGAAGGCCGTGTTTCACCAGAAGTTCGATTGCGTGATCCCCGAGATTGATCCCGCAGAACCGCGGCACGCGAATACTGGGACCGCGGGCGTCTCGCCCGCTCAGTCGCGCGCAACCAGCATCCTTGAACTAAGCGAAGCCCGCCACCCTTTACTCGAAGAAAATCTGCGCGCCTCTGGCGGCTCGGTTGTGCCCGTCTCATTTTCCCTCGATGAGCAAAACAATACGATGGTGATCTCCGGCGCCAACGCCGGCGGCAAGACGGTTGTTCTCAAGACTGCTGGACTGCTGGCGTTGATGGGTCTTTCCGGTGTGCCGGTTCCGGCTCGCGCAGCCAGGATTCCATTCTACTCGTCGGTGCTCGCTGACATTGGCGACCACCAATCGCTTGCCGCAAACCTGTCTACCTTTACTTCGCACGTCGCAAACATCTCGCGCATGGTTGAGCTGTGCCAGGCGCCCGCGTTGGTTCTACTCGACGAAGTTGGCACCGGCACCGATCCCGAGGAGGGTTCGGCACTGGGCGTGGCGGTGGTCGACTATTTCCGCAGGGCTTGCGGCGCCCAGGTAATGGCGACCACGCACTACAGCGGCTTGAAGATGTATGCCGCGAACGAAGCTGGAGTGCTCAACGCGAGCGTTGAGTTTGATGAAAAGACGTTGCAGCCAACCTACCGGCTGATCGTCGGAGTCGCAGGTTCGTCTTCCGGTCTGGAGATAGCGCGGCGCTTTGGTATCCCTCATAAGGTGATTGAAGTCGCTTTGAAGTCCGTAAAGGATTCCTCGCGGCAAGCTTCGGAATACCTGCGGCGAATTAAGCGTGAAGCGGAAGAGGCGGAAAACTTGCGCGCAGCGCTCGAAGAAGAGCGCGCCGCTGTAGCTGAGAAGTTTGCTTCACTCGACAAGAAAGCCGAACGGCAAGAGCGCGAGCGGCAGACACTCTTTCAAAAATCACTGGACACAATCATCCGAGATTTTGAAAAGCGATCGCGAGAGCTGATCGCCACCATCCAGGATCGTTCTGAACGCCTGCGGATCGAGCGTGAAGCGCAACGGCGGGTGGCGGAACTGAAACGCGAAGCGCAGCGCGCTGCGGCGTCTGGACGGAGTTCTTCTGGCCGAAGTCGCACTGAGGAAGGAAGCTTGTCCCAGCAGTCTCGAGGCGTCCGCGTCATGCGTGATGGCCAGGTTGTTTCAAACGAACCTGCGAAAAGTGGTTTGGGCATTAGCGAGCCGGAAGATGTGGAATATATCTCCGCGGCAGTCCGCGAAATTGTTGTGGGCGACAAGGTCAAACTGCGTTCCTTTGGTTCAATCGGCATTGTGGACAGTCTTAAGGGTGATGAAGCAGAAGTGCGTGTGAAATCGTTGCGTTTGAGAGAGAAACTCGAGAATCTTGAGCTGGTTGAACGGTCCACTCCGACGAAAGTCAAAACCGAAAAGTTCGCGAGTCTGGGTGGGTCACACGGTACCGAAGTTCAGTTAAAGACATCGAAAGGGAACGGTCGCAGCGAGCTGAACGTGATCGGTCAAACAACTGACGAGGCAGTTGACGCCGTCGATAAGTTTCTAGACGAAGCATCGCTCGCGAGTCTGAATCAGGTGCGAATTGTCCATGGACACGGCACCGGCGCACTGCGACGAGCTATAGCCGAGCTGTTGAAGGATCATCCCCACGTTGCCCGCTTCGCGGCCGCGCCGCAGGATCAGGGCGGCACGGGAGCAACAGTTGTAGAATTAAGGCAGTAACACAATCACGAATGCGCTATCCCGAAACATTCATCGACGATCTTAAGCGCCAGGCAGACATTGTGCGCGTGGTCCAGGACTACGTGCAGCTTAAGAAAAAAGGCGCAAACTGGATGGCGTGTTGTCCCTTTCACAAAGAGAAAACGCCATCGTTTTCGGTCAGCCCGGCAAAAGAGATTTTCTATTGTTTTGGTTGTCACAAGGGCGGTTCGGTCTTCACCTTTGTGATGGAGATGGAGCGCGTCTCTTTTCCTGATGCTATCAGGCTGGTAGCCGAAAAATCGGGAGTGCCGCTGCCGAAGTTGATCGATGATAGTCGCTATGAGGCGCGGCGGAACGAGAGCGAAGAGGTAATCGAACTTAACAAATGGGCCCTGGAATGGTGGGAACAGCAGCTTGAGTCGAGTGGGGAAGCACGCGTTGCGCGGGACTATCTGCTCCAACGCGAAATCACGGAAGAGACACGCAAAACATTTCGCCTTGGTTATGCGCCGGATAGCTGGGACGCGCTTTCCATTCATTTGAGACAAAAAGGAGCCGGCCAGGATCAGATCGATCGCAGCGGGTTAGTCGTCAAAAAAGAAGAAGGCGGTTCTTATGATCGCTTCAGAGGTCGTTTGATCTTTCCCGTGATGGACATCCAGGGAAAGCCAATCGCCTTCGGCGGACGAACGCTCCGTGGCGAAGACGCGAAGTATATAAACTCACCTGAGACGGCAGCGTACATAAAAGGGCGCAATCTTTTTGGTCTGAATCTGACTCGGGATGAAATCCGGCGCGCGGGATTTGTCATACTGGTGGAAGGGTTTCTGGATCTAATCGTTCCCTATCAATTCGGTGTTAGCAATCTTGTGGCAAGTCTGGGAACGGCGCTAACACCTGAGCAGGTAAAGCTATTAGCCCGGTTTGCCCGCAAAGTCGTGGTCAATTATGATGGCGACAACGCGGGTGTGCAGGCCGCAAAAAAGGCGATTGAAATACTGCTCGCGGAAGATCTTGAAGTGAAAATTCTGGTGCTTCCGGATAACTCCGATCCGGATGAGTTCATCAGGGAGTCTGGTGTAGGTGAATACCAACGACAACGTGGCGAGGCTCAACCCCACCTACAATTTGTGATCGATCAAGCCGTACGGGATCGCAAACTCAGCAATCCGGCCGACAAAGAGGCGGCGATTGAGGAAGTGCTCCCATATATTCGTGCTGTCCGCAGCCGCATTCAGAAACGGGAATATTTTGACATCGCCATGGATTCGTTGCGCATCGGCGACGCCGCCTTGCGGCGAGAGTTGTGGCAATCAGTCAGGATCGGAATCGGCCAGGGTGCGCGCGTCGGGCAGACAATTAAGCGCACACAAGTTAAACCGACAGTGGCGGAGATCCACCTTCTTGAACTCCTTCTTGACGACGAGACAGTACGCCGTAGCATTTTGCCGAAACTGGATCCTGCCGATTATGAGGATTTGCCAACAGCTTCCATTTTCAAGGCCATAATTGCAATTGAGAATGAAGGCGCAGAGCTTGATTTCAGCAGGTTGAGTCAAAGGCTTGAAGGCGATGACCCGGCATGCGAGCTCTTGCCAATGCTGCTTATGGGTGATGCCCGGTCTCCTGATGAGGAGAAGCAAGACGATCTGCGACTTGCCGCTGAGAAATGTCTGGATGCGCTGCGGCTGATCAACATAGACCGCCGCATTCGCGAATTGATCGCTGAGATCGGAGACGCTGAGAGGACAGGAGATGAGGCTACGCTGGTCCGTTTGAGCGCGGAGTATTCGGGATTGGATAGACTGCGGAAGTCTTTTGAGCCACAGAGTCAAATCGCTCAAGCCGAGAATGCCTAACGGGAAGTATCTTTTTTCAGGCCCTTGAACTGAGAAACTCTATCTTTAGCACTCGGTTCAGCGAGATATTTCGGAAAACCCCAAAGATTGATCAGCCATTTCAACGGGTTGTAGAAAACCTTTGAAATGGTTCATTCATCAGGGAACAAATAAGCCTTAACAAATGGAGCGGCAGTTTAGGGAGTAGAGACCAGACTTGAGTATCGAAGATAAAGATCGTGATGATGTAATGGAGCGTCTCCTGGAGTTGGGAGGCGATAAAAAATATCTCACGTTTGACGATCTAAATCGCGAGCTGCCTGACAATGTCGTTTCTCCCGACGATATTGAAGACGTGCTGCAAAAGCTCGAAGGTTCAAATATTCCAGTCGCCGATTCCGACGAACGTTTGCTCGAGCAGGCGGCTGCGGTGGCGATCGATGACGAAGACGGCGCTGACGAGGACGTTGAGCTCGATCTCTCTGCCGGAGCCCTGGAGAAAACCAATGATCCGGTTCGCTTATACCTGCGTGAGATGGGAGTTGTTCCCCTGCTAACGCGTGAAGGTGAAGTGGCTATCGCGAAAAGAATCGAACGCGGCCAGCTCAAGACTCAGAAAGCGATTTCCCGTTCGCCAATCGCGGTCAAGGAACTTCTGAAAATCGGCGATCAGTTGGAAGCCGGGACCGCCAACATTCGCGAAATCGTTATCTTCGCCGAACAGGCCGAACTGACTGGCGACGAAGATATGGATAAGGCCGAGGAGTATAAGACGTGGACCGTTGAAGGAATTCAGAACATCCGCAAGCTCTACAAGCAGGGCGTGAAGGATTGGGAAAAGCTCCGGGAAGAACAAAAAGCCACCCGCGGCAAAAAAAGCAAAAAGCTGCTACGCATGCGCCGAAAGGTGGCGCGGCTGCGGCTGGAGATAGCCCAGGAGATTGGGAGACTAAACATTACCGAGCGCGCCCGGCAACGCCTGATTAATTCAATACGAAGCGCGCAAAAAGAGGTGCGCGATGCTGAACGCGAAATAGACAGTATTACAGAAAAGCTAAACCGGAAACGCATCAAAGCAGACGATCAAAAAGAATTCAAACGCCGCGTATCGATTGCCCGGAAACGTCTGTTACAGATTGAAGTTGACCACAACATCAGTCCGGTTGAGATCAAGCGATCACTACAGGCAATCATTATTGGTGAACAGCAGACAGGTCAGGCCAAGCGCGAGCTGGTGGAAGCTAACCTGCGTTTGGTTGTTTCAATTGCCAAGAAATATACCAACCGGGGCCTGCAGTTTCTGGATCTGATTCAGGAAGGCAACATCGGTCTCATGAAGGCGGTGGATAAGTTTGAATGGCGGCGCGGTTATAAATTTTCGACTTACGCCACCTGGTGGATTCGCCAGGCAATCACCCGCGCGATCGCCGATCAGGCTCGCACTATTCGCATTCCTGTGCACATGATTGAGACCATCAACAAGCTGATTCGAACTTCGCGCTCGCTGGTGCAGGAGCTGGGCCGCGAACCGACCAGTGAAGAGATCGCCAGAAAGATGGATATTCCGGTATCCAAGGTGCGCAAGGTCTTGAAGATTGCTCAGGAACCCATCTCCCTTGAGACGCCCATCGGTGAAGAAGAAGATTCACATCTGGGCGACTTTATTGAAGACAAATCGATATTGAATCCCGCCGACGCGGTAGTTGCCTCAAACCTGCGTGAGATCACCGATGAGGTTTTGGCTACCTTGACGCCGCGTGAGGAAAAAGTAATCAAGATGCGCTTCGGGCTGGGCACGACCGGATCGGAACACACGCTCGAGGAAGTGGGCCAACACTTCGCCGTCACTCGGGAACGCATTCGTCAAATCGAAGCAAAAGCGCTGCGCAAACTGCGTCACCCTTCACGTTCACGAAAACTCAAAGCTTTCCTCGACAATACCCAGCGATAGCCACCTGCAAACATATAAGGGACGCAGCGAATCAGCTGCGCCCTCGTTCCTGCTACCGACTTAAGCGTCTTATTTGATCGATAGAAATGTCGAGCTCTTCGAGGTGTGATCAAACTCGTAGTTATAAGTGAAACCGGGGAATTGTATCGGTTGCGTGTACTGCACCCTCACTTCCATCCGATTGTCCTGCAACGTTGGCGTGATGACGGCATCGGCGGGGATACCGTACTCCGCAGAACTCTTGACCAGTTGTTCTTTGACCCAATCGGCCGGCTTCCCCAATGCAACCGCGGTATCCGCTTTGTTCTGCATTAGATCCTTGATTTGATAAGCTTGATAAGCAACAGGAATGAATTGGTAGCAGGCGTAAGCCACGGCGCCAATAATCCCCACTACAATGAGGAACTTTAGACGCGCGCCCCCGCGCTCAGAGTTTCTCGAAAAGGCATTCATCATTAATCCTCAACCTCGGCTGGTATTTCCGCTGACATCATCGCAACGCCTCGCGGATTGATTTTCGCAACAGTAGTGGACTAATTTCCTTCCCGTCTACAATACGCGGGCGCCCGATCCCTTCAAGAAGTACCCACTGCACGTAGCCCGATGCCCGTTTCTTGTCGTGTGTTATCGCTTCAATTACTCCGCCTTCATTCAAATTGCGAGCAGAAGGCAACGACCCGCACAAGCTTATCGCCTGGCTTAGTAATTCTAACTCGGATGGCTCAAGCAGGCCTAGATTTTTCGACAGCTGGCCGGCTACCAACATTCCATGACCCACGGCTTCGCCATGGCGGAACTGGCGGTACTTCGTGACGGCTTCCAGGGCATGAGCAATAGTATGGCCAAAATTTAGTATTCGCCGGGATCGAGCATCACGACGGGTAAGTTCCTCACGTTCATCCGCGGCGACGATTGACGCCTTAAAAGCACAGTGGGAAGCGATAAGTTGCGCGAGTTGCGTTGTAATCAAGGCCCCCTGAGAATTGAAATCCTTTAGAAAACCTGTCGTTTGTTTGAAGAGGTTTGGGCTACTCACGGCTCCCTGTTTGACACACTCGCAGAAGCCAGCTACAAGCTCACGCGCCGGCAAGCTGGCCAGCGTCTCAATGTCTACGACGACAGCGGCAGGTTGATGAAAACTTCCCACAAGATTCTTTCCGGCAGGTAGATTCACACCGGTCTTGCCGCCAACCGATGAATCGATCTGCGCCAGCAGAGTAGTGGGAACTTGAATAAAGGGAACGCCCCGCAGATATATAGCGGCAGCAAAGCCAACCACGTCGCCAACAATTCCGCCGCCAAGCGCTAACACTCCGTCGCTTCGCTCAATCCCTGCGTCACTCAGAAAGCCAAGAACTTTTTCGACTGCTCGAAGCGACTTATGGCGCTCGCCGTCGTCTATTAACCAGGGATGAACGGCGAAACCACTTGCTTTTAAGCTTTGCAGTACCGCTGTGCCATAGAGCGAGAAAACCTTATCATTGGAAATTATCGCAACGCGCCTGGATTGACTGCCGAGGCAGCTGCGCGCTACCAGACCGGCTTCCGACAGGATGCCGCGGCCAATTCTTATTTCGTAATCGCGCGATCGCGCTTTTGTGCGAACTTGCAGCCGCAGCAATGACCAAACCCCTCTCGTCGGGTCAGACAGGGAGCTAAGAGAGCTTCGGTTGAGAGTGTATTCGAGTTTGCTGAAGCGTGCATTCCGCAGGACTGCCTGAACCCCAGTGGGTCGGATGTTAGCGAATGCACGAGTGAGTGAATCTGGACTAAAAAGTGCTGCGGAAAAAGCGAATGGGCGCGACAAACGTGGGAGTACGTCGCGCCCATTCATTTTTTGTGGTCACTGTCCTCACCCCAGCAACCACTGAGACGGAGGATTCACCAGCCGTCTCTTCTTGCCCCACAATATACCTCGCAACGCGCGTGCCGTGCAAGGCTCTTTTCGTTGAGGAATAAGAAGATATGAATTTCCTGTTGTTCTCTGGAGGCCCCTGACTGCGACGGCGAAAACTGCTTCTGACAGCTCGCTAAAAACATGTAAATATTTCTAAGCCGGGCGTAAAATTTTCATCATGAGCCGGTCTGGACTCCCAACTCTTTTTGGATCACGCTGGCTAATTCCTTTGCATGTTTTTCGATTTCATCCTGGCTCTCGCCCTCAATCATTATGCGTGCCAGCGATTCAGTTCCGGAATAACGCAGGAGCAGCCGCCCGCGAGAACCAAGCGCCGCCTCGATCCTGCGCACAGCGCTCTGGATTGATGAGAGCTGCGAGAACGGCTGCTTAACCTTAACCTCGACGTTCACAAGTATTTGTGGAAATGTTTGAAAACCGTCGGTGAGTTTGTGCAGCGACTCGCCTGCTTCGGTCATGGTCCTCAGCATACATAAGGTGGTGATCAACCCGTCGCCGGCGAGACTTAAACCGGGGAATATGATGTGACCTGATTGTTCTCCGCCGAGGCTTGCGCCGAGCCGCAGTAATTCTTCCAACACATATTTATCGCCGACGTCAGTTCGAATCAAACGTATTCCGTGCGACTGGAACGCGAGCTCGAGTCCGATGTTGCTCATCACTGTCGCCACCACCGTATCGAGGTTCAACTGGTGGCGGGCCTTCAGATTGTTTGCGAGAACCCACAAGCTTGCGTCACCGGTTATTAGTCGACCATTAGCCTCTACGAACAAAGCGCGATCTGCATCGCCATCGAAGGCGACGCCAAGATCCGCATGCTGCCTGATTACTTCATCCTGAAGCCCTTCGGGATGGAGAGAACCACAGCCGAGATTTATGTTGCGACCATCCGGAGAGTTGTTGATAACGGTGACCGCGGCCCCCAGCCGGCGAAATAACTCCGGAGCGATTTCGGAAGAAGCGCCGTTCGCACAATCGAGAACGAGCCGGAGGCCGTCGAGGGATAAGTTGCGACCAATTTCGCGGGCAAGGAACTCCAGATAACGGGCTTGCAGGTCGTGCCCTTCAATGGTCCTGGCTTCGAGGGTTGTGAAAGATTGCTTGCCTGCGTTAGGGGCGGGCGGATCGCGTCGAGCGAAAACATCGGTTTCGATGAGGTGTTCAGTGGCGTCATCAAGCTTGCGTCCGGAGGGAGCAAAGATCTTGATGCCATTGTCTCGGTAAGCGTTGTGAGAGGCGCTGATCACTACACCGGCATCAGCCGGTAAGGTGCGGGCCAGGAAAGCAACTCCAGGGGTCGTAATCACGCCGGCTGTTTTCAACTCCGCCCCTGCCCTCGAGGCGCCGGCGAAGAGTGCCTGCTCGAGCCATTCGCCTGACTCGCGTGTGTCTCTGCCGATTACTATCAGCGGCGCGCGCCCTAGTTTCTCTCTAAGGCGCGTGGCAAGGGAGGCGCCGACAATCTCAATCGTTATGGCCTCCAGTGGAAATCGTCCGGCTTCGCCGCGCATGCCATCCGTGCCGAAAAGTTTCTTCATCAATTGGAAAAGGTGGCTGAGAGTAGAACTACTGGCGATGTGCGGGCGCGCCAAGGCGGGCCAGGTAAGGGGATCCGTCGGCGGTGGCAAACCTGAGATGAAGGTCGCCACGCTTCTTTTCGGCAACCTCAACACGAATGTCCACCACCGGATCGAGGGCATCGATCTTCGGATCAGAAATAATGATTTCGACCTGGGAAAGATTAAAGGTTTCTCTTTTTCCATCAAGCAAGACGGTCTCAGTAACAACTTTGTGAAGAGCATTTACGCGGTCACTTGGTCCGCGTAACCTAACCTTCGCGGGGTTTACGCGGACACCTACGACCTCATACCCTTCGGGCAACGTGCCCTCAAACTTAACCTCCACGTCCACCGGCACCTCTATGATTGGCTCGAGGCGAATGGGAATCGTTGATGGATGAAAGCCCTGGATCTTTACGTCTTCCCGCAAATCCATCTTCACGCGATCGACTGAGAGCTTGACGATCCTTTCGCCAGCTTTTTGATCAGTCAGATCGACGGTAGCCACAAGGTCGCGTGGTCCGATGCGATCGAGCTTGTCGGGACTTCCATTGAGAACCACTTCGACGCGGCCGGGAGGTTCGTTGCTTATGTCCAGGCCCTCAGGTCTGAGAAAATTAAGTTGCACACCGGAAACCCGCATAGTCACCGGCTTGTTTTGACCTGTGACCGCCAGCCAAAGGACCACTGTGATTGCGAGGGCGAGCAACTTCAAACCCCAGTCTTCGAGGAACAACTTGCGCAGCCATCGTTCCGGCAGTGTTGGTGTGCGCGGGATGGGAGCTGCTTCCGTTTCTTCTATGTCCTGGAAGGGCATAACTCAGCGTAATTTCAGGATTCAGATTTCAGATAATTTCAGATTTCAAATCATTTCAAATTTCAAATTTGAGATAATTTGAGATCTAGATCTCAGATTCGAAAGCCTCAGATTGAGGCCACCTCTTCAGTCTCATTGTCAGTGTCGTCGAGCTTTTCCAATGGTTTTGCTTTTTCGCGCTTTGGCGAAACCTCAAGTGCTTCAGAGATTGCGGCTCGAAGCCGGGGCGCATCCAGCCCGCGTTTAATATCCCCTCGCTGCACGATAGAAATCAGGCCCGATTCTTCTGAAACCACGACCGCAACTGCATCGGTGTCTTCGGTGACGCCAAGCGCGGCGCGATGCCGCGTTCCCAAATCTCGCGAAAGGCGCGGATTCAAAGTTAACGGCAGGAAACAAGAAGCAGCCGCAACGCGATGCCGGCGAACTACAACGGCGCCGTCATGGAGCGGTGATTCAGGATTAAAAATGCTGATCAGCAAATCGTAGCTCAGCTCCGCATCCAGTTTGACGCCGCCATCGATGATGTTTTTCAGTCCGATGTTGCGCTCAATCACAATCAGCGCCCCGGTCTTCGTCGATGACAGCGTTGTGGAAGCGAGAACCACTTCGTCATACACACCTTCGCCGAATTGCCCCAGTTGTTTGCGCGTAAAAGGCATGCGAAATCGATTGCCGAAGGTGATTAACGCCTGCCTGATCTCGTTTTGGAACAGAACGATGATGGCCACGCCGATGTAGAGAAGGCCACCGCGCAGGATGAAGGCAAGTGTTTCGAGGTCTTGTTTGACGGCGAGCCAATAAAGGAGGGCGAAAGCTCCCAGCGCAGCGGCCATCGGAGCGGCGCGAGTTCCACGAACAAGTTTCAAAACTGCATACACAAGCAAGAAGACAAGAATGACATCCGCGATATTGCGCGGCTCACTAAGCCTTCCCAGGTACTCCGCGTATGGCAGTATTACCAACATCTCTTAGTTTGAAATCCTGGATTTGCGATTTGCGATTCAGAAGCAGCAATTTAGTTTCACCAAACCGTAATCGAAAGATCCTCTACGTCCCTCAACCAACGTGTTCCGGAACGCATTCGGCCTTCTTGCTGTGACTGGCGCGCGCTGTCTCCAGAAAAATCATTTCCACTTTGGGCTCAGCTTCCTTAATCAAACACTCGATCTCTTCATTGGTTCGCTCAATATCAGAGGTAACAAGATCATCGCGCAGGTTGACGTGCGCGTTGATCAGGATTTGCTTTGGAGCCAGATGCATAGTTAATAGCTCTATTACCTTCACCACGTTTGGATGGCTTTCTATCGCCTTCCTGATTGCTTGCCGGCTTTTGGGATTGGCTGCCTCGCCAAGTAATAAGCCACGCGATGTTCGTGCTAGAACAAAAGCCACTATCGCCAGCACTACACCGATAAGTATCGAAGCAAGTCCGTCCCAGTAGGCGCCCTGACCGGGCCCACTGTGGTGCTCGGTCAGTAAAAGTCCGACGGCGGCAATCGCAATGCCGAGCAGTGCCGCAGAATCTTCAAAGATCACAGTCTTGGCAGTTGGATCCTTCGACTCGCGAAGGTATGCAAAGAACGTTAGCCCCTCATGCCGCGCTTCTTTCATCTCCTGATATATCGCCAGCGCGATTGAAGCGCCTTCCAACAGAAACGAGAAGCCGAGGACCCAGTAGGCCCATTTCAAATTTTCCGGAGGATGCGGGTGACTTAGCTTCACCACGCCTTCGTAGATTGCATAGGTCGAACCAACTCCGAAAATAAAGATTGCCGCTATAAAAGACCAGAAGAAGCGCTCTTTTCCATAGCCGAAGGGGTGCTTGCGAGAGGCGGGGCGCTTGAAAAACCGCAATCCGAGAAGCAGAAACACCTGATTAGTGGTGTCTGCTATCGAATGGAGCGCCTCGGCCATCATCCCCGACGAGCCAGTGATGAGCGCTGCCCCGAGTTTCAAAACTGCAATTACTGCGTTGGCAAAGAGCGCACCCAGTACTGCGAGCATCAACGATTTCCTTCGGTTACGAAATGGAAAGCTCCGCTTGGATTATCGCGAAAAAATTGGACTGTGGCAATGGCGATCGGTTGCGAGTAGTGGGTCAATATGGTGTCCGATAAGCTTTTGCTTGTCGTGGCGCCGTGACAAACTAAAAGTTTATCGGACACTTTTCAACGAAACCGAGACGCAGCCGGATTGCAGAGTGGCTATTAACAGCGGACAGGGAAGCGGATCATGAAGCGGGAGCTTGGGCTTTGGGACGCCGGCGGATCCTTCCGCTTTGTAGAAAACCTATCAACTGTCCCTGCGTGTTGACTACAGCGATCGAGCCCACGCCATTCTCCTTCATGAGCTGTTGCGCGGAATCGAGTGTAGTAGAAGGTTCGACAAAAAACGCTGGCCCGACCGGACGCATAACGGTTCGCACCTGGGTGGTGCCCCAGCGCTCGCGTGGGAGTGATTTCAAATCTTCGAGCGAAAGGATTCCATGGAGCTGCCCTTTTACTGCGACCGGAAAACTTGTCTGCCGGTGAAGCGGAAGAAAGTCGTCCACTAATCTCGTCACCGTGAGCTCCGGCTCAATCGTCACCGGCGGCGACATCGCATCGGCCACTGTTGCGAGATCAACCTCATGCGCGCTCTTAACGATACGTGCCGCAGTATCAAGTAAGAATAGACCAACCAGGATAGACCAACCGCCCATGAAGTAGGGTTTGGTCATCCGCCAATTTGGCGCGATCAGGATATAAACTCCGAAGAGAATGAGCATTCCGCCGATCAAAACTCCACAAATACCGGCCTTGCGTGTGGCGTCAATTATGTTTCCACTTCGGCGCCAAAGAATGGCACGCAACACGCGGCCGCCATCAAGCGGGTAACCGGGAAAGAGATTAAAGAGAGCAAGCAGTACATTGCCGGCGGCAATCAAAAAGAAAACGACCACCGTTGCCTCGTAGTTTCCCAGGGCAGCGATGGTTGCACCGACAAATGCAAGCAAGCCAAACAAAAAGCTCGCGGCCGGGCCCGCCACCGCGATTCGGAATTCGGCCCTCGGATTTTGAGGCTCGCTTTTGAGCCGAGCAAGTCCGCCGAAAGGGTGAAGAATGATCTCTTCAATCTCGATTCCTTCCGCTCTTGCCATTAAGGCGTGCGCGAGTTCGTGTCCAAAGACTGAAAGGAAGAGCCCAGCAGTAGTAATTAGCCCGAGAATCCAGGCCGTCGCCGGAGGATGTGGCGGCACAAGGACGTTGACAACCTGAATAGCGCGGCGGTGCAGATTGCTCTCTATCAGCCAAACACAAAACGCGACAACAGCAAACCAGCGATAGTCTATGCGTACCGGAATGCCATAGACGCGCGCAATTGTCAGCTGCTGTTTGATTAGCTCAGCAAAACGCATAGCAAAGCTCGAAGGAGAAACCGCCAAGGCGCCAAGAGCGCCAAGATAAGCCAATAGCCTACCGAGGAATTGTACCGAAGACCGCAAGCTACCCTAGGACCACTTTTGAATAATTATTCGTCTCGGCGTTCTTCGCGTCCTGGCGGTTATTGCGGTTAACGCAGAGGAAGAAATCAAAAGGCGCCGCTGGCACGTTGCCAATCGACTTCCCACAGGATAACCGGCTGCTCGCGATTCTTGACTGTGATCGGCTCGCGGGGATGCAGTTTATAGCGGCTGCGGGCGGCTTTGGCAGTCGCGTCGCTAACCAGAATCTCACCGCCCTTCGCATTCGATTCCAGCCTTGAAGCAGTGTTGACCGAATCGCCGATCGCCGTGTATTCGGACCGCCGTTCAGAGCCGATGTACCCGACAGTCACTTCACCGGTGTGCAGCCCGATGCCAACACCAACTTCCGACAGACCTTCCTGGCGCAATTCCGAATTGATGCCAAGCAGCCGACGTTGCATAGCGACCGCGGCGTTCAGAGCATTTGACGCGTCTTCGGGGGTGGTGGTGGGCGCGCCGAAGAG
>Ga0137376_10000969_pt1 | contig 15077 bp, 12 predicted proteins | sample SagtaG_23_FD_104814 | JGI IMG/M metagenome (GOLD analysis project Ga0137376, IMG submission 104814) | Vadose zone soil microbial communities from Sagehorn Ranch, Mendocino, California, USA - Sage2_L_20_16 metaG | ecosystem: Environmental > Terrestrial > Soil > Vadose zone | place: USA...
AAGCCCGGGACAGCGTGCCGGCTCGACGGGGGACAACCCGTCTGCCGCTGCAGCGACAACCGCGGCTGCGACGACGGCAACAAGTGCAGCGGCGCCGAGACGTGCGTCACCTCGACGGGCACCTGCGTCGCCGGCACGGCGCTGCACTGTGACGACGGCGACGTCTGCACGGAGGATACCTGCGATCCGAACGTCGGCTGCGTCTTCACCGACACGCGCGGGTTCGACGGCGTGAGCCGCCAGCTGACCGCCGTCGACGGCGCGGTGGGTGGCGCCGGGGCGGGCGACTTGTCGCCGTCGCTGGCGAAGGTGCTGCGTGCGAAGACCAACGCCGTCCGTTCCAAGCTGAAAGCAGCCCAGGCCGCCGGCGGGTCGGCCAAGCGGCAGGGCCGCATGCTGAAGGCGGCGTCGAAGAGCCTGAACGGCCTCAACGCGACGATCGGCAAGGCGCGAAGGGGCCGGAAGCCGAAGATCTCGGCGTCGCTGGCGGAGATGCTCGCCACCCGTCTCGGCTGTGCCGCGACTGCCGTCCAGGGCCTTCAGGCCGCCGCGACACCCTGACCGCGCGAAGGGCGTGGTGCTGAGCGCCGAGATGTCGTAGACATCGCGGCCAGGAGGCAGCCCATGGCCCAGGAGCGCCTGATCTCGGCCGACTCGCACGTGAACCCGCCGAAGGACCTGTGGGTACGGAACGCGCCGTCCAAGCTGAGGGATCGCGCACCGCGCGTCGAGTCGACGGCGCAGGGTGACTTCTGGATCGTCGACTCGCAGATCTCGGGCGCCATCGGTCTCGACGCCTCGGCCGGCCGCAAGCCGGAGGAGTTCAAGGCATTCGGCCTCAGCTACAAGGACATGCGCCCCGGCTCCTACGACCCGGCGGCGCGACTTGCCGACATGGACACGGACGGTGTCGAGGCCGAGGTGCTGTACTTCGGCGGGCCGGTGACGCACATCGACGTCGACCGTGAGCTCCGCATGTACGTCGTCCGCACGTACAACGACTGGATGGCGGAGCTCTCGCAGGCGGCACCGGGCCGCCTCGTCGGCCTCGCGCACATCCCGCTCGTGGACCTCGACGACGGGATGGCTGAGCTCGCCCGCATCGCCAAGCTCGGCCTCCGCGGGTTCCACGTGGATCCCTTCCCGGATGAGCGCGGCGGCAAGCCCTTCTGGGACCCAGCCTACGAGCCGTTCTGGTCGCTGGTCGAGGAGACCGGACTGCCGATGAGCTTCCACATCGTCGGCGCCCGCAAGCAGAACGTCGCCGAGGTCTTCATGAATCCGACCCCGGGCGTGAAGGAGACCTTCATCGCCATCGCCCCCATGTCGATCTGCGAGGTCGTCTCGACGCTCGTCTTCACCGGCGTCCTCGAGCGTCACCCGAAGCTCCAGTTCGTGCTCGTCGAGTGCGGCATCGGCTGGGTCCCCTACTTCGTCGAGCGCATGGATCAGACCTTCGAGAAGCACCGGTTCTGGACGAAGTCGATCATCACCGAGAAGCCGAGCACCTACTGGTACCGCCAGGGCCATGCGACCTTCATCCGCGACCTCGCCGGCGTCGCGGCGCGCCACCGGGCCGGGCTCCGCAACATCATGTGGTCCACGGACTACCCGCACAGCGATTCGACATGGCCGCATTCGCGCGAGGCACTGGCCGCGCACTTCGATGGCGTGCCGGACGAGGAGCGGGCGCTCATCGCAGGCGGGAACGCCGCCGCGCTGTATCGGCTTCACTGACCGGACGGGCCGTTCAGTACGGCGCGGGCGTTCCGCCTCCGCCGCAGGGCACCGGAAGCGGCGTCATCCAGGAGGCCTTAACCGGAAGGATGACGGCGCCCGGGCCGGGGAAGCCGAACACGGAGTCGATCGGATCCGTTCCGGTCGCACCGACGCAGAACGTCGCCGCAAGCGAGAATCCGCCGGACTTCGGATAGCGTGGATCCGGCCAGGCCGGGCTCGGCACCGCGGCGTGCCCGACCCGCGTGACCGGCGTCGCGAAGCAGGGCCGCGTCGTGTCGTCGGTACAGCAGCGCTGGCTGACGCCGCCCCGGGCGTCGAGGCAGATGAGCGCGCCGGTCGCCGAGTCGGTGACGTGAAAAGCGCAGGCGTCGCCCGTGCAGTCGCTCCCGCATGCGCACGGCGCGCCCGCGGAGGTCGGATCGTTCGGCGCGGCGCACGGTCGTGCGGGATCCTGCCCGGCCGCGGGCTCGAGCATGGACGTGCCGGTCGTGAGGGGCACGTTCAGCGCCAGCGTCGCGACCGGCGAGTCGGCCGGCGGACACGCCTTCGACACCTGGTACGACTCCTCGAGCACGGCGCCCGGGAAGAAGGTCCCGTCCACCTCACACGCGCCGCCGTCGTTCGCGCCGCCCTGACAGCGCCGGCCGACGCAGCGCGGGCAGATGCCGTCCGGTGAGGCGAGATATGCCTGCACGCGCAGTGGTAGCGTCACGTCGACGGCGCCGGTCGCGACGTTGGCGATGCCGCCACCGACGACCGGCTCGGCCCACAGCGAGACGAGACACAACGGCAGGCCGCCCACCAGGAGGGGCCTCGGCGGACCGAACGTCGTCCCGTTCACGGTGCCTTCGCCCGTGACGACGCGCATGTCACACGAGGGGGTCGTCGCCGCATCGCAACCGTCGAGACACGCGTGCACGGGGGTCGGGGGGACGAGCACGTTGTGGCCGAGGCCCGTCGACCCGAGGTCGAGGTCGCTGCCGGACGCCGCGATGTCGAGCACGAGCTCGTTCGGCGCTGTTGGCCCTCTCGAGCTCGGCGGGCAGTTCGGCTGGGTGCAGACCGACGACGGCACGCAGCGGAGGACGAGCCGGTTCACATCGTGCATGCCAGGCGCCATGGCGGTCATCCTGAGCCGCACGCGCCGCGACGGACGCCGCACGAAGACGATCGGGGCTCCGCGGGGTATCGGTATGTCGATCACAACGCTCCGGCGCACGCGTCCGCGAAGCGTCGCGATGAGCGGCGTCGCCCGGCCACACCCTGCCCGCGACATCGAGGACGGCGGTGCAAGCTGCGGGCTCACGTTCCGCATGGCCGTCAGCGCCGCGGGCGGCACACACGCGGGGACGAGGGGGTCCGTCTGCAACGTGCAGATCGAGACGTCGAAGGTGCAGGAGCCGTTCTGGACTCCGTCCGCGTCACAGCTCGGGTCGCCGTCCTCGCAGTCGAGGTCGCTGGCGCCGCGGCTCGGCCCCATCCGATGGCTGGTGACCCGCCACTCGGCGAGGCAGTCCGCGTGGCCGAGGTGGCCGCCCGGGATGAGGGCCCAGGCGGTGCGGTCGGACGCCATGACGAGCAGTCCGAGGTACAAAGCCCATCGCGCCATGACGTCCTCCCTTCGCTCAGATCACCCGGAGAAAGGCGAGCAGCGCGGCCTCCCGATCGGCCGGCAGCGCGAGAAAACGCTGCCGCGCCACCTCGCCCTCACCGCCGTGCAGCGCGATCGCGTCCTGGAGCGTGGCAGCCCGTCCATCGTGCAAGTAGGGCGCGCTGTCCCGCACGCCCCACAATGGCGGCGTACGGAAATCGGCCCCGGTCGCGAAGCCCTGCGCGATTCCGTCCGCCAGCGCCGAGCCCATGTCGTGGAGCAGGAGGTCCGAGAACATCGGGATACGACGGCCGCGCACGGCGGCCAGGGGATGCGTCGGGCCGACGCGGAGCCGTGTCGTGTGGCAGGTCTCGCAGCCGGCTTCGCGAAAGGCGATGCGGCCGGCCCCCACGGCCGGGATCCCGGTCACCATCGGCGGCGGGGCGAGAAGCAGGAGAAAGCGCGTCACCGCGTCGATCCGCGTTCCGTCGTCCTCCGGATCGGCTGCCGGGTCGCAGAGAACCACGCGACCCTGCGGCGGCAGGTCGGACGGAAAGTCGGGGCTCGTCACGCCGAGCTCGTTCAGGTACGCCGCCGCGGTGAATTGTCGGAGCGTCACCACCTGCGCTTTCCAGCCGAACCGGCCGACGCGTCCGTGCACGAGGTTCGGACGACCGATGACACCGTCCGGGCGTGGCACGGACCGCGCCAGGTGAAGAATGGCGCGATCCGGGATCGCATCGACCAGACCGAGCCCGAACAGCGGAGGCGTGTTCCGTTTCGTGACGATCGTCGCGTCGGGCGGCACCGTCTCCCCCGGAACCGCGCACGTGTCGGTCACGATGCCCTTCTCCTCGACCACCGGCCCGCCCTCGTCCGCCATCGGGTCGAAGCCGCCGGGTCCGTCGCGCCCGAACCGCGTGACGGACACCGCGCTCGATCCCCCGCTCGTCGGGCGTGCGTGACACGCCGCGCAGCTGGTGGCGTTGAAGACCGGCCCGAGGCCGCTCGCCGGCGTCTCCACCGCCTCGAACTGCGTCCGGCCTGCCGCGAAGAGCTGCGCCAGGAGCGGTGGCAGCCGGTACGAAGCGGGCCGCACGACGTCCGTCGCGCCGGCCCCCGTGCCGGCCACGAGAACCGCGGCGAGCGCGATGCGTCCGGCGGACGGCATGAAAGATTGCCCTCACCTTTCATCGACAATGTCAACACAAAAGATTGGGTGCGACGGATGCAGTCGACGTCCCCAGCGCGCTACTTGCTCGGGGTCCGCTAGCGACACACGCCGTCGTCGCGGAGCCGAGCGATTTCCTCACGCGACAGCCCGAGGACACCGGCCAGCACCTCCTCGGTGTGCGCGCCGAGACAGGGCGACGGACCTCCCGGCACGAGCGGCGTGCGGCTCAGCCGAATCGGATTGCCGCTGTGGCGCTCCGGTCCGACTTCCGGATGCTCGACGGTGACGAGCGCGCCGCGCGCCGCGAGATGCGGGTCGGCGCGGTGGTCGTCGGCGTTCTGGACGGGCATCGCCGAGACACCCGCGGCCTGCAGCGCGGCGGCCGCCTCTTCAGCCGCGCGCACTCGCGTCCATTCAGCGAGGCGCGCGTCGATCTCGGCGCGCGCGGCGCGCCGGCCCTCGAGCGTCGCCCAGCGCGGATCGGACGTCCAGCCGACACACCGCGCGACGCCGTCCCATGCGGCGTCGCCCACGGCCGCGATCGCGATCCACCGGTCGTCGCCCGCCGACGGGTACACGCCGTGCGGCACGGCCCAGTCGACGGTATTGCCCTGCGGCGTCGGCACGCGGGCGCTGCTCGCCTCGGCAAGGTAGAACTCGCCGAGCAGGAAGGCCGCCGCCTCGGTCTGCGCCATCTCGATCCGCTGCCCCTCCCCCGTACGCCGGCGGTGCTCGAGCGCCGCGAGCACCGCGACGACGCCGAGCTTGCTCGCGAGGTGGTCGGGATGGTTGAGCGACGAGCCCGCAGGGTACGGCGCGTCGGCATGGTTCCAGAGCCACGTGGCGCCCGCGAACGCTGCGTTCAGCGGACCGAAGGCGGGCACCTCGCCGAGCGGACCGCCGCGGCCGTAGCCCTGCGAGCAGAGGTAGACGACGTCGGGCCGGAGCCGCCGCACGTCCTCGTAGTCGAGCCCCCAGCAACCGACGACCCCGCCGCGGTTGTTCTCGGCCACCACGTCGGCGGCGGCGCAGAGGCGCCGCGCGAGCTCCCGGCCGCGCTCCGTCCGGAGGTCCAGGCAGACGCTCTTCTGGCCGCGGTTCTCGTCGTTGAAGGTCCAGGCACGGTTCGGCGTGTCGGGCTCGATGGTGACGCCCCGGAGGAAATCGAGGTTGGCACGCGACTCGAGCTTCACGACGTCGGCGCCGAGCTCTCCGAGCATCCAGCACACTTCCGGCACGACCGCGCCGACCCCGAGGTTGACGACGTGCATGCCGGTGAGCGGCGGGCCCGGGGTGCCGCCGCTCGGCGTGGACGTGGCGCGCGGCGCGAATCCGGCTCCGTCGTCCGCGCCGCATCCGGGCGCCGGCCGCGACAGGACCACCGGGGTGCGCGAGAAGTTGAACGGCGCAGGCGCGAACGGCGCGCCGCCGACGTGTGGAAACCCCGTCGCCCGGAAGTAGCCGCGGACGCGCGTCTGCTCCTCGGCGACGAACTCGCCCGGCCGGTTGACGGGCGCGATCGGCAGGCCGAGCGCCCGGGCCTCCGCGAGGACGTCGGCGCGGGGCCGCGCCGTGAGCGCATCGGCGGCGAGGAGACGGATGACGTCGCCGTTGGCGAGGCGGAAGACCGCCACCTCCCATTCCGGCCCGCCGAGTGCATCGGGGTTGCCGATCAGCGCGAGGAAGGCGCGCCAGTGCCGCGGGGTTCCAGGGAGCACGCGCACGTAGCCGTCGGCGGTCGGCAGCACGTGATAGGCGCCGTCGGCGTTCCGCGGTGGCGAGGCGTTCACCATCGGATAGAGCCGGGCGTAGTCGGCGAGCGGGATCGACCAGGGGTTCAAGCCGTTCAGCGCCGCTTCCTGGACGGACACCTCGACGGTCTCGCCCTCGCCGTCTCGCGTGCGTCCGACCAGCGCCGCGAGCGCGCCGATCACGCCGAAGATCGCGGCGCTGTCGTGCGCGACGTGGCCCGGCAGCCAACACGGTGGCAGCTCGCGGAAGCCGGAGGCGTGGAGCGCACCCGCGGCCGCGAACGCCGGCAGGGCCTCGAGTCGCCAATCACTCCGCGGCCCGGACAGGCCGAAGTCCGCGATCGCGACATGGATGAGATGCGGGTGGCGGGCCCGGACCTCGGGCGGCGCGAGCCCGTGGCGACGCGCGGCGGCCGGCCCGAGGTTCTCGATGAGGATGTCCGCGCGCTCGCAGAGACCGAGGAAGCGGCGCCAGCCGTCGGCGTCGTGCAGGTCGAGCGTCACACCGCGCTTGTTGGCGTGCCGGTACAGGAAGGGGAGCGACCGGTCCTTCCCGGGCATGTCGCCGGCGAACGGCGGCCGGAGCCGGTCCGGATCGCCCCCCGGCGGCTCGACCTTCACCACGTCGGCGCCGAGGTCGGCGAGTAGCCGGCCGGCGAGCGCCCCACGCAGGTCCGTCAAATCGACCACCCGAAGGTGCGCGAGCGGGGGCGGCATGCGCCCGGGCGCATACCATGCGTTCCGCCCGGCGCACAGCCTGAGAAAATGCCTGCGGATGCGGCACGGGGCATGCGCTCACGGGCTTCCAGGGGCGGTTCTCCCTTCTTCGCGTGTTGCGGACGACGAAGTCCGCAGGCATTTGGGTCTGATGGCCGCGGACACCGAGACGTTCGCCGATCTGCGCCTGACGGCACGCCTGCGCAGCGCGACAGCCATCATGCTGGCCATCGTGCCCGTCTTCCTCGCGCTCGACCTCCGCTACCAGCGCGCCAGCTTTCCGGGTCTGCTCTTGTTCTACGGCCTCCACGTGCTGATCGCGGGCGGCGCGCTCCTGGCCACGTTCACCCACGGCGGGCGGCGACGCCCGGACCACGTGGCGCTCGTCCTGATCGCCGGCATGGCGACGAACATCAACGCCTACTTTCATCGCACGCCGGCGAATCCGGCCCTCGCCGCCGACGTGCTGACGCTCCTCATGATGAGCTCGGCGTTCTTCTTCTCGTGGAGCCTCTCGCGGCATCTGCTCATCTGTGCCGTCACCTGCACGGGCTTCGCGGTCGCGGGGCTGACCGCGGCGCAGGTGCAGCCCGCGTTCGGCTATGCATTCGGGATCCTCGTGCTCGGCGGGGTCGTCGCGAGCATCGGCAGTCACGTGCTCGGGCGCTACCGGCAAGGACTGGCGCGGAGACAGGCAGAGCTCGCGGAGCTGTCGATGCGTCTCATGTCCCTGCACGAGGAGGAGCGTCATCGGCTGTCGCGCGACCTGCAGGAGGACATCGGCCAGTCGCTGGCCGCGGTGTCCGCGTACCTGCAGGCCATCGAGTACGACCTGCCGCCGGCGCTCGGCGAGCTCCGCGCGCGGACGGCCGACGCGCGCCGCCTGGCCGCCAAGACCGTCGCGCAGCTCAGACAGCTCGCGCAGCTGCTCCGCCCATCCGTGCTCGACGACTACGGCCTGATGCCGTCGCTGCACAGCTGTCTCCGGGACTTCCAGGAGCGGCACGGCGTCGCCGCGAGCCTCTCCACCGAGGGCGTGCCGGACCGTCTGCCCTCGCCGATCGAGGTCGCCGTCTACCGCGTCGTGCAGGAGGCGCTCACCAATGTCGCGCGCCATGCGCGCGCCCGTCACGTGCGCGTGGCACTCGCCACCGACCGCGGGGAGCTCAGCCTCCGCGTGGACGACGACGGCGTCGGGCTTCCGCCCGAAGGCCGCCATCCGGGCACCGGGCTGATCGGCATCCGCGAGCGCGTGCAAGCCCTCGGCGGCTCCGTGACGATCGCGTCGCGCGCCGGCACGAGCCTCGTCGTACGGCTGCCGCTCCGCCGCGACCGCGCGGCCTGAGCGCCGCCCGCTCAGAGCAGATCGTGGTGATGGTGGTGGTCGTGGCCCTTTTCCGCCCCGCCCTGCAGTGAATCGCCATCGGCACGGACCGCGACGCCGTGCACGAAGACCATCTGCCCGCCGAGGTCCGAGGCGACGATCAGGTTGCCCACCATCGCGATCGAGAGCAGGAGGTAAACGGTCCGGCCCCGCTCCGGGAACGGCGCGCGGGCGAACAATCGCCAGAGCGACAGTCCGATCGCGGCGGCGGTGGTGCCGTACTGGAGCTTCATGTGGGTGGTCATGAGCGCTTCGGCATCGTCGCTCACGTACGGGTGGACGTCGTCCGCACCGTCGACCCCCGACACGACGGCGGCCACGGCCGCGAGCGTGCCCATCCAGAGGCACCACCGGCCCGCGACCTCCAGGTCGCGCGAGCCGAGCATCAGGCCGAGCACGTCGAGGGCGAGCGCCACCGGGAGCAGCGCGAGCGGGAAGTGCACGACGACCATGTGCACGTTCGGCACCTCCCGGAGGCCGGCGAGCAGCCCGTCCACGCCAGCATCGGCCCCTGCGCCTCCCGTCTTGTCAATCACCGCGCGGCCGACCTAGTGTCGGTGCATGACGGGCGTCCTCGACGGCATCCGCGTGCTCGAAGTGGCCGAATGGGGCTTCGTGCCGTCGGCCGGCACCGTGCTCGGCGACTGGGGCGCCGAGGTGATCAAGGTGGAGCATCCCCGGTTCGGGGACCCGATCCGGGGACTCATCACCGGCGGACTCATCCCGGGCGCGTCGGGCCGGAACTTCATCGTCGAACAACTCGGGCGGAACAAGCGGAGCCTCGGCCTCGACCTGACGAAGCCCGCGGGCCGGGAGCTCCTCGATCGGCTCGTCGCCCGGGCCGACGTGTTCCTCACGAGCTTCCTCGACGATGCGCGCGAGCGGCTTCGCCTGACGTACGAGGACCTCCGCCGCGTGAGCCCGCGGCTCGTCTACGCGCGCGGCCACGGCCAGGGGCAGCGCGGCCCCGATGCGCGACGCGGCGGCTACGACGGCGTTTCGTTCTGGGCCCGCGGCGGCATCGCCGACCGGCTCTCGGGCAGCGGGCAGCCCCACGTCGCGCAGCGGCCGGCCTTCGGGGACTTCATCGGCGGCGCGTGCATCGCGGGGGGCGTCGCCGCCGCGCTCTTCCGCCGCGAGCGAACGGGCGAGGGCTCCGAGGTGGACGTCTCGCTCCTCGGCACCGCGCTGTGGGTCCTGTCGCCTGACATCACGGCGGCGTTGATGTACGGCTTCATGCTGCCCGCGTCGGGCGACATGCCGCGGGCGCCGAACCCGCTCGTCGGACCGTACGTCTGCGCCGACGGGAAATCGATCGTGCTGATGATGCTCCAGGTCGGGCGGTTCTGGTCCCACTTCACGGAGACGATCGGGCGACCGGACCTGCTCGAGCGCTTCCCCGACCCGTCGCCCGAGCAGAGCGACGCGATCCGTGACGAGCTCGCGCACCACTTCGCCACCCGGACGCGCGAGGAGTGGTCGGCGCGGCTGCGCGCGTCGACCTGTATCTGGGGGCCGCTGCAGACCCCGCTCGAGCTGCCCGACGACCCGCAGGTGCAGGCCAACGGGTACCTGCTCGACGCGGGCGGGGTCCAGCTGTGTGCGAACCCGGTGCAGTTCGGCGGGAGGCCTCCGGCGGTCCGCTGGCCGGCGCAGGATGCCGGGACGGCGACCGAGGAGGTGCTCCAGGAGCTCGGCTGCTCGTGGGACGAGATCGCGAGCCTGAAGGACGCCGGCGTCATCTCCTAGCCGTTCGTCCGCACCGTCGGCGCGATCGGACGCTGACCGGTCAGCGTCCGGCGCGCCGGAGGCGCCGGACCCAGCGCGCGCGCGGCAGCGGGCGAAACCCCTCGCGCGCGTAGAGGCGGGCGGCGCGCGTGTGTCCCGCGTCGACCTCGAGGTCCACGGCCGCGGCTCCGCTCCGCGCCGCGAGGCGGCAGGCGGCGCGCAGCAGCGTCCGGCCGATACCGCGCCCGCGGTGCGGTGGCTCCACGTAGAGCTCTTCGAGCCAGGCCGACCGCCCGCCGTGCTCGAGCGGCCAGATGAACGAGAGCGCGGCGAGGCCGATCGGCCGGCCGGCGAGTGTCGCGACGAGCAACCGGCCGCGCTCGGGATGACGCAGGACCCCGTCGACGGCCCGTCCGATCCTGCGCACCGGCGTCTTGATGCGATGCTCCCGGAACTGGGCGACGAGGAGCGCGACCAGTCGTTCCGCGTCGGCGCGCCGCGCCGGGCGGACAAGGGCTCGTGAACGCGTCATCGCTGGCTCATCGCCGAGCAGCGGCGGTCGATCAAGGCCGCGTTGCCAGCGCGGATTCCCTCGCGCTATGAAGGCGTTCGATGGCGGCGGGCCGACGCATCTTCGTCCTCGGCGGCGGGGCGGCGCTCGGGGCGCACCACGTCGGCGCGCTCCGCTACCTCGAGGAGCAGGGCATCACCCCCGACGTCGTCGTCGCCAGCTCGATCGGCGTCATCAACGCGTGTGCGTATGCGACCGGCGGCGTCGAGCAGCTCGCGCGCGCCTGGCGCGGATTCCGCTCGCTCCCGCGCATCATCTCCCCGAGCCTCTGGCAGAACCCGATCCTCGGCCTCTCGCTCTTCTCGATGGATCGCCTGACGGCGGCGGTCGAGCAGTACATGGACTTCCCGAAGATCCACGCGAGCCCGCTCGATCTCCATGTCGTCGTGCTGAATCTCTCGCGCGGCCGCGGCGAGGTGTGGTCGAAGCACGACTGCGCCGATGCCCGCGAGCTGCGCACGCTCTCGCGCGCCGGATACGCGATCCCGCTCCTCTTCCCGCCCGTTCGCTTTCGCGGCGACTGGTACGTCGACGGTGGCTTCGCCTGGAACATCCCGCTCGACCACTGCCTCACGCTCGAGCCGAGCGAGATCTATCTGCTCGCGCCGATCGCGAGCCAGCTGCCGTACACGGGCCGCTTCCGCACGTTCGCCGGCTTCGTGCAGCGTCTGCTCGACGTCATGTGGCGCACGATCGGCAACATGGGCTACCTCTACGCCGCGATGGAAGATCAGCGCTTCCACGGCGTCCCGGTCACCGTCATCGAGCCGACGGAGCAGTGGAGCGGCTTCGGGCCGCTCGCGATCTTCCACGCCCATCCGCGGAAGAACGAGAACCTCATCGCCGCCGGGTACCGCGACGCGAAGCGCGCGATCGCGGTGCGCCGCCGTCGGGAGACACGGGTGCGCCCCGTGCACCGGGCGACCGTCCATGCGGTCGCGACACCACCCGCCGACGGTGCCGGGCCGTGACCTCGCTGGTTGACGCTGCGCGGCGGGCAGGTTAGCGAGAAAAAAGGAGGGTCCCCCATGGCCATTCAGCTCGGTGACATCGCGCCCGACTTCACGGCCGAAACGACGGAAGGCAAGGTCAACTTCCACGAGTGGGTCGGCGACAAGTGGTGCGTCCTGATGTCGCATCCGAAGGATTTCACGCCGGTCTGCACCACGGAGCTCGGCTTTGTCGCCAAGACGAAGGCCGAGTTCGAGAAGCGGAATTGCAAGGTCATCGCGGTCAGCGTCGACGACGTAAAATCGCACAAGGGTTGGATCGGCGACATCGAGGAGACGCAGCGCACGACGATGAACTTCCCGATCATCGGCGACCCGGAGCGGAAAGTCGCCTCGCTGTACGGCATGATCCATCCGAACGCGAGCGACACGCTGACCGTCCGGTCCGTCTTCTTCCTCGACCCGCGGAAGAAGGTACGCGCGATGATCACGTACCCGGCGAGCACCGGGCGCGACTTCAACGAGGTCCTGCGCGTCCTCGACTCGCTGCAGCTGACCGATCAGTATCAGGTGGCGACGCCGGCCAACTGGCGGCAGGGCGACGAGTGCGTGATCGTGCCGTCGCTCACCGACCCCGAGGAGATCAAGAAGAAGTTCCCGAAGGGGTACCGCGCGCTGAAGCCCTATCTCCGCCTGACCCCGCAGCCGAACCTGTGAGCCGCCGGCCCGGTGGCGGTCGCGCGGCGGCCGCCACCGAGCTTCACGCTGCCGCGCGGCCTCGCCGTGCGAGCTGGGTGACGAATGCCACGACTTCCTCCGGGTTGACCGGCTTCGACAGGTGGACGTCGTAGCCAGCCACGAGGGCCCGGACGCGGTCGTCATCGGCCGCGAACGCGGTCAGCGCGATGGCCGGGATCGCGCCACCCCGCTCGCGGTCGAGTTCCCGCACGCGAGCAATCAGCTGGTAGCCGTCCTCGTCGGGCATGGCGATGTCGCTCACGAGGACGTCGGGGCGGACGCTCTCGAGCGCCCGGCTCGCCGCTGTCGCGGATGGGACGGCGGTGACGCGCGCCCCGTAGTGCTCGAACAGCGCGCGGAGCGATTCGAGCGTGCTCGCATCGTCGTCGACGATGAGGACGTGAAGGCCGTCGGCGCGGGGCGGACCGCCCGGCGGCGACGGAAGGTGCCGGAGCTGCGGCTCGAGGTCGGCGGCGTCGCCCGGGAGCAGCGGCAGGCGGACGATGAACGTCGCCCCGCCGAGCTCGCCGGGACTCTCGACCTCCACCGTGCCGCCATGCGCCTCGACCAGATGCCGGACGATCGTCAGGCCGAGGCCGAGGCCGCCGTGCCGCGCGGCCGGGCCGTCGCCCTGCCGGAACCGCTCGAACACATGGGGCAATAGATCGGGCGCCACGCCCGGTCCCGTGTCGCTCACCACGATGGCCACATGCGGACCGGCTCGTTCGAGCCGGACGGCGAGACGACCGCCGCGGGGCGTGAACTTGATGGCGTTCGAGAGGAGGTTCGAGATCACCTGCTGGAGGCGGTCGGGGTCGGCGCGCAGCGCGCCCGGGACGTGGTCGATCGCCGCCTCGACCATCAGCCCGGCCGCATCCGCGTCCGGCCGGACGGCGCTGACCGCGGCCTCGACGGCGGCGGCCGGGTCGACGAGGTAGACGTCGAGCTCGAGCTTCCCGGCGTTGATCCGCGACACGTCGAGCAGGTCGTTGATCAGTTGCGCCTGCAGTCGTGCGTTCCGGTCGATCGTCTCGATCGCGCGCGTCATGCCGCCCGCGTCGAGCCGACCCGAGCGGAGCAGATGCGCCCAGGACAGGATCGTCCCGAGCGGCGTCCGCAGCTCGTGCGACACCATCGCCAGGAACTCGTCCTTGGCGCGATTGGCGGCTTCGGCGGCCCTCCGGGCGCCCTGCTCCACCTCGTACGCCCGCGCAGCGACGATCGCGACGGCGATGCGCTCGGCGGCGAGCTCCAGGAGCTCGATCTCGTCCGGCATGAAGGTTCGCGCGCTCCGCGACCCGACGCTGATCACGCCGATGACGCGTTCGCCGACGAGGAGCGGAACGTCGAGCAGCGACCGCAGCCCGGCCTCGATCGGGTGTGGCCGCACCCCCGCCTCGCGGTCGAGGTCCGTCATCGCCATGGGACGGCGCTCGGCGGCGACGCGCCCCGCGAGTCCGCTGCCGAGCGGCACCCGCACGCGTTCGTCCACGTCGCCGTCGAAGCCCTTGGCGGCCCGCACCACCAGCACGTCGTCCTCCTCGTCGAGGAGGAGTACGAGTGCGCCGCTGACGCCGAGGATGCTCCGGATCCGCTCGAGCAGCTCGCGGAGCATGTCGTCGAGGGCGAGGCGGCCGAGCGCGACCTCAATGATGCTCTGCACCCGCCGCAGCAGCTCCGCCGCGCTTTCCGCGTGGCTGCGCGCCTCGTGCTCACGGACCAGCAACCGGCCGCGCTCGTCCTCCGCGCGGCGGCGCGAGGCCGCCACCCAGACGATCAGCAGCGAGGTCATGACGAATAGCCCGATGCGGATCGTATCGCCCGAGGCGACCACTTGCGTATGGAGTAGAAGGTAGCCGGTTCCCAACACAGATACCGCAGTCGCGAACAGGGCCGGCCCGGTCCCGGCGTAGAGCGCACTCAGCGTGACGGCGGCGAGGAAGAGAGAGAAGGCGGTCGGGGTCAGGAGCGGCCGCAACGCTGCCATCACGGCCAGGGCCGACCCGGCGAGCAGCCCTGCGAGGCCATAACGCAGAACGGACGACGCCTTCACATCACCCACTCACACCCTCCTGGCGCGCCGACGCTGAGCGGGATTGTAGCACCGTGGCGCGATTCGTCAACGTTGGCGACGATTTGCGCGTTGATTCTCATCCTCCCCTTGCCGCCGCACCGCGGCATCGCCGCTCGACGACGCCCGCTCGTTTTTTTCCGCGGCTCTTTTCACCTCTTTTTTGTCGTCATGTCCCAGCCTTGTCCCTTGCCCCGACGATCCGGTCTCCAAGAGAAGGGCGCGCCTGACGCTCTCCGCGCGGATCGCGGCACTGATCAGCCAGCTCGGGCTCCCGGGACAAAGCGTCGGCCTGACGCTCACGAACGCCGGCGGCCAGTTCTTCAACGCGACGATCCCCGCCGCGGCGATCTTCTCGAACGCGAGCCACACGCGCGTCCGCTTCCGCGACCCGACGGGCACGCTCGCCGGCGGCATCACGTCGCTCAGCATGGGCGGCCGCACGCGCACGGACGTGACCCTCCGGGCCTCGCACCTGAGCCTCGGGGGTGCGGCGGCGGGACCGTTCACGGCGACGCTGCACATCGGGAGCCTGGAGCTCACGGCGACGGGAACGCTCCGGACGGCCGGGGCGAGGCTGGTGTTCCCGTAGCGACGTCCTGAAGTCGTCGGGCTTCGAGGCGGGCGGCGTGTCGCGCGGAGCGCGACCGGGCACGTTCGGC
>Ga0137376_10000971_pt1 | contig 15067 bp, 15 predicted proteins | sample SagtaG_23_FD_104814 | JGI IMG/M metagenome (GOLD analysis project Ga0137376, IMG submission 104814) | Vadose zone soil microbial communities from Sagehorn Ranch, Mendocino, California, USA - Sage2_L_20_16 metaG | ecosystem: Environmental > Terrestrial > Soil > Vadose zone | place: USA...
AGCATCGTGCAGTTGGACGGGATGCCGAGCTGATGCGCTTCGCGGTGCACGGCGAGCCACTCGTCGCCGGTCAGCTTGCGGTCGGCGATCGTAGCGCGTGCGGCCGGTGAAAACACCTCGGCGCCTCCGCCGGGGAGCGTGCTGACTCCGGCGTCTTTCATCGCGCGCAACACGTCGTGTGTGCTCATGCCCTCGATCCGGGCGAGATGCGCCACCTCGACCGCGGTCAGCGCTTTGATCATGACATCAGGGTGGCGTTGCTTCAGGCCGCGGAACATGTCGAGGTAGTACGACAGCGCGAGCTTGGGATGGAGGCCGCCGACGATGTGGAATTCGCGCGTCGGATTGTCGCGCGCGGCGTCCGCCTCGGCGAACACCTCGTCGAGACTGCGCGTGTAGGCCCCGTCTTCTTTGGGCATCCGCGCGAACGAGCAGAACACGCAGGTGTTGCGCAGGATGCAGACATTGGTCGGATTGATGTGCTGGTTGGCGGCGAAGTACACGCGCTCGCCGTTCTTGCGCGCGTTGGCGAGGGTCGCGAGTCGCCCGATTGTCAGCAGGTCGTTAGATGCGAAAAGCGCGAGGCCATCCTCGCGCGTCAGCCGTTCGCCACGTTCGACCTTGTCGGCAATAGGTCGGAGGTTCATGGCACCCTCTTGACCGCCAGCGTCACATTGTGGCCGCCGAATCCGAACGAATTGGACAGCGCGACGTTCACCTGCCGCTCCACTGAATGGTTCGGCGCGGAGTCGAGATCGCACGCCGGATCGGCGTGGAACTGATTGATCGTAGGCGGAATGACGCCGCTCTGCAACGCGAGCGCGCAGATCGCGAACTCGAACGCGCCGGCGGCGCCGAGCAGGTGGCCCGTCATCGACTTCGTGGAGCCGAAAATCAGCTTGCGGGCGTGCTCGCCGAACACCGCCTTCACCGCCGCGGTTTCCGCGGCGTCCCCGTGCGGCGTGGACGTGCCGTGCGCATTGATGTAGCCGACCTCGTCGGGGCGAATGTCGGCGTTCTGCATCGCGAGCCGCATCGCCTCCTGCGCTCCGGAGCCGTCCGGCGCCGGCGCGGTGATGTGATACGCGTCCGCGGTGGCGCCGTAGCCCACCATCTCGGCCATGATCTTCGCGCCGCGGGCCTTGGCGCGCTCCCACTCTTCCAGGATGACCACCGCCGCGCCGTCGCCCATCACGAAGCCGTCCCGCTCCTTGTCGAACGGCCGGCTGGCGGTCTGGGGATCGTCGTTGCGCTCCGACAGCGCCTTCATATTCGCAAAGCTCGCGAGGGCGAGCGGGGTGATCGCCGCTTCCGAGCCGCCGGCGACCATCACGTCGGCCTTGTTCTCGCGGATCAAATCGAAAGCGTCGCCGAGGGCGTGGCCGGACGACGCGCACGCGGAGACCGTGCAGTAGCACGGTCCCTGGAAGCCGAACCGCATCGACACGATCGCCGACGCCACGTTCGCCATGAACATCGGAACAAAGAAAGGGGAAACGCGTCCCGGGCCCTTCTCGAGGAAGGTCCGCATGTTCTCTTCGAACGTCGCGATGCCGCCCGTGCCGCTGCCGATGATCACGCCGATGCGTTTGGGGTCGAGTGGGCTCTTTTCCAGGCACGCATCGCGCACGGCCTGGACAGCCGCGCCCATCGCGAATTGGGAGAACAGATCGTAACGGCGGGCTTCCTTCTTATCGATGTACTGCAGGGGGTCGTACCCCTTCACTTCGCAGGCGAAATGCACCGGCAGCTGCGCCGAATCGAACTTGGTGATCGGCCCCGCCCCCGACTTCCCGGCGACGAGGGCGGCCCAGGTGCTTGCGACGTCGTTTCCTACCGGCGTCACGAGCCCCATCCCCGTGACCGCCACCCGGCGTGTCACTATTTGCCTTTCCCCATCTTTTCGTGGAGATAGGTCATTGCCGCCCCCACGGTGCGGAGCTTCTCCGCCTCCTCGTCCGGGATATCGATGTCGAATTCCTTCTCAAACGCCATGACGAGCTCGACCGTGTCGAGGCTGTCGGCCCCCAGGTCTTCCATGAAGCTCGCGTCGTTGGTGAGCTTGTCGCGCTCGACGCCCAATTCCTCGACGATAATGTCTTTGACCTTCTCTTCGAGCTGCTTCATGTCCATTGCCATGGGTAACCCTCAAGGAAGGTAAGGTGACTCACATCACCATTCCGCCATCGACGACCAGGACCTGCCCCGTAATGTAGCTGGCCAAGTCGGAGGCGAGAAAGAGGACGGCGCCCGCGATGTCGGACCCCTGCCCCAGCCGTCCTAGGGGAATGTTGTCCAGAAAGTACTTCTTGGCTTCCGGCGAGATGCCCTGCGTAAGCTCGGTCTCGACATAGCCTGGCGCGACGGCGTTCACCAGCACGTTGCGCGAGGCAAGCTCCTTGGCCACGGACTTGGTAAACCCGATGATCCCGGCCTTGGACGCGGAGTAGTTGGATTGTCCCTTGTTGCCGTTCAGCCCCACCACGCTCGTGATGTTGATGACGCGGCCCCAGCGTCGCTTGATCATGCCGCGCGCCGCGTACTTCGTCATCAGAAACGCGCCTTTGAGGTTCGTGTTGATCACCGAGTCCCAATCGGCTTCGCTCAGCAGAAACAGCAGGTTGTCTTTCGTGAATCCCGCGTTGTTGACCAGCACGTCGATCTGGCCGAAGTCCTTTTCCACCGATTTGGCGAATGCTTCGACCTGGCCGCTCACGCCGACGTCGCAGGCGTAGCCGCGCGTGCCCTCACCGAACGCGTTCGCGGCTTGCTCCGCGGCCGCGCCGTCGCGGGAGCAGAGCGCGACCCTGGCGCCCGCATCGACGAAAGCGCGGCAGATGTCGTGGCCGATCCCCCGCGTCCCGCCGGTGACGAGCGCGACTTTTCCCGTGAGATCGGGTTGCATGCGAGTCCCGCTCTGCACCGCGGGGTCGATTACCGCCCGTCGAGCCATGGTCACGCTGCTTCCATAAACTTGGTCACCTCAGCCGCTGTTCCCAGGCTAACCACGTTCGCTTCGGGTACGATTCGCTTCAAGAGGCCCGCGAGCACGGCGCCCGGGCCGATCTCGACAAAGCGCGCGCCTTCCCCGCCCATGCGCGCTGCGTGCTGCATGCATTCTACCCAGCGGACTGCCGCCGTGAGCTGATCCGAGAGCAGCCGCCGTGCGCGCGCGGCGTCCTTCACTGCCTCCGCGGTCGCGTTGGCCACCACCGGAAAAGCCGGGTCGCGGAATGCGGCGCGCTCGAGAGCCAATTGCAAATGATTCTTCGCCGATCCCATCAAGGGCGAGTGAAACGCGCCGCTGACCTTGAGTGGTATGACGCGCTTCGCCCCCCGTTTCTTACAGGCTTCCCCCGCCCGCGTGACGGCATCCGGATCACCAGAGATCACCGTCTGGTCGGGCGCGTTGATGTTTGCGGCGACGGCGATGCTTGCCTGCTGCGATGTTTCCTGGCAGGCCGCTTCGACCTCTTTGGTCGCGAGCCCCAGCACGGCGGCCATGGTGCCTGGCCGCTCCTCGCCGGCCTTCTGCATGAGCTCACCGCGGCGGCGCACCAGCTTCGCCGCGTCGGATGCGCTCAGCGCGCCGGCGGTGACGTAGGCCGTGTACTCGCCCAGCGAATGTCCGGCCGCCGCGACGACCGCCCCCGCCCCGACCTTGTCGCGCACGATCGCAAACACGGCTGCAGTGTGCGCAAGAATAGCGGGCTGCGCATTCTGCGTGGCCGTCAAGTCTTCTTCCGGCCCTGCGAACATGAGTGTGGAGAGGGGAGTGCCGAGGGCTGCATCGATCGAGTCGAATACCGCACGCGCCGCCGGAAACTGCTCCGCGAGATCCTTCCCCATTCCGACTTGTTGCGCGCCCTGACCGGGGCAGAGCCAGATCGTGCTTACCACCGCACGACCATGCTACCCCAGGTGAAGCCGGCGCCGAACGCACAGAACATCACCTTCATGCCCGGCTGCAGGCGGCCGCATTTCACCGCCTCATCGAGCGCGATGGCGATGGACGCGGCGGACGTGTTGCCGAAGCGATCGACGTTCACGTAGACCCTGTCCATGGGCATGCCGGCGTGTTTCGCGGTGGCTTCGATGATGCGGATGTTGGCCTGGTGGGGAATGAGGAGATCGATTTGGTCAGCGGTCAGTCCGGCGCGCTCGAGCGCGTGGTCACAGGCATCCGCCATCGAGAGGACGGCGGCTTTGAAGACTTCGCGGCCCGCCATCTTGATGTAGTAGCTGTGGTCCTTGAGCAGCTCTTCACTCGGCGGATGCGAGGCACCGCCGCCCGGCCGGTACAACAGCTCGGCGAGCGTGCCGTCCGACTTGAGGTACGTCGACAGAATGCCGCGCCCGTTCGTGCTCTGGCGCACGATCGTCGCGCCCGCGCCGTCGCCAAACAAAACCGCGGTTGTGCGATCGCTCCAGTCCATGATGCTCGTGAGCTTCTCGGCGGCGATCACGAGCACGTGCTTCGCCTGCTCCGCCGCGATGATACCTTCTGCCGTCGTCAACGCATATACGAAACCGGAGCAGGCCGCGCCGACGTCGAAGGCGGCGGCATTCTTGGCGCCGAGTGTGGCCTGCAGGTCGCAGGCTTGCGAGGGCAGCAACCGGTCCGGCGAGGCCGTCGCGTAGATGATGGCGTCGATGTCGAGCGGCGTGAGGCCCGTCTCGTTCAGGACCTGCAGCGCGGCAGCCTTCCCCATGCAGGCGTTCGTCTCTTCCTTGCTGGAGACGCGACGCTCCCGAATGCCGGTGCGCTCCTGAATCCACTCGTCCGAGGTGTCGAGAATTTTGGAGAACTCGTCGTTCGTCATCACGCGCGGGGGCGCGTAGCTGCCCGTTCCCCACAGCTCGGCGAACGGGCGCTTCATGCGGGCACCTTGCCCACGGCGAACTCAGCGGCGATGTCGTCGGAGAGGTGACTACTTACGGCCTGCACGGCGACGCGAATCGCGTTCTTGATGGCCAGGGCGGGTGACGCGCCGTGACAGATGATCACGACGCCCTTGACGCCGAGCAGCGGGGCACCGCCGTAGGTGGCGTAGTCGAGAACCTTGAGGACATTGCCCATCTCGGGGCGTTGCAGCACGTCCGGGGCTTCGCGCTTGATCAGCGACACGAACACGCGACCGGCGGATTCGTAGAACTTCAATACGACGTTCCCGACAAAACCGTCGCAGGCGACGACGTCTAACCGCTGCCCGCGCGCCTCGCCCACGGGGATATCGCGGCCTTCGACGTTGCCGATGTAGTTGATGCCGGGGGTTTTCTTCAGGAGTTGATGCGCTTCTTTGACGACCGCATTGCCCTTCTCGTCTTCCTCGCCGATGTTCAGCAGTCCCACCGTGGCATTGGCGCGGCCGAGGACGTCGCGCGCGTACACCGACCCCAGATGCGCGAAGCCCACGAGCTCCCGAGCGTCGCAGTCGATGCTGGCGCCGCCGTCCACGACCAGCACCGGCTGGCCGGCGCTGGGAAAGAGCGCGCCGATCGCGGCGCGCTGGACGCCGGGGTGCAAGCGCAACAGCAGCGTCGCGGCGGCCATGACGGCCCCGGTATTCCCCGCCGAGATGAACGCGTCGGACTTTGCCTTTTTCTGGAGGCCCAAACCGACCGCGATCGAGGACCGCGGCTTGCCTCTGATCGCGGCGAGGGGCTTGTCCCCCATCCCGACGACTTCCGGCGCGTCGACGATCTCGATGCGTCTGCGGTCGGCGCCGGGATGCTTCGCCAGCGCTGCCTCGATGTCCGCTTTCCGTCCCACCAGCTGAACGTGGAACTCGGGCGGCAGCTCCTCCAGCGCCTGCACCGTGCCTTCCACTTCGACCTGTGGGGCGTTGTCGCTACCCATCGCGTCCAACGCGATGCGGATCATTTAGTCCTCGACGGTCACCCGCTGCTCGCCGTTGTAATACCCGCAGGTCGGGCAGACACGATGGGGCTGCTTCATGTCGCCACAGCGCGGACACGGCTGCAGCGTGGGAAGAACCGCCTTGTAGTGTGTGCGGCGCGCGCGCTTCTTGCGCTTCGAGGTTCTGCGCTTCGGTACTGCCATTCCGATCGTCCTTTGGTTAAGAGCGGAGCTTGTCTTTTAGCCCCTTGAGCGGCTGCCAGCGGGCATCGGTTGCAGGCACACAATCACACGGTCCGGCGTTCAGGTCCTTCCCGCACTGCGGGCATAACCCCCTACAGTCCTCCCGGCACAGGGCATACCGGGGGGCCAGCACCAGCTCCTCACGGATGGCCGCGGTAACGTCGATCTCGGTGGCCTCCGGGGACACGGGATAGGAGTCAGGATCCTCGGCCTCGGGGTCCTCTGTGAACAGCGCTCCAATCTCCAGATTAAGGGGTGTGGCGACCGGAGTGAGACAGCGGCGGCACTCCCCCTGGACCACCGTGCGCAGCCTGCCCTGCCAGTAGAACCGTCCCTCGCCGATCGACTGCAACCGCCCATCGACTGCCACCGGTTCGCGCAGCGTAATATCGGTCCCTTCCAACGCCGGGTCGCCCTCCTGGAGTTCGCCACGGGTTGCGACGGCCCCTGCCCGGGTCAACTCTCGCAAATCCACTCGCAACATGGTGAGCGAACCTAAACCCTTGTGGCACTTGCGTCAACGGCATCAGGGGGGTCCGTAAAGCGGGAAGAAAAAGCTGACTTCCCGTGCCGCGTTGTCGGGTGAGTCGGACGCGTGGATCGCGTTGCGCTCCTTGGACTGCGCGTAGAGGCGCCGGATCGTCCCGGGCTTCGCCTGAGCGGGGTCCGTCGCGCCAATCACGTCCCGGAGATGCGAGACGGCATTGTCGCGTTCGAGCGCGAGGGCTAGTGCCGGCCCCGACGTCATGAACGTGACGAGGGGCCGGAAGAACGGCCGCTCGCGATGCACGTCGTAAAACTGCTCCGCCCGTTCCTGGGTCATGTTGACCATCTCTGCGGCCCGGATCCGAAAGCCTTCGGCCTCGAGGTGGGCGATGATCTTGCCCGTGTGACCGGCGGCCACGGCGTCGGGCTTGATGATGGCTAGCGTCAGCATCGGTGATCGTGACCGGTGTTGGGTGTCGGGTGTTAGGGGTTCGCGACGAGGCGACGGATAAGGTCCGCGCGGGTGAGAAACCCGACGACGATCCCCTCGCGTACCACGGGAAAACGATCCACGTCCTTGTTGTTCATCAGATTGGCCACATCGCTGAGCGTCTGATCCTCCGAGACACACAACACAGCGCGCGACATGACATCCTTCACGGGCAACGCACGCGGGTCGCCGGATGATTGATGCCCGGCGGCCATGCTGGCAGGCATCGCACGGAATTTCCCGCTTTTCGTTTTCTGGAGGTAGTCGGGGATCAGATACTTCAGGAGCTCGCGGTGGGTGACCATGCCGACCAGCGAGCCGTTGTCGTCGACGACCGGCAAGGCGCGCACGTCCTTGTCCATCATCATGCGCGCCACGTCGCCGAGGCTCTGTTCCGGCCGCGCCGACAACACGTCGGGCGTCATCAGGTCGCGGACGGTGAGGTGCGTCGGCAGCTCCACACCCTGCAGCGCGCCGATCTGGATCAGCTGCTCCGGCGTTTTGGCGGCGAGCACCGCGAGCACCGTCGCGGGATCCGACAGCAGGCGGGCGAAGGCGCCGACGACCTGGAGATACGTCGGGGTCTCCCGCGGTGGTGCCACGATCAGGATGACGATCCGCGCCGTGCGGTTCACGTCCTTTTCCCAGCGGATGGGCGTCAGCGACACCCCGACCGCTGTCGCGAGTTTCCGGGCCGCCTCGGTGCGGAAGTGCGGCAGAAAGGCGTGCTCGCCCACGCTCACCATGTCTTCCGGCCACGCATTGCGAATCACCGCGTTGAGCCGGTTGGCCTCCGTCACGACCCCGCTTGCGATCAGGCGCTCGGCCAGGCGTTCCGTCGCCTCGCGCACGGTCTGCGCCGTGAGCGGGACCACGACGTGCTGCAGCTCGACGACATCCTGCAACTTCACATCCGCTCCTGCAGCAGCGGAACGACGTCTGCGGGCCGCTTCATCACGCTGATGCCGGCCTTCTCGAACGCGGCCATCTTTTCGGCGGCCGTGCCCGATGAACCTGAAATGATGGCACCGGCGTGGCCCATCCGTCGTCCGGGGGGCGCCGTCTGACCGGCGATGAATCCCACGATGGGCTTCTTCACCTCGCGTTTCGCGAATTCCGCCGCCTGCTGCTCATCGGTTCCGCCGATCTCGCCGATCATGACGATCGCATCAGTCTCGGCGTCGGCCTGGAACGCCGTCAGGCAGTCGATGAAGTTCGTGCCGATGAGCGGATCGCCCCCGATGCCGATGCACGTCGATTGCCCCAGGCCGTGGGTCGACAGCTGGTGAACGATCTCGTAGGTCAGCGTGCCGCTGCGCGACACGACGCCGACGTTGCCGGGCTTGCAGATGTTGCCGGGAATGATGCCGACCTTGCTCTTCGCCGGCGAGATGAGGCCGGGGCAGTTCGGGCCAATCAAGCGCGCGCCGCGCTCGCGCACGAACGGGAGCACGCGCGTCATGTCCAGCACCGGAATCCCCTCGGTAATGCAAATGACCAACCCGATGCCGGCGTCGGCGGCTTCGAAGATGGCGGATGCCGCCACAGCCGCGGGGACGTAAATAACTGCTGTGTTGGCTTTGGTCGCGGCGACCGCCTCGGCGACGGTATTGAACACCGGCACGGCGTTTTCGAAGCGTTGCCCACCCTTCCCCGGTGTGACACCGGCGACAACCTGAGTGCCGTATTCCATCATTTGCTTGGCATGAAACGATCCATCTCGTCCCGTGATGCCCTGGATTACGAGCCGTGTGGCGTTATCGATGAAGACGCTCACGCAGCCCTGCCCTTCAGAAGCGCCACCGCCTGTTTGACTGCCTCATCCATGTCCGTGAGGGCCGAGAAACCGGCCTTGCGGAGGATCTCGACTCCCAGCTGCTCGTTCGTGCCCGTGAGGCGAATGACGATCGGCACCTTCAGGGCGAACTCGCGCGTCGCCTGCACGATGCCGTTGGCGACGTCATCGCCGCGCGTGATACCGCCGAAAATATTGAAGAGAATGACCTTCACCCGCGGATCGGAGGTGATGATGCGGAGCGCGCTCACGACCTTCTGGGGATTGGAGCTGCCGCCGATATCGAGGAAATTCGCGGGGTCGCCCCCGTAGTACTTCACCAGATCCATCGTGGCCATGGCGAGTCCCGCCCCGTTCACGCAACAGCCGACTGTTCCCTCCAGCTTGATGAACGTCAACCCCGCCTCACGCGCGACGACCTCCTCGGGCGCCTCCGACGACACGTCGCGCAGCGCGGCGACATCGGGGCGTCGTTCGAGCTCGTTGTCGTCGATCGCAATCTTGGCGTCGAGCGCCTGTACCGCGCCATCCGGCGTGGTGACGAGCGGATTGATCTCCGCGAGCGATGCGCCGACGCCATACACGGCGGCGTAGAGCTTCTGCATGATGGCGGCGGCGGCGCGCGCCTGCTTCACATCCTTGTACAGGGCAAAGCCGAGCATCATGGCCTGATGAGACAGCAGGCCGTAGCGGGGATCGACGGCACGCCGGTGGATCTTCTCGGGTGTCTTTGCCGCGACCTCTTCGATGTCGATGCCGCCCGCCGGGCTCACCATCAGCACCGGCCGTTGTGATGCGCGATCGACAATGATGCCGACGTAACTCTCCGACGCGATTTCGGCGGCCGGCGCGATCAAAACCTTCTGCACGGTCAGGCCCTTGATCGTCATGCCGAGGATCGCCTTGGCATGCGTTTCGGCTTCGGCCGCCGTTTTGGCGAGCTTCACGCCACCCGCCTTGCCCCGGCCGCCGGCGTGCACCTGCGCCTTCACGACAACCTTGCCACCGAAGCGCTCGGCGATGGCGCGCGCCTCCGCGGGCGTCGAGGCTACCTCGCCGGGTGGTACGGGGATGCCGTAACGGCGCAGGATCTCGCGCGCCTGGTACTCGTGCAGATTCACTCGTGCTCCTTCGCAATCGTGGTTCCGGCCGAGCCCTGCAGTGCGGCGAGCCCTTCGGCCAACTCGGCGATGATCGCGCGCTCGCCCCCGGTGCGCACGAAATCAGCGGCCGCTTCTACCTTGGGACGCATGCTGCCGGTGCCCAATTCCTTCCCCGCGAGCAGATGGTCCGCCTGCGCCAGCGTGAGCCGCCGAATCGCTTCCTGGTGCGGCGTTCCGTAACTCCGGTAAACAGCACTGACATTGGTGAGAATCAATAGCACTTCGGCCCCGATATCCCGCCCCAGAATGGCGGCGACGCGATCCTTGTCGGCGACGGCGTCGATTCCTTCCAGGCCCAGGCGCGGGTCCCGGTAGACCGGCGGGCCGCCGCCCCCGCCGGGGGCCACGATGTATCCGGCGGCCGAGAGATCGTGCACCATCTGGCTCTCCACGATGCCGATCGGGCGGGGGCTGGGCGCGAGGCGCCGGCCATCGCGCACGGGAAGGCCGCGCGCCAGGAGCCGCGCCTCGCGCGCCGGATCGAGCGTGTGCCCGACCGGCTTGGACGGCGTCCGCAGGTCGGGATCGTCCGCATGGCAGAGCGTTTGCGTGATCATGGTGACCACGGAGCGCTGGACGCCGGCGCGCTCGAGCGCGTTCTGGAGCGACTGCTGAATCATGTATCCCATCCAGCCGGCGGTGCCCGCGACCAGCACCCCCAGGGGCAAGGGCTCGACCTGGTCGGCGGCAATCTCGTTGCGTGCCAGCTCGTCGCCCACTTGCGGGCCGTTGCCGTGCACGAGGACGATGTTCCACCCGGCCGCCGCGAGATCCACGATCGGCGCGAGACTCGCGCGCGTGTGACGGAATTGATTGCTGATCGTCGGCCGCTCACCCGGCGGCGCGACGGCGTTGCCTCCGAGCGCGACGACAATCGTCCCTGGCGCAGGCACGGCGGCGCAACCTAGCGGCGGCGTGGAGTCGGAGCAAGCTCGCCCATCAGGGCGCGCCAGAGCTTGCCGAACAGCTCGAGATCTCCCGCGCTGAGCGCGGAGTCGGCGCGGACCGCGAGCCGGCGAGCGCGCTCCCAGCGCGCAGCCACGCTCGTGTCGGTCGCCACAACTTCGCCGCCGCGCAATGCCGCCCTCGCGGTGGGCCCGTGTCCACTCCGCGAATCGAGGGACACATACACGTCCGCGATGCGGGGCGGCGGTGGGGTGCGCGCGTCCATGGGATCGACGATCTGCGCCTGGACGGTGACCAGCGAGGCGGCGGTCGGCCAGATGCGGAGTTGTCCCGGCCTTAACGTCGCCGAGCCGACCAGCTCTCCCGGCAGGTGCTCCGGGTCGTCGGCAGCCGGCTTCGACAAATGCAACTCGAGTCCCCGCGTCGTGACGGCACCCGCGCACAGACCAATGAAGCGGCGTGACACGAGGGCGCCCTGCTCGAACGCCACGCCGGTCCACAGCTCTCCGCCGGGACCGACCAGCTGGAACGGCTCGCGCGGCCGGCTGGACCATGTGGCCTCCGGGTCCGCGGAATCCATGCTCACGCGCAGCAGCTGCGACACGGCGGCGTCGAACGCCGCCGCCGGATAGGCGAGCTGCGCGCGCAGATCCGGCGGCAGCCGCTCCGCGCGCTCGATCAGCGGATCGAAGCGCCGTCCCCACGCGGCAGTAAGCGAATCATGTCCGGGCGCAAGCCAGACGTGTGTCTCTCCCGTCGCGACTCGGACCGCTCCCACCAATCCCGCCCGCAGATACCGCACGTCACCATCGTCCCAGGTCAGCGGACGCGTGTACGGAAACCCGGCCTGCGATACGTAGCCCCAGCTCACCCACCACAAGGCGCCGCTGCGGATGACGGGGGTTGGCGCTCGAAAGCTGGCAAACGGGGCGAGACGCTCGAGCCGCTCGGTCACGTCGCGCCGCCACAGCAAGGCGTGATCGTCCATCTCGGTGCGGAGCAATCCCCAATCCTGGATCGTCCAGGCGATTGCGAAACGCCGCCACGCGCCGCTGATCGGGACGCCACGGGCGCGCGCGCCGGCAGCGGTGTCGTTCGAGGCGACCAGTGGTCCCTCGACTCCGGGTCCGAACAGCGGGGCGGTCGCGGCGTCGGCGATGGGCACTGCGGTGACCGCCAGTCCCGTGTCGGTCTCGAGCGCGATGCGCACCGGCGCCCGGGTGTTCGTCGGTGCGATCAACCAGGTCGCACTCTCTCCCGGGCTGCCCGGCCGCAGGGTCACGGCGGTGGCCGGCGCGTTCACTGCGCTGGCGACATGGGCGGCATCCCACACCGGCAGGCTGCGAATCGCAGCCTCCCCCGAGGGAAAGGCCGGAAGGGGCCGCTCATCGATGTCGGTGAGACCAAAGGCCACGCGTTCGAAGGCAGCGCGACGCTGCACGAACGCCGGGCTCTCCGGTCCGACCGATGCCCGCACCACGCCCGGGATCACGAAGTAGCCGGCCGCGACCGTCACCAGCAGCGCGACCCACCCGGCGAGAATGAGATTGGGCCGATCGCGCCAGGCCCAGAGCAACGAGATTCCGGCGGTCAGGATCGATATCGCGGCGACGACCCTGGCGCCGGGAATCCGCGCGCCCAGCGCGGCGTGATCGACGCTGCCGTGCATGCCCGCGATGACCTCCGCGGGATCGAGGAGGGCGCCCCAGGTGATGACGAGAGCGACGACCGCGAGCAGCACGCCGCAATGCGAGCGCGCGTAGTCGCTCGCGCGGATCCGGCCGCGGCGCATCCGCAGCGAGCCGATGACGCTGTACAGCAACGCCACAATGGCGAGCGTGCCGAGTGCCAGCACCAGCGCGCGATTCTGCAATGCCGACCGCCAGGGAAGCACGCCCACGTAGTAGCCGGCGTCGAGCCGCAGCCTGTCGTCGACCAGCCCGAAGTGCGGCGGCGACGACGCGAGCGCGACGTATCGCCACCAGTCGCCGGTTCCCAGAGAGAACAGAACGCCGAGGATGAGACCGAGCAGGAGAGTGCCGCCGAACAGCACCTTATGCGAGACCGCTTCCACGATTTCGAGGTCGCCTAAGCGGCGCGGCATCTGCACCGAGCCGATCGCGCGATAGACGACGAGAAGGTTGCCGGTCGCCCAGGTCACGGCCGCAACGAGGGCGAGGGCCTGCAGCATCAACGCGAGGTTGCGGGCGTCGATCAACGCCGTCCCGCCCACAAATGTTCTGTCCCACGCCCGATCCGCCGTCTCCACGGCCAGCCACCGGCCGCCCACCAGGGCGACCACCAGCAGGATGGCGCCGGTCACGTAGAGCCGGCGACGACCGGAGCGGGTCACGCCTTCATGCCGTGCTCGGTCAGCCAGCCCTCGACTTCCGCGCGATAGGCTTCGAGGGACCGCTGGCTCGTCGCTTCGAAGCGCATGACCAGCACCGGCTGGGTATTGGACGCGCGCAACAGCCCCCATCCGTCCGGGAAGGTGATGCGGACGCCGTCGAGCGTGAAGACCGGATAGATCTTCTTGAAGTGGGCGGCGGCGGCTTCCACTACAGCGAACTTCTTCTCGTCGGGGCAATCGACGCGGAGCTCGGGCGTCGCAAACGTCTTGGGCAGATCGGCGAGCAGGCGCGACAGGGGGCCACCCTCGCGTGCCACGTAAGCCAGCAGCCGGGCGGCCGCAAAGAGCGCGTCATCGAAGCCATACCAGTCGCCGCCGAAGAACATGTGCCCGCTCATTTCGCCCGCGAGCGGCGCGCCCAGTTCTTTCATCTTCATCTTGATGAACGAGTGCCCCGTCTTCCACATCACGGGCTCCAATCCCGCCCGCTTCAGCATCTGCGGAAGGACCTCGGAGCACTTGACGTCGAAAATCACCGGCTTGCCCGGCCCCATGCGTTTCACCAGGTCGCGCCCGAAGAGCACGAGCAGCTGATCGCCGAGCACGGGAGTGCCTTTCTCATCCACCGCCCCGATGCGATCGCCGTCGCCGTCGAAGGCGATTCCCAGCTCGGCCTTCTCCCGTTTCACGGCGTCCTGGAGATCATGGAGGTTCTCGAGAACGGTCGGATCCGGATGGTGGTGCGGGAATGTCCCGTCCGATTCGGCAAAGAGGGCGATGACGTCGGCGCCGAGATCGCGCAGGGTCTGGACCGCGATCAGGCTGGTGACGCCGTTGCCGCAATCGACGACGACTCTCACCCGGCGCGCCAGCGGCGTGTTGCGCGTGACGATGGCTTTCGAGTATGCCGTGAGCAGCGCTTCGTGTACCGCTTCCTTGCCGCCGGGCTTGGTCGTGAGCTTCCCGTCGTCGATCAACTTGTGCAGCAGCTGGATGTCGTCCCCGAAGACCGCGTCGTGAGCGAGCACCATCTTGAAGCCGTTGAACTCGGGCGGGTTGTGCGAGCCGGTAATCTGAATCCCGCCGTCCACGTCCAGTGTCTTGGTGGCGAAATACAGCGCCGGGGTGGGCACCTCACCGACATCGATCGCGACGCCACCGGCCGCGACGATGCCTTCCCGGAGGCCCTGTGCGAGCGCGCTTCCCGACGGCCGGTTGTCGCGCCCCACGGCGACGCGTGGCGGTTTGCCGTTGCGCAGCCGGTCCCACGCGAAGGTGGTGTACGCCTGGCCCACGGCGCGTGCGGCGGCGGGCGTGAGCTCCTGGCCCACGATGCCGCGAATGTCATACTGGCGGAAGATTGTGGCGGGAAGCTTCATACGATCAGCCCGCGATCAGTGAGTGGGGGTCGCGGCCGGGGGGGGGGTCGGCGGAAGCGCAGTCGTGGTGGTGGTTGTGGTTCGCTGGATACTGGCGCCCGCCGTGCGAGCCAGCTCGAACAGTCTGTTGGGCCACACCCCGAACAATAGCAGCCCGACGACCACGGCGGTGACCGCGGCGCGTGCCCAGCGATCGAGAAACACGTCCACGTGCGCCGCCTCGATCGGCTCGGGTTTCATGTACATCGCCATAATGACGGGAAGATAGTATCCCGCGGAGACGACGCTGGTGAGCACCAGAATCGCCGCCAGGATGTTTTGCCCGGCGCTCGTGGCGGCGATGAGGATGTACCACTTGCCGATGAAGCCCGCCGTCCCGGGAAATCCCAGCA